>JACCEA010229031.1_pt1 | contig 11444 bp, 10 predicted proteins | sample 7449851 | NCBI WGS metagenome assembly JACCEA01 (sample SAMN15323453, study PRJNA562643) | freshwater metagenome | isolation source: river surface water | place: USA:Blue River Watershed | collected 2017-08-18 | reverse complement strand
GGCCCTTGATGATGTCACGCAGGGTCATCTGCTCTTGGCCGAAATAGAGATTATCGGCACGGAACGTCGTGTCGAGATCGGCCTCGCTGAGATCGTAGAACGCAGGCTCTAGCTCGGGTATCTTTGGGCGCTCCTGCCGCTTTAAGGGATCCAGATCAGCCCACTGCGTTCCAAGAAAACGATAGGCATTGATAATCGATTGGACATGGATCTGCTTGCGGGCAATTGAGAGGTCGCGCTCTGCAACCCTTGGCAGAAATGCGTTAGCCTTGGCCCGTTGGGCAAAAGACTCGACAATTGGGGCGTGGGCGATATCCTTGCTGGCGTCCGACCCATCGGTTGCGGGAAGAATCTGAAGCTGATCGAAGTAGCTGCGCCAGTTTTCGGGTACGGCTCCTGGGTTATCGAGGTAGGACTCGTAGAGCTCCTCGACATAGGGCGCATTAGCGCCAAATAGGTAGGAATTGAGCTGATAGCTCTTCATCATGATGCTTCACCCTTCTAGGCCTTGAGCCTGAATTGATGCAGGTTTAACCTTCTGCGACACGGCCTGACCGGATAGCAGATTGCCAGTCCCCCTGCCAGCTTTTGCCAACCAAGGACTGGCACTGAGGTTACACCCCTCCTTCAAACGACGCAAATTTTTCTCAAACACCCGGGCTGCGCCACCCCGAAACCCATCAAAAAAGGGGCACACGGCCCCTTTTGTCTAACGCTTTGCGACTGGCTTAGCTTCCCGTGCCCGCTCCCCCATGTATAACTGGCGGGGCCGGCCGATCTTGAACTCCGGGTCGGTAATCATCTCTTTCCACTGGCTAATCCAGCCAACTGTGCGAGCCAGCGCGAATACGCAGGTAAACGCATCGGTCGGGATATTAAGCGCACGCAACACAATTCCTGAATAGAAATCAACGTTCGGGTAGAGCTTGCGCTGAACAAAATACTCGTCTTCGAGGGCGATCTTTTCAAGTGCCATTGCGAGTTTGAAGATTGGATCATTCTCTAGACCCAACTCTCCCAATACCTCGCGACAGGTCTGCTGCATCAACTTAGCCCGAGGGTCAAAGTTCTTATAGACCCGGTGACCAAACCCCATCAGGCGTGCGCCGGAGTTCTTATCCTTCACCTTCTCCATAAACTCACCCACCTTGGAGATACCGCCATTGGCATTGAGATGCTCTAACATCGAGAGGCAGGCCTCATTTGCGCCGCCATGCGCAGGGCCCCATAGGCAGGCAATACCGGCGGCAATTGCCGCAAAGGGTGTGGTTCCGGAAGATCCGCACAGGCGAACAGTTGAGGTCGACGCGTTTTGCTCGTGATCGGCATGCAGCGTAAAGATTCGGTCCATAGCGCGAACAAGGACATCGTTTTGCTTATAAGGCTCACACGGGGTCGCAAACATCATGCGCATAAAATTCTGCGTGTAGCTCAGATCGTTTTGCGGGTAAATAATGGGCTGACCAATACTGTACTTATAGGACAACGCAACCAGCGTTGGCATTTTTGCGATCAGACGGATTGCTGAGATATCTTGCTGCTCGGCCGAGTTGATATCCATGCTATCGGGATAGAACGCCGACATTGCACCAATCATCCCCGTAAGAATCGCCATGGGATGCGCATCCCGACGAAAACCACGCAGAAAGAACTGCATCTGCTCGTGCACCATTGTGTGGTGCATGACCAGGTCTTGGAATTCCGTTTTCTCACTTGCGTTTGGAAGCTCGCCGTAATAGAGCAGGTAGCAGACCTCTAAGAAGTCGCAATTAACTGCAAGGTCTTGTATCGGATAGCCGCGATAGAGAAGCTGACCCGCATCGCCATCGATGTAGGTAATCGTGGATTGGCAGGCGGCAGTCGACAAGAACGCTGGATCGTAGGTAAATTTTCCGGTCGTACCGTAGAGTTTTCGAATGTCGATAACATCGGGGCCAACGCTGCCCTTTAGAACTGGAAAATCAATGGGAGCGGTGCCATCGCTAAACGACATGGTTGCTTTGTTCTCTGTCGACATCTGGCTTCCTTTCGGTAATAAGTATCGGGTCTGATGGGTCTTAGTTGGTCGGCTCGTTCGATCGAATTTTCTGAATTACTCCGCGCACCTCCGGGCGGTCAATCTCGCCCTGGGGCTCTTCCCGCCCGATTAGAAGATCGAGTAGGTCGTTATCCGTGAGATCGAGCAACTGCGCTAGACCATTGTGATCATCGACTGAGAGCTGGCCCTCGGTTCGATTAAAAAAACGCTCGAGTAACAGATCATTTTCAAGCAGTCCACGTCGCGCGCGCCATTTCAGCCTGCGAACAGTATCCTCAGGTGCAAGCTCGGGAGAGCGGCCCTCCACAAATGGATCGGGTGTCATTAGGGCCATTTGAATGTCGCGCCTTAAACCGTTCTACGGACCATGAGCTCTTTGATCTTCCCAATCGCCTTGGTGGGATTTAATCCCTTAGGGCAGACATCAACGCAGTTCATGATGGTGTGGCAGCGAAATAGGCGATAAGGATCCTCTAGATTATCGAGCCGCTCCGAGGTTGCCTGGTCGCGGCTATCGGCGATGAACCGATAGGCCTGCAATAAACCTGCCGGGCCAACAAACTTGTCGGGATTCCACCAAAATGAGGGGCAGCTCGTGGAGCAACAGGCGCAGAGGATGCACTCATAGAGACCATCGAGCTCCTCGCGCTCTTCAGGAGATTGAAGCCGCTCCTTCTCAGGTGGTGGTGTGTCATTAATTAAGAAGGGCTTAATCGAGTGGTACTGCTTGAAGAAATGCGTCATGTCGACAATCAAATCCCGCACGACAGGCAAGCCTGGTAGCGGGCGCAACACGATCGGCTCTTTAAGCTCGCGCAGGTTCGTAATACAGGCAAGACCGTTCTTGCCGTTGATATTCATCGCGTCGCTGCCACAGACACCCTCACGGCAGGAGCGCCGATAAGACAGCGAGTCATCAAAATCACTCTTAATCCGCATGAGTGCATCAAGCAGCATCTTGTCGGTCTCTTGTAACTCAACCGTCAGATCTTGCATGTACGGCTTTGCATCCTGATCCGGGTTATAGCGGTAGATGGAGAAACGAACGCTACGAGTTGCCATAATTAGAAAGTCCTCTTCTTAGGAGCAAACGACTCGACCGTGAGCGGCTTTAAATTCACGGGCTTGTAATCCATACGATTTCCCTCTGAATACCAGAGGCTGTGCTTCATCCAATTCGCATCATCGCGCTCAGAGAAATCCCGATGGGCATGAGCGCCCCGACTCTCGGTGCGTGCCTCAGCCGAGATGATGGTGGCCTGTGCGGTCTCAATCAAATTATCAAGCTCAAGGGCCTCAATACGCGCGGTATTAAACACCTTCGATTTGTCCGCTACATGAATCTCTTTCACGCGCTTGGCAATCTGCCCAATCTTCGCGACTCCTTCTTTGAGCAACTCCGAGGTACGAAACACTCCGCAGTGCTTTTGCATCGTATCGCGAATCGCCTGGGCAACATCCTGAACACGCTCACCGGAGCGCGACGCCTCCAACTTGGCTAGGCGCTCTAGCGATGGATCGGCCGCGTTTTGCGGCAACGATTTATGGGATTGGGCCTTGAAATTCTGACCAACGATATGATTGCCAGCGGCCCGCCCGAACACAACAAGATCAAGTAGCGAGTTTGTTCCTAGGCGATTGGCCCCGTGGACCGACACGCAGGCGCACTCGCCGATCGCGTAAAGACCGTTCACAATCGAGTTTGGATTTCCGTTTTTCGGCACCACCACCTGACCATAGACATTGGTCGGGATGCCTCCCATCTGATAATGGATCGTGGGAACAACGGGAATCGGCTCTTTGATCGGGTCAACGTTTGCAAACTTAAGTGCAATCTCCCGGATCGAGGGAAGCTTCTTGAGAATCTTATCGGCGCCGAGATGGTCCAACTTCAGCAGGACATGGTCTTTATTGGGGCCACAACCCCGGCCTTCTTTGATTTCTTGATCCATCGAACGCGAGATGAAATCCCGGGGCGCAAGGTCTTTAAGCGTGGGCGCATAGCGCTCCATAAAGCGCTCACCATTGCAGTTTAAGAGAATGCCGCCCTCACCCCGCACGCCTTCGGTGATCAGCACGCCCGCACCCGCGACACCAGTCGGATGGAACTGCCAGAACTCCATGTCTTCCAGCGGTATTCCTGCGCGAGCAGCCATCCCCATTCCATCGCCGGTATTAATGAACGCATTGGTCGACGCCGCCCAGATTCGGCCTGCGCCGCCTGTTGCAAAGATTGTCACCTTTGCTTCAAGCACCATCACCTCACCTGTTTCCATCTCGAGTGCTACAACGCCAACGACATCGCCATCCGCATCACGAATGATGTCGAGCGCCATCCATTCAACAAAAAATTGCGTGCGCGCACGAACATTGCGCTGGTACAAGGTATGCAGTAAGGCGTGACCGGTTCGGTCAGCCGCAGCACAGGCCCGCTGGACCGGCTTTTCACCCATATTCGCCGTGTGGCCGCCGAAGGGGCGCTGATAAATAGTTCCGTCGGGATTGCGATCAAAAGGCATTCCAAAGTGCTCAAGCTCATAGACCACCTTGGGTGCCTCACGGCACATAAACTCAATGGCATCTTGGTCACCAAGATAGTCCGAGCCCTTTACCGTATCGAACATATGCCAATACCAATTGTCGTCGCTCATATTGCCCAACGAGGCGCCAATCCCGCCCTGGGCCGCCACCGTGTGAGAGCGCGTTGGGAAGACCTTCGATAGCACGGCTACATTCATTCCCGATTCGGCAAGTTGTAAAGAACAGCGCATGCCAGCACCGCCGGCACCGATGATCACCGCATCGAATTTACGACGCGGCAGACTGCTGGTTAGATTGGACAGCGGTTGCGCCACAGTTACACCCTCCAGAGAATTTCAATCGCCCAGACTCCGCAGCCGATAAGCCAGAGAATGGTAAGAATTTGTAACCCAAGCCGAACGCCTACCGGCTTGACATAGTCCATCCAGATGTCGCGAACCCCAACCCAGGCATGGTAGACAAAGGCAATCAGGGCCAAAAGCGTAAAGACCTTCATCCAGGTTGCAGCAAAGAGGGCCGCCCAGCCGCCATAGCCGGGCTCACTAACCAGCATCGCAGAGACAAACAAGACTAAGGCGTAGAGCGCAATCACAATCGCGGTTACCCGTTGCGCGAGCCAATCCCGTAAACCATAGTGGGCGCCGACGACGACCCGTTTGGGGCCAATATTATTTTGTGCGCTCATGACTTAAAACACCCCAAAGATTTTTAACCAGGCCACCACCGATAAGGCCAAAGCCGAGAGCATTACCCCCGAACCCCAACGGCCAGTCGATTCTTTTGACAATCCGATATGAAGGTCACTCACAAGGTGACGGATACCTGCCAACAGGTGGTGAAGAAAGGCCCACGACAATCCACAGAGGATGATTTTTACAAGTGGGGAGCTAATGACTTCCATGAGCTGCGCGTAGCTCAATTCCGAGGTGAGGCTAAGATCAAAGATCCAGATCATGAAAGGTAGGGTCAGGAACATCCCGGCGCCGCTGATGCGATGAAGGATCGACATTAGGCCTGCGGCCGGGAGGCGATAATTCATCAACTGGGTGATACTGATATTACGAAACTGCGGACGAGACTTCTTTGCCAGTTCGCTCATTGACTCTCCCTGAGTATTGATGCTTGACTGTCGACGGCTTGGGAACTCTGCCCCCTGGCACGCCTTTATTGCTTTGCGCAATTATAAGAGCCCTTTTTGACACCGACTAGGGTGAACCCTAAACTCTCGCTGTTCTTTCCCATGAATTTCTTTATTCTCTCCAAGGAGCTTTTGTGAGTCTTTCCAAGTCCCCCATGCGTGTTGCGGTGACCGGTGCGGCCGGCCAAATCGGTTACAGCCTTCTTTTTCGGATCGCCAACGGCGACTTACTCGGCAAAGACCAGCCTGTAATCCTTCAACTGCTTGAGATTCCTGACGAAAAAGCTCAGAAAGCCCTCAAAGGCGTGATGATGGAGCTAGACGACTGCGCCTTCCCGCTCCTGGCCGGCATGACCGCCCACAGCGATCCAATGACCGCATTTAAAGATATCGACATTGGTCTGCTGGTTGGCGCCCGCCCACGCGGCCCAGGGATGGAGCGCAAGGACCTGCTCTCGGCTAATGCCCAGATCTTTACCGCCCAGGGTCGCGCCCTGAATGCCGTAGCCAAGAGAACCGTCAAGGTCTTGGTGGTAGGAAACCCCGCTAATACAAATGCGTATATCGCCATGAAGTCGGCCCCAGACCTGCCAAAGAAGAACTTTACGGCAATGCTGAGGCTCGATCACAACCGCGCCCTGTCCCAACTCGCTGCAAAATCCGGAAAGCCCGTGGGCGAGATTGAGAAATTGGTGGTCTGGGGCAACCATAGCCCGACTATGTACCCTGACTACCGTTTCGCAACGATCGGCGGCCAGAGCGTCAAGGCACTGATCAACGACGATGCCTGGAATAAAGACGTGTTCCTGCCAACGGTTGGCAAGCGGGGCGCGGCCATTATCGATGCGCGGGGCCTGTCGTCTGCGGCCTCGGCGGCCAACGCGGCGATTGACCATGTCCGCGACTGGGTACTTGGCTCAAACGGTAAGTGGGTCACCATGGGCATCGCCTCTGATGGTTCTTACGATATCCCAGAAGAGATCATTTACGGCTACCCAGTCATCTGCACAAACGGCGAATACCAGATGGTGAAGGGCCTTGAGATCGACGCTTTTTCTCGTGAGCGCATGACCCACACACTCAACGAGCTACTCGAAGAGCGTGATGGTGTGAAGCACCTTCTCGGTTAATTTAGAAAATCGCCCGTGATGCCAATGCTCCATCCTGATGCCGTCTTACACCAAGAGGCAACAGGGGGCGCTATGGCCGCTCAGCCCCCGGCCCCAATTCCTGCGTGTGAGCATTTTGCAGGAGACGAAAAGAAACTCCGAAAAGCCCTTGAACTGCAAGACCGGCTCAATGGCACTTTTGATGTCACAGCCGATTTAGAAGATGGAGCCTCCTCGGGCGCAGAGGAAGACAACGCAAAACGACTCGCCTCAATTCTTGCTGAGCCCAGAAAATCACAATGGCGGGTTGGCTGTCGTGTGCATCCCGTTGACCACCCCGCCTTTCGTAACGATGTCGAGACACTCCTTGCGGCGCGACCCGCGGGGCTAGCCTTCATTACCGTTCCTAAGATTGCCCATCTTGCTCAATTCCACGAGGCAGTAGCGACTATTAATGACGCGGCAAGAGCAGATAGGGTTGATAGCCCAATCCCACTTCAGATCATGTTTGAAGATGAGCGGGGCCTGCAGGATGTCGCCGCGATTGCGGCCCACCCGCAGGTCGAGTTTTTGTCCTTTGGACAGATGGATTTCACTAGCAGTCATCGTGGCGCCATCCCAGCCAAGGCAATGCAGAGCCCGGGTCAGTTTGATCACCCGTTACTGCGCCGGGCAAAGGTTGAAATTAGTGCCGCCTGCCACGCCCACGGGAAGATTCCAACACACAATCCAACCACCGATTACGCCTCAGATCATCAGGCCTTTGACGACGCAAGCCGAGCCCGTCTCGAATTTGGATTTCTCCGGATGTGGAGTATCCATCCCAATCAAATCCAGCAGATTCTTCGGGCCTTCGCACCCACCGAGCAAGAGATTGCCGATGCAAGCCGCATCCTCCTGGCGGCGCAGGAGTCTGCCTGGGGGCCCATTGCCGATCAAGGGTTATTGCACGATCGCGCCAGCTACCGATATTTTTGGACGATACTTAAGCGCGCCCAACAGGCTGGCCGCCCTATTCCGCCTGCAGCCCAGCATGCTTTTTTTTAGAATCCGATAACTCAAAAGAACTTTTTTCAACAGGGAGCCTTCAATATGCCGCATAACCTACACAACAGTCTTCAGGAATTTAAAACCGCATCAGGTAAATCCCTAAAGTTTTACAGCCTCCCCGCACTTGAAAAAGCAGGCCTTGCCAAGGTCTCACGCCTTCCCGTATCGATACGAATTGTGCTCGAATCAGTGCTGCGCAACTGTGATGGCAAAAAAGTAAGCGAGCACCACATTAAAGAGCTCGCCAACTGGGGGCCAACCGCACAGCGTGTTAACGAGATTCCCTTTGTTGTTGCACGGGTTGTGCTGCAGGATTTTACCGGCGTGCCCCTGCTTGCTGATCTTGCCGCTATGCGCAACATTGCGAAAGACATGGGCAAAGATCCTAAGAAGATCGAGCCCTTGGTCCCCGTTGATCTGGTGGTCGACCACTCCGTCATGATTGATCATTTCGGCTCAAAAGAGGCCCTTGATCTCAACATGAAGCTTGAATTTCAACGAAACGAAGAGCGTTATCAGTTTATGAAGTGGGGTATGCAGGCCTTCGATACCTTTAAGGTTGTTCCTCCCGGCATCGGCATCGTGCACCAGGTCAATCTAGAGTATCTCGCCCGTGGCGTTCACAACAAAGGCGGTATCGCCTATCCCGATAGCGTCGTCGGTACCGATAGCCATACCACCATGATTAATGGCATCGGCGTCGTGGGCTGGGGAGTTGGTGGCATCGAAGCCGAGGCGGGCATGCTGGGCCAACCGGTTTATTTCTTAACACCAGACGTTGTTGGCGTGAACCTTACCGGCAAGCTTCCCGAGGGCTGTACTGCAACCGACCTAGTTCTCACGATCACGGAGATGCTTCGTAAAGAAAAAGTTGTTGGTAAGTTCGTTGAGTTCTATGGTGAAGGCACCGCCTCCCTGTCGCTGCCGGATCGCGCAACGATTGCCAATATGGCACCGGAATACGGCGCAACCATGGGCTTTTTTCCAGTCGACGATGTCACCGTGGATTTCATGCGCGCAACGGGCCGCACCCAAGATGAAGTCGAAGCCTTCGAGGGCTACTTTAAAGCGCAGGAACTCTTTGGTACGCCAAAGGCAGGCCAGATCGATTACACCAAGTCCGTCTCGCTCGATCTCTCTACGATCAAGCCCTCACTTGCAGGCCCCAAGCGGCCGCAGGATCGCATTGAGCTCACCAATATGAAGAAGTCGTTTGCGGAGCTGTTTAGCAAGCCGGTTGCCGAAAATGGCTTTGCACAGTCAGCAGCCGATTTACACAAGCGGGTGAAATCTGGAAGTGTTGAGATTGGTAACGGTGATATTTTGATCGCGGCGATTACCTCATGCACGAACACATCGAATCCAGGCGTCTTGTTAGCCGCCGGTATTTTGGCGAAGAAGGCTGTTGAGAAGGGCCTCACGGTTCAGAGTCACATCAAGACCTCGCTTGCCCCGGGCAGCCGCGTGGTAACCGATTACCTCACGAAGGCGGGGCTATTACCCTATCTCGAGAAGCTAGGCTTTGCTGTTGCTGCCTATGGCTGTACGACCTGCATCGGCAATGCCGGTGACTTGCGACCCGAGTTCAATGAAAGTATCTTGAAAGAGAATCTTGTCTGCGCCGCAGTCTTATCCGGCAATCGAAACTTTGAGGCCCGAATTCATCCGAATCTTCGTGCGAATTTCTTAGCGTCTCCTCCTCTCGTAGTGGCCTATGCCATTGCAGGAAACGTTATGAAAGACCTCACGACAGAGCCGTTGGGTCAGGGCACGAATGGCCCGGTTTATCTGAAAGACATATGGCCATCGAGTCAGGAGATCGCGGCCGTTATGGGATTTGCCAAGGATCCGCAGACCTTCCGCACGCTTTATGGCGACCTCACTAAAGACCACCACCTCTGGAACAACATCAAGGGCACTGCGGGTCAGGTCTATGACTGGCCAAAGTCAACCTATATCGCCAAGCCCCCCTTCTTCGATGGGTTCTCAATGACACCGAAGGCGACGGGATCAATTTCAGGGGCAAGGCTTCTTGCAATCTTGGGAGATTCGATCACAACGGATCACATCTCGCCTGCCGGCTCAATTAAAGAGGCATCGCCTGGTGGAAAATTTCTAACCGATCACGGCGTCTCGAGGGCGGACTTCAATAGCTACGGCTCACGCAGGGGCAATCATGAAATTATGATGCGGGGCACCTTTGCAAACGTCAGAATTAAGAATCTGATGATCCCCTTAAACGCCGATGGCTCGCGCGAGGAAGGTGGTGTCACCGTGTTCCAGCCCAGCGGCCAGAAGATGTTTATCTATGACGCCGCCATGGCCTATCAGAAAGCAAACGTTCCCACGGTTGTTATTGGCGGCGAAGAATACGGCAGCGGGTCCTCCCGGGATTGGGCCGCCAAAGGAACCCAATTGCTAGGGGTGCGGGTTGTTGTTGCCAAGAGCTATGAGCGCATCCACCGCTCTAATCTTGTCGGTATGGGGGTCTTGCCACTGCAGTTTAAGGGTAGCGACAGCGCACAGAGCCTCAAGCTTGATGGCTCAGAGGTCTTTGATGTGGCAATTCCAGATCAGCTAACCCCCCAGCAAGACCTCACCCTCGTGATCACCCGTAAGGATGGCAGTAAGCAAAACCTCTCGGTGCTCTGCCGAATCGATACCCCAATCGAGGTGGATTACTACCGACACGGCGGCATCCTGCCCTATGTGTTGCGGGAGCTCATGGCCGCATAGGCACTAAGGGAACTCTTCGCCGCGTCAGCGCTCAGATAGACTATGACAATGGTCTCCAATCTCTATCGACTCGCAAACCAGGGGCGGCGCATTCTCGCGCTCATGCTTCTGGTTAGCCTGCCCTTTCAAGGGCTGGCGGCGACCACGATGGAGTGTCATGGTCACGCCCGAGGTGCTCCGCAGGGTCCGTCACAGACTGAGGGGCACCACCCGCACCAGCACCAGCACCAGCACCAGCAGCAGCACCAACATCACGATCAGGCCGCGGCCGAACAGACCCAAGAAGACCACCACCAAACCAAGCCTTCGCTCGCCTCGTTACCCGGTGTCTCGACCTGCGCAGTCTGCGCCGGATGCTGTGTAATGTCGGCAGTGATTCCTATTACAACCCAAGTCCTCATCGCCAAGGTTCAAAGAGTCTCACCAGAGACCTTAGCACTTAGCCATTACACCGGATTTACTCCGGAAGGCCTTCTTCGACCTCCCCGATAAGCTAGCGCGCATTGCGGTAGTTCTGTCACTACCCAAGGCCTAGAGAAGGAGTTTTTACTCCTTCTCGCATTGGCTGCTGGGTTGTCAAAAAAATCCGGAGCGTCTGATGATTTCTAGTCAAGTTATAAAACTTATTCATATCGATCAACAAGGCTCGCATAACGCGATCTTGCAGGTCGCCATCACAGTATTACTGTCAATTGCTGCAGTTAGCCCTACTGCTCAGGCCCAGCAGGGGCCACAGGCGGGGGACTGGCTGCGGGCTAACGAGCAGGTGCATGAGGCAGGTGGATGGAAGGCCTATGCGCGCGAGAGCCAAGCTGGAAGTCAAGCGAAAAGT
>JACCEA010486425.1_pt1 | contig 11445 bp, 10 predicted proteins | sample 7449851 | NCBI WGS metagenome assembly JACCEA01 (sample SAMN15323453, study PRJNA562643) | freshwater metagenome | isolation source: river surface water | place: USA:Blue River Watershed | collected 2017-08-18 | reverse complement strand
TACCTCAGCATTCGCGCACGAAATGAATTTGGAAGTGATGTTGAAAATCTCATGCTGGTGCGCGAAGGAGGGGCTTTCGACCCAGTTCAGCCAACAAATCCAACAAACCCAACAAACCCAACAAACCCAACAAACCCAACGAATCCGACTAATCCAACCAACCCAACAAATCCGACTAACCCTACAAACCCAATTGCACCTCCCCAAATTATCTTTACCAAACCTTCTCGTAGTCCATTCAATTGGATAAATACCTTTAGTTCTTATGAATATGCGGCGGTAGTGAAAAATGTTGCTCGTTCTCAAGATGTAAAAGTCTACATCAATGGAAATGAAACCGTTGCTTTTTTCTATAATGAATCCAATGGCGCATTATCCGGTTCATTTTTCTGCAATCAAGGCTCCAATACCATTCAAATTATTGGAACAAATTCCAAGGGTACCGCAACGGAAACAGCGATCGTAAATTACAATTCAGAAAATCCCCCAACCCTTCAGTGGTTGAGTCCAACCCAAAACACCACAACGAAAGCCACCGAAATCATTCAAGTTAAAGTTGCTAACGTTAAAAATAAATCAGATATCCAAGTCAGTGTAAATGGCAAATCAGTATTTTTTACCTACTCGTATTCCAATCAAACGATCACCATTTCCACCCCTCTTCAAATAGGTGCAAATGTTATTGAAATCAAAGCGAAGAATTCTGCAGGATCTGATCAATTGGCGAAAACCATCACTCGAACACCTACCACCGGTTCAAATGGAAACACCGGTGGAAACACTGGCGGAAGCACCGGTGGAAGCACAGGTGGAAGCACGGGCGGAAGCACGGGCGGAAGTACAGGTGGAAGCACGGGCGGAACCACGGGTGGAAGCACAGGTGGAAGCACGGGCGGAAGCACGGGCGGAACCACGGGTGGAAGCACGGGCGGAACCACGGGTGGAAGTACAGGTGGAAGTACAGGCGGAAGCACGGGCGGAAGCACGGGCGGAAGCACGGGCGGAAGCACGGGCGGAAGTACAGGTGGAAGCACGGGCGGAAGCACGGGTGGAAGTACAGGTGGAAGTACAGGTGGAAGTACGGGCGGAAGCACGGGTGGAAGCACGGGTGGAAGTACTGGCGGAAGTACTGGCGGAAGTACTGGCGGAAGTACTGGCGGAAGTACAAATCCTCCGGTTTCATTAGCTCCAACCGTTCAATGGACCACACCGTCTTCTTCATCTATTCGAGTGAATTCGATCGATTACACCGCCGTTGCACAAGTGCGAAACGTTGCTGCCTCCAATGAATTAACGGTTACCCAAAATGGAAATCCCATTGCATTTCAATTTTCACCAGAAGATGGAAGCGTGCAAGTGCCGCTTTCCCTTCAAGATGGAATCAATACGGTTTCCATATTGGCAAGAAATTCAGGAGGCAGCGATTCGAAATCGGTTCGAATTACGTTGGCAAATGGAAACAACGCAACAACCAATCCATCTGCCGAGCCCGCCGATCCTAACCGAATTCCTAGGATTATTTGGGTAAACCCTTCAGGTAGAATGAATAATACCAGTTATTCTTCGACTTATCGAGTTCAAATTCGGTTTGAAAATGTTACGGCTTCCAGCCAGATTCGATTCAAATTGAATGGAGTTAACCATGTTTTTGGTTACGATGCTTCGACCAGAACCTTGGAAACCAGCATTCGTCCTCGCACCGGAGATAACTATCTTTTTGTAGAAGTAAACACGGCCAACGGACATGCAGAAGATTCGGCTCAGTTGTACCACGATTTGACCAGCAATTCGGGAGCTCCTTTGCTGAATGTTTTGAATCCGGCTCGCAGAAATTCTACCGTGAATCAAGATCGCATTACCCTCCAAGCTGAGGTTCGGAATGTTTCAAGCAACGAAGAAATTGAAGTCATTCACAACAATAATGTGGTGAGCTTTTCGTACGATCCCGTAACCTTCCGAATGACTTGTCCGTTGCAACTAACGGTGGGAATTAATCCGATAACCATTACCGTTACAACACCAAATGGCCGGGAGCAGGAACAATTGGTGATCAACTATCAGCCGGAACAAACTCCCGGACAAACGGAAAGTACCCCTCGTAGTGGTGGTGGACAATCGCCCAATCGTGGTAGCCAAATTCAAGAGCCACAAAAAAAGGTAGAAGAAAGTAAAACGCCCAAAACGCCAACGGCCAGCCAGCGACCTGTTAAACCTACAACAACCGAGCCTACAACACGGCCAAGTCAGTCGGCGTCACCCAAGCCTACGGTGAAAGAACCCGTAAGAACGGCTCCTCCAGTGAATAATGCGCCATCCAAACCTAAAGCAGATCCATCGGAAACGCCGAAACCTAAAATGGATAAGCCCGCGCCAAAAACAGGTGGCGAATGATTACAAATGCTTCAACGCCTCTCGTTTGGAGAGGTTAGAAAGCGGATGTTTTTCAATAAAGTCTAATACCCAATCGGGTGAGGTTCTGGCATATTGACGCAAGGCCCACCCGATTGATTTTCTAATAAAAAATTCTTTTTGTTCGAAATGAGGAAGAATACATTTTTCTAACCAGCGTTCGTCGGTTTTACTTTTGTAGGTAAGTTGGTGTAAAATCGCTACCCGATTGAACCAAAAGTGCGGGTGGGAAATCCACCGGGGCAAAACATCTTCCCGCTTTTCGGGGAATGAACTAAAATATCCACCTGCCCAATTTGCAGCGATGAAATCCAACGTATCCCACCAGGGACGAGAATGGATGCAATACTCCAAAATGGAAAGGAAGTTTTCCGACTTCCATAGTTTTTGTTTGTGCGCCCATTCCATGCCGAGGTATTGGAATTCTCGATGGGGCGCGTTCCACAATAAATGGAAAAAATCAAAGTTCTCCGATTCCGTTTCCCAACGCACCTTCATCCACTCTTTGGTGATCTCTTTTCGCATCGGACTAGAAATTCCCAGAAATTCACCTTGGTCTTTCATGTACTTTTTCATACCAACACTTTTTTCAGGGTTGGCATTTCTATTCAATTCAAGTGCGATGATTTCGAACGTTTGCTGCGGATTCATGCGCCGAAATTAGTGGAAAAGAAAAACTTCTTCCCTAGAATTTTGAACTTATTTTTGTTGAATGTCGCTTTTTCAAGAAATAGGAGCTTATGTAGATGTATTGCTACCCTTGCCATTGGAAAATGCGTTTACCTATGCCGTTCCACCAGCTTTGGTAGAAGAGATTCAAGTTGGTAAACGAGTAGTCGTGCCTTTTCAAAAAGGGAAATTTTATTCAGGTCTCATCATCAACATTCACGCTGACAATCCAACTTCCTATCCTTGTAAAATGATAGAAGAGGTGTTGGATGTATTCCCATTATTGGAGGAAAAGCACCTTCAGTTTTGGAAGTGGATGAGTCAGTATTACTTGTCGCCATTGGGCTTGGTGATGAATCAAGCTTTTCCTTCTGCCCTAAAGTTGGCCTCCAAAACCATTCTCTTGCCTAATCCCGATTTCGATGCGGAATCTGAGCATGAGTTGAGCGACCAAGAATTTTTGCTTTTGGAAGCCATTCAGATACGAGGGAAAATTGACTTGGATGAGGCGGCAAAAATTATTCGTAAGCGTTCCGCCTTTGGAGTTGTTCGAAGCCTTATTCAGAAAGGTGGCGCCATCGCTACCGAAGAAATGAACGAAAAGGTGGCGCCAAAAATCGAAAATTTTATTTCCATTCACCCCCAATTTCAGGGAGAAGCAGCTTTGAGAATCTTGTTTGAAAAACTCGAAAAGGCCCCAAAGCAATTGGACATCTTGTTGGTATTTCTTCAACTGGCCAAAGACTCTGCCGCGATGATCAGTCGAAAAACACTGTTGAAACATCCTCAAGCACACCCTCAACCCCTAACCGCCCTACTTCAAAAAGGAGTTTTGGTTCAATCCAAACAGGCGATAAGTCGATTGGTAGAAAATTCTTCGGATAGAAAAGAAATGATCCTCTCCGAGGCTCAATCGAAATCCTTGGATGAAATCAAAGCTTCTTTTTCCCATTTCTCCACGGTGCTGTTTCGCGGAATTACCGGAAGTGGAAAAACCGCCATTTACATCAAACTAATTGAAGAACAAATAAAACTAGGGAAACAAGTCCTTTTCTTGGTGCCCGAAATTGCATTAACCACCCAGTTGGTCGGACGAATTCGGCAGGTATTTGGAGAAGTAGGGGTTTACCATTCAAAAATGAATGAACAAGAGCGGGTTGAACTTTTCAACGCTGTGGTGATGAATCAATTCTCTGTGGTTTTAGGAGTTCGCTCAGGAGTGTTCTTGCCGTTTTCTAATTTAGGATTGATTATCGTTGACGAGGAACACGACACGGCATACAAACAACAAGATCCTTCGCCCAGATTTCATGCCCGGGATTGCGCTTTTGTTTTGGGGCAGTTGCACGCTTCCCGAGTTTTGTTGGGTTCTGCCACTCCATCCATCGAATCGTATTATGCCGCAAAATCGGGGAAAATAGGTTTGGTGGAATTGGATGAGCGATTTGGAGTGGCGATTCCCCCTGCGATTGAGTTGCTGGATTTAGTCAAAGCAAAAGAGCAGGGCGCAATGAAAGATTATTTTAGCTGGGCCCTCTTAGCTGAAATTCAAGAAAAAGTGGAAAATCATGATCAGGTCATCCTTTTCCGAAATCGCCGAGGATATCATCCTGTTCAACAATGTTCAACGTGCGGGAAACTGGTGGAGTGCCCCAAATGCGATGTTTCTTTGAATTACCATAAGGGCACTCAAAATTTGGTTTGCCATTACTGTGGTTATCAAGAGAAATCGGTTAGCCATTGCAAAGCCTGTGGAAGTGAAGAAATCAGCATGTTGGGTTTTGGCACCGAAAAAGTAGAAGAAGATATTCAAGCCCTGTTCCCCGATTTCAAGGTGGAGCGCTTGGATCAAGATGTGACCAAAAAGAAATCGGCGTTCAAAGATATTTTTAAATCCATGGAGGAGGGGAAAGTGGATATTTTGGTTGGTACACAAATGATTTCCAAAGGTTTGGATTTTGAAAATGTAACTTTAGTCGGAGTGCTGAATGCCGATCAATCTTTGAGCTGGACCGACTTCAGAGCGGTGGAACGAACATTTCAGCAGCTCATGCAAGTATCGGGTAGGGCAGGGAGGCATGCAAAAAAGGGCAAAGTTCTTATCCAAACCCGTCAGCCCAAACATCCCATTTTTTCCTTCCTTCAGAAACAACATTTTCCAAGTTTTTACGAATGGCAAATCGTTGAAAGAAGGGAATTCGGTTATCCTCCTTTTTCCAAAATGATCCTCATTACACTTTCTGGGAAAAAAGAAGAAATTGTAGTCGAAGCCTCTGAATTGATGGCGAAAAAGTTGAGGCTTACGTTGCCGAAAGGGACTTTAGGCCCTGTGCCTCCACCGGTTAGCAAAATCAACAATCGGTACTTTCGTCAAATTCAGGTGAAGTATCATGTAGAAAAAATTAAACCTCAAACAATCAAGGCGCACCTGCACGACCTTCAAAAAGCCCTCCAAGGTGCGCCCATCTTTAAATCCATTTTTATTTCCATCGATGTGGATCCAACGTAAAAAAAAGTTGGAATTTAGATGAAATGAAGTAATTTTGTGCGGGCTTCACGACCAGCTCCCTCTGAACTCCCCCAGGACAGGAATGTAGCAAGGGCAGGAGGTTGTAGCGGTGCGATGAGGCCCATTTTTATTTCGTTATTTTTTGATCCAACGAATAACTTCTCTCTGATTTCCCGATTGAATTTCAATAAAATAAATCCCATTTGGCCATGTTTGGGCATCAACATAGTCGCGATTTTGAAGGCTAGTAACCAATTGGCCTTGCATATTTCTTGCTGTAATTTTTGCAATCGGTGAAGGACTCTGAACATAGAAATGGTCCTGGCCTGGATTAGGAAACAGTTGAAATTTCCCCGAAATGGATTTATTAGTGAGTTGGGTTCCTGCAATGTAAACCTTTTCAACCACGTCCAAAACAGTGGTGCAACTGCTATCGAAAACCGAGAAATTGAATAAACCACGGGTGATGTCATCATAACCATCGTACAATTTCGCATCGATGGAGGCAGAATCTGTTTCACAAAAGCAGTTGCGGGCAAGATTGAGATTCAAATTCGATCCATTGACTACATGATATTGGGAATTGTAGCAAATTTTGTTTTGTTTGATGATGGGATAATTGCTTCCGAAAGTCAAACCAGAATTGATTTGAACCGCGGTGTCGTTGTTGGTAATGACGCTCCATTCCAAAATGCAATTTTCGCCCAAATCAAACCCAAGATTAGAACCCTGAAGGGTAATGTTTTTGATGTGTATTCCGCTTGCATCGACGATTCCTCGGTTATTATTGAAGAAAACAGATTGTTCAACTTTGCCTTGAACACCCCGAATGGCGATACGATTATTGGTAAAGGAATCTAAATTCACCTCGATGGATCCGATGCCACTAATAGCCATATCATTATTTAAAAAAGAACTTTGCTGAATAACGGCATGGGAACCATAAGGATTGACTCCAACGTCGTTGCCGTTGAATTGGGAATTGGAGACATTGATCCACGGAGTAGCGGTGGGAACTAAATTTCCGGAAATTCCTACCATGTTATTTTGGAAAACACAGGAGTCAAAAATGCTTTTATTGAAGGCAGAGTAAGCATATCCGTTGGTTTTCCAAACGCATTGGTGAAAAATGGAAGAATCAGGTAAAACCCCGTTATCTACAAAAAATCCGTAAAAGGAATTCGATAAATGGAAATAATCGGCCCTTAAAACGGCGCCTTGGGAACGCATAATTTTGAATCCATACCAGCCATCGCGCCGTTGCTTAAGGGTTTCACCTTCAAATTGAACAGGCAAATTGGGTTGACCAACCATTTGCAAGGTGCCACGAACTTCCAAATAATTGGTTCCTACCGACGTTCCATTTCCGGTTTCTCGAACCAAAACTTTGGTGCCAGGCTCAATGGTTAACGTAGCTCCTGGAAAAACAACAACCGGGCCTGTCATGATATACGGACTGTTGCTGCGAGCCCACGTGGTGCTTTGATAAATTCCTCCAGAAACAGGGGTTTGAGCTTGTGAATTGATCACGATTAGTGCGAAAAGGAGAGCATAGACATTTCTGAGATATGTATTCATTGCTATTATTTTGAAATTTGAACACCACCTTTCCCATTTTGTTTTGTCACAATTCCATAAAAAAGAAGTGCAAAGATTAATTTCATGTTTATTTTTGTTTCAAACCTTAATTGTATGAAAAAACATTACCGATTTTTTGGAGTCATCTTCGGTCTATTTGCTGGATTGATGGCAATGGCTCAACCTCAAAACGCCATGGATTTTGATGGAACCGATGATTTTATTACCGCTCCCTCAGCTACCTCCACCGTTGCCGGCGCTCAACAAATGTCTGTTTCTTGTTGGGTAAACCCGCAGTTTACAACCCATCACGAAGGTTTTTGCGGATTTCGAAATAATACCAATGCTGATTTCTATCTATTGAAATTGCAAGGGACAACCAATGTAGAAGCTCGTTTCAGAAATAGTAATGGAACTGCTTACACCATTGCTGCTCAAAATGTGGTTACAGCCGGTACATGGACCCACCTTGCGATGACCTACGATGGAAGTCGTTTGAGATTTTACAAAAATGGGATTTGTACCGATTCTATTACGGCTACCGGTACCATTTCAACTACTTCTACTTCAGATTTTTTTGTTGGTGGGGTGCCTTGGCAAGGAACCTATTTTCACGCCATGGGATTGATCGATGAAGTGACCTTATGGAATCGTGCTATTTCAACTCAAGAGGTTAATTGCATGATGCGCGCTCCAGTGGATACGGCTGCTGCAGGTTTGCAATTGTATTACCAATTCAACCAAGGGGTTGCTAATGGCACCAACTCAACGATCATGATGGCCACAGATTCAAAAGCTAACATTGATGGAGTATTGAACAACTTTAACTTGGTTTCTACGACGTCTAATTTTGTTACGGGTGTAACCAATTTCACTTCAGTAACGGCCAACATTTGCCCAGGAGGTTCTTACTCCGTTGGAAATCGCAATTTTACAACTGCTGGAAATTTCTTGGTTCGAATTGCTGGTCGCGACGGTTGCGATTCCGTTGTTGTATTGAGTTTGTCGGTAACCGACACAGCTGTAGTTAACAACGGTCCTGCATTGAAGGCTCGCCAAGATTCTGCAACTTACCAATGGGTTCGTTGTAATCAAGGATTTGCCACTATTGCAGGTGCTACCACCCAAAGTTATACCCCACCAGTAAGCGGTGTTTATGCATGTATCGTTACCTATAAAGGTTGTACTGACACTTCTGGATGTCGCATTTACAACCGCCTTGGAGCCGGGAATATGAACTGGTCGGAAGCGGTTGTTGCCTATCCCAATCCAACCCACGATCGTTTAAACGTAGAAGTTACGTTAACCCAAGGGTTGTACCAATTCCAAATTACTGATTTGAACGGTCGAGTTGTAAAAACAGGAACAGGAATGTCCAATCAACGGGAAGTAATTTCCATGAATGACCTTCAAAAAGGAATTTATATACTGAAGATCAATTCGAATGGTGAGCAAGCCACATTAAAAGTGGTAAAACAATAAAAATGAAAAAGCGGGCTTCGGCCCGCTTTTTTTTAATCCATTAAATTTAATTCGGTTTCCAATTCCCCTTTGGTTTTTAAATCTTTCTTTTCGTTGGCCCATCGGATGCCTTCTTCCAAAAGTTCGATCGCCTTTTCATTTTGATTTAATTGAACGGCAACTCGGCTCCATTGAAGGTACATGCCCAGGTAATCGGGGGCCAAGGAATAGAGCATATCATACCACTCCATTGCCATCTTCCAATCTTCCATTTTTTGGTATTCGTGGGCGATGGCGTAAACAATAAACGAATCTCGCTCATTTGTTTTAAAGATTTCAAACAACTGTTGTAGTCTATCGTTTTTCATAAGTACCTTTGTGCGCCTTTAGGCTACAAAATAAAACAAAAAAAGCTTATGAAGATTCTCGTTTGCGTTAGTCAGGTTCCTGACACAACCACGAAGATTACCTTCACCCCCGACAACAAATCGTTGAATACGGCAGGGGTTCAATTCATCATCAATCCTTATGATGAATTGGGTATCACCAAAGCCTTGGAATTGAACGAACAAACGGGTGGTGGAACGGTAACTGTAATTACGGTTGGTGGAGCCGATACAGAACCCAATATCCGAAAAGCATTGGCCATGGGCGCTGATGATGCTGTTCGCATTGATGCTGAACCTACGGATGCATTTTTCGTTGCTCAGCAAATTGCTAACTACGCTTCTAGCCAAAACTTTGACATCATTTTTACGGGCCGTGAATCCATCGATTACAACGGTGGACAAGTGGGCGGAATGGTCGCTGAATTGTTGAACCTGCCTCACGTAAACGTTATTACTGCGATTACCGTGAACGGAAATACGGGTACCGTTGAACGCGACATTGATGGTGGACGCGAAGTGGTGGAAGTAACTACACCATTCTTAGTATCGGCCCAAAAAGATTTGTGCGAGCCACGAATTCCGAACATGCGAGGAATCATGACCGCTCGCACCAAACCCTTGCAAGTTATTGCTGCCAACGGTACCGATAAGCGAACCGAAGTAGCTCAATTTCAAGCTCCAGCGCCAAAGGCGGGAGTTAAGTTCATCGATCCAACCAACATGGACGAATTGGTTTCATTGCTTCACAACGAAGCGAAAGTACTTTAATCATGAGTGTATTAGTTTTTGCTGAAAATTCTGAAGGACGCTTTAAGAAAGCTGCTTTCGAAGGAGTTGCCTTCGCATCGGCCATTGCTGGCGGATCCGTTACAGCGGTAGTTTTAGGCAGTATGGATGCTGCCAATGCTGCTGAATTGGGAAAATACGGTGCTTCTAAAGTGCTTCATTATTCCGATGCCTCTTTCAATTCGATGGACGCCGGCGTATTTGCGCAGGTTATTTCTGATGCGGCTTCCAAAGTGGGCGCTCAATGGGTTATCGTCTCCAATACCTACACCGGTAAAGCCGTAGCTCCTCGCGTAGCTGTACGTTTGAATGCAGCTTTTGCTCCTGGAATTATTGCACTTCCCGAAGGAAATACCGTAAAACGTTCCGTTTTCTCCAACAAAGGATTTGCTGATTTTTCGTTGAATCAATCGGTGAAAGTGGTTTCCCTTACACCCAATTCCTATTCCTTCGCTGAAGGATCCGGAACAGCTGAGGTTGAATCTTGCTCTTTTTCTCCTTCTGGAAATCGTGTATCGGTAAAAGAAGTGAAGAAGGCCGCCGGTAAGGTGCCCTTGACCGAAGCGGAAGTTGTGGTTTCCGGCGGACGTGGATTGAAAGGCCCCGAAAATTGGCACTTAATCGAAAATTTAGCAGATACTTTGAACGCAGCCACAGCTTGCTCCAAGCCTGTATCTGATGTTCACTGGCGCCCTCACAGCGAGCACGTTGGACAGACTGGAATCACCATCAAACCAAATTTGTACATCGCTTGCGGTATTTCTGGAGCTATTCAGCATTTGGCTGGAGTGAGTTCTTCCAAAGTGATTGTTGCCATCAATACCGATAAAGAAGCACCTTTCTTCAAGGCTGCTGATTATGGCGTTGTTGGTGATGTTTTTGATGTTCTTCCTCGATTAAACGATGCCATCAAAGCATTCAAAAACTCCTAAAATAGTTCGTTTGAAAAAAATGGAAAGCCTCGATGAAAATCGGGGCTTTTTTAGTTTTTCTTTCTACGTTTAACTTCAATGTTAGGATTGATTTCCAACATGGCCTGAATAAATTCTTCTTTTTGTTTGGGAGAAATAAGGACGTAATCCCAGGGTGATTTACGAATCTCCAAACGGTCCAAACTTGCAGCAGGAGAACTTAGCGGATTGTTGGTTTCGATGATTTTTTGAACTTCGGAAATAAGGATTTTCTTTCGGAATAGAAAGCCACTTTTTACTTCCAATTCAGTTCCTTGGATCGTGTAAATGGTGGTTAAAAAAAGATGGGTAATCCAGAAAATAAGTAGGAGCATCAAGGCCGCAATCCACCAGATTTGTTGAACAAGAAGTAAAACCGTTACGCCTCCCCAAATTATGCCGATGATCGCAACGAATCCCCAGCCAATTTTCGAACGAAACACCCGTTTCTCCATCGCTTTTATCCTTCAATCTTAAGTTTTTTGCCCAACCAAAGGGCAATGAACGTGCAAAAAATAGCAATGTATCCAACCCATTCGTACCGTTCAATAGGTCCGTTTTTGATGGGTTGAAAAACAATTTGAGAAGAAATGAATGCAGCAAAAGCACTGGATAAATGCTGAACGGAACTGTTTACACTCATAAATCCTCCTCGAATTTTCATGGGAACGGAACTGGTGATCATGGCGTTGGC
>JACCEA011077193.1_pt1 | contig 11446 bp, 10 predicted proteins | sample 7449851 | NCBI WGS metagenome assembly JACCEA01 (sample SAMN15323453, study PRJNA562643) | freshwater metagenome | isolation source: river surface water | place: USA:Blue River Watershed | collected 2017-08-18 | reverse complement strand
GAATACATCCTTCACCCGGGCGCCGTGGCCGTCGTGGCCCTGCTCGATGACGGGCAGGTGGTGATGGAGCGCCAGTGGCGCCATCCCATGGGACGGGTGATGCTCGAATTCCCGGCCGGCAAGCTCGACGCCGGCGAGGACCGCCTGGCCTGCGCCAAGCGCGAGCTGCTGGAGGAGACCGGCTATGTCGCCCGCGAGTGGGCGCATGCGGGGGTCATGCACCCCTGCATCTCGTATTCCGACGAGTTCATCGACCTGTGGTTCGCCCGCGGCCTCACCCTCGGGCAGCGACAGCTCGATCCGGGCGAGTTCCTCGAGGTGTTCACCGCCACCCCCGCGCAGCTGATGGACTGGGTGCGAGAGGGCCGCGTGACCGACAGCAAGACGCTGGCCTGCCTGGTCTGGCTGCAGAACGTCCTCGCCGGCCACTGGGTCTTGGACTGGCAGGGAGAATCCGGCGCATGAAGGTGCTGGACCTGCAGTGCAACGCCGGCCACGTGTTCGAGGGCTGGTTCGGCTCGGAAGACGACTTCCAGGACCAGCTGCGCCGGTCGCTGGTGGAGTGTCCGGTGTGTGGCGACACCCATGTGGCCAAGAAGCTCACCGCGCCGCGCCTGAACCTGGGCGCCGCGCCGCCGGTGCCCGCGCCCGCGGCGTCGGGAGCGGGGCCTGCTTCCCCCACCAAGCTTCCCGCCCCCGCGGCCGCCCCGCAGGAGGTCATGGCCGCCATGCCCGAGGCGCTGCAGGCCGCGTGGCTCCAGGCGGTGCGCGAGGTGATGGCCCGCACCGAGGACGTGGGCGAGCGTTTCGCCGAGGAGGCCCGCCGCATCCACTACGGCGAGACCGAGGAGCGCGGCATCCGCGGCCAGGCCTCGGCCGAGGAAACCCGCGAGCTGCTCGACGAGGGTATCGCGGTGGTGCCGCTGCCCATTCCCAAGGCCCTGAAGGGCCCGCTGCAGTAACCCGCCCGCCCCTCAGGCCAGGAACTGCAGGCCCGCCAGCCGGGCGTACACGCCGCCCTGCGCCATCAGCGCCTCGTGGCTGCCTTCCTCCACCCGGCGTCCGTGGTCCAGCACCACGATGCGGTCGGCCCGCTGCACCGTCGCCAGTCGGTGTGCGATGACCAGGGTGGTGCGGTTACGCATCGCGCCTTCCAGCGCCGCCTGCACCATGCGCTCGCTCTCGGCGTCCAGCGCGCTGGTGGCCTCGTCCAGCAGAAGTAGCGGCGCGTCCTTCAGCATGGCCCGTGCGATTGCGATGCGCTGGCGCTGACCGCCGGACAGGCGCACGCCGCGCTCGCCCAGGAAACAGTCGTAGCCACCCGGCAGCTGGCGGATGAAGTCGTCGGCGAAGGCCGCCCGCGCCGCCGCCTGCACCGCCTCGTCGTCGGCCCCGGGCCGGCCGTAGCGGATGTTCTCCAGCGCGCTGGCGGAAAAGATCACCGGCTCCTGCGGCACGATGGCGATGCGCCCGCGCAGGTCGGCCAGCGCGATGCGGTCGACCGGCACGCCGTCCAGGAGGATGCGCCCCTGCTGCGGGTCGTAGAACCGCAGCAGCAGCTGGAACACCGTGGTCTTGCCCGCGCCGCTGGCGCCCACCAGGGCCACCGTCTCGCCCGGGGCCACCTGCAGGTCGAGGTCGGCCAGCGCGGGTTGCTGCGGGCGCGAGGGGTAGTGGAACCGCAGGCCCTCGATGCGCAGGGCGCTGCCGCCGGCAGGCAGGGGGGCCGCCAGGGGCTGCGCCGGCTCGGCGACCGGCGAGCGGGCATGCAGAAGCTCCATCAGCCGCTCGGTGGCGCCGGCGGCCCGCAGCAGGTCGCCATAGACCTCGCCCAGCACCGCGGTGGCGCCGGCCAGGATGATCACGTACACCACCGATTGCCCCAGCTGCCCGGGCGTGATGCGGCCGGCCAGCACCGCCTGGGTGCCGGCGTACAGGCCCCAGAGCATCAGCGCCGCGGTCGTGATGATGACGAAGGCCACCAGCATCGCCCGCGCCCGGGTGCGGCGCACGCCGGTGCGGAAGGCGCGGTCGGTGGAGGCGTCGAAGCGCTGCGCCTCGCGGGCCTCGGCCGCATGGCTTTGCACCACGGGAATCGCGTTGAGCACTTCGGCCGCGATCGCGCTGGCGTCGGCTACCCGGTCCTGGCTGGCCCGCGACAGGCGCCGCACCCGCCGGCCGAACCAGGTGGCCGGCAGCACCACGCCCACCAGCACCCCCAGCACCAGCGTCATCACGTAGGGGTGGCTCCACACCAGCATGGCCAGCGCGCCCACGCCCATGACCGCATTGCGCAGGCCCATGGACAGGGAGGAGCCCACCACCGTCTGCACCAGCGTGGTGTCGGTGGTCAGGCGGGACAGCACCTCGCCGGTCTGGGTGGTCTCGAAGAACTCGGGGCTTTGCCGCACCACGTGGGCGTAGACCGCGTTGCGCAGGTCGGCGGTGACCCGCTCGCCCAGCCAGCTGACCATGTAGAAGCGCGCCGCGGAGAACAGGCCCAGGGCCACCGCCACGCCGAACAGCGCCAGGAAATACTGCTGCAGGGCCATCAGCCGCTCGCCGCGCGCCGCGGCGTCGTCGGCCGAGAGGGGGCTGCTGGCCAGACCGCCGTCGATCAGCTGCCGCAGGGCCAGCGGGAAGACCAGCGTGGCCACTGCCGCCAGCAGCAGGAACAGGCCCGCCAGGGCGATGCGGCCGCGGTACGGTCGCAGGAAGGGCAGCAGGCCGCCGAGGGAGCGCGGCGCGGCCCGGGGGCGGTCGGCCGCCGGAGGGGAGGGGGGAGCCATGGACGCAGTGTAGGCCCCACCCGGCCCCCGCCTTGCCTGTGCCCGGGTGTATGGGTCGCGTAAAAATCCGGCCTTCGGCGGCCCGAGCCGCTCTGGTTCGCCGAGACTGGCGGGCTGTGGTCGAACCGACCATCGGTGGCCGTGCCATCATTCCGAGTCCATGACGTCTCCCGCCGCTTCCCCTGGTCCTTCCCCCGATCCCGCAGCGTCCCCGGCGCCGCCCGCCCGCCGCCGCGCGTTGGCCGTGCTGGGCGTCCTCGTCTTGGTGGCCGGGGCCGCCTGGGTCGGCTATGACCGCCTGGTAGGAAGTCGTCACGAATCCACCGACAACGCCTACGCGCAGGGGCCGATGGTGCAGGTCACGCCGCAGGTCGGCGGCACCGTCACCGCCATCCTGGTCGACGAGGGCGACCCGGTGAAGGCCGGCCAGACCCTGGTACGACTCGACCCGGCCGACGCGCGCCTGGCCCTGCAGCAGGCCGAGGCCGCCCTGGGCCTGGCGGTGCGGCAGACCCGCGCGCTCTACGCGCAGCCCGCCGGTGCCGCCGCCCTCACCGAGGGCGTGAAGGTGGAGAACCACCCGGCGGTGCTTGCGGCCGCCGCCCGCCTGCGCGAGGCCTGGCTGGCCTCGCAGCGCCTGGCCCTGCCCGCGCCGGTGGACGGCCATGTGGCCCGCCGCCTCGTGCAGCTGGGCCAGCGCGTCGCACCCGGCGCGCCACTGCTCACGGTGGTGCCGCTGGACCAGCTCTGGGTCGACGCCAATTTCAAGGAGGTGCAGCTGGGCCGCCTGCGCGTCGGCCAGCCCGCGCGCGTGACCGCCGACGTGTACGGCCGCTCGGTCGTCTTCCGCGGCACCGTGGCCGGCCTGGGGGTGGGCACCGGCGCCGCCTTCGCGCTGCTGCCGCCGCAGAACGCCACGGGCAACTGGATCAAGGTGGTGCAGCGGGTGCCGGTGCGCATCGCGCTCGACCCGGCCGAGCTCGCGCGCCATCCGCTGCGGGTGGGGCTGTCCATGAACGTCGAGGTGGACGTGAGCCGCCAGGACGGGCCGGTGCTGGCCGAGCGCCCCGCCGGCCCCGGCGCGCAGACCGACGCCCTCTCGCCCGACCTGGCCGCCGCCGACGCACGGGTGCGCCAGGTGATCGAGGCGCACCTGGGCGGCGCCCCGGCGGCGCCGCGCGCGGCTTCCGTGGCCTCCCCCTCCAGCCGCTGACCCATGGCCGCCGTGCCGCACGGCCCCGGTTCCGCGCCGCAGGCACCCCTGCAGGGCGCGGCGCGCCTGTGGGGCACGCTCGCCCTGTCGTCGGCCACCTTCATGAACGTGCTGGACACGTCCATCGCCAACGTGTCGCTGCCGGCCATCGCGGGCAACCTCGGGGTCAGCCCCAATCAGGGCACCTGGGTCATCACCAGCTTCGCGGTGGCCAATGCGATCTCGGTGCCGCTGACCGGCTGGCTCGCGCAGCGCTTCGGCCAGGTGCGCCTGTTCGTGGCCAGCGTGCTGCTGTTCGTGCTGGCGTCCTGGCTGTGCGGCATGGCGCCGAGCATGGAGCTGCTGATCGCCGCGCGCGCCCTGCAGGGGTTCGTCGCGGGCCCGATGATCCCGCTGTCGCAGTCGCTGCTCCTGGCCAGCTACCCGCCCGCGCTGTCGGGCCTCGCGATGGCGCTGTGGGCCATGACCACGCTGGTCGCGCCGGTGATGGGCCCGCTACTCGGGGGCTGGATCACCGACAACTTCGCCTGGCCCTGGATCTTCTACATCAACGTCCCGGTGGGCGCGGTCGCCGCCCTGGCCGCCTGGTCGCTGTACCGGCACCGCGAGAGCGCGGTGCGGCGGGTGCCGATCGACGCGGTGGGCCTGGCGCTGCTCGTGGTCTGGGTCGGCAGCCTGCAGGTGCTGCTGGACCTGGGCAAGGAGCTGGACTGGTTCGGCTCGCCGCTGGTGGTGGCCCTGGGCGTGGCTGCCGCGGTGGGCCTGGCCTTCTTCCTCGTGTGGGAGCTGACCGAGGCCCACCCGGTGGTGGACCTGCGACTGTTCGCCGGCCGCAATTTCTGGGCGGGCACCCTGGTCACCTCGGTCGGCTACGGCCTGTTCTTCGGCAACGTGGTGCTGGTGCCGCTGTGGCTGCAGCAGTTCATGGGGTACACCGCCACCGACGCCGGCCTGGTGACGGCGCCGGTGGGCCTGCTGGCGCTGGTGCTCTCGCCCCTGGTGGGCCGCACCGTGGCCCGGGTCGACCCGCGGCGCTACGCCACCTTCGCCTTCCTGGTCTTCGCCGGCGTGCTGTGGCTGCGGTCCCTGTTCAACACGCAGGCCGACATGGCCACCATCCTCTTGCCGACCTTCCTGCAGGGTGCGGCCATGGCCTTCTTCTTCATTCCGATGATGACGCTCACCCTCGCCGGGCTGCCGCCCGCGCGGGTGGCTGCGGCCTCGGGCCTGAGCAACTTCGTGCGCATCACCTGCGGCGCGGTGGGCACGTCGGTGGCCACCACCGTGTGGGAAGACCGTGCGGCGCTGCACCATGCGCACCTGTCGGAGGCGATCCACGCCGGCAGTCCGCAGGCGCAGTCGCTGATGCAGGGGCTGGCCGCCTCGGGCCTGTCGCCGCAGCAGGCACTGGCGCAGGCGAACCGGCTGGTCGACCAGCAGGCTTTCATGCTGGCGGCCGACGACATCTTCTGGCTGTCCTCCCTCCTGTTCCTGGCGCTGATTCCCTTCGTGTGGCTCACCCGCACGCCCGCGCGCGTCGAGCCGGACGCGCCCGATCGCGTAGCATTGCGCCGTGCGAATCCTCCTGGTTGAAGACGACAAGCTCCTGGCCGACGCGATCAGCCGGGCCCTGGTGCAATCCACCTACGCGGTCGACCGCGTGGCCACCGGCGAAGCGGCCGACGGCGCACTCACCCACCAGGTGTATGACCTCGTCATCCTCGACATCGGCCTGCCGGGCCTGTCAGGGCTGGAGGTGCTGCAGCGGCTGCGGGCCCGCCGCAACCGGGTGCCGGTGCTGATGCTCACCGCCATGGACGCCCTGTCCGACCGTGTGCGCGGGCTCGACGCCGGCGCCGACGACTACCTCACCAAGCCCTTCGACCTGCCCGAGCTGGAAGCCCGCGTGCGCGCGCTGCTGCGGCGCGGCGCCGAGGCTGCGCCCTCGCTGGTGCATGGCCGCCTGCGGCTGGATCCGACGGCGCGCCGCGTCTACCACGACGGCCAGCCGGTCGACCTGTCGGCCCGCGAGTTCGCGGTGCTGGAACTGCTCCTGATGCGGGAGGGCCGGGTGGTGAGCAAGGAGCACATGGTCAACCACCTCTATGGGTGGGGCGACGAGGTCGGCCCCAACGCGATCGAGGTGTACGTGCACCGCATCCGCAAGAAGCTCGAGCCCCTGGGCTGCGACATCCGCACCGTCCGCGGCATGGGCTACCTGATGGAGCAGCCCCCGGGTGACGCGTCGGCCTGAGCCCGCGCTGCGCCGCACCCTGCTGCGGTGGCTGCTGGCGCCGCTGATGGCGCTGCTGCTGCTCGATGGCGTAGTGGCCTACTGGAGCTCCCTGCGCGCGGCCGACCTCGCGCACGACCGGTCCCTGAACGAGCTGGCCCGCGAACTGGCGCTGCACGTGGCGCCCGGCGCCGACGGGCCGCGGCTGGCGCTCACGCCGGCGGCCGAACGCATCCTGCTGGTCGACGAGGAAGACCGCATCGCCTTCCGCATCTCCGACCTGGCGGGCCGCCCGCTCGGGGGCGATGCCGGCCTGCCGCTGCCGACGCCGATGCCCGAGGCGGGCGCGCCGCCGCGCTTCTATGCCGACCGCCTGCAGGGCGAGGACGTGCGGGTGGTCGCGGCGCTGCTGTCCGGCGGCGACGGACCGGCCGCCGGCCCGGTGCTGGTGCAGGTGGCCGAGACGCGCCGCCAGCGTAACGCCATGGCGCGTGAGCTGATGCTGCACGCCCTCGTCCCGCAGGTACTGCTGATCGCGCTGGCCGCCGCGGTGGTCTGGATGGGCGTGGGCCACGGCCTGCGGCCGGTGCAGGCCCTGCGGGCCGCGCTGGCGCGGCGCTCGCACCGCGACCTGCAACCCCTGGAGGCCGACCGGGTGCCGGCCGACCTGCGGCCCCTGGTTCATGAAATGAACGGCCTCATGCAGCGCCTGGGGCTGACGCTGGAGGCGCAGAGCCGCTTCATCGCCGATGCGGCCCACCAGCTCAAGACCCCGGTCAGCGGCCTCAAGGCGCAACTCGAGCTGGCCCTGCGCGAGGAAGACCCGCAGCGGCTGCGGCGCAGCCTGGCGCAACTGCTGGTCGGCGTGGAGCGCATGTCGCGCCTGGTGCAGCAGCTGCTGGCGCTGGCGCGCAGCGAGCCCGAGGCGGCGGCCAGCCTGGCGATGGCACCCACCGACCTGGGCGTGCTGGCGCTGGAAGTGAGCATGGAGTGGGTGCCGCAGGCGCTGCGCCGCCGCATCGACCTGGGCTTCGATCCGCCGCCGGCGCCGGTCGTCGTGCACGGCGACGCCGACCGCCTGCGGGAGCTGTTGAACAACCTCGTGGACAACGCCGTCCGTTACAGCCAGGAGGACGGGCGCGTCACCGTCGCCGTGCGGCAGGTCGGCGGCGAGGCCTGCCTGTCGGTGCATGACGATGGCCCCCGCATTCCCGACGCCGAACGCCAGCGGGTGTTCGAGCGTTTCCACCGCCTGCTCGATGCGCCCGCCGACGGCAGCGGCCTGGGCCTGGCCATCGTGCGGGAGATCGCGCAGCTGCATGGCGCGCGCATCACGCTGGACGAGGACGACGACGGCGTGGGCAATACCTTCGGGGTGTGGTTCCCCTTGGCCCCGGCAGCCGCCGCCTCCCGCGTAAGTTGACGGAAAGTTCGCGGACATTTCCGCGAAAGCTGAGGGGAAGGCGTGTGAAAGCGCGCCTTTCTAACCTCGGATCCATCGCGCCGCCACCATGGCCGGCGCCTGGCCCACCCGAGGAACAAGAATGGAATTCCTGTCGACGCCCGATTTCTGGATCGCCCTGGCCCAGATCATCCTGATCAACATCGTGCTCTCCGGCGACAACGCCGTGGTGATCGCGCTGGCCTGCCGCTCGCTGCCGCCACAGCAGCAGAAGAAGGCGATCCTGGCCGGCAGTGTCGGCGCCATCGTGCTGCGCGTGGTGCTGACCTTCTTCGCGGTGTACCTGCTGTCGCTGCCGTACCTCAAGCTGGTGGGCGCGGCGCTGCTGCTGTGGATCGGCGTCGGGCTGCTCAAGGGCGATGACGACGACGAGGAGCTGGAAGGCCACGCGGGCCTGTCGGCGGCGATCAAGACGATCATCATTGCCGACCTGGTCATGAGCCTGGACAACGTCATCGGCGTGGCCGCCGCGGCCAAGGGCAACGTGGTGCTGCTGGTGGTCGGCCTGGGCGTGAGCATTCCGCTGATCATCTACGGCAGCACCATCATCCTCAAGCTGATGACCCGCTTCCCGGTGATCGTGACCGTCGGCGCCGCCCTCCTGGGCTGGGTGGCCGGCGAGATGGCGATCGGCGATCCCGCCATCAGCGGCTGGTCCGCGCAGCATCACGAGATGCACACCGTGGCCCCGATCCTGGGCGCGGTGCTGGTCGTCGTCGTGGGCAAGCTGCTGACGGCCCGCGCCTCGACGGCTGCCGCCGCGGCCGCCGCCGACCGGCCCGCCTGAATCCGCACCGCCGGCCCCTGCCTTCCCCCTTTGCTGTCACACACCCCGTCCGCCCACCTGCCAGGAGACACGCCATGACCGTCCTGCTGATTCCGGTCGATCCGGACCACCCCGCCCACACCCGCGTCGCGGTCGAGCGCGCGGCCGCCCTGTGCGCCGCGGCGCCGCAGGCCGTGCATCTCCTGAGCGTGCAGCCGCCGGTGTCGGCCCACGTGGGCCAGTTCTTCGCGCCGGGCGAGCTGCATGCCTTCCACGAGGAGGCCGGGCAGGAGGAACTCGCCCCGGTCGGCGCGCAGCTGTCGGCGGCCGGCGTGCCCTTCACCGCCCACGTGCGGGTGGGCCGGCGCGCCGAGACCATCGCCCGCCTGGCCGGTGAACTCCATTGCGACACCATCGTGATGGGGCCGGACGAACCCGCCGGCCTGACCGGCCGGCTGTTCGGGACCGTCGCCGAGCAGGTCCGCCATGCCCTAGGCGGGAGCGAGCCGGTGCGCGTGCTGGGCGCCTGACCTCCTACGAATCCCTGGCCCTCGGAGGCCGGGATTCGTACAATGGTTCGCATTCCCAGAAAGGTGTGCGAACCAATGAATCGTCCGCTCTTCCCTTCCGAAGATGCCTCCGACGGCGCTTCTGCGCCCGGCTCGGCCAGCCTCGGCAGCCTGCTGCAGCAGATGGTCCGGCTCGGTGCCTCCGACCTGTTCCTCTCCGTCGGGGCGCTGCCCACGCTCAAGGTCGAAGGCCGCATGGTGCCGGTGGGCCAGGAGACGCTCAAGCCCGGCGCAGTGCGCGTCATGGCCTATTCGGTCATGACCGAATCGCAGGTGCGGCAGTTCGAGATGTCGCTCGAGTCCGACCTGGCCATCAGCGTCGGCGGGCTGGGGCGCTTCCGCCTGAACGTCTACCTGCAGCGCGGTGAGGTGAGCGTGGTGGCCCGTCTGGTGAAGCACCAGATTCCCACCCTGGAGACGCTGCGCCTGCCGCCGGTGGTGCAGAAGCTGGCGCTGCTGCGCCAGGGGCTGGTGCTGGTGGTGGGCGCGGCCGGCTCGGGCAAGTCCACCACCCTGGCCGCGATGCTGGAGCTTCGCAACCAGAGCGCGCCGGGGCATATCCTCACGGTGGAGGATCCGATCGAGTTCCTCCACACCCACCGCAAGTGCATCGTCGACCAACGCGAGGTGGGCCTGGACACGCTGAGCTTCCACGACGCGCTGCGCCACGCCCTGCGCGAGGCGCCCGACGTGATCATGATCGGCGAGATCCGCGACGAGGAGACCATGCGCCAGGCGCTGCGCTACGCCGAGACCGGTCACCTGTGCCTGTCCACCCTGCACGCGAACAACGCCAGCCAGGCGGTCGAACGCATCCTGCACTTCTACCCCGAAGGCGCGCGCCGGCAGGTGCTGATGGACCTGTCTATGAACCTCAAGGGCGTGATCGCGCAGCGCCTGATCGAGACGCGCCAGGGCCCGCGCGTGCCCGCCACCGAGGTGATGCTGCTGTCCGCCTTCGTGTCGGAGCTGATCCAGCGCGGCGACATCGACCAGCTGCGCGCGGCCATCGCCAAGTCTGGCGTGGTGGGCATGCACACCTTCGACCAGGCGCTGCACGATCTGGTGCAGCGCGGCGACATCAGCGCGCAGCACGCGCTGGACCATGCCGACTCGCGCACCGACCTGTCGCTGCGCCTGCGCCTGGCCGCCGGCCTCGCGCCCGAGGCCCCCGACCTGAACCTGCGCGAGCCGAACGAGGCGCGCTGACCGATCAGAGCCGCAGCGGCTGCGCGTAGCCTGTCATTTCCAGATAGCCCTGGCCCACCGTGCGGCCCGCGGCATCGCGCAGCGCCGACAGACCTTCCCAGTAGATCGCGCCGGTGGAGCCGCGGCTGTCCAGCTCCTGCGCGTCGGCACGCGCCTGCACGGTGAAGCGGCCGGCCGGCGTGGTGACCTCCCATTCCACCGGGTAGCGGGTGCCCGAGGCGGGGCTGGCCCACCAGCGCAGAGGCCGGAACGCGACCTCGGTGTCCGCAAACGCGCGCACCGGCCGGCCGGGTTCGCGCCAGGAGCCGCCGGCCCACACCGCGCTGCCATCGGCGCGCCGCAGGCGGAAGGCGGTGAGGGCACTGCCGTCGTCCAGGTTCATGCCGATCCAGTCCCAGCCGACGGCCTCGGGGTGCAGCAACTCATCGCTCCACTCATGGTCCAGCCAGGCGCGGCCCTGCACCGGCAGGCGCTGGTCTTTCAGCTGCAGCTGTCCCTGAGCGCGTAGCTGCGGCTGGCTGTAGTAGTAGCTGGCCTGCGAGGGTTGCGGGCCCTTGCGGGAGAGGCCTTCGCGCCCCTGCAGCAGCAGGGGCTGGGTGGGGGTGAAGCGCAGGTCCAGCGAGAAGTCGCCGGCGGGAGTGCGCGTGGCGTAGGCGCCGTCGGCCCCGCGCGCCAGCGACCAGTCCCGCAGGCGGATGCGGGTGTCGTCCTCGGCGGCCTGCGCGATGCCGAAGCCGGCCCGCGCAATGCGCTGGTCGTGCCACAGGCGGCCGGCCGCCACGTCGGTGACGGCCGCATGCGCGAACAGCAGCTGGCGCGCGGCGAAGGCCGAGGCCATGCCCTGCGTGGCGTCCACGCGCGAGCGGAAGAAGGTGACCTGGAAACCGAACTGCGCGTCGCCGGCCGCGAGCTGGCCGGTGATGTACCACCACTCGGTGCGCAGGTCGGGATGCGCGCCGTGGTCGCGCGGGAAGCGCAGGGGCCGGGCGGGCAGGGCCTGCGCATCGCGGGCCGCGAGGCCGGCCAGGGCACCGGTGCCCGCCAGGCCCGCCAGCGTGCGCAACACGTCCCGGCGGCCCGGCATCACCAGTCCTCCTTCACCGCCAGCACCATGTCGCGCCCTGCGGCAGCGCGCCCGGCCAGCCAGGCGGTGAGCGTGCCGGCCGCCACCACCGCCGCGCACAGCGCCAGCAGCCGCACCCAGG
>JACCEA012254753.1_pt1 | contig 11447 bp, 12 predicted proteins | sample 7449851 | NCBI WGS metagenome assembly JACCEA01 (sample SAMN15323453, study PRJNA562643) | freshwater metagenome | isolation source: river surface water | place: USA:Blue River Watershed | collected 2017-08-18 | reverse complement strand
GGTGAAAGAGCAAAATCATGAAATCTGTCTAGAAGCTGTAAAGCAATATGGATACGCTTTGCGATGGGTGTCTGTTCAAACTTTCGATATCTGTCTGGAAGCTGTCAAGCAAGACGGGTGTGCTTTGCGATGGGTCAAAGACCAAACCTTTGACATTTGCTGCGAAGCAGTGAAAGAAAACCATGAAGCCATTGAGTATATCCGAGACAACGAAATGTTCTATCAAGTAGCGAAAGCCTTGAATATTGACACTAGTAAATATAGTTTTGCGTTTTGTCAAAGACCAAACCTTTGAAATCTGTTGCGAAGCAGTGAAAGAAAATCCTAGAGCTATTGAATACATTCGAGACAAAGAAATGTTCTATCAAGTAGCGAAAGCGCTTGATATTGAAGTAGAGTAATCTAATTGTCATACACCCTTACCCTTTTATTGGGTAAGGGTGTATGTCTTTTTGTTTTTTTTGTTTAAACCAATTTCTCATCTTGTGACACGTATTTTATTAAAGAGGAAACCTAAGAATGTCTAATCTTCAGAGTATTCAAAAACCAGCTATCGAGATTATCCTCGATGGTATTAACATTGCTAATGCAAAAAAGTTATTCACAGACTCATCTGTTTTTTCACAGCTTATTACGTGGACAGATCCAGTAGACGCTACTGTAAATGGTTCTGATGATAACACAATGATTACTATTACTGCTACAGACGCATCTCCTTATACCGGTAGTCGTGATATTTATTACTACCGTGAAGATATCAATAATATTCTTTCTACTAAGAAAGCCCCAATTTCGGTAGGTAGTGCTTCTACGTTATACGGTATCATTGATAACTTAAATGAAGTATTTGGCGTTTATTTTACCCAAGACGATTTAGTCAATGTAGCTATACCCGCTTATCCCGGTGCAGGAGAACCATGGATTATTACTATTGCTGCAAAGTCTACGAGTCTTTTATTTAAAGGTTCTTGTAGTTATGATTTAAATGGTCAGACTATTTTCGCTGATACAGATGGATACTACCGTGAATATTTTATTTTAAGTAAAGATTACGATTCTACAAACTACAAAAAGCAAGTCACTAGAGTCACTACGAATGACGATATTGTAACCAATTATAGTTTTTGCGGTAATGCTACCACAGTGAGGACTTGTACGACTAAAGACATTCTCTGGGTTGATGGAGTAGGTTTGTATAGTTTTGGTCAGTATGACATGGATATTGTAAGTAGAGATGGTTTTAGTACAGCTTCTACAATTACCGGTACTGTATTACTTACTGATGCCAACGGGTATATTATCTCTTGTGATAGCACGTCCTTTAATGGTGGGTCTTCTACTATTGTCAGTGATAAATCTCAGAAGTATTTCTACTCTATTGATACTACAAGCAATGTTGTAAAGTATACTTCTACAGGTGCAATAGACACGAGCTTTTCATGTGCTTTAACTGCTACTCCTACTGTAATTTCTGTTGATACAGACGGAAGTGTGTTTAGTGTAAGTCCTTTATTTTCTGCTGTCTATCAAGATTCTGGTACACCAATTGTACAATATACAATTGATAAGCTTACTTCTTCAGGATCAAGAGACACTACGTTTAGACAAGTAACATGTACAGGTAATGGAAATGCACAACCTATTACAGTGGTTTGTCTCACACCTACAGGTGATAACGGGGTATGGGTTCTTTTTAATCCTGTTTATGGTGCAAGTTCTACTTCCGCCAATGTGAAGATTAACAATAGTGCTTTATGCGATACTGCATCTACTACTGATTTTACTTTTAATCCTGTTGTGAGAATTCTTCCAAATGGTGTTTGGGATACTACATTTGTCAATAATCAAACGCATTACTCGTCTACTGCGTTCTATAAACCGCAAGGTAGTACTTTGGGTGTAGGACAAAATGCTATTAAAGCTTTAGGTACAGGAGTTGTTTTTCTTTCTCATAAAACAAATCCTATTACAGGATATGACCACAGGCAAGTGTTGGTTTTTGATTCCATGGGAAATCCTCAATGGAACAATGGGGTAGACTATATTAGTGCTATTCGTTGGAGTGATGCTAAAACAGTCTTAGTTCAATCAAATGGAGAAATAATTGTTTATGGATCTGGAATTCCTTTTAAGAATAATGCATGGTCTACTCCCTTACCTATGCTTGCTTCTTATTATTCTGATGGCACTTTAAATACTATTCTTTATATCAATACGAGTAGCCAAACTACAAGTGGTTCAGTAATTATTGATAAAGTCGTATTAAGAGAAATCCTCTATACTGCTTAAAAGGTGACTCTATGACAGAATTTGAATACGCTAACGAAAATAATTTAAATCTTATTTTGGTATCTTTTCTATCTCAAACTGTAAAAACAAGGTTTGATTACAGTCTTATTGGAATAGAGAGTGCTGGACCTGAACGAGTGATTCATACAAAGTCGGATGGGACTACTTATGCCACCAATATGAAAATAGTCATAGCTCCTGTTTCTGGTAGTGGGTTATACGGGAGAGCTACTATTTATTACAATTCAATTGATTTGAATAGTTTTTCTAATTCAATAGCTTATGTTCCATCAGACGCTAATTATGAACTCAAAGACGTGTTAACGACTATAGCAAATCAATTGAGTATACAAGCTTATATTCAAAATAGCGCTACAGGTAATTATGAACCTATTACTATTAAAGCTGACGATATAGTGAATTATTCAATAGGTGCGAATGATTCAGTTATTACAATTGAAGCAAACCCTACTAGTTATTTGTTCTATGGCACCGCAACACTCAAGAGGTCTTTAGACCCTATCAACGTACCAAATGTTAATGGATTAACAGGATTCGATTCGTTTAAAAAGTTAGTAGTAAATACATTAGTAAATCAAACAGGTTATAGTTTTAATACAGAAACTACTATGTTTTCTGCACCATTTACAATGATAGACCCTAATGGGAATTATAATACATGTGTAAGACTTTCTTTTAGAGCAGTAGATGGATTCTATTCTTCCGTAGACTTTACGTATACAAGGTATGATATTCATGACCTATTAGACGGTAGAACGTATAAGTATAATGGGGATTTAACAATAGAGCCCGCTTTAAATCTTATTAATAGTAACTTATCTGAACCTATCAATCAAATTAACTTAAGTCAAGTTAATTTGACTAATAACGAAATGACAATTACAATGGCAGAAGGTCATCCTACTTATTTTGGTGAAGCAAAGATATACTTCAATGTTTAAAAATATTTCAACTCTATATTCCCTTTATGAGAATCCTCTCAATCATTTACTAGGAGAAGAGAAATGACTTATTATTTTCAAGGGTTTGAAACAGAAGAAGCTGCACTGGAAACTGTGAGGAAAAATGGGCTTGTTTTGCAATATGTCAATAATCAAACACCAGAGATTTGTCTGGAAGCTGTGGAGCAAAACGGATGGGCTTTGCGTTTTGTCAAAGAGCAAACCGAAGAGATTTGCCTAGAGGCAGTGAGGAGAGATGGTGCAACATTGTTCCTTGTGAAGCATCAGACCCCTCAAATTTGCCTAGCGGCCGTCAAGCAAAATCCATGGGCTTTGCAATACGTCAAAGAGCAAACGTTCGACATTTGCTGCGAAGCAGTGAAACAAAACCCTGACGTGGCTGAGCTCATTCAAGACAAACAAAAGTTTGATTCTGAACTTAAATTAAATCCAGTAGCTTTTTGTTCCTTATTTGTTAAACAGAAATATTTTAACTTTTAACAAAACTTTTATACTTAACCAAGGTAACCAAAATGCCATTTCAATATCGTTATCATAAACCGTCACGCTATTTGGTAAAAACAGTCGGTAAGCGATTGCTTGAGAATTTTCTTAGTGGTAAGAAACTACAAATAGCTCTTTTGTCTATTAATGAAGACCAGAAAGAAACCTTTGTAGATGTTTTCTTTAACAATTTATACCGCAATGGTTGTGAAGGTATAGCTCGTGAATTGACTATCAAGATGTTGTATGGTAATTACTATTGTACTTCTCAACAATGGGTAACTCTTACTCCTTCCCCTTTGTTTAATCACGGTATTTACTATCCTGGTGAAGTTGTAATATGCAATACCTTTGAAGTCAGTGAAGTGATTTGCAGAAAACTTATCCTTGACTACTACGATGGTTTTATCACATGTGATAAAACCTATTTGGTAAATGAGGATATTGATGTCATTGACCCTCGGGAACCAGACCATAACGCAGATATTGACAATTTGAGTTACCATTGTGATGTCAAACTAAAACCGTTTTCTTCGTTGGATACTTATTGATAAAGCGTCATAAGTGGTAGGATAAACTCCTACCACTTATGACCTTATTTTTTATTTGTTTAAACTGGCTTTAAGAGCTTTCTCTACGTCAGAGATGTTCTCTGACGCTCTTTGATTTTTCTCATTACACTTACGAACTACCAGCTCTAAAGCTTCTTTTGTGAGCATAAGAAATTTATCTAAAGACAAGCCTGTCTGAGCGTATACGTTAGACGCGAAAAACAAATCTACAAGTTCGTACGAGGATGAAGTAGTAGAATTTTCTTCACTTGGGAAAAAAGCCACTGATGATAATGGCTTTTTCACTGTTTTATTTTTTTGATAGATTTTAGTAGATTGTTCGTATAAGTCTTTCAAAACTATGTCAATATCTACAGCAGACTTTAGAGTAGGTACTTTCTCTAACCACTCCATGATATCGGATAGTCTATCTTGACCCGAACCACCAAAATCTATATCTGCTAGATGACTGAGATGTCTCTGAGCTGGATTCCTCGTAACCGCAGCTCGACTAGGGTAAAAAAAGTTGTCATTACCTGTAGAGGAAGTACATTGGTGTGCCTAGGGTATGTCTTGTCCGCAGTTTGCTCTTTCTTGCATTTAGGACATTCAAACCCAGGAATACCAATTACAGCAATAACCGTATTATCCTTAAAGTCAAAGATAGCTTTCATGATATCTTCACGGATATTATCATCTGAGCTCAGGTGAGTAAGAGTGTTATAAATTGTTTCTTGATCTTCAATGATGTTGTTGTCACCGAATGTAATACTTTTAACGAAATGAGAATATTGGTTCAATGAACTCGCTTGTGCTTGTTCTCTTACGTAATCATTTCTTACATCGTCATCTGCTTTCTTCATGAAAGCAGCGTTGAGTTTGGCAATTGTAGAAGAAATCCAAAGATTACTAGAGTCAATAAACTCACCCAACGTAGGCACCTTAAGTGTCAGAGTCAGATTGTCTTTCTTTGTTTTAATGGGCACAGAAGTAGGTTGAATACGCAAGAGTTCGTTTTGATATTCTTCTACATCCTTGATAGTCATTTGTTTGTTACGGCGCTTGGACATATGCATAACCTGACGGTCTGTCAGGGCACCACTGTCAGGCCATTGCAGTTTTGAAACATTCAGAATGTCTTTGATGACATTCTTGCAGTTTTCTACGTCATTTGTACAAGCTTGTTGATATTGGAAACCATTAGGCCAAATTACACAAGCCAAACCCCAAAGAAGAGAATCAAGATCATGAGAAGAAATGATGTTCTTCAGATCTTCGCGGGTATCCAACGTACATTGATAAACGTAACGCAATGCAAAATCAACTACCAAATCTGTGGTAATGCCAGATACGGAACTCAGAGACAAACCGTATGTTCTACGACCCAGGTCAATCTTTTCAGCAATGATCTGTCTATAGAGTTCAGCCAGAGCTGTATCTGGCGGAGCTTTAAAGGTGAGCCAAATACCTGTATGCCATAGTGGCGCTTGGAAAGTCGAGCCAATACCGACTGCTTCCATCACACGAAGCATGGCTGCTTCACCTTTAAGGTTCTCTCCCTCTTTCGCGCTAAAGCGAGTCTTTACACCATGCAAAGGCCCTGACTTTGACTTAATGGCTTGCACAAAGTAACGGTCACTACCTTCAAGAGAAGTCTTATACTGATTGAGATAAGGCACAGATTGGGTGGAGTTAGAAATGACATCTTTCCAATGCTGAGAGGCTTCGTCATTTTCTTGCAAAGCTTCTTTGTGTGCTTCCAGCTCTTCTGCAATAGCATCTGGATAATCACTAGAGAGATAAAGAGCATCCTCTTCGTCACTATAAGGTCTTGTCGTAATGTTAGTAGAGTAGTCTTGAATAGTATTTTGATCTTTTACAACAAACGTCTTTGTTTTCTTCGCAGTTTCATCAGTAGAAGATGTACTTTCATCGTCCATCGTAGGAACATTTTCTACAGGTTCCTTTTGTTCTTCTACTGTTGTTTGTACAGGTGCTTCTGTAGAAGCAGTACTTGTAGTAGGAGTTTCTACAGTGGTTTCTGTTTCATCATTAACAGGTGTGTTGTCAACTTGAGATTCTTGATTGGTATCATCTGACATTTCTTACTCCTTATTTGGGTTCTACGTCGGTTACGACTTCAGGATTGGTAGCGTTTTCAGCTTGAATCTGAAGAGACTTCTTGTATTCAATTGCACTATATGCTGCATCAATATTTTCAGCAATGAACATAATGGTAGGTTTAACACATGCGTTATAAAGAGTGGTCCATTGGTTATACATTTCAAAAATACCAAAATACTCTTGGATATTGTCAGGAGAAATAGCACCACCAGTTCGGTTCATGTGTTTACTTGCGATCATGTTGAGATCGTTTTGGAACTTCTTAATATCGTCAGAGAGCGCTCGGATACTGATAATGACTTCATTGATAGTTTCTCTTGGAAGATTATTCTTTACTTCTTCATCTTTGAAAAACTTAGAGAGTTGAAAATTTGCTTCATACAGAGCAGCTTCACAAGACTGTTTGATCGCTTCAAGATCAGACCAAACATTGTTGTTTTTGAAAAATTCTTCTTCCTTTTTCTTTTGTGCGTCTCGTTGCAGACGAGCTTGGGACTTTTTGGTCATGAGGATTCTCCTTAATTACCGGGTCAATATTTTGATTGCAAGCGTTACAACCAACGCTAAACTATTATATTGATAGGTACAAATATAAGTAGGAGTCTATAGTGGATGAACTCATTTCGTTTTATATCGAGCACGATTGTCCGGTGAGTACACGTGTTCTTTTTACTCATGCATGGGATCTTTTCAATGCATTAGAATTAGATAACTTTGAAGATGACTTTGTGAATATCTTAATGATCAGTGATAACTCTGATCCTGAGGATATTCAAACTGCCATGAATGGAAAATTATACTCTACACTAAAAGCTATTTTGAATGATTACGAAGTGTATATTAATGATGACGTAGATTTAGCTGATTTATTAGAAATAGTAGAATGTGTATCTAAAGTAGAGTATTATGAAGATACAGAGAGCTTAGCCAAAATCTTGGATGACGGTAACGATAAAGAAGAACTCTTTTGCGAGGTTATGAACGTAGTAGGTCGTCAATCAGTAGAATGGTGGTTAGTGAGAATACGCATGGTAAGTGTTGGTTTAATTGATGCTATTAAAGCATTGGTTAACAAGAAGATAGATGCAGAAGAAGCACGTGAATTAACAAGCCATATCCATCCCATGCACGATAAGATGATTACACGTATTCATGAACTCGCTTCTCTTTTAGATACTGACAATCTTTATGCTTTACAATATATCAAAGACCAATATCCTATTGGCATGGAGTTTGAGTTTTACGTAGCTCCTTATATTTTACAACTGGCGACCATGTCACCGGACCAAGCAGCAAATGAAATTCTCTCGCTCCTTTGGATAAGCAGTGATGGTTTTATGGATGCTATTACTACGTTTAGAAAACATTCAGAAAACATTTTCTCTAGTATAGAGAAAATTACTGCTGTAGACGTGAGGATCACTAAACTCCTTGAAAAATACGATTTGTATTATCATAACCCGCAAGGTGTAAAGAATGCACAAGTATGATTTTTTAAAGTTAGCATTTAAAAATAAAAAAGGCGAATATAAACCTTGGGTTATTTCAGCCTTTGCCTTAATTGAAAACAAGGGAGAAGATTATTACCTTAAAATTATCCAAACTCCCACGGGTCATTTCTTTATCAATAAAGATGGAGAGCGAGAACAAATTGAAGGTACAGAAAGTGGTAAGCCTCCTTTTACGTTTCAAGAAAATATTGCTTTAACCGTAGAAGATTGCCCTAACTTAAAAAACGATACCGTAGCTACTATTGGAAACTATTACTTTAACTACTGTTCTCTTTACAAGTCATTTGGTAAAAAGATAGAATTTATCAACACAGAAGTCAATATAGGAAAGATTGAAAAGATCATAGCCAATAAACTCCATGATGATGAAAATGACCTTAGTAAGGAAACAGAAGAGTTTATTTATGTTCATGAATATCTTGAGTTTGCGAAAACACTGGAGTTCATGAAAACACTCACACAACTCTGTGTATGGGCTGCTACAGAAAAAACAGTAACCCCACCACCTGGTATTGAAAAGTTTAAGAAAGAACTCTTACTTAAATACAAGGACAGAATCAATGAGCCTGGTGTAGTAGCAGAAATTGATAAGCAATTACTGGCTTATGCTGGTGAATGGCTTAAAGACGATCCAGGTGGTCAGAAGTTTCTTTCTTCGGGTAAGTCACGAGATGTGGCATATAAGAAACTTTTCCTAATGCAAGGTGCTGAAGCAGGTTTAGATGATAAACTAGAAATTGATACTATCACCAACAGTTTATCACAAGGCTGGGATGTCAATAAATGGACGACCATGCAAAACTCTTCAAGAGCAGGGTCTTATAACCGAGGAGCTTCTACGCAATACGGTGGTGAAATTGTAAAGTGGCTTCTAAGAGCTACTGCCAACATTCGTATTACGCAACATGATTGTGGTACTCGTTTAGGTGTTCCTTTACTTATCACAAAAGACAATCTCCATTTTATTGCTAAGAGCTATCTAGTAACAAAGTCGGGTGAACCTTTACTTATCAAAGATGAAACAGAAGCAGGTCAGTATCTAGGTAAAGTCGTAATGAAACGCTCACCTATGTATTGTAAACTAGATAAAACAGATTATTGTGAAGTTTGTATGGGTCCTACCCTTTCTGCTTCACCCGAAGCGCCTTCAATGGCTGTATCTCAAAATGGTTCAGCATACATGCTGATGTTTATGAAGAAAATGCATGGTACTGCAATGAAAACCTCGCATTTTGATTTTAGAGAAGCTTTTAAATAAAGGAGAATCTTTCCATGGCTACTTCTATCGACACTACCAAAACTACTACCGATAGCTCTGCAAACACTAAGAGCACGACTTCTACAACGAATACCAGCGCAAATACGAGTACCACAACCACTACTGTAGACACCAGTAGCGCAAACACTGCTTCTACTACCACAGTAACTCCTGCTGTGCAAGTAGTCAAGGCAGCGCCTACTACAAGTACCGTGCAAACTTTCCAGCAGAAGATTGATACTATCAAAGCTTCTGGTTCTGAAGAAGAACGCACTGTAGTTGCTCAAATTGAAAACTATATCACCAATATGGCTATTGGTGTTCCTCAAGATGAACAAAAGTGTGGTCGCCAACAGATGGCTTTGTGGCGTCTTATTAATATCATTGGAAATTATGAAGGTATCAAGTTTAATAAAGGATGGGGTCTCCTCCTGGATTACTTCTTTGAAAACAAGGATGGTGCTCTCTCAGAACGCGGCGTTTATCGCGGTGCAAAGTACATCAATCTCTCAAGTGACGATCTCAATCTCTTCCATGCTTACCTGAATCTGCTTCTGGTTACATGTGAAGTAAAGTCACGCTCCAACGCGTCTAAGCAAATTAACTTTGCTAAGCTCACAAAGAGTGCGTCTATCACACCGAAGATGTCATCAAACATCATTTCGTTCTACCAAGTCTAAAAATATATACAGGGTGTGAAGTCAAATTCACTCCCTGTATGCACGTCATAAGGAATTATCATGGCCATTATTGTACAATACAATACGAAAAATGAAGAAGCACGCTTACTACAAAAGGCTTTGAATGAAAAGCTTGATATCAATCTTACTACAGATGGTGCTTTTGGTAAAATCTCTGTAGAAGCTTTTAAAGACTATCAAGAAAAGATGAAGAAGCCTCAAACAGGTATTTATAACTCTGATGAATATCCTGAACTCGCGCAATACATCAACAAACGTTTTGTTCGTGAAGTCGACGTGAGAAATGCTGGTAAAGAAATCAATGTAGATGGTTCTGTTATCATGGCTTTTCGTGACGTAGAATCTAAGTTCAACGGATTCTTGCCTGATGGTCGTGCTGTTATTCTCTTTGAAAGACATTACTTCTATAAACTTTTATCTCAACTCAAAGGTGAGAAGTTTGCTGACTCGGTTAGTGCTAAAAATCCTGATATATGCAACACTAAACCTGGTGGATATAAAGGAGGAACAGCAGAATGGACACGTTTAACACGTGCAGAGGCTATCAATAACCATTGCGCTATTCAGTCTGCAAGCTGGGGTATGTTTCAAGTCATGGGTGCTTACTATAAGCTTGCCGGATATAATACACCAGAAGAGCTGGTACAAGCTTATGGTGAATCAGAAAAGGCTCACTTAGAAGGACTTATTAAGTTTATTAAATCAAACCCTAAACTCTTGAAAGCATGTCAACAAAAAGATGCTGTGCATATCGCCATGTATTACAATGGTGCAGGATACGCGGTAAATCAATACGATAAACTGATAGCACAAGCTATTAAAAAGTATTCTTAATTTATCTCAATTACATATTCCAGTATTGAGAATATACTCTTAACTTTAGGATAATAAAGATGAATAAAAATGAAGTAGTAGAAAAATTAAAATTACTTAGTGAAAACATAGGGGTTCCTTTGAAGGAATTCTATCTTACCGCTGGTGGTGCACTTTTGTTTCTAGGTCTTCGTTATTCTGTCACAGATGCAGATATTAGTGTAACTCCTAAAGTGATGGATAAGATATTGAGTTTAGGTTTTAAACAAAATGAAAGCATATATCCTGGTGTAAGATGGGTTAATTATGATGTTTATGATATCATGGATAATGCAACACCCGAAATGGAAAGAGAATCTATTTATTATTCCTCTTATGGAATAAGTACAGTTAGTATTTAAGAACTTTATAAGTTAAAACAAACACTGAGTCAAATCCGAAATAAACAAAAAGATACTGACGACATTATGAATTTGACAAAGATAATTTCAAAGACACAAAAAGGTCGAGATTGGTTAAAAGAAAATACGTTAAAATAGAATAAGCTTTCATACACCCTTACCCTTTTTATTGGGTAAGGGTGTATGTTTAATATATATTTCAGTTACATATACCTTTACTGAGCAATATACAGAGTGTATTGAATTTTATTTTAACAGGAGAAAAAAGATGGAAGTCAACGAACTGTACGAGAAAATTGTAGCGGCGAATCGCCGCTGGAACTTCGGCCAGGT
>JACCEA011037030.1_pt1 | contig 11447 bp, 10 predicted proteins | sample 7449851 | NCBI WGS metagenome assembly JACCEA01 (sample SAMN15323453, study PRJNA562643) | freshwater metagenome | isolation source: river surface water | place: USA:Blue River Watershed | collected 2017-08-18 | reverse complement strand
CGGTGGCCTGGTCGTTGTTCCAGTAGGCGTTGTAGAACTCGATCGCCGTCTTGGGGATGAAGTTGAAGACGGCCGACGAATAGGTGGGCACACCCAGCGCCTTGTAGGCATTGGCGTAGGTCTCGTGCGTGGGCATGCCGCCGATGTAGACGAAGCGGTCGCCCAGGCGCTGGCGGATCTGGACGATGCGCTCGATGTCGCCCAGGCCGTCCTTGAAGCCGATCAGGTTGGGGCAGCGCTCGGCCAGGATCTCCAGCGAGGCAGCGGTCAGCTTGCAGGCGCCGCGGTTGTAGACGATCACGCCGATGCTCACGCTCTTGCACACCGCTTCCACGTGGGCGATCAGGCCTTCCTGGGTGGCCTCGATCAGGTAGTGCGGCAGCAGCAGGATGCCGGCCGCGCCCTGGCGCTGGGCCTCCTGGGCGTACTTGATCGCCAGGCTGGTGCCACCGCCGGCGCCGCCGACGATGGGGGTGTGCTTGCCGCAGGTCTCGGCGGCGACCTTGATCACCTGCGAGTACTCACCCGGCTCCAGCGAGAAGAACTCGCCCGTGCCGCCCGCGGCGAACAGCACGCTGGCGCCATAGGGCATCAGCCACTCCAGGCGGTCGGCATAGCCCTTGGCATTGAATTGCAGCTGGGCATCGAAATCGGTCAGGGGGAAGGACAGGAGGCCGCTGGACAGGGCGTGCTTGAGTTCGTTGGGCGTCATGGTGGTTTCCGTGGAGAGGTAAGACATCGTACAACTCAATCCGGAAATCGCAAGCCCCGGGAAAACCCTGGGTCACGGAAGCCGGCGTGGAAAGGCGTCAGCGGCCGGCGGCCGCATCGGCGAGCTGCTGGCGGCGCTGCTTGCTGTTGGCGAGGTGGGTGCGCATGGCGGCCCGGGCGCCGTCGGCGTCCTGGCGCTCGATGGCCGAGAAGATGTTCTCGTGCTCCACGTTCACGCGGCGCAGGTACTCCAGGCGCTCGGCCGTGACGGGCGCGGCGCCTTCCAGCCGCACGCGCGGGATCATGGCGCCGCCCAGCGTGGTCATGAGGTCGGCGTAGTGCGGGTTCTGGGTGGCGCGGGCGATGGACAGGTGGAACTGGAAGTCCGGTCCCACCGGGTCCCTGCCCTGCTCCACGGCCGCGGCGAAGGCGTCCAGCGCCGAGCGCAGCGCCGCCAGGTCGGCATCGGAGCGGCGCAGTGCGGCCAGCGCGGCGCTCTCGGTCTCGATGCCGATGCGCAGCTCCAGCACGCCGATCACCTCACGCAGCGTGGCCAGCTGGCTGGGGTCGATGCGGAAGCTGGAGGCATCCCCCTGCCCCAGCACGAAGGTGCCCACGCCATGGCGGGTCTCCACCATGCCCGCGGCCTGCAGCCGGGAAATGGCCTCGCGCACCACCGTGCGGCTGACACCGAACTCCTCCATGATGGCGCCCTCGGGCGGCAGCTTGGCCCCCGTGGCGAGCGTGCCGTCGCGCACACGGTCCCCCAGCGCCTGCACGAGGTCGGCGGTCAGGGAGCGGCTGCGGCGAAGGGGCGCGGTGGAAGTCACGGTCATATTATGTCGTACAGGTGACCGCCCCGGCCGGTACGTCGTGCCGCCGGCACGGGTGACGCGCCGCCGGGCTCACTCGCCCCAGGAGGCGCCGCCGTCCGGCTGGCTGGCGATCAGGCCCAGGCCGGCGCCGACGGAGGTGAGCATGTCCAGCTTCTCCACCGGGATACCCTCGCCCAGCACGCGGCGCAGGCGCTCCTGCACCACGGGCGCCATGCCCATGCCGCCGGTGACGAAGACCACGTCGGGCGCCACGCCGGCCGCCTGGCGGGCCTCCAGCACCAGGGTTTCGATCTTGTCCAGCCACACATGGCAACTCGCCGCCAGGTCGTGCGCGGCCACCGTGGCCGACAGGCCGGCCTCCAGGAACTCCAGCGCCACCTCCCACTGGTCGTGCGAGGACAGCGCGATCTTGCAGCCCTCGCCCAGGCGAATGAGCTGGTGCTGCTGCTGGCCGTGGTGCAGGCGTGCCAGGCGCCGCAGCTTGTGCGGCTCCTGCGCCTCGCGCACCAGCGTGTCGATGGCATCGCCCGCGGCGCGAAAACGCAGCTGCGCGGGCAGGTCGCGGGTGGAAATCGCATCGGCCAGCACCTTGTGGGGAATGGGCTCGTTGCGCTTGGTGAAGCCGCCCTTGCCCAGCAGCGGCATCAGCCCGGCCCACACCAGGCTCTGGTCGAAATCCGTGCCGCCCACGCGTCCGCCGCTGGCACCCAGGATGTCGCCGCCCCGGCGGGTCTTGCCGCGGTACGAGGGGCCCACGCGCACGACGGCGCAGTCGGTGGTGCCGCCGCCCACGTCCACCACCAGCACCACCTGGTCCTGGCGCACGGTGGCCTCGTAACGCATGCAGGCGGCCACGGGCTCGGGCACGAACACCGCGCCCTCGAAGCCGGCCTCGCGCGCAGCGGCGGCCATCACCTGCAGCGCCTGCGAATCCCCGGCGCTGCCGGACATGCCGTGGTAGTGCACGGGCTTGCCGATCACGGCGTGGGACACCGCCCGCCCGCTGAAGGCCTCGGCGCGGGTGCGGATGTGGCGCAGGATCTGGGCGACCGAGGCACGGAAGGCGTCGGTGTAGCCGGCCGGCAGGTCGCTGCCCAGGAAGGACTTGGGCGAGCGCACCAGCACGCCGCCCAGCGGGTCGGCGCGGTAGGCCTCCAGTGCGGGGGTGCCAAACAGCACGGTGCCGCCCGATTGCAGCAGCGACAGGTAGGTCTGGTCCCAGTAGGCGTCCTCGTCGTCGGCGTCCGCCTCGCGGCGGGCGGTGAACAGCACGGTGGGCATGACGGGGCTGTCGCCCTCCAGCGGCACGGCGCGCACGTCCGCGCCGGGCGGCTGGCCGATGAAGGCGGTGCAGTTGGACGTGCCGAAATCGATGCCCAGGGAATGGGAGGCGCAGGAAAGCATGGGTGCGGGGACGAGGAGAGCGATGCGCGCCGACCCGGGGCCTGGCGGTCTGGAGGGCGCGTATTGTGCCTCACCCGCCCTCCCCGCGCGGCAGTGCCAGCACGCGAAATGCGGGTTCGTCCGGCCGGACGCGCCGCAGCAGCGGCCGCGCCACGTTGTACACGGGCGCGCCGCCCAGCGTGCGCCCCTCCAGGCTGCCGCGGTGGGCGTGCCCGTGGAACACCGCATCCACGGGGTACATGAGCAGCGGCTCCTCCAGCCGGCTGCTGCCCAGGAAGGGGTAGATCTCCACCGGCTCACCCTGCACGGTCCCCACGATGGGCGCGTAGTGCAGGATCGCCACCCGCCGGGGCGTGCGCAGCTTGGCCAGCGCCTGCTCCAGCTTCATCGCCTCGCGCTGGGCCTCCTGGACGAACTGCTTGATCGCCGCCTCGCCCCAGGCCCCCAGCGAACCGCGGCCGAAGCCGCCGGGGAAGCCCTTGGTGCCTGCGATGCCCACGCCGTGGACCTCGCAGGCCTCGCCGTCGAGGACGCGCACGCCCGCCCGGGCCAGGGCCGAGGCCACCACCTCCGGCGTGCCCGACTCGTGGTCGTGGTTGCCCAGCACCGCCACCACCGGCACGGTCGCGGCGGACAACTCGTCGGCCAGCACGTGGGCCTCCTCGGCGGTGCCGTAGTCAGTGAGGTCGCCACACAGCAGGAGGGCGTCCGCCGCCTGCGAAGCCTGCGTGAACAGTTCACGCAGGCGGCCCACCGCATCCCGGGTGACATGCAGGTCACCGACGGCGGCAAAGCGCACGACCTCGCCCTGCGCCTGGCCATCCGGGCGGGCAGGCAGGTCCGGGGAGGCGGGTTGGTCCGTGGGGCCCATGGGGCATGCTGGCGCGCGCGGGCACTGCCGGGCCCCGGCCGCGCGCCGTGGCGTCCCGTAGGCGGGCGCCGACGATGCGCGAGGTCTCCCGTCCTGCGCCCACGACGTGCCGCCAAGGGGTACCTTGCGCCAGATGCCAGGCGCGTTCCTGGTCCTCCCACCTCCCACCGGCCCGCACCGATGACCTCCGCATTCCTGGCGCCCTCCCTCGAGGACGAGGTCCCCGCGCACACGGCCGACTTCTACCGGCGCGCGCTTCGCACGCTCGTGGACGCCGGCGTGCCTTTCCTGTTGGGCGGCGCCTTCGCGCATTGCTGCTTCACCGGCATCCGCCGCGTCACCAAGGACCTGGACCTGTTCATCAGGCGCGGCGACTACGAGCGCATCGCCGGCCTGATGCAGGCCCAGGGCTGGCGCACGGCGCTGACCTACCCGCACTGGCTGGCCAAGGTGCACGGCGGCGCGCAGGCCGACGAGTGCTTCATCGACCTGATCTTCAACTCGGGCAATGGCCTGACGCCGGTGGACGAGCGCTGGTTCCAGGGCAACCTGCAGGCGCAGGTGCTGGGCGTGCCGGTGCGCATCGCCAACGCCGAGGACAGCCTGCAGTCCAAGGCCTTCATCATGGAACGCGAACGCTTCGACGGGGCCGACGTGGCGCACCTGCTCCAGGCCAACGCCGAGCGCCTGGACTGGCCCGGCCTGCTCGCGCGCTTCGGCCCGCACTGGCGCGTGCTGCTGGCGCACCTGGTGATGTTCGGCTTCATCTACCCCGGCGAGCGGCACCGCATCCCGCGCGCGGTGATGGACGACTTGCTGGACCGGCTGGCACAGGAAACCCGCCAGCCCCCCGCCGAGGGTCCGCGCGTGTGCTGCGGTACCCTGGTCTCGCGCGAGCAATACCTGCACGACGTGGAGAACCTGGGCTACGCCGATGGCCGGCTGCACTGCGCCAGCACCATGACCGGCGAGGACGTGGCGCACTGGACCCGCGCCATCCCCGACCGCCAGGGCGCGGACGGGGCCTGAGCCCCGCGCCGGGCGCCGACCTGCGAGGGGTGCCGGGGCCTCTTAAACTCGGCGGCATGAGCCTTGCCGACCGCATCCGCCACCCTGCCCTGCTCGCCAAGGTCATGTCCGCCGAGGATGCGGCCGGCCTGATCCCGGTGGGTGCCAACGTGGGCATGAGCGGCTTCACCGGCGCGGGCTACCCCAAGCGCGTGCCGCAGGCCCTGGCCGACCGGCTGGCCGCCCTGCACGCCGCCGGCCACGGGGACGCGCGCATCAGCCTGTGGACCGGCGCCTCCACCGCGCCCGAGCTCGATGGCGCGCTCGCCAAGGCCCATGGCATCGCGACCCGGCTTCCCTACCAGTCCGACCCGACCTGCCGCCAGCAGATCAACGCCGGGGAGATGCTGTACCTCGACATGCACCTGTCGCACGTGCCGCAGTTCGCCTGGTTCGGCTTCCTGGGCAAGCTCGACGTGGCGGTGGTCGAGGTGGTGGGCGTGCTGCCGGACGGGCGCCTCATCCCCTCCACCTCGGTGGGCAACAACAAGACCTGGCTGGACCAGGCCGAGCGCGTCATCCTGGAGGTGAACCTGCGGCAGAACCCGGCCCTGGAGGGGATTCACGACATCTACTACGGCACCGCCGTGCCACCGTACCGCCAGCCCATCCCGCTGGTCCATCCCGGCGACCGTATCGGCGAGCCCTACCTGCACTGCGACCCGGACAAGGTGGCCGCCGTGGTGGTGACCGACCTGCCGGACCGCAACTCCACCTTCACCCCGCCCGATGCCGCGTCCGCGCAGATCGCGGGCCACCTGATCGACTTCCTGCAGCACGAGGTGAAGGCCGGCCGCCTGCCCCGGGACCTGCTGCCGCTGCAGTCCGGCGTGGGCAACATCGCCAACGCGGTGCTGGCGGGACTGGACGAGGGGCCCTTCGGCAACCTCACGGCCTACACCGAGGTGCTGCAGGACAACATGCTGGCCATGCTGCGCTCGGGCAAGCTGACCCTGGCGTCGGCCAGCGCGCTGTCCCTCAGCCCGCAGGCGTACAGGGAGTTCGAGGACCACATCGCTTTCTACAAGGAGCGCATCGTGCTGCGCCCGCAGGGCATCAGCAACCACCCGGAGCTGATTCGCCGCCTGGGGGTGATCGCCATGAACGCGATGATCGAGGCCGACATCTACGGCAACGTCAACTCCACGCACATCATGGGCAGCAGCATCATGAACGGCATCGGCGGCTCGGGCGACTTCGCGCGCAACGCCTTCCTGTCCATCTTCATGGCGCCCTCCACCGCCAAGGGCGGGTCGATCTCGTGCATCGTGCCCATGGTCTCGCACCATGACCACACCGAGCACGACGTGGAGGTGATCGTCACCGAGCAGGGCCTGGCCGACCTGCGCGGCCTGGCGCCCACCCAGCGGGCCAGGCTGGTGATCGAGCGCTGCGCCCACCCGGCCTACCGCGACGCCCTGCGTGACTACTTCGACCGCGCCCGCCGCACCGCCCCGGGCCAGCACACGCCGCACGTGCTGGACGAGGCCCTGGGCTGGCACACCCGGTACCTGCGCACCGGGCACATGTGACCCGCCCGCCCCGGGCCAGCGATTGCCTGTTTTTTGGGCATCGCGTGGAAACCCAGGCGGGGCGCGGCTTTCGCGGGTTGTCCTGTCAGCTATCCACAGCCTCGCCCACAGGCGCTGGGGGCAACTGCCGGGATCGTTTCTAATAGAGGGTTGCGCCCGCGGGCGCGGGGATAGCTTTGCGCAGCGATTTCAGCCAGTCCAGACTCGTACGCCTGCTCGGCCAGTGGACGCCCGTGGATGCCTCCACGGGCGGGGCCACGGCCGGCATGGACTTCGCCGAGCGCTGGAGCCTGTGGCTCAACACCTTCGACGCCATTGGCCTGCAGTCGGCGCACCAGTCGATCCGGGCGGGTGAGACGGCGCCCTCGCCGGTCCCGGCGCGTGCCCGCCGCGCGCCCGACCTCGAGGGGGACCTGGAACGCGTGCGCGGCACGCTGGCCCGCGCCATTGCGCAGGACCCGTTGCAGCTCGAAGGCTATGGCGTCGACGACATCGCCGAGGCCGGCTTCACGCCCTTCCAGCAGCGCCACCTCGCGCTGCAGCGGCAGATGGACCAGATGATCGCGCCGCTGCGTGACCATGTGCGCCAGGCGCTGGCCCAGGCCGGCCCCGCGCTGCGCCAGCTGGCCACGCTGGACGCCTCGCTGGAGCAGGTGTTCGCCCGCCACCAGCAGCAACTGCTGCCGTCCGCCGTGTCGCTGCTGCAACGCCGGCATGACGCACTGCGCCAGGCGCACCGCCAGGCGCTGGAAGCCAGCGGCCAGACCGACGACCCTGCCCGCTGGCGACAGCCGGGCGGCTGGCTGGACGCCTTCGTCCAGGACTGGCGCCAGGCACTGGCCGCCGAACTCGACCTGCGCCTGCAGCCGGTGACCGGCATGGTCGAGGCCCTGGCCCATGAATTGAAGAACCGAACATGACGATCAAGCGATCCTTTGCCGCGGCCTTTGCCCTCGGCCTGCTGACGGTGGCCTGGGTGGCTGCCGGCTTCATCCAGTCGGGCAGCTGGCTGGCCCTGGCCATGACCGGGGCCATCGGCGCCGGCTTCCTCGTGGGCGCCCGCGAGCTGCACCAGTACCGCGGCGCCACCGCCGGCCTCGCGCAGGCGCTGGCGCAGGGCCCGCTGCCGCCGGCCAGCCTGGCCGAATGGCTGGAGCGTGTGCCGGCCGGCCTGCGCAGCGCGGTGCGCCAGCGCGTGGAAGGCGAGCGCGGCGCCCTGCCCGGCCCGGCGCTCACGCCCTACCTGGTGGGCCTGCTGGTCATGCTGGGCATGCTGGGCACCTTCCTGGGCCTGGTGGTCACCTTCAAGGGCGCAGTGTTCGCGCTGGAAGCCTCCACCGACCTGCAGGCCGTGCGCGCCGCGCTGGCCGAGCCGATCAAGGGCCTGGGCCTGTCCTTCGGCGCCTCGGTGGCGGGCGTGGCCGCCTCGGCCATGCTGGGCCTGATGTCCGCCGTCTGCCGGCGCGAGCGCCTGGACGTCGCGCGCCAGCTCGATGCCCGCATCGCCACCGAGCTGCGCCCGTTCTCGCTGGTGCACCAGCGCCAGGAGACCTTCCGCGCGCTGCAGCTACAGGCCGGCGCGCTGCCCGAGGTGGCCGCCCGGCTCGACGCGCTGATGGACCGCATCGAGCAACGCAGCCAGCAGCTCGACGAGCAGCTGCTGCAGCGGCAGTCGCAGCTGCAGCAGGAGGTCACGCAGGCCTACACCCGCCTGGCCAGCACCGTGGGCACCGCGTTGCAGGACAGCCTGGTGGCCGCCACACGCGCGGCCGGCGACAGCATCCAGCCCGTGGTCGCCCGCGCCATGGCGCAGATGGTCCAGGACACGCAGGGCCTGCACGAGCGCCTGGGCGCCAGCGCGCAGGCGCAGGTGGACACCCTGTCGCAGCGATTCGCCGAGCAGCTGGCCACGGTGCAGGCGCAGCTGGCCCGCACGCACGCCGGCCAGGCGCAGGGCGAGCAGCAGCGCCTGCAGGCCTGGACCGAGGCCCTGCAGGCCACGGCGGCCCACTTGCAGGCCCAGTGGCAGCGCGCCGCCGAACAGGCACTCGCGCAGCAGCAGTCCGTCACCGAGGCGATGGCGCAATCGGCGCAGCAGGCGCGCGAGGCCGTCACCCAGTCCGTGCTGGACCTGAACGAGAACCTGGCGCAATCCACCGTGAAGGTGAGCGAGCAGCTGGCGCAGTCGGCCGTGAAGGTGAATGAGCAGCTGGCGCAATCGACCCTGCAGGTCAGCGGCTCGGTGGAACAGTCGGCGCTTGAGGTCACCGAGCGCGCCAGCGCGCAGGCCGGCCGCACGCTGGACGACGTATCGCAACTCCTGGCCCGCTCGGAGGACCTGGTGCGCTCGCGCGTCGAGTCCGAGGCCCGCTGGACCGGCGAGCACGGCCAGCGCATGGCGCAGATGGCCGACCTCTGGCGAACCGAGCTGTCTGCGCTGCGCGAGGCCGAGGAGCGTCGCGGCGAGGCCGCCGTCGGCCGCCTGGGCGAGCTGCAGGCCGCCGTGGCGCAGCACCTGGCCACGCTGGGCACGGCGCTGGAAGCGCCGCTGTCGCGCCTGCTGCACACGGCCTCCGAGGTGCCACAGGCCGCCGCCGGCATCATCGCTCGCCTGCGCGAGGAAATGAGCCAGCTGGCCGACCGGGACAACCAGGCGCTGCAGGAACGCACCGCGCTGATGGCGCAACTGGGCACCCTGCTGCAGTCCGTCAACCAGGCGTCGGGCGAGCAGCGCGCCGCCATCGAGTCGCTGGTGGCCTCGGCCTCGCACGTCATGGAACAGGCCGGCGCGCAGTTCGCCCAGGTGCTGCAGGCGCAGTCCGGCCAGGCCGCCGATGCGGCGGCCCATGTGGGCGCCAGCGCCGTCGAACTGGCCAGCCTGGCCGAGGCCTTCGGCCACAGCGTGCAGGGCTTCCAGGCCGGCAATGACAAGCTGGTGGAGAGCCTGCAGCGCATCGAGGCCTCCATCAACCGCTCCACGGCCCGCAGCGACGAGCAGCTGGCCTACTACGTGGCGCAGGCGCGCGAGGTCATCGACCTGAGCATCGCATCGCAGCAGGGCCTGGTGGACCACCTGCGCCAGCTGCAGGGCCGCCCGGCCTCCACCGAGCCGGTGGTGCTGGCCGACGGGACCGCGTGATGGTCGACGCCGACGACATCGAGCACGACAGCGGCGACCGCGCCAGCGCGCCGGTGTGGACCGTGTTCGCGGACCTGATGTCGGGCCTGCTGGGCGCCTTCGTCCTGGTCCTGGTGGGCGTGCTGGTGGTGCAGATGGACCTGGTCGCCAGCCTGAAGACCGAGGTGGAAAAGCGCCGCGTCGAGGAGCAGCGCCGCGTGGCGCTGGAGAAGGCCCTGGCCGTGCCCCTGGCCTCGGGCCGCGTCACGCTGGACAACGGCCGCATCGGCATCAGCGGCAACGTGCTGTTCGCGCTCAACTCCGACCAGCTGCGCCCGGAGGGGCGCCAGCTGCTCAAGTCGCTCGTGCAGCCCCTGCGCATCTACCTGGGCGAGCGCGGCGAGGTCCTGATGGTCAGCGGCTTCACCGACGATGCGCCGATCCGGGACAGCAACCGCCGGTTCGACGACAACCTGGAGTTGTCGGCCCAGCGCGCGCTGACCGTGACGCGCGCGCTCATCGCCGAGGGCATGCCCTCGGCCCAGGTCTTCGCGGCCGCCTTCGGCGCGGAGCAGCCGGTGGCGACCAACGCCAACGAGAAGGGCCGCGCCCTGAACCGCCGGGTGGAGATCGCGCCGGTGCCACGGGCCAGCGCGAAGCCGTCTCCCAAGCCTTGAGCCCCATGGACACCGTGCAGCCGCTGCTGGATGCCCTGCGCAACGAAGGCGCCTGGCGGCTCGACCCCGTGCGCTGGCGCTACATCGAGTCCCTGGCCCGCCGCCTGCCCGGACAGCCCGAGGCCGTGCGCCGCCTGCTGCAGGACAAGCTGCAGCGGGCGGTGGCCGACTACGCGCAGCGGCACGAGCAGGCCCAGGCCACCGGCACGGCCTCGCGGCCGGCGCGGCGCGCCGTGGCCGGCAAGCCTGGGCCGTCAACCGAATCCCTGTGCCCCCCGCTGGCCGCGCTGAACGCCCACATCCGCAGCGCCTCGCAGGCCCTGCGCGGGCCGGCTGTGCCCGGCGCGGCCCCGGGCCCGACGGAGCTGGCCAGCGTGCGCCGTTTCCGGCAGGCCTGGAGCCGCCAGCGCACGCTGGACCAGGTGGCCCGCGCTGTCACGCGCAAGCCTGCCAACGCCGGGCCGCTGAACTCGCACGCCCTGGCGCTGCAGTCACTGGCGCTGATGCAGGCGCTGTCGCCCGACTACCTGCGCCGCTTCGTGCTGCAGGTGGAGTCGCTGCAGTGGCTGGAGCAGGCGGCCCGCCAGTACCCCGCCGTCCCCGGCAAGGGCGGCAAGGCGGCCCGGCCCCCGCGCAAGGGCCGGGCCCGCAAGTAACGGCCACCCGCCAGTCACTGGCACAATCGTCCAGCCCATGGCCGCACCTGGAGGCGCCTTCGCCGCGCCACGAGGCGCGGCCCCGTCCAACCCGTGATCACCAAAGCCCGCCAATTGCTCTGGCGCCTGCTGGCGCTGCTCTCCCTGGGCGCCGGCCTGGTCGGCCTGTTCCTGCCGGTGATGCCCACCGTGCCCTTCGTGCTGCTGGCCGCCTGGGCCGCGGGACGCGGCTGGCCGCGGCTGGAGGCCTGGCTGCTGGCGCACCCGGTGTTCGGCCATCCCATCCGCGACTGGCGGGCGCGCGGCGCCGTCTCGCGCCGGGCCAAGCGCATGGCCGTGACGATGATGGCCGGCAGCGCCGTGTTCCTGTGGTTCGTGCCCGTGCCGGCCTGGCTGCGGGGTGGCGTGTACGCCGTGCTGCTGGCGGTGGCCGTGTGGCTGTGGCGCCGGCCCGAGCCCTGAGCGCCCGCCGGCCCGCACCTCAGGCCGCGGCGGCGTAGAGCACGGCCGGAGAGGTCACCAGCAAGGCCCAGAAGAAGCGGTTGAGGCCGAAGAACCAGAACACCAGGAAGTG
>JACCEA010474576.1_pt1 | contig 11447 bp, 7 predicted proteins | sample 7449851 | NCBI WGS metagenome assembly JACCEA01 (sample SAMN15323453, study PRJNA562643) | freshwater metagenome | isolation source: river surface water | place: USA:Blue River Watershed | collected 2017-08-18 | reverse complement strand
GCTATTAATTTCTGCAGCGTTTGATTCATAGACAGGTGAGAAATGTGAAGGAATTGTTTTAACGGGAAGTCGTTGTTGTTGATGATTGAGCATGATCATGGGGCGCAGCTTGACATGAACATAGACATCCTTTGTTTTAAGTGTCTTGGTAAACAATGCATCGTCTGAAGTTGGTGGAAATAATAAAATATCAGGATGTGTAGCAAGCAATTGAATATCAGTGATTAAAGAAAAAAAAGTGTACTGTTCACCTTTAACCGAAATAAATTTTCCTGCTTTGACTTCTTCAAGTGCTCGGCCTGTCGCAAGGCGCATCGTGAGTCCTTCGGTCAATGAGCCTGAAACAATAGTTCCTATTTCATGCATTATTTTTTCCCCCGCGTGCTTCATTAATTTTAAAAATCAATAATGAAATTGCAGCAGGAGTCATGCCGGGAATCAGTTCAGCTTGAGCAATATTTTTTGGTTGCAGTCGTTTTAATTTTTGTTGTAATTCAATGCTTAATCCTGAAATTTCTGAAAAATCAAATGTTGCGGGAAAAATAAGTTGTTGATATTTCATCGCTTTTGCAACTTCTTTCTGTTCTTTTTGGATGTAGCCATCATAGCGAATTTCAGCATGAATTGAAAGTAACATGCGTGGTGTGATGCGATTGAAAAGAATATTTTTTTGCATCAGTGCTTCAGATAATAAAAGATGGCATTGTTTTTGCGTTGTTGCATCAAAATCAAAACGATGAAATGTTTGAAATAAGGTGCCGAGTTTATTCTTTCTTATTAAAGTAACACTCGCATCAATAATTGCTTGATCAGTTTCAAATTGATCATAGGTTTTTTTATCGATTAATTGTAATGCTTCTGCGTAGGGCATGAGTCGTGCAAAGACATTATCTTGGCGGAGTAAAAGTCGACGTTCGGCACGTGATGTAAACATGCGGTAGGGCTCATCAACACCTAAAGTAATTAAATCATTGATCATGACACCGATGTAACTTTCAGTTCGCGAAAGAATAAATGGCTCTTTTTTTTGGCATAAGAGTGCAGCGTTAATTCCTGCAATGAGTCCTTGTCCTGCTGCTTCTTCGTAACCAGTTGTTCCATTGATTTGGCCAGCACAAAAAAGTCCTTTAATTTTTTTAGTTTCAAGTGTTGCTTTTAAGGCGGTCGGTTGTAAAAAATCATATTCAACCGCGTAGCCTGGTTTGGTAATAATAGCTTTTTCAAAGCCGGCAATGCTTCTAATGTATTGTTCTTGAATATCAAGCGGGAGTGAGGTTGAAATACCGGCCGGATAGACTTCAGTGAAGTCACCGCCTTCAGGTTCTACAAAAATATGATGTGCGGTTCGATCAGCAAAGCGACCAATTTTGTCTTCAATGGACGGGCAATAGCGTGGCCCAATTCCCTTGATGTTGCCGCTGTACATTGCTGATTTCGACAAGTTGTTACGAATAATTTCATGTGTTTTTTCATTAGTTGTTGTAATATAGCAAGGGACTTTTTCATTAACTTCGCATGATTCATACGCGTATAAACTATCAAGAGGCATCGCTTCTTGTTTTTCCATTTTGTTAAAATCAAGGCTTGATTTAAGAAGTCGTGGAGGAGTACCTGTTTTAAGGCGTCCTAACTCTGTTCCTAAAATAGCTGCCAGTGAAGTCGAAAGATCGTTTGCAGGAGCTTGATCAACGCGTCCACCGGGCGATTGTGAAAGGCCGATGTGGATGACGCCCTTTAAAAAAGTTCCTGTCGTGATGATTACTGCATGAGCATGCCACTGCTTGTCATCAATGGTTTTAACACCCGTAATTTTTTGTTCTTTTTGATTGATTAAAAGCTCAGCTGCGCTGTTTTCAATAATGGTCAAATTTTCAAGACTTGAAAGGGTCAACTCAGCTTTTTTTTGATAGGCGTACTTATCAATTTGAAGTCGTAGCCCTTGAACTGCAGGTCCTTTTGATGTATTAAGCATGCGTGCTGAAAGATAGGTATCATGACATAATTGAGGCATGAGTCCGCCAAGAGCGCTTACTTCATAGACGATGTGTCCTTTGCCTAGGCCGCCAACTGAAGGATTACAAGGCATTGATCCAATGCTCTGTTTGCTTTGAGTGATGAGAGCTGTTTTTTGGCCCATTTTTGAAGCTGCATATGCAGCTTCAATGCCGGCATGGCCGCCACCAATGATGATAATATCGAATTTATTTTTCATGATTAAATCTATGCTTTGTTATATTATTATTTATTAATATACATTGTATATCATCGAATTTAAAGAGAGTCAAAATTGCGATTGAATCTTCATATTTAGATTCGATAAATGAGTTTTTTAGTAAAGATTTTAAATGAAAAAAATTATTTGATAGATATTAATTTTTATTTTGTATTAGCCTGACGTGAAGGTTTATTTTTTAGGTCAAAAAAAGGGGAATGTATGATGATCTCAACAAGGCATATAGTTTGTGGATTGCTTTTGTTATGCAATGCAAATCTACTTAGAGCAGCAAAAAATCCAACAAGAACAAGCTTGTATGGTTTAGGCAATATTTTAAAAAAAAATGAAAAAAAACCGCTTACAATTGTTAAAGCTGTTTATGGAACAGGGGCTGATAAACAATCAGTTGATGTGACGGCATTATTAGCAAGAAAAGCGGTACAAGGGGTTTTGTATATTCCACAAAACATGAAAACTGCCTTTAAGGTTGATCCTGCTCCTGAAAAAGCAAAAAATTTAGACATTATTTTTGCTACAGCAGATCAAAAAACATATGCTATAACCGTTGATGAAGCATGGCAAGTACCTGCTTGGTATAATTTTGCACATGATGAAACAGCACAAGTGATGGTTGTTCGTGATCCTTATTTGCAAGCAAAAAAATGTTCACTTGATGATTTAATGGTTATTTTAGAAGCAAATAATAAAAAGCCTTTTAAAGTTATTAATGGGCAATACGGTAAGTTGAATACACAAAAGACCGTTGATATTACACGAAATTTAGATTTATATGCACGGACAGGAATATTCATGCTTCCTGAAAATGGTGTTGATTTTTGTCAAAAAGATCCAGCTCCTGAGGCAGATAAAAAAATACAGATTATTTTTGAAATTACTGATCAATGGTATCAAGTGCAAGTTTCAGATCAATGGACAATACCAAATACAAGAGCACTTGAAGAGCGTGTTATGACAGATGATAATATTAAGGCAAGACGAAATTTATTAGTGACACGAGCGGTAACACATAATATTACTTTTTTAAAAGCATTTCAACCAGGACATATGAATAGGTTGAAAAATATATTGCAAAATAATAATAATGTTCCATTTGTTATCGTTAATGCATTTGTTACTCAACCATATTTTGAAACCATGATACAATATGATATAACTGCAGCATTACAAGTTCAAGCAGATGCTGGTTTATTATGTCTGCCTCAAAATCTTCGTGCTTTTATTGGAGATCAAGGAACATTGCCTTATATGTATGTTGCTAAAATTCTTTTTATCATGAATGGAACGACCTATAATCTTTGTTATCGTAATGCTTTTCTTTCAGTTCCGACTGAACAGCATCAAACACAGTTTAATAATATGATGACAGACATTGCTCCTTATATTCATCTTCCATAAATTTTATATGTTTTTATAAAACTTTTCGGGGCTTGCTTCCTTGAGCTGGCCCCACAATTCCCTCTTTTTCTAGTTTGTCGATAATTCGTGCGGAGCGATTAAAGCCGATTCTATATTGTCGTTGCAGCATTGAAATTGAAATCTCTTGGGCGGTGCTTAACATGAGTTTAATCGTTTCGTATAAAGGATCATGCATCTCATCTATGTGAACATCATGATCAATTGAAGCTTCTTCAAGATGAATGTAAGTCGGTGATCCGTATTTTCTGACGCGTTCAGCGAGTGTAATAATTTCTTTATTTGATAAAAAAGCACCATGTAATCGTTGAAGCGTTGTTGATGTTGCGTGTAAAAAAAGCAGATCGCCTTTGCCCAATAATTTGTCTGCCCCCATTTGATCCAGAATTGTTCGTGAATCAATTTTTGAAGTAACGCGATATGCAATGCGGCTGGGGAAATTAACTTTGATTAGTCCGGTGATTACATCAACTGAAGGCCTTTGCGTGGCAACAATGAGAAAAATTCCTGCAGCGCGAGCCATCTGTGCAAGGCGTGCAAGCTCGAGTTCAATCTCTTTTCCAGCGACCATCATGAGATCTGCAAGTTCGTCAATTAAAAGAACAATGAAGGGCATCTCAGTTTTTGTTGTGGGATTTATTATATGAAAATCGGAAATGTTGCGAACGTTATTTTTTGAAAGAATAATATAACGTCGCTCCATCTCTTTAACGAGCCATGAGAGTGCACCAATTGCTTTGGGTGCATCGTTGATGAGAGGAAAAAGAAGATGAGGAATATCATTGTAGTAGCTAAATTCAAGTCGTTTGGGATCAATCATAATTAATTTTATCTCTTCTGGTCTATGCAGCGCGATGATGCTGGCAACAATGGAGTGCATTCCAACCGATTTTCCTGAGCCTGTTGATCCAGCGATTAAAAGGTGAGGCATGCTGAGCAGGTCAATGATTGCTGGTTTGCCCATGGTGTCAACGCCGATGACAAGAGGAATCTGTTGTGTCGAAAAATCAAGCTCTTGATTTCTGATAATGTTGCCAAAAAAAACCGTTTCACGTTGATGATGTGCAATTTCAAAGCCGACGACACTTTTGCCGGGAATCGGGGCAATAATGCGCATGCTCGGCGCTTTGAGTTTAAGGGCAAGATCGTTTTCAAGCCCAATAATTTTACTAATTTTACTGCCCAAGTCAGGAGCATATTCAAAGAGGGCAACGACGGGCCCATTATAAATGTTTTCAATTTTTCCATAGATGCCAAAAAAAGCTAGTGTATCGGTTAAAATAGTTCCTAAATCTTCAAGTTCTGCTTGATTATTAAGCGCTGTTGTTTTTGTGGTTACAAAGCAATCAAGTAAAGAATAGTTTGATGTTGAAAATGAGAAAAAAGATTTTTTTGCAGGCCGTTTGATGGGACTTTTTTCTGTTTTTTGATTGCCCATTTCTTTTTTCGTTTCAGATGAAAAAAAGTATGAAAAAATTTTCTGTATTATTTTTTTACAACCATAAAAACCAAATCGTAATGAGTATTGAAGAAAAAATAAAAATATTTTGATGCTGCTTGTTATACTGTTTAAAAAAGAATAATTAAACAATTTAAACAGCGCGATACTTGCAACAACAACTGCTATGCATGATTGAAGGAAGGGCGCTACAAATCCGGTTAATCGTTCTATTATCTGTTGATTGATTCTGCCATATTCTTGAATTAACAATGCACAAGGATCTTCGGAGCAAAGAATGACGAGCGCAATGAAAAAAAATATAGCATAGCAAATGCTTTTTTTCGTCTGTTGTTTGCTTAAAATAAGAATAATACAACTCCAAATTAGTGCTAAAAAAAGATAACTAAATGATCCGAATAAAAACCAGAGCGATAATGAAATTCGTTCAAAAAAATGTCCTAAGGGAGAGGGAAATACTGTTTGGTCAGAGAAGTTAAGCCAGACTGATTCTGTTGGATTAAAAAAAAGTATGCTGATGCTACTCAAGCAAAGCATACAAAACGAAAATCCATAGATTACAGAGGCGCTGATTCGATCGAATAAAAAAATATATACATTTTTTTTTGACATAAAAACCTCAAAGTTCGTAGACTTTTAGATTGATTTTAATTCATTTTAGATTTAATGTTTATCTAAAACTGATCAGTATTTCAAGCAAATTAAAGGAGTTTTGATGAAGCAACATTTTTATAGGGGTTTTGCCCGTTATGCTGTTATTTTTTTCTACTGTTTTCTTTCTTTAGCATTCGCACAAACAAATAAAACACATATTACTTTACAACATCAACGTCCGCGTCGTGCGATGCTTGCAGCGTATAGTGATGTTTGGATGTTAAAATCTGAAGATCGACTTGATGGAAGTATTTTGGGAACCGGTTTTTTTTATAATGGTTTGAATGGCAAAGATTTGGGGCAAGCGCTTGGTATTAACAATACTTCAGTGATTACGATAAAACCAAATTCTGTTGAGGGTGTTAATAGTCAATTTTTGATTCGGACTCCGACAACAGCGCCGACTTCTGAATTGACGTTCGATCTTGCGTGTCAGGTAAAACGTGCAGGAGTGATGCTGAGTTATTTTCAACGACTTGATGGGGTTGAAGAGGGTTTTTATACCTCATTTCATATGCCGATTGTTGTCGATCATCGACAGATTAAAATGTCAGTTTTACATCAAGTGATTGATGAAAATGGCAAACAAGGGATTGTTGATTATTTAGCTGGAAAAGAAGGTAAGCGTCTTGCAACCAATCTTGCAGAGCCACTTTCGTTTGGTAAAATTCTTCCAGGACATCATTTTACGCATGGTATTGCTGATTTAGAATGGGTGTTGGGCTATAATTTTTTGTATGATTCTCCCCATCATTTGGGGCTTGATTTTACCGTTATTTTTCCGACAGGAACCCATGAAACGGCTGAGAAATTATTTGAACCGGTTGTTGGCTCACGTCACTATGCTCTTGGTTTGGGCCTCAGTGGTTATGGTCGTATGATTCATAGTAAAAAACATCGATTGTATGGATATTTTGATGTAACTGGCTATTGGGTGATGAAAGGCTTTGAAACAAGAACTTTGGGTGTTAAAGAGCGTCCATTTGGGCAGTACTATTTGTGTGGTAAACAAGAAGGCCGTGGAACGACTGATATAGCTTTTTTGCCAGCATCACAAATTTTGACTAGAGAAGTTAAAGTGAATGGTTTGTATGTAGTTGAGGGCGCGGTAGGGTTTGCGTATGGTTATTGTGGTTTTACGTTTGATTGTGGCTATAATTTGTATAGTCGAGCTAAAGAAAAAATTTCGCTTAAAGATGATTGGATAGACAATGAATATATGATTCCAAATCCAAATAAAAAAAGTAATGATTCGATACCCAATGCTGATATTTATTTACCACTTAATAAAGATGTTCTTGATTTTGAAGCAGCGACATCTGAAGAGCAATTAACGCATTCATTGTATGCTTGTTTTTCACACACTTCTTTTGAATCCGATTATCCGCTGACGCTTGCAGGGGGAGCATTGTATGAGCATGCACATAATCCACAAAATGAGCTCAGTGGCTACTTAATTTTCTTTAAAGTGGGGGTCAGTTTTTAATGCGGATCGATTATCAGATTTTTAAAACATTGTTTGCAGAAGCTGTATTTGTTCAAGAGTCATTGGATATTTGGTTTGCGGAGCATCAAGGCATTGATCTTGACCCTGTTGTTGATTCACGAAGCATTGCAAAGGCTTCTCTGTTTTTTGCTTTGCAGGGAGCATCAATTGATGGACATAATTTTTTAGTTGAAGCGATTGATCGTGGAGCGTTAGTTTTAGTGCTTGATCATAATAAACGATTGTTCTTTGATCAATTGGATGAAGCAATTAAAAAAAAAGTTTTAGCGATTTTAGTTGATGATGTTCAAGCGACGCTTATTACTACGGCTATGCTTTGGCGTTCATTATTTCAGATTCCTGTGATTGGTATTACGGGATCAATGGGTAAAACAACGACCAAAGAGATTTTGAAATATATTTTAGTGCAGAGCGGCAAAAAAGTTCTTGCAAATCAAGGAAATCAAAATAGTTTGATCGGTGTTTCATTGACGGCATTACGATTGAATAAAGAACATGAGATTGCAATTTTTGAAATGGGAATTAATGCCTGTGGTGAAATGGATGAATTGGTTGCTATCGTGCGGCCTACGGCCGGTATGATCACCACAATTGCACATGCGCACACCGAAGGATTGTATGATTTTAAAACGATTGTTCGTGAAAAAGAAAAAATATTTTCATTGATGAGGCCTGATGCCATTAAAATAGTGGGCAGTGCGGCGTATGTTTTTTTATCAGATCAATTGAAAAGTGAAGTGATCGCGTTTGGAACAAGTCCTGATGCAGACATTTGGTTTGAAGAAATTATGTTTGAGCCAAAAAAAATAATTATTCATGGCCTTGGATCGATGATGATCTGGGAGCACATTGAATTTCATTCAGGTCGTTTATATAATCGTTTGCAAGCTGCTGCTTTTGCGATAGCCTTGGGAGGCATTATTGATGATGCTTTGTTAGCAGCATTTACATGGCAAGATAGTATTGGTCGATTTGAACAAAAAAAAATGAGTGATGATCGAGGATATTTAATTGATGATGCGTGTAATGCAAATCCAGAAAGTATGATCGTTGCACTTGAAGCGTTTGATCGTATGCAGTCTAAAGAAGACAAAATTGCTGTTTTGGGGCCTATGTACGAATTAGGTGCACATGCAGAAAAGGGACATGATCAAGTTGTAAAAAAAATAAAAACATTATCATCAATTAAAATTTGTATTTTTGTAGGAGATCAGTTTCAGCGTGAGCAATTAATAGTCGATACAAAAATAAAATGTTTATTTGTCAAAGAGGTTGATCAAGCAGAGCAATTGTTAATACAATTATTGCAGTATAAAAAGAGTAGAGTCCTTTTAAAATCATCAAAATCGGTAGGACTTTCAAAGATGGCTCAAAAATTATTATAAACATTTCATTTTGTAATTTTTTTTATTTTACATTCATAGTTGTCTCATGATTAAAAAAGTAGTAAGGTTAAAATAAAAGGGTAAGCGATACTGTAAGAAGGTTTCGCTTGTATAAAATCCATCACCAAAAGGAAGGAGGGGATTGTGGCAGATTTCAATAATAATGCAGATTCTGCAGCTGTATTACACAATGAAAAACTTATGATGGAACAGCTGGTGGCACTTCCACAGCGTATTTTAAAACATCATGAAATAGATAATTTAGCTGATATCGTTCTTCATTCATTATCACATAATCATTGTTTTGGCTTAAAACGAGCGACGTACTTAATGGATAATCCTGACTTTGATCATTTAAAAGGTGTTTCCAGTTTTACCAAAGAAGAGTGTTCGCTTCATAAAGATGATGTGTGGCAAAGTCCAGAATCATTTAATCAAGACATGTTAAGTGCTGAATATCATAATAAAATTCGAGGGTATTTAAAAAATAGCCTTAAGAAAAAAGATATTGATTTACACAATGCACAGGACATTAAAGATTTAGGGCATGATTTAGGGATGGAAAATCCTTCATTTCATTGTTGGCACATGAAGCACGGAAATCATGGACTTTTAATTTTTGAAAAAGAGAAGCAACTTGATTTGTGGCAGAATTATTTGCTTAATAATTTTTCTGCTCTTTTAAGCATGTGTGCTCATTAATTATTTGAAAATTTCTTTTTTTTATCAAGAATTTTGCTTCTGTATAGATTCTTTTTCTATCCTTTTTTATCAATTTTTTTTAAAAAAAATCATATAAAATGACAGATTGTTCATATTTTCTTAAAAAATTCAGCTTGTAACTTTACTTTATGTGAGCCCTTGCTACACTACTAACAAGTTAGTTTTTAATAAAAAATATTGAAAAAAGTGAGTTACCACAATGAAGAAATTATTAGTATGTTTTGCATTGTTAAGTCAATTTATTATGAGGCCGGTTCAAGCAGAGCCGTGGTTTACTGGACTTGTTGCAGGAGCTGGACTTGCGTTATTTGCTCTTGATGGCAGCCGCGATTATAAAAAATTTAAGCGACATGAAGATCGTAAGAAGTTGCAGGGCAATGAAAAAGCGCAAGGTGACGTTATAACGCATGATCTTCATGCATTGCCAGCTGGCAATCGTTCCTTTCTGTTAAAAAATAAAGAAGCGTTCATCGCATCGTTCAAAAATTTTCAACAATTTTTCAATTATTATTGCAAAGAAATTCCCATGAAAAAATTTGGCTTTTTTCATGTCGGTCTTGGCTTGATGGCAGCTTCGTTGCTGCAGGCAAAGGCGGGCCGTGATTATGAGGGTGAAATCAATACAATTAAGTTAGATGGTGGACGATTAGTTACAGAAGCAAAGCAAGAAAAAACATTGAGATTAGCGCGAGATGCAGTATGTGAAGAGAATCTTCAAGCTTGGTCTGAAAGTATTAAAGAGTTAAATCAACGTATTATTGATCTTGAGGCGCAGCCGCCAATTATCCCTTTGCGCAATGAAGAAAAAGATGAGCTTGAGCGTTTGCGTCAAAAATCTGAAGATTTAGATCGACAGGTATTACAGTTACAAAAAGATTTATTTGAAAAACAAGATTATGAAGATGATTTTTGGAGTCAACAAAGAGAATTATTAGCTCTTCAAGAAAAATATAGAAGAGCAAATTCGCTTTTGAATTCAAATAAACCTCCATTGCCGATTCGACCAGAAGCAAAACAAGTATTGGAAAACAAAATTAAAGAGCTAGAAGCTGAAATAAGGAAACTGAATCAGCAACTTAGAACAAAACCAAAATTAGCATCCAATCCTCGTGGACGAGTTCGTGGAATTTCAAGAGGACGAGGTCGTGGTGCATTGCCATCGATTCCAACAAGAGTAGATACGCAAAAAAAAATTCAAGTAATAGGAGAAACAAATTTTTCAGATAAAGGATCCAAAGAAGGAGAAAAAGAAGAAGAAGATAGCAATGGAATTTTTTCGCTTTCACCTAGATCAAATTTACCTAGATCAAGTTTACTTAGTCCAAGTTCATCAAGCTCATCAAGTTCATCAGCGAATTCACTTGAATTAACAAGATCATTATTGAGTCAAATTAGTGCTGGAGATTTTAAATTAAAATCAATTGAAAAAGGTTCGCAAACGGAAACCCCTCAATCTTTATCAGTAGCAGAAGCTAAAGATTGTTTAAAGCGAGTAGAAAAAAACAATTCTAGCGATAGGCAAAGTCCAGACGGTCTGTCTATTCCGGATGCTTTTAGGAAAAAAGCAAATCAAGAAACTATTGCGACAGAAAGTGGATTATTTTTAGCGGATCAGTGGCACGAAGATGCTCGATCAGAAGAAATAAGACGAAGCAGAGAAGCAGAAAATATGAAAGAAGAAGAAAAAAAAAGAAAAGAAGAAGAAGAAGTAAAAAAGCAAAATATACTAGCACCTTTCCGAGACACAGAATTAACATATGATCTGTACAATAAGATTTTAGCGCATGCTGAGTCAGAGTTTATATTAGCATATTTATCTTTGAATTCTGAAAAAAAAGAGCTAATTAGCCAACATAAGGTGATGAGAGACCAAGAATTAGAGAGTACTCAAAGAGATCAAGCGAGTATGTTTGGTGATGCTGCTGCCAAAATTAGGGACACAAGAGATGTTTTTAGTAGTAGAGTACTGGATGCGCCTGATGATTGGAGCAGCGATGACGAAGTGTAATTTTTGATTCATTCATTGTAGCGCTAACAGTCGATTTTAACTGCAAACACGAAATTTTAGTT
>JACCEA011747414.1_pt1 | contig 11449 bp, 19 predicted proteins | sample 7449851 | NCBI WGS metagenome assembly JACCEA01 (sample SAMN15323453, study PRJNA562643) | freshwater metagenome | isolation source: river surface water | place: USA:Blue River Watershed | collected 2017-08-18 | reverse complement strand
TGGAGGGAGTGAGCAACGCGGACTACGTAGCCACGAAAGTGGCGTAGTAGGTAGCGTTAGCTCATGAGCTAACGCTACCTACTACGCCACTTTCGTGGCTACGTAGTCCGCGTTGCTCACTCCCTCCATGCTGCCTTGCGGGGGTGTCTAGCGTGCCATGGCTTGAGGTTCTTGTCTTATCCTGCTTTCCCTACCTCCCTTGCCTAAGGTTCGTGGTGGTAATATGTAGTGGCTCTGTGGGGGTGCTGTAATCGGTACGTAATTTGCACACTGACCCGCTCGCGTTCTGTATAGCTTGTTGTATACCATGCAAGGCTTAACGCGCTGCGCTCACCTCGTCACATATGATCTTTTCCCTACACTTAAAATAGCGGCTGCCATAGGGCTTGAAACGCGCCGTGTAAACTGTCTGTTTTATGCTCTCAATACTGCCTTGTAGTCATATCTTGGTTTTTGTAGCCACAACATGTTGATCCAAATTTAACCGTATAAACGCATATTTATTAACGCGTCTTTTTAAATTATTTCATGCTTTTACCTTAATTATAGTTGACTTTATAACGCGTCTTTTTTATACTAGTAGTTAGAAAGTGAACCTCAAACGCTACTCACTTGCAAAATTCACACTCAAGACTAAAAATACTTTAAGTTGTTTGTAGTTATGTAGCTACATGATATAATCTAATGCATAGCGCGTAGATAGGAGAATTAACATGCATATAAATACATTCACTAGCAGAGAGTTTAATCAAAACCCAAATAAAGCAAAGAATGCTGCCAAAGATGGCATAGTTTTTATTACTGAGCGTGGTGCTGTTTCACACGTCCTGCTCAAACTAGATGACTATAATAAAATCAGCGCAAAGCAACCATCTATCATTGATATGCTTGCCATGCCTGACGAATGCAATCTTGAGTTTGAAGCAAGAAATCTCAACAGCAAAATATTTAAAAGGGATGTCTTTTAATCATGTATATTCTGGACACTAACGTTATATCTGAAATAAGAAAGGCTAAATCTAACAGAGCAGATACTAACGTCATTGCTTGGGCTAACTCCACGCCATCTTCTGAAATGTTTGTTTCTGCCATCACAATCCTTGAGTTGGAAATGGGCGTTCTCGCTAAGCAAAGAAAAGACCCTGAACAAGGTAATATTCTAAGGGCTTGGTTAGATAATCACGTCATGATTGCTTTTGCTGATCGAATACTCCCTTTTGATACTGCCGTTGCACAACGATGCGCAAAGCTACATATTCCAAACCCTAAATCAGATCGCGATGCAATGATTGGCGCAACAGCCTTAACACACGGCATGCGCTTGGTTACTCGCAAGGTAGCTGACTTTCAATGGATGAATTTGGACATCATTAACCCGTGGGAAAATTCATAATCCCCCTAAGTAATCCCTCAACTTAGTCCCAAGAAAAAGACTTATTTAAAAGGCGCATAGTAATGACAACCAAAAACATAACCCCCACTGCCCTTGGCAAAATGATCGCAGCCGAAACACTCAAAGATCGTTCTTATCTCAAAGAAATCTTTGACCGTGTCCAGTCTTACGAGCTACTCAATCAAGGTATTATTAAAGCCCTTGGCTTCCTTGGGCAAGTCGAACAAGACGAAGCCAGTAAAAAGCTCACAAGCTACGTTCGCCATTACTTTGCACCTACTACCTATGATTACCCAGAAAACGACACCTACGAGCTTAAAAGCGCCACTGAACACGCCATTGAAGTGTTAACCAAGTGGGCTGACAAGATCGATGCTGCCGTCAAAGCAAAAGAACCCATCAAAGGCTTCAATCGCTACATTCACCGCTCGGTAGCTGCTCTTGCCACTCGATTAAACAAAATTGAAGATGCGGGGGTGAGAAAAAACCACTTCCAAATCGCTTCATATAAAGTTAATCGTGCTTTTTTTGAATACGGCTACGTAACACAAGACACCATCAAACAAGCCCTTGCCAAAATATCGGCTGAATTGGGGGTGACTGACGCGATTATCAGCGTAGGCGAAGGCTCCACCAAAGCAATGCAAGCGTCTGGCGTGTCTATTAATGTCGAGATCAAACACACAAACCAGATCATTGGCAACATATATAACCATTTTGACCAAAAAACTAAAAAGCTTGATGGTGTTTACATCGCGCAACTGAAACGTGCCATTAACGCACTTAAAACAAGAATTAGCACCATTGAAAAACAAGCCACTCGATACGACTATATGAGCCAAGCTAGAGTAGGGATTTCTAAATACGTCAAAGGCTTTGATGAAGATTTTGCCGCTCTAGTCCATAACGACCTTGCCCTACTCAAAGACGAGCAAGCCATGCAGTACAAAAACAACCAGTACAAGGCTAAAGTCGTCTTACGTAACACCACGGAAAACAGTAAAACCCACCTAAAACTTAACATCAAAGACGCTAAACAAATCTTTGAAGATGTCGAAAGTGAAATGATTAACCAAATGCAGCCCTCTCGCTATCAGTCGTGGGCGAAAATTTGTATCTGCGTTAGTTTGCTCACTGGCAGACGTATTTATGAAATATGCGTTACGGGTGACTTCGAAGTCATCAACGCCCACACCATGAAAATGATAGGCATCGCGAAACAGAAAAATGACGAGGACAGACAAAGCAAGTCCATCGAATTTAAAGTATTTGCAAATAGCCATCTAATCATGCAAGCCATTAATATCTTACGTGAAATCAAAGATTTTAGTCTCTACGGTGACGACTATCGAAAATTCAATAAAGCTACCAATACAACCCTTAGAACAGCCTTAACGCCACAGCGTGATAATCAAGTTGCTATGATTTGCAGCCCTGCTGTTACCATTAAGCTGCTCCCTAAGTCCATGCGCCAACTTTACGCTGCCATGCTGAAATATCAGATCGCACAAGCAAAACCAAATGAATCAGACAACTTTTACGACTTTGAGCTAGCCAAACACTTAGGGCACGATGCTGAAAGGGATATAGATACCGTCCAATCCTATAAAGACATTGTTATACATGACTAACAGGGTCTCAAAATGTAAAAATCAGCTCCTCATTTGCAGTCAAAAAAACAGTAAATGAACTATTTGGGGGAGATTGTTATTTTCGGGCTTGCCTAGCACTTGGACGGACTCCAAAGACAAACCCGAAAGGTTTGAGCTTGCAGGTACAAGAAAATGCCCATAAGCTAACTCTAAAACTTAGTGCCTACTTGCTTTTACTTCTTCCGCCAGGGCGCTTACTTCTTCTTTTGATAAGTCGGTAGCCTCAACTACCTTCGCAACCTCTAAGCCCATTATAAGCAACTTGCGAGCCGTTGCTAAATGCGCTAAGTGTGCCCCTTCGGCTTTACCTTCGGCTTTAAGCATTGGCGCATGTTGCTTCAAAATCTTTTCTTCAAACTGCTGCATTGCTGTCATTATAAACTCCTTATCGTCTGCCATGTGCTTTAAATACGCTGCTTTCAACTCGTCAAAACTCGTCTCCCACGTATTCAATATATAACGATAGTTTTCATGTACTAGCTCTAGTTTAGTACAATTTGAAAACGACTTCATTATGTTTTTGATCGTCTCTGGCTTGATTTTACTATCTGATTGATGCTTAAAGGCTAACTCTGTACTGGCTACGTCACCATGCTCCAGTAGCTCTTGGTCGCTCTTTTGTCCGTAGTCCACTAAGATCGGCTTTAAAAAATATTTGTCTGCTAACTCCCTATTGGTAAACATTTCTTTTATATCCGTTGGGTGCGGATAAGGTGACTGTTTACCATGGTAAAAAATGAAGCTTAAAACAAGCGGATACTTCTCAGGCTTAACCTCGTCCACGTAGTCTTTTAAGGCTGAAATATCATACAAGGCACAACGCAATGAGATATTTAAATCGGGGGTGCTTTGATGCTCAAAATGCGGAATGATGACAGCCTCGCCTGTGCTGTGACGCTCACACGTAAAAACAAGGTCGGCTATTTCTTCCTTTAGCTGCTCAAATAGCTGCTTGTCCTCCGCTACCTTTTCGCCATAATTTAAAATAACCATGTTACGAATAAAGCTAGCGTTTAGCTTTCTAAGTCTTAACGTACCTAGCTTTAAATCTCGCTTGATGTCATCTTCTGGTAAATATAGCCGTAAAACTTCCCCAAACATAATAGGGTCACTAAATATTTTTCTAAAATGTAAATCGTGTGCGCCCATTATTTACCTAAAGCCTTCGCAGTGTCTCAGTGCATTATATCACTCATTTTAAGTTGAAGCGTCTGTGCTATCACCGATAAAGGCGCATCTGTTTTTAGTATTTAAATTAAGCTATTTGTCCTGTAAAATGCTTTAAGATAGCCTCCGTTATGCCTCTGCATAATTTATGACTCCAAGATACAAGGATATTGTCATAATATGATCAATAGTAAATTAGCGTTTTATGAAGCTTATCTTGAAAAGCATCACCCAGATAAGAACATAGAAATTTCATCATTGGATGAGTTTAAAGCTTTATATGCAAAATTAAATGGGCTTAAGTCAGATTGTAATACTGCAGAAGCTTTTCACCTTATAGATATAGAATATTTTTGCTGGCAACGCGAAGAATTAAAATCATATTTAAATGCAAAGTGTACTATTGATTGCACTGGTGATGTATGTGTTGGTGATGAAATTTATTTTGTGAAGACCATTTTTAAGGGTAGCATAAATAATCCCATATTCTCTCACTATGAGAATATTTATCCTAAGGTCATTAAAGATAGTTATGGGGAGAAAAAACAACAGCAGACATTTACTATGCAACGTCTTTTAACAGGGAGAAAATTCAATATAAAAGGTAGAAATGTTTACCGCAATGGGACAAGAAGAATTCCTTGGGATCAGGAAGATAAAAGACAACGCATTCTTGATGAAAAACACGCCAGAAGTGCATTAGCAAATAAAATGAGAAAAGCTAGGAAATCTGGCAGCAAAGAGCTAACAAAATATCTATACGACACTCCAAGAAAAAATGACACCAACGAATTAATAGCGTTGTTGGATAGAGGTTATGTCAATGGTGGAAACTCATGATTGTTAGGCATATAGAGACCGACACCACCTCTTTCACCCTCTCACAATTCCTAACCGAAATCAAACAAACCATCGACCGCAAATTCAAAGGCGGTGGCTACTGGGTACGAGGTGAGCTATCCGACTGGAAAAACAATGGTGCTCACTACTACGGTGAGCTAATTGAGTTTGACGAGCTATCTCACCAATCCATCGCCAAAATCAGAATCAACATGTGGGCTAACGTAGCGCACAAAGTCATTCCTAAATTTCACCACGCCACAGGTGAAGAACTTAAAAACGGCATGAAAGTATTACTCATGGTTGATGTGAACTTTCACCAGAACTTTGGACTCTCGCTTAACATTATCGACATTGATCCAAGTTTCACTTTAGGCGACCGTGAGGCTCGCAAAAAGAAAGTCATTATTGACTTAACACAATCTGGCGTGATTAATAAGAACCGCAACTTGGCTATTCCAACTGAGTTTACCAATATCGCTGTTATATCCAGTGAAAACGCAGCAGGTCTTGGTGACTTTTTTGCCGAAGCCAACTTACTTCAAAAGCACAGACTTTGTGACTTTGATACTTATCATGCTTTAATGCAAGGCAAAGACTGTGCCACTACTGTCGCTAAACAATTCCGTGAGATTTATAAAGCCATTGGCTCAGGTGAAAAAACATACGACTGCATTGTGCTTATTCGAGGTGGCGGCTCCCAAGCTGACCTTGACTGGTTCAACTACTTTGAAGTAGCTAATGCGCTTTGCTACATGCCTGTGCCAGTGTTTGTCGGTATTGGACACGAGCGAGACAAAATAATCCTAGATGATCTGGCAACGCGATCTTTTGATACACCATCGAAAGTGATTAATTATATTGCTAACACGATCATCAATAATGCGACTAAAGCGCAAACGAGCTTTGAATCGATTACGTCAATCGCGCTTAACAGCACAACCAAAGCCAAAACTGATATAGACAAGCACCATCAATACATCGCGCACTTTGCAAAGCAAGTGGTCAGCTCACAGAAAAAAGTCACTGATGACTATTACCAACTAGTGCACAGCAATGCAAAACAACAGCTTGCCTACCAACGACAGGTTATTGATACCTGGCAAAGCAATATCATGCAATCAGCCAAAAAATCGCTTGAGTTGTCTAAGACTAAGATTGATCATCTTAATCAAACCGCAATGACGACAGCTAAAGGCTTAACACAAAGCCACAGAAAGCAATTAAGCACTTGGCATAGCAATATAGCAATGAATGCTAAAAATACACTTATCAACACTAAGAACAGCATTGAAAGCCATTACCGAGGAATCCTCTCAATGTCTATTGAACCGACTTTACAAAGAGGTTTTGCAGTGACAAAATCAGGCAATATGTATGTGACATCGATTGTGGATGCTAGGAAGTGCCAGACATTGACGGTGATGTATCACGATGGAGAATTAATAATGGAGGTTAAAAATGACTGTCTTTAAACCCACTGAATACATAGACTCTATTTACTATGCTGATTTATTTAAAATTAATGGGAAAATGTGCATGTTAACTGGGTATGGTAAATCAGTGGCAGCAAAAATTGCATCTAATAATGAGTCTGAAGCTGATCTTGGCAGAGATGGAGTTGCTCTCATCAATAGAGGCAGAGATCTTTATGGTCGGCATGACATAGGCTTGATTAGTGCAAAAATACCTGAGAATCCTTTTCCTTTTCATAAAATTGAAAAGATAGTTCATTCGTTGAGTGAAAAACAAACAAATCAATTATTTAACAATAATAAAGAGCAGCCAATTCCAATTTTGGTCGACAATAAAACGATAGCTAACGAGATTTGTAAGATTCCATATCCAGCACTTGCCCTAGAAAGTCTCATTTCTAAAGAAGATTATATCAAATTAATCAACCCAGAAAGGCGTTATGAAAAATTTATTGAGCTAACGAATAATATAGAATCGATTAAATTTTACCTTATGCCACACATGAAAATGGTTGAATACAAGGCGTCTTTGTATCAGATCATCACTCACAAGGACTATATCCATGTCTAGCGCAACAACCTACGCTCAAAACTACCAAACCTTAGAACAAATCAACGCCAAGCTTCAAAGCGGGCAGAACAATCCGAATATCATCGATGAGCTTGCGCCTATGCTTGAAGCTGCGTCTAAAAGCTATCAGGTATGCAGAGCAAGGATTGACGCTGCGGAGAAGTTTATCGCTGAATTTGAGACTAGCACCAATGCCAAAGACTAAAATTTACCTCTTCAACATCGAACTAGAATTCATCGCCAATGCAGCCCTTGCTTTTGACAACATAATCGCTGACGAACAAGCTGACTTATCACATATAGCCGAGATTGCCAGATTCCTCGTTGGATTGTATGGGAAAAGTGCGGATTTGTCGGAGGATGAGAAAAAGGTGTTGCGAGCAGCTTATAGGGTTTTAGTTTAAATTTAATTTTAATTTAGTTTTATATTAGTTTCAAACCAGTTCTATTTTAGTTTTAACTCTAAAATTTCTCGTAACAACTTCCTTGATACAAAACGCATTGACCTCTCCTCCTGTTCTGCATATTGTCTTAAAAGTTCTAGCTCATAGTCATTTAATGGAACCGTAAATGATTTATCAGCTTTATCATTTAAAGACACTGTTATTTCAGCCTTGTTGCCAAAAACCTCAGATTTAGCATCTTTTTCTTTATCTACTGGCAAACTTGAGCTAACTCTGAATTTTTTAGTCATTTAACACCTCATTAAATACTTTTTTAAACTCATTTTTTGCTTTTTCATTATCCATTTCAACTATTCCATACCCATCAAGTAAAGCATCTCGATATACTTTTCTATCTTTTATGTATGATTTAAGTAAATTGAAGTGTTCTGTATAGTTGCTTAGTAACTCTGTAGCGCTAGACGACTCCTCATTGAATGGGTGAGTTGGAGCCATTGAAATTAAGCAATATGCTTTTATGCTCTCGTTTATATCTTTAACAGAGTCAATTAAGTCCGCAACATAAGGTATTGTCTCAAGATCTGCTTGACTTGGTCTTATTGGGCATATTACTTTATCACATAATGTCATAGCTGTTCTTAAAGACTTGCTATCTCTACCTGCTGCATCAATAATCACAACGTCATATCTTTCACTAGCATCTTTGATGGTTTCTCTTACGTTGCCCTCTTTGGATATTGCATTAATTTTACCTTTACTTGAGATGTTTAGCTCGCTTCTGCGATCAAACCAATTAACAGTTGTTTTTTGTGGGTCAGTATCTATTAAGAGAACATCCGCACCTTGGACTGCAAACTCAACCGCAAAGTTAGTTGCTTGAGTTGATTTTCCTATCCCGCCTTTTTGACCACCAAAAACCAATATCAAAGCTCTATCAGTCATATTGTAAACTCCATCTGTTTTATCTACATATAGTTTACAACTGGTTTTAATCTAAATCAATATTGGTTTTAATCTAAATTCGTTTTGGTTTTATTTTAGTTTCAAACTAGTTTTATTTTAGCTCTTCTTATCATCTAACAGTCACCCACCTTTCCACTGTCAACCTAACTTCTCGACTATATCCCGCACTATCAATCAACTCATTAATCCAGCCATCAACGGCAGTGTAGACCTCCTTTGTTCCTTTAACCGCAGCTAAGTTTGGCTCACTTACTTTGACAGCGCAGCGCTCGATGTATTTGTTGGTGTCGTTTGGTTTGGTGAACTCACAGCGCAGGTGGCATTCCCAAGCTTTGACCTTGCCTGATTTTTTGCGTTTTGTTTGTTTTTTACCTGCCATTGATGAATATTTGTCTAATTTTCGATGATATAAAATAAGCCGCAGAAAAACTTACTACCACTGAAATAATAACTTTTAACAGAAGCAAATCAGTGTAAATTTGGTCTTGCAACACATACAGTGTGATTGAGGGAACTACAGCTAAAACTAGAAAAATGACATCAATTAAAATTTTCAATTTGAACTCCACCAATCTTTTACTTTCTGCCAAGCTTCTGTTGATTCCTGCTTGGTCTTTTCGTACACGCTTGCACTCGATGACTTCACTTCATCCCACCATGACTTACACTTTCCTGATGATTCGCAATACTCAGGCAAACTTATCGACTCCGCCATTCTGCTATTGAAGTTTGCTTTGTATTGGCTTGCAAATTTAGCATCATCAACAATCAGCAAGTTTTCAGCATTTCTAATCTGTGCAGACTTAGTGAAGTTGAATGATCCTGTGACAACTTCTTTGCCGTCAATAATCATTACTTTGTGATGTGCAATCGCAGGCTTATAATCAACGTACACAGGAATCTTTGCATTCGTTAGCATTCTGACAACGCTATATTTTGCCGTAATATTACTTTTGTCTACCAATGCTACGACCTTAACGCCACGCTCATGGGCATCAATCAGCGCTTTGACGATTGGCGCTGACGTGAACGAATATGCCTGAACAATGATATTGTCTTTTGCTTTAGCAATCGCATTTGTCAGCATCTCTGTGCATTGCATAGCAGTTTGTGATGGCGTAAAACAAAGTTGATATTTTGCGCCTGAGAGTATGCCAGAGTACTCGCTCGGTGTTGCCGCCTTGGCGAAAGAGTAGGGCGCGGTAATAACTAGCGCCAGACCTATTAGTAGTTTTGTGTTTCTTACCATGTTTTCCTCAACAACGATATATCTATAATTTTCTCAATCTCAAGCATCACTGGCTCATCGTTATCTTCTGTTTCAATATGCACAAACAGGTTGCCAATGTTAGCAACCTTACCATTAATTTGTTCAAAGTTGCTATAAGTGATATAAACTCGCTTACTTTTCGACTGCGCTTTTTTTAACTTCTGTAGGTTTCCTTGGATGCTCATTTTTTCTTCTTTTCTTACTTATTTTACCACTATTGCGACTTTGCTTAATTTTACCTATTTTCTGGCGCATGATGCCTTTTAGTATGATCAAATCACCATCATTTTCAATTCTGTTTGGAATCATCGTCATTCTTACTGATTCCTTTCTTTTGGTTTAATGCCATCACGCAGTTCTTTTTTCATCTTTGCCAAATTGAAAGCATCAACTGACTCACAGGCTTTTTTCCATAACACGGAATAGTTAGGTTTTGCTTTTTCACGCTCAGACATCGATTTAAGTTTTACTTTTAATGCTCTGGCTCCAGCTTCAGTTTCTAAAATTTTATCAATACTCATACCAACTCCATAAAATGAGGTACCTCTCGATTTCTCCAAGTCATACTCATAACTTTAGATTTATTTACATAGTATTGACGATAACTCAAAATCACATCAACAAGCTCATTGTCAGTTACCCTTAACGACCACGAAAACCCTTTATCTGGCAATTCTGGTGGAATTTCAGAAATAATTGGGGTCAGCATTTCAGTCTTATGTTTTTTATTATATCTGTATGTATACTCGCTACACAAAGCCTTGTAATGATCAAAAAGCCATTGATAGTGCGCTTTGCTCTCTTTTGCCCATAATACACATGGGTGATTTTGGTGTGTTAATCGATAAAGGCTTGGGTGATAATGATCGGTTAGGTGATGTACTGCACACATAATCTGTGCTGACTCAAGAATCATTTTGACAACATGCTTATCGCATTGATACTGCGCCGCAATTTCCGGATTTTCATCTAAGAAAAAAATATTCACTCGCGATTCCCTTCATCAACAAACAAAACCTCAGCTAATTCAAATCGATCAACAAAATTGCTATGTGTATTTAGTGAGATATACTCAAAGGTAGAGTGAAAGTTGCCATTTTTTCCGTGACTTTTTGTTTTTACTCCCTCCATTCTAACCCTTATGGTTATTGAATTCCATACCAACAAGAAACGCAGAAGAGCCTCCAAAAAGCCATCAAAGATTATGGTATTAGTCTTGTTATGATCAAAGGACTTGACCAGCTAAGGCGTTTACCTCTTCGCGTGATAATTGAGTAGCTTTAACTATTTTTTCAACCTCTAAGCCCATTAAAAGCAATTCACGAGCTGTAGCTATCGCTTTTTCGTGTACAGCCTTATCTTCAGCTTTACCTTCGGCTTTAAGCTCTGGCGCATCTTCCTCCAACACGCTTTCCTCAACTAAAGTTAGCTTAAACTTTTTACCCTTGCCGTCATCCTCCGTTTTACGAAATGGCAGGGTAAAACAGAAGCAGCGACCTTCAAATAAATGCTCATTAAGATCTTCCCCGCCACAGAGTACGTCTGCATAGTGCATGGCTAAGGATACATCATAAGCAAAATCATGCTTATCAAAGGCAACACGCGTTTGCGATTTATACACCATGTGTTCCGCACGGATCTCGTCCTCCTCCACTTCTACAAAGGGCAGGGGACCTTTAAAGTCAAAGGTCACGTAAAGTGTATCATGATAGCC
>JACCEA012145328.1_pt1 | contig 11453 bp, 7 predicted proteins | sample 7449851 | NCBI WGS metagenome assembly JACCEA01 (sample SAMN15323453, study PRJNA562643) | freshwater metagenome | isolation source: river surface water | place: USA:Blue River Watershed | collected 2017-08-18 | reverse complement strand
GTGTCAGTCGTGGGAGTGGGCATAGGAAGACTGGTCTCTCCTTCATCACCGCTACTACTGGGCGATGTCATTGGGATAGTCAAATTGAAGAATAACAATAACACGGAACAAAAACGTTATGTTTTGCTCTCTATAAAAATAAAATAAAAAATATTAGCAATTACAGTTAGCTGTAACCTCCACACGAAGGTGATGTGTGGACAAATTAACGCACCCCCTGACATTGCCTGTGCTTGCCACGACACTTATTCTTTGTTCTAATTTTCTATGCATTGTGCCTTTGGTCGAGATCGGGGTTGGTGACTAGATGCCAAAATGAGAAGACATTTTGTGAAAACATCATTGTGTTCCAAGGGCGACATTCGTTGAAAGAGGATAGAAGTAAACCAGATAGAAGGACACGACCGTGGGATCGAAGCCACGCACCACTGATGGTTTGGTTGTTGTTGTTGGTAATCAGTAAACCATATAAATGCTAAAACAGGTGCATACACGTGTCGAAGAATATTTAAAACTTTTTATCGATACTTTAATTGGTACCTTATTAAATCTGATTAATTTCTAAATCTTATTATTATAGAACTTCTTGGTTGTATGTGTATGTTCGAGGTTCTCGTTGTATTGTTAGGAATGAAAGTTAGTATCTCTCTCAACGCAATAGTGCTACAATGAAGAAAGGCTTGCAACTTTTATCACAATCTGAGGTTGTTCTTACAATGATGTACATGATACTAATTTCGAATGTCGATTGTCTCAGGCACATTTAGAATAGAATTTTTTTCAAAATATAGAATCTATGAATATAGAAAATGAGCATGTTGAAAAATTGAAAAGAAGAAATAAATTAATCTCATGTTGAAACTTGAATTGATTAATTAAATCACCGAAGAATCACAAGCAATTAATCTGAATCACAAGCATATTATTGCTCAAACCTTTCTCGAAGTAATATTGAGATAATTTATAAAAATAGTAAAAATAAAATTTGAAGCGACGTATGCTCATGTGCAATTTAACTTATCAAGTCAGACGTCTAGTTTAATATCTACGATGTCCGAGCAACATTGATGCTAATGCCATTTTTGCATCCCTTCCCTTCTGTAGGTCATCATCTCTTTTTCTCTTTTTCGCTGCCTTTTCTTCTTCCGTATCAGGTTTACTCGGATTATATTCAGTATGGCATGTAGATTCATATGAATCGCCGCTCATACCCAAATAATACCCAAGCTTTTCAGTAGACCCAGATTTCTTATGAGCTTCTTCGACAAGCTTCTTATCGTCTTCACTGATGCTAGGCATACCAGTTGCTTCGTCAATTTCACAAGGCAATCCATAAAGAAAATAACCAGCACAGTTTCTGACCATGTCAGTAATATAGTCGTTGATTTTGTTCTCGTTCAACCACTCAAGGACGATCTTAGTTTCCCGATCATTTTGACACCATCCATAAACCAAATAGGGATCCATACAACCGTACATTTTCAACACTCTACGATCAGATCCTTCAAATTGTGGGCTCAAAATATGACTGGAGGGGGCGAGAAAATGTGAGGAGGGACACCTGCGCAACTTCACAGTCCCAGGAACGGAAGGACGAACTAACACCTTGTTCGTAGGATAAATGGAAATGTATATATTCGAATATGAAATATTTTATATTTTATTACTTATTGCTACAAAGCATTATATCTACTAATTGTATGAAATATCGAAGTGGTTCTTCCTTATCCCTTCTTGCATATCCGGCAAATAATTCATAGTTTGCCGTTTTTATAGTGGAGTGAGGATAACTGAGGTATAGTCTATATTTTAACGTTTAAGCAATCGAAGATATAGCGGGTTTGTAATAAGTATGACTTTAATATTAGTGACAGAGTACATCATAGATGATAAAATTCAACAGTGGGTAATAATTGTGGAGAGAAAGACTGACAGAAGAAAACTAAAGTTTATACATTTGGGATGGATGACAGTGTGAACATTTATGAATATCAGTATATACAGGTGTATTTGTATTGAAATAGTGAATTTGCTCGAATTATATAACACTAGTCTTTAAATAGTATTGAGATTGTACTATTATTCTAGTCCGAAGATATTTACATGAATAATGAGACTATGAATGATTTCTGTGAACTTTAATTGTCATGAAGTCGTTAAAATTCACGAACGAACAAATAGAAGGGGAAATTTTCAGTTTGATTTTTGACGTTTAGAATAATTGTTGATAGGAGTTGTGATACGCGGTACTTTATGCACGAAACAGTGAAATTTTGACTATGCATTGCTTAGTAGTATGGATGAAGCTTAGGAATGAATTAAGACGTGGTGGCTAACACCACTTTGTTGCGCCCCTCGCGCTTGGCAATATACAGAGCACCATCCGCAGAATTGATACATTCCTCAATAGTGGTAGTCAGCATAGGATGGAATTGATTGACACCTTCGCTTATTGTCACCAAGATGGTAGCGTCGTCGTAACGAATTGGTGTCTGCTCTACGGCAATGCGCAATCTCTCTGCGACGATTCGAGAATCGTCTAAGTTGGTTTGGGGCAGCAATATCAGAAATTCTTCTCCTCCCCAACGTCCCAAAATATCATTAGATCGTAGGTTTTGTTTCAGTATTCCTGCCAAAGTGCTAAGCACTGTATCTCCAGCACTATGACCGAAGCGATCGTTGACGTTCTTAAAGTGATCGACATCAACCATGATCACACCGCACGGCAACCCTGTTTGTTTGGAATAATTTGACTCTCGTTGTATACATGTTGTAATACCGTAGCGGTTGAGAGTTTTGGTGAGCATATCGGTTCGAGATAAAAGAACCAGATCTGCGTTCATCGTCTTCAGTTGCATCGTTGTAAATTCCAATTCCTTGGTTCGTTGCGCAACCTTGAATTCTACTGATTCTTTCAATGATTGGGTCATATTGCGCATTATATCCCAACCAAATGTGTAGTTTGCGTCTATGCAAAGGCTCATAATTTGCTTAATGAAGATGATATTGACGATGTGGTAGAATACGAATAAGACCACAAGATATAGCGGTGTCCATGTGGAGGGAAACGAGAAGAAGCCATTAAAAAACAAGTTTGTGGTATCTATCAGCATCACATTGTACCATCCTATTTCGCGAAGATAAGTGATTGCAAGCAAATACCGATGACCTTGAAAGGTTACAGGGGAGGAGTCGGTCACATCGTGTGAATTTGTAATTTGTTGCATCCATTCCCTCAAAACGGCCAAATCGACTCGCTCGGTGAGCAACAAATCAAAACTTTCATGTGTACCATTAGTGACAGCAACGTAGTCTGGAGCTTCACGATATAGTAGGATCTTCATATCTCGGTTTATAATAAAGCTTTGAATCCTTGTTGCCTCGTTGCTGAATTTCATCGTATCAAGCAAGTAGGTTGAGATGTCGATTCTCGTGCCAACCATGCCGACAACTTTGTCGTTGTCATAGATGGGGACACTGATCCAGAGGTTCATCGCTCGAATATGAACATGGTATGATTCGTTCTTTTCTAAGGCTTCATAAAACCATCGATCGTCATCCTTATGAGGCGAAAGCTGATATTGGATGGGTTGACCGCCCGAGTTTGAATTCTCAGCATCATTGAAGTAATAAACGCTATCGAACGCAAAAAAGAAAGACCGGTCACTAAGGTTTGGGCGGTATCGTTGGAGTACATGGATTGCAGATGTAACTGCAGTTGGTTTCTTGTTGTTGATTGCATCGATTAAAATTGGCTCGACCGCTAGCTGACGTACCAAAGCAATATCATGAATCAGCGGATTCATCATACGGTGCTTATCAAGCTGAGCCTGGTCGCGAATGAAGTGGTCTACCCACTGGGTTTGATGAATGTCTGTAACTATTGCGATCGAAATGTACCATGTAACAATGCCAGTGAGAACTAGTAACAAAGTGGTTGTGATGATTTTAATTGACATATTTGTGAGTTGCATGGGAATTGTATATCTTATGAATGATGGCTAGCTACAGTATCCCATATAGAAGTATGAATAGCAATGTGGAAGTAGATTCCAGATTATTGACCCGCAATATATTATAATTGCTATGCATGGCTGCCGCCGGGCGCGAAGCACCACCGTGGCTACTGTATTTTGATGCAGTGGTGCAACATCACTAAATGAAGCTTAATTAAGAAGGGTTTTAATTCAACTGTGCAATGACTAGACCACTAACTATAACAAGTGTAATGTGACCCATATGAACTTCTTATCGTCCCATTTCATCTGCCATAACAGTTCATTCGTCCAATCACAAATCGTTGAGCAATCAGCATAAGATACAGCGATAGCACGGTTGTCCAACAAGCAAATATCATACTCTTATCTTGTAGATAGTCCAATTACTAATCACCCTCGATAATGTATATTTATGGTTTTTATTATCATTGGAGAATAGCGACGACACAACAATAAGTTAAGAAGAAATAGGTACTTTAGTAGTGAGTATGTTATATTATATTTTACAATTGTAAAAACAAAAATCCATCATCACCTTCTTCACGTTCTATACCTTTACTAGATTTTTCATGTTCTGAACGAAATGCAAAATAACTACTAGTTTTAATAATACGAAAAGTTTCTTCTATTTCAATACCTTTATCTTCATAAGTTTCTTTCGGTGTTTCAAATAACATAACAAATACTATACCACGTTCTTTTTCACATACAATATCTTGTATAAATACCATTTCTTTTGTTTCCATTTCAGTTAAACGTATACCTTCACTATCACCAGGATTTGCTGCAATCATTTTAGGTACTTTTGCACCATAACGTAATGAACAAATTTGTAAATTTTCACCATAATTTCTCCAATCAATGGATCCACCCATTGGTTGCTGAATCTGTTTCATGGTATTTGCTCGAACAGATTCTGCGATGGGTACTGCGACAGTACGATTTCCTTTCGACAGATCAAACGTTGTTAGATTTACACCAGTATTATACATACCTTTCTTCGCAGCATCTTCAATACTTGAAATAACAAATTTTGTTGGAATACCAACATTCGTATATTCCGATTCATAACTATACCAATTCGTTGGTAAATTTAAAATAGATTGAATATGTGGATTATAGAATTTTTCAAATCCTGATTTGACTGGTTCATTACCACCCCAAGTCATTCCTGTCCCTTTCAATGACGCAGTCAAGTCAGGGACTTTGAATTTCTCGTAGGGGAATTTTTTGATGGCACGCAAGGTTGCTGTCATGATTTTGATGGGTGACTGGGTTTTGAGTGGTTGTTCTGTTGTGTCGCCAATCCCAATCCCAGGAATCAAGTTTTTTTTTCCAATTCGCTCCAAATTCGCCAAGAGGTTCGCTGGCGGCGGCCAACAAGGGAATCACGCGTCGGGGCGGGTGATGTGCTGTCTTCTGCTTAAGTTCGCCAAGCATTGATAGTGAGATTGGACCAATATGTGCATATTCCACTTTCGCAATCAATTCGCGAGCATATGTTTGCTCCAGTTTGTCAATTCCAAATGCTTCTAACTAATGAAACCCAACGCTGATGATGATGGCATTAGAATTAATCTTTCCCGAGCAAAAAGGAATGAACCTCAACAAAGTTGAAGTTTCCTCCCCGCAATCTTGAACACTTCATTTTATTTTATTTTATTTATAAATTATTTTTTTATTTCATTTGTTATTATTTCATTATTTTGATGATGTCTCTACTACATCCTGCCAACAAACGTCCCATCCCACTGACGATAGATTTATGTTTATCTCGTCAGTATATCCCTATTGAACTGTGCTCCCTTATCAAAGACTTTACACACAATTGGAATGGCCTACATGATGACAACATCTATCAACGACTGGTTGACTACTATGTCTATGAAGAACCTGAGATTAAAATAGAATATGGTTTACTTTCATATTGGGACACTAGTCGTGTGACAGATATGGTCATGTTGTTTGATTATGCAATAGAAGGGAATATAATTGATGAATATGATAATACTGATATGTATAATGCTTTTCATGATTTTAATATTTCATTAGAATTATGGGATGTAAGTAATGTAACATCAATGAGAGGAATGTTTGTACATTGTCATGAATTCAATCAACCATTGAATACATGGAATGTCAGTAAAGTAGTAGATATGACAAGAATGTTCGCTTCGGCGTATTCATTCAATCAACCACTGGATAATTGGAAATTAGATAGTTTACAGAGTATGTCCAGTATGTTCTATGATGCTCATGCATTTAATCAACCTATTGACATGTGGAATGTAAGTAAAGTTACTAATATGGATAGTGCCTTCCATGAAGCAACAGAGTTCAATCAACCATTAGAGAAATGGGACGTTAGTAATGTTGAGTCAATGGAAAGGATGTTCTCGGAAGCAATCGCTTTCAATCAACCATTGAATGGTTGGAATATTTCCAAAGTCGTAACATTTAATAATATGTTTCGTAATGCAAGTTCTTTCAATCAGCCATTGGATAATTGGAATCTTGATGAAGATAGACGTACAAGTATGTTTGTTGGTGAAAGTGATTGTAATGAAGATACAGACTCATGTCAGTCATATGATGATGTCTTTGATTATGACATATGAAAAGATAATGATGTGGATAGTTGATATTTCTTGGGTTTTATCGTTTTGTAATAATTTCAATAAATTATGAACGCCACTATATATATTTCATTGCAATCATGCTATCTTTCAATATTTATGTTATTATTCCTCAATACACGAGATCCACTTCATTTGATATAATAAATAATGCATCAATCATATCTGCATCAATCGCAATTTCTGATCAAAACAATATTTAACTCTCACTGCTGCCAAGTGTCCTCCAATGCTAAAACAACTTAGCAAAAATTCATTAATTAAGAATTTGATTCATTGCATATGCTTTTCGCAAGACGCTAGTTATCGCCAGATATGAGTGATCAAAATTATTATCATTGTTGTAATTTAACATTATTTTTTAATCTAAATGCATAACATGCATCTTCATTCAAGAATCCTCAGCAATACTTCAATACAATATATCCGTAAGCAGGAAACGTGCTAATAATAAGTTCAAAAACATAAAACTAATCAGACAATTTATCAAAAAAACTACATCATACACTTATTCAATCGTGTTCATTGGAATACGAACGAATTTTTAAAAATACCAAGAAAAAAGTCGACATCAAAATTTTTATTCATTAGCAAAAGACAAACAAAAACTATCCATAATCAGTAAGCAACAATATCAAAATGAAGCAGCAAATAAAAAGCAAGGGATGCTATATAGAAATGCTTTAATTACCTATTGTATCATTGTAACAGAATGAATTGAACAGCTCAATTAGTTACCTGATTGGATTGTTTAATTGGACTGACTGTTAGCCTTAAAGAACAATTCGTTCAATAAGAAGGCAGCACCATTTAAAGTAGCCTTTTGCTCAGCAGTTGAACCATTTGGGTAAACAACTTCAAATTGATGGACACCAATCAATTCAGTACCAAGTGAACCCCAAACACGAACAATCTTGCCAGTGTTATCTTGTCCATTATATCCATCAGTATCATAGATATACAATGGAACACGGCAACATCCTTGTCCTTCAGCACAGACATTCACACAGCATCCACAACAAGTTGGTGGATGAATGATATGAGTATGATGTTGATTCTTGTCAAAGACATGGAAGGTTGGAATACACCAATAGCATGTTTCCTTAACAGAGCCAACAGGAGCATTTCCATTTCCATCGAAGACTTCAATGGATTGGTAGCAGCAGCATTTAAGAGCACCGACATGGCAAGCTAATGGACGATCGTAGATGGCAACGATTGGTCCACCACCTTGTCCACCTTGGTACATAGTCATCTTGAAAGGATGGATAGCTTGGCAGAAAGCACGGCAAAAGCAATCGGATTCTTCTTTAGCATAGAAAATATCTTGATTTCTATTTTCCATGGTGGCAATATGAAATTCGGTACTAGCATCACAACCGAGCAAAGTACGCTATTCATGAGAAAGATATATATTAGAAAAAAAAAATAATAATAAAATAAATGTTACACAAATGTGATAGCAAGAAGGAGAGTACCATCTACGATAGATGATATTCAAAGAGACAGTGGATTGAGTGATGTTTCCAATCACAAAGGTTGGAAAGTATCAAAAGTATCCACCACCATCCTTGTTGCTGATGGAAGACGATGAAAAAAAATTACTTACCAGACAACCCTTGCGGGATTGCTTCAAGAAAAGGTTTGGGTAAGGGTTCAACAAGGTAACGCCGGCCATTTTTGGTTCCAAGAACTGTTCCTCGAGTCGTGGTGTTTTTTTTTAATGAATCTTGATGAGCACTCGCCTCTCATCCCATCATCAGGTTTAGGTATTTAGGTAAGAAAGTTAGGATATTGGATAATTGTTGATTTGATCACATCGTATTTCCAAAAGTTGTCAGCGAAAAAAGTTTTCCGGTGGAATGAAGAGAATCGTTGTAGCATTACAAATGAATACGAACAAAATTAGTAACCCATTCAACAACAATTAATAAATTAATCGTTTCCCATTTATCAACTTATCACTTCAAAATATATATCATCAGCACAATATATCAACTATCAACAATTCTTTAGATGTTATTACATCTGATGAATCGATTGTTCATTATAATGAACCAAAAGATTCCTGATAACACAAACGATGGAGTTTCGTCTTCATCTGCTTTTTAGCTTATCATGTTGAGGTTGCAGTAGTTCAAGCATGCGGGTGTATCAAGCAAGTCATTGTTTACAAAATGTCAAACTTCACCCCCAAATCTTACGTTTTGAATACAAGGCATGTTTCCCATCAACTAAACACTTTCACGATAAGCATATCTCACAATCTTCACGTTGATTGTACACATCTGCTCCTTCGAACATACATGTCTTCTTGTGCAGACTATCCAATTGCCAAGCATCCAATGGTTGATTGAACACACTTGCACCTTGGAACATTCTACTCATATCCTGCACATTACGAACATTCCAACCATTGAGTGGTTGATTAAATTCACAACAATTTCGAAACATTTCTTTCATCGTTATCACATTACTAACATCCCATAATTCGATGGGGACATTGAAATCACTGAAGATATTGGATTGTGGATTGTCATCATATCCATCACCATCAATGTCGTCATCCACTACTTCATAGAATAATCTAGACATATCTGTCACTTGACTCGTATTCCAATAGGGGAGAAGACCATACTCCATCAATGCATCTTCTTCAAATACACAATAATCCAGAACGAGATAATGGATATTTCTATTGGTAATACCTGACCATTTGTGTGTATATTCTTTAATGATTGAACAAAGTTCAATAGGAATGTGGTGACGAATTAGACATAAATCGATTGTGAGTGGAAGGGGTCGCTTATGGATAGCATCGAATGCTGATGTTGATGATGACATCGCATATATCTGTAATCTATCGTCCCGCGTATGATCGGACTTTTGTAATAAATGTATCGTCGTGGATTGCGATCAAAAATAAACTGTTCAAAAAAAGTATCTCTGTGTGCTGCTGATAGGAGAAGTACTCAATAGACTACGATCTTAATCACTCAACCGTCATTGTTTTTCAAGGCAGAACTTCAATCCATGGGAAAGGGAGAAGATAACAACAAAAATAAATACTACCTACTATAAATAAAAATAAAGCGCCGCCGCCGCTATAGCGCCGCTATGAATAGCACAGCTCGCAGGGCGCGAATAAAGATGAGCATTTACGAAGACTACCTCTTTATAACCATGTAATATGTAAGTTTGTAACTGCCAAAATACACACCAGCAGAAAAAATTTTGTTGGTCATTTTATTATTAGCACCAATTTTCAAAGACTTTAATTAAAGAAGACCTCATCATTCAAGAAGAACTAGTTCTTTCCTTTCAAATGAATCAAAGTTGGTAGTGATATTATTTAGATGCTGAAACAATAAAAGAAATTTTTCATTTTATTTATTTTATTTTAACAATACCTAATCCACACCACCACCTTTATTCACCATCGTATCGTACCAGTAAAATGACAACTCCACACTTTGTGTCGTCTAAATGTATTATTCCTAATGTTGTTGAAGGAATTGATGTGTGTAGTTGGTCTCGCTCTAATCAACAGCTTGCATCAGTGGCTGTTACATCTATTCAGAATGACGCGACCTATCATAATATACTGCTCACCAAACCTGACATGAATAGTAATGTTAGTAAGATATTTCAAATGCATTTCATCGATATCTTATCTGTTTCCCTTTCTACATAGAGTTTAACCCTTTATAGCTTTGAAAAGCAAATTACAAAGACGTCGGAAGTGACAGCAATGGAATGGCAACCAAATACTGAAATATTTGCAGTTGGTCGAACTAATGGTTAGAAATCTTTCCACTTTGCCTTCCAGTATGTTAATTCGCGCACACTCTTTTTTATTTTTTATATCCCCAAGGTGAGCTCAGTATTCACAATAAAACTGGGTTGAATATCTATACAAGTACTCCAGCCTACAACATTCCCATTAAATTATTGCGATGGAATAAATCTGGCAGCCGGCTTGTTTCAGTTGATGAAGTATGTCTTTTGTCATAGTTCTCAAACACAATATTGACGTCTCTCTTTGTCTATCATTTAGGGTGGTATAATCAACGTATGGCAGTTGATTGGTGGTCCAACATTGGTTCCGGATCCAAACCACAAACCAGAGCCAACAGGTATGTTTGGGGGTTTATTTGGTGGTAAACCTGCACCAATACCTCAAATAACTATTGACATACCATATGAAATGAAAGCTATTCGACTGTATAAATATCCAAAAATAGTTATTAATGATATAGCTTTTCATTCTAAATTTCCACAAGAAGATCCATCAACAACATCTACTACAACTAAACCTAAACACACTCTTCCACCTCCACCACCTGTAAAGGATGAACTTGGTTTTTATATTTGTACAGCTGAGAAGAGAATTATATATTGTAGTGCTGAAATACCCTTACATAATGGTGATAGTGGAATCATTGAAACAGCAGCATTAGAAATACCAAATTATTTGTTATATTATGGTAATCAACCTTGTTTATGTGTTTTTAGTGCTATGAGTGGTTTTGTATATGAATATAGTGTATTAGAAGGTGGGCAAATTAGGCCATATTACAAATTGACCTTACCAACAAAGAATATACCGCCCGATATACCATATTCAACAAAACATATATTATTTCGAGAAGGTGGCGAAGGTGTGTATCAAGCGATCAAGGCTATTATACCAATCACAAAGATGGTACTTCCTCCTTTGGATCCAAAAGTTAAAAGCAAAGCAACAAAAGTCGATCCTGTCAATGTAGCAGTGGCATATGCTAACCTATTGATAACAGCGATTGATGAAGCGGATGGT
>JACCEA010539401.1_pt1 | contig 11453 bp, 11 predicted proteins | sample 7449851 | NCBI WGS metagenome assembly JACCEA01 (sample SAMN15323453, study PRJNA562643) | freshwater metagenome | isolation source: river surface water | place: USA:Blue River Watershed | collected 2017-08-18 | reverse complement strand
TGGATCCATTGGTGTGGAGTGCGAATGTAATTGGTGAGCCTGGTTGGCAAAGCAAATATGGATACGGGCGCCCCGGTTGGCATGTTGAATGCACTGCAATAGCTTGTGAGTATCTTGATAATGAGGTCACTAATCCTGTTATTGACATACAAGGTGGGGGATCAGATTTAATTTTCCCGCACCATTTCATGAGTGCTCAAATTGTCAAAGCAGCACTTAGTAGAGACTTTTCTGACAACTATATACACGCTGCAATGATTGCTTTTGATGGCGAAAAAATGAGCAAATCCAAGGGAAATTTAGTTTTTGTATCCAGTTTGATTAAACAAGGCATAGATCCAATGGTGATTAGATGGGCATTACTGAGTGGACACTTTCAACAAGATAGAGAGTGGAACAGTAAATTGCTAGAGACGGCCCAATCTGAGGTTAGCCTGGTCCGATCAAGTTTAGCTAGAAGTGAGGTTTTCCACGCACAATCTTTAGTTAACGATTTGATTACTGCTATTTCCAATAATTTGGACACACCTACTGCACTAAAATTGCTTGTTGAGTGGGCAAAAGCAAGTCATGTAAATCCTTCTAGTAATGATGCTGGATTAGTGTCAAGAGCGATCGATTCTTTGCTTGGTCTAGCTCTTTAACAGCTTCTAAGCATTTGCGCTAAACTTAACAACTTCTTATATCACTAAAACAAAGTTTTCTTGGAGAGAGTTGACAATGAGTGCATTACTGTTTGATATGGATGGAACAGTAATCGATTCAGAGCCGTTGTGGTTAGAGGCTGAGATTGAGGTCATGGCAGAACTTGGTTGTCACTGGGATGCTCAAGACCAACAAAATTGTCTGGGAGGCCCTATGGACCGAACAGAAAAATACATGCAGGAACGAAGTGGAAATATTAAGCCGTATGGATACTTTAGAGACAATTTGAATCTAGTTATGCAAAAAAAGTTACTTCATGATCTTAAACTAGTCCCAAATGCTCTGGAGTTGATTTCATCAGCAAAGAAGATTGGCATTAAGACCGCTTTAGTAACTGCAAGCGAAAGTGTGCTCATGAATATCGCATTAAAGAAGTTCCCGGATGGCATTTTTGATGCCACAGTATCAAGAGATGATGTGATTAATTCAAAGCCAAACCCGGAACCGTATCTACGAGCTGCCGACTTACTTGAGATGAATATTTCCAATTGCGTAGTTTTTGAAGATTCAGAAACAGGAGTAACTTCTGGATTGGCATCTGGTGCTCAAGTTATTGGCATTCCGCATTTAATCAATCTTGCTCCGCATGAGAATCTTAGAATTGTGGATTCACTTTCAGATGTTTCGATTGATAAGTTACTCAATTGGTATCCAACTTTATTTGTAGGGGCTAGAAAATGATTGATCGAAATTTCCGCTACGGGGATCGAGTACAGCTAACAGATGCAAAGGGCAAACTGTATTCAATAACACTCACTACCGGCGGTGAATGGCACACGCACAAAGGGATGTTAAAGCATGATGAACTGGTCGGTTTGCCCGAAGGTTCAATCGTGAAAACGAATAGGGATCTAAAATTCCAAGCGTTTCGACCATTGTTGTCTGATTTCGTACTATCAATGCCGCGCGGGGCCACCATTATTTACCCTAAGGATGCTGCCATGATTCTTGGCATTGCGGATATAAAGCCAGGAATACGTGTACTCGAAGCAGGGGTTGGGTCAGGAGCATTATCGATTTCAATTTTGCGCGCTATTGCCGATACAGGTTATTTGCACTCTGTTGAAGTCAGGGAAGATTTTGCCGAGATTTCGCGTGCAAACATTGAAAGGTATTTCGGAAAAGTGCCACAAAATTGGCAATTGACAATTGGTGCACTCCAAGATCAAGTTCTGGATGCTGATTTTGATCGCGTTCTACTGGATATGTTGGCTCCATGGGAGTGTGTCGAAATTGCTTCAAAGGCGCTTGTTCCTGGCGGAGTTTTACTTGCTTATGTGGCAACAACGACTCAGTTGTCTAAATTAGCTGAGGCAATCAAAGAGTGTGGAAACTTCACAGAACCAGAATCATCCGAAACAATAGTCAGAGGATGGCACCACGAGGGTTTGGCCGTAAGACCGCAACATAGAATGATTGCCCATACTGGATTTCTAATCTTCGCACGCAGAATGGCTCCAGGAGTGGCAGTATTGCAGCGCCGGAGAAGACCTTCAAAAGGATCTTACGAATTAGCTGATTAGCTGACCTTTATCAAATCTACAACGAAAATTAATGTTTCATTTGGACCAATAGCACCACCGGCACCTTGAGCTCCGTAACCAAGATCAGGTGGTATTACAAGTAAGCGTCTGCCGCCTTCTTTCATGCCTGGAATCCCTTGTTGCCAACCAAGAATTACTCCACTAAGTGGAAACGTTGCGCTCTGCCCAGAGTCCCAAGAGGATTCGACTAACTGACCTGAACTCCATGCCATCAAAGTGTAATGAACCTCAAGCACAGAAGATGAGATTGCTTCTTTGCCAGTACCAGTAAAAATATCCTTTTTTTCTAATGTGGAAGGTGGTTGTCCAGTTGGTGCTGAAATGTTTGGTTTTACACCCTGAGCACCTGAAATTTGGGGTAAATTAAAATCTGCCTGACTTTGTTCAACCATTGGATCCATGCCTCCATCCGTTGTACAAGAAGTAAGAAGTAGTAGGGATAATGCTGGGACTGCGAATTTAGAGTTGATTTTCATACTTAATCTTATCAAAGATTGTCCTTATCGATAGCCTATGCAAGTGAGTTCACAAAAAACAGAGCGATTGATTAATCTCACTCTTGCATTACTGGCAACCAAGAGGCATTTAAGTAAGTCTGAAATATTCCAGAAAATTCCGGGTTATGAAGGAAGTCCTGAGACCAAAGAACGCATGTTTGAACGCGATAAAGAGGAGCTTCGAGGGCTTGGAATCCAGATTGAGGTTAGTAATTCTGATCCTCTTTTTGAGGATGAATTGGGCTATTTAATTGACAGTGAATCTTTACAGTTTCGAGGTGATGAATTTAGCAAGGAAGAGCTGCTATTGCTCACCATGGCAGCAAATTTGTGGCACGAATCGGCTTTGCAACTGGACTCAAAGTCAGCGTTACTGAAGATTCAATCACTTAGCGGACCTGTGGAAAATGATGCAACTAGCACTCCAAGAGTAAAACTTAACGAGGATATACGTTTATTAATGACTGCTTTTACAGCGATCGAAAATGGACAGACGCTAAGTTTTAGTTACGCCGGAAAGCCAAGAATAGTAAATCCTTATGGATTAGTCACAAACAATGGTTTTTGGTACCTAATTGCTGGAGAGTCTGGAGTCACCAAGTCCTTCAAAATCGTTCGAGTAGAGGGGGTATTTGTTCCTGGAAAACAATTGCAAGCTTTCACCAAACCAGAGACATTAAATGTTCCTGGATACTTTGATAAAGATTCTGATTCAAAGTATCAAAGCGCTCTAGTTCGATTGAGAAAGGGCAGCGCCCTGGCATTAAGAGCAAAGTTTGAGACAAAAGATTTCAATGAAGACTGGGATGAAATTTTAATTTCCTATACATATGATCAAGAGATCATAGAAACCCTTCTTTGGTACGGCACGGATGTCTTCTTGGTTAGCCCAATCGAACTTAGACAAAAGCTGATTAACAATCTTGAGGAATTGGTCAATGGTTGAGACTGCCGGCAAAAGAGCGCTGAGAACTATGGATCTGATTCCCTTCATTGTAGAGAATCCAGCTTGTTCAATCAGGAGTCTAGCTGAGAAGTTTTCAGTATCTGAGGATCAGATAGAAAAGGATCTACAACTTATCTTCTTATGTGGTCTACCAGGTTATACACCTTATGAATTAATAGACATAGTTTTCGATAATGGAATTGTGACAGTAATTGAACCGCAGGTTCTTGATAGACCTAGAAAGTTTTCAAAGAGTGAGATGGTGGTAATAGTTTTAGGATTAAGGATATTGAGTGAATTGTATCCTGCAGACTCTACACAGATACTGAAACTTGAAAAATTAATTGCCAAAATTTCTGCACTTGTACCAACATATGTTTCAAAACAAACTGGCAAGAGTTTAAATTCCAATTTACTTAAGGATTTAAATCGCGCCATCAATCAAAGTTTAAGTCTAGATATTGAGTATTCCTCTGTTTCCAAGGATGAAATCACAAAACGAAATATTTTGCCAGTAGAACTTTATCTTTTGAATGGAGCCATGTATCTAAGAGCTGTGGATATTGCGCAATCATCTGAGAGAGTGTTTCGTGCTGATTCGATAAAAATTATAAGTATTGGTTCAGTTGTTAGTGTTCAAAATGATTCGAATGAAGAAAAGGTTTCTGAGGTATCGCTGATGGTAGATAGAAGTAAAAAATTATTCATGGAACGCAACTCCTCAATAATTAAGTCGGTCGAAGATTCAAAGAAAGGCTTTAAGGTAAATGTTATGGTTTCAAATACAGAATGGTTAAAACGGTGTATTCTAAGCAATAGTCCAGGAATAACGGTCGTTGCACCGTCAGACTTAGCTACTCAGATAGAAAAGGAAGCCAGAGCAATATTGGCTATGTACAGTTCCCAAGCTAATTAGGGTAGTATCCGATTATGAATTCACTCAGACCCTGGCATCTACTTGTCTTAGCTGTAGTTTTTCTAGTGCTATTTGGCTCAAAGCGTTTGCCTGACTCTGCTCGTTCACTTGGCCGTTCTTTGAGAATTTTTAAGAGTGAAATTCAAGAGCTAAACAAGGATGAAAATCCAGAAAACAAAAAATCAGATCCAAAATCTGAAAAGTAACTTTGATGAGTAAGCGCCGTGGCGAGAAAATGCCACTGCTGGACCATATTCGTGAGTTTCGAAATAGGTTAATTAAATCGGTCGCTGCAATATTTGTTGCGGCTGTAGTTGGCTGGTTCTTCTATCAACAAATTGTGCGATTGCTGACCTTGCCATTTTGTGACCTTGGAAATTCTTCGACTCCAACTAACAATGAGTGCGGAGATCTATATGTAAATGGAATTTTAGGACCTTTTAATCTACAGGTAAAAATTTCCTTATTAACTGGAGTAATTCTTTCTGCGCCTATCTGGATCTACCAATTATGGGCATTTATCACACCTGCGCTACATAAAAAGGAAAAACGAACTGCAATAGCTTTTGCAGTGATCGCTACTCCGCTCTTTCTTACAGGATCCTTACTCGCTTATTTAATCTTGCCACACGCTGTGGAAATATTGTTGGGCTTTACCCCAGATAATCTCGATAATTTAGTGAGATTTGATGAATATCTTGACTTCGTTCTGAGATTAATACTGATCTTTGGATTTGCGTTTATATTGCCCCTTTTTCTAGTTGCCTTGAATTTACTAGGAATACTTTCAGGTAAATCTATTCTCCGTCCCTGGCGCATCGCCGTGTTTTCTTGCTTTTTATTCACAGCAGCCTTCACTCCAACTCCAGATCCAATAACTATGATCATTTTGGCAATTCCTTTGTGTTTAATTTATTTCTCTGCTGGGCTGTTTGCTCTTTTAGTGGATAAGAGACGAAAGAAAAGTTCCGACAGTGATGCCGGAGTTACACCCATTACTAAGCCAGAAGAGATCTAATGTGGCTGTTGGTTGTTAATCAGAGAGCTGGAAAGAAAAAGGGCTTAACCTTAGCGAATGAATTCGCAAAATTGATTGAACAGAATAAATATAAGTATCATTTGATCAACGAAAATAGTGTCGAGAGAACTAATCAGGCTTTAAAATCGCTTCTAGAAACTGGAGAGTATTCCAAAGTAATTGCTTTTGGTGGAGATGGATTAGTTAATCTATGCATCCAGCACATTGTTTCCACAGATGTTTCCTTTGGTGTTGTTGCTGCGGGAAGTGGCAATGATTTTTCAAGAACCGTCGGCACGCATAAAAAAAGCATTACGCAACTTTTTGAACTGTATTCAAAAGAGTCCGCAAGTAGAGTTGATGTAGGGCGAATTTCGTGTGGCAATCAAGCGACTTACTATGTTCAGGTTCTAAGCACAGGATTTGATTCCATGGTAAATTCATATGCGAATGGTTTAAAGTTTTTAAGAGGTAAATTAAAATACACAGTGGCAATGCTATTTTCTTTGAAGAAATTTCAACCAATAGATTATCAATTTAGTGTGGATGGACGAAGTTACTCAAAAAATGCAATGCTTTTATCTATTGCTAATGGTTACTGCTATGGCGGAGGCATGAAAATAAATCCATTTGCTAAAAATAGTGACGGATTTTTAAATGTCTTAATTGTGGAACCGGTATCAAGGATAAAACTGCTTGCGTTGTTCCCGAGAATCTTTACTGGCTCCCATGTAAAGCACCCCAAGGTAAGTACCATGTCTGGGAAGGTGATATCTGTTGAGGCACGAACCGATTCCTATGCAGACGGAGAGTTCATATCTGCCTTACCGATTCGGGTGAGCGTTGCACCTGGTGCACTTCGTGCTTGGGTCTTGTAATGACACTTTCACCCTCGGAAAATTACGCAAGAACGAAGCTGCTAAATAAGTATCCAAAAACTAAGAAATTTGCTGAAGGTTTCCCATTTGAACTAGACCCTTTTCAGATTGAAGCCTGTAATGCTTTGGAGAACGGTAAAGGTGTTTTGGTAGCTGCCCCTACTGGCGCGGGAAAAACAATTGTTGGAGAGTTTGCGGTGTATTTGGTTATTAATTCTGGCGGAAAATGTTTTTATACAACACCTATCAAAGCTTTATCAAATCAGAAGTTTTCAGAATTGAGCCAGAAGTATGGTGAATCTAAAGTTGGTCTACTTACTGGCGACACCTCTATAAATTCTGAGGCCCAGATAGTAGTAATGACAACTGAGGTTCTCAGAAATATGATCTATTCGAATTCGAAGACAATAAATGATCTCAAATACGTAGTGATGGATGAGGTGCACTACCTAGCAGATAAATTTAGGGGAGCAGTTTGGGAGGAGATTTTGATCCATTTGTCCGATGCTGTTCAAGTAATCTCCCTTTCGGCAACTGTATCCAATGCGGAAGAATTTGGTGAATGGCTTCAAACCGTACGTGGTGAGACCGAGGTAATTGTGTCAGAGGTGCGTCCGGTGCCACTTTACCAGCATGTTCTATTCGGTAATCGATTGCTCGACTTATTTGGAGAAAATCACAAACTAAATCCTGAGTTAACAAGGTTGGAGAGGGACTCATATAAACAAGTTCGAGGTACATGGCGCGAGCGGCCAAAAGGACCCAGATCATTAAGTAGGCCAGAGGTTATTGAAAAACTTGAAAGAGAAAATCTTTTACCAGCAATAACTTTTATTTTCTCCCGCAATAATTGTGATGCTGCGGTGAGGCAATGTTTAGCGGCAGGGATTAGATTGACAAATAAGGATGAGAGATCAGAGATTAGACGGGTGATTGCCAAAAACATTAAAAGCCTTGCCGAAGAGGATCTTGTGGTCTTGGGATATTACGAATGGGCAGATGCATTAGAACGAGGCATTGCAGCTCATCACGCAGGGTTGTTGCCAGCTTTTAAAGTTACGGTTGAGGAATTGTTTCAGCGAGGTTTAGTAAAGGCAGTGTTTGCAACTGAAACATTAGCTTTGGGTATAAATATGCCGGCTAGAACTGTTGTTTTAGAAAAATTGAGTAAATGGAATGGTGAAGGACATGTTGCAATCTCACCTGGTGAATACACCCAACTAACTGGTCGAGCTGGTCGAAGAGGTATTGATATTGAAGGCAATGCAGTAATTTTGTGGGGAAATGAATTAGATTCAACCTCTGTTGGTGGTTTAGCCTCTACTCGCACTTATCCGCTTAAGAGTTCTTTCAAACCAACTTATAACATGAGTATAAACCTTATTTCGCAATTCGGTTCGGAGAAGGCTAGAACCTCTCTTGAATCCTCGCTGGCACAATTTCAAGCCGATAAAGCTGTTGTTGGGTTGGCAAAGCAAATTAGAAAGAATGAATTAGCAAAGGATGCATTGTTTCTTGAAGCAAAGTGTGACAAAGGAGATTTTGTTGAGTACTCCTTTCTTAGAGGTGCTATTAAGAAATTGGAAAGTGACAGTAAGCGTAGTAAACGCAAACGTGCCGAGATCGACGAGGAGATCGCCAACACTCGTCGAAATATGAAAAACCATCCGTGCCACTCTTGTCCTGACAGAGAAAATCATTCTCGATTTGCAGAGAGAGCTCTTAGGCTGCAAAGAGAAATTGATGGTCTGACTGAAAGGATTAACAGCAGAACTAATGTGATTGCGAAACGTTTTGATCGTATCAAAATTATTCTTGATAGATTTGGCTACATTGATAACGATCAGATTTCTAAACCTGGAAAAATGCTTGCAAAGATATATGGTGAAACTGATCTATTGATTGCAGAATCAATACGGGCCGAAATTTTTTCCGAACTATCACCTGCGGACTTGGTTGCCGTGATTTCCTCATGTGTATATGAATCACGGAATGATGAAGCGGCAAAAATCCCAAGAGGAGATATACAAACAGCCTTATCTGGCATCTCCAAAATCTATGGAAAAATTCATACAGCTGAGACAGACCTAAACCTTGAAACTATGCGAGTTCCTGATTTTGGCTTTTGTTGGGCAGCACATAAATGGGCAAGTGGTAATTCATTGACCAATGTACTTAAAGGAAATGAGTTAACAGTCGGTGATTTCGTCCGGTCAATGAAACAAATAATTGATTTGCTTCGCCAACTAAGAGTAGCTGCACCTCATCTTCAAGCAGTAATTGATCAAGCGCTTGCAAAAATTGATAGAGGCGTAATTACCTACGCCGGTGCTGGCTTATGACTTTAATGCTCTTAGATAGTGCTTCATTGTGGTATCGAGCATATTTTGGGATGCCAGATACTTTAGTTTCTCCTTCAGGTCAACCAGTCAATGCTATCCGTGGTTACTTAGATATGACTTCAAGATTGATTACAAAGTATCAACCAGATCGGCTAGTTGCCTGCTTGGAAGGAGATTGGCGACCTAGTTGGCGCGTAGAACTATTTCCTGATTATAAACTTAATAGAGTTGACGAAACTGGTGAAGAAGATGAGCCTGATACTTTATCTCCACAAATCCCAATTCTTCTAGATGTTCTAGATTCGTTAGGACTACCACTTTTGGGAGTAGATGATTATGAAGCTGATGATTTAATGGCAACTTTTAGTGTAAAACAAAGTGGACCAATAAGAATTGTTACTGGAGACCGTGACCTTTTTCAGTTGGTAGATGACAAGCGTGATGTGAAAGTTGTTTATCTTGCTAAGGGTATTTCAAATCACGATTTAGTTGATTTAGATTGGATACAGAAAAAGTATCAAATTCCTGGTGACAGATATGCACTCTTTGCAATGATTAGAGGTGATTCATCTGATGGCCTTCCAGGAATAAAAGGAATTGGTGAGAAAGGTGCTGCGAACATCGCCAATCTCTTCTCAAGTTTGCCAGAGGTAGTAAATGCAGCACAAGGCGGCGATGAACGTCTGAGTGCCAATATTAAGAAGAAAATTCTAGAGGCGTTAGATTATGCAAGAATTGCACCAAAACTTGTTGGATGTGCTTTAGATGTTCCGATACCAGAAATGAACATCTCGTTGCCCTCAAAACCGCAATCAATGAAAAAGATAAGAGATCTACAGCAGGAGTTTGGTTTGGGAGCCAGCATCGATCGAATAATCAGCGCTCTAGGTTGGCAACAATGAAATTACTAGTCTATGTAGTAGCTGGTTTAATTTCTTCCACTGCATTTTCACCCTTTGAATTTTGGATTTCTGCTTTTATTGGCCTGTTCCTATGGTTTTTTATTCTAAATAAATCCACCAGGCGAGTTCGGTTGGTAGGTTCATACCTGTTTGGACTTGCTCTCTTACTTCCAACGCAGAGTTGGACCGGCATATATGTGGGTAATGTTCCTTGGTTAGCTCTTTGTTTTATGCAAGCCTTTTTCTTTCTGATTCCAGGATTTTTTTTCCCAATCAAAAATCGCTATCGTCCATTTATTTTTGCGGGTAGTTATGTACTAGTTGAGTTACTCATGAGAACCATTCCTTTCACAGGTTTTGGCTGGTCAAGATTGAGTTATACGCAGACTGAGGCTCCAATTTCCTCACTATATTCATTAGGGGGAGTAGTCCTAGTAGCTTGGACCATAGCTTTCTTTGTTGCTTTAAGAAGCTTACCGTTAGCAGTCGTTACATTTTCACTAGTTTTTTTATCTTCTTTCGCTCCGGAGAGTATACGAAGCAACGGCGAAATTAAACTGGCTCTTGTCCAAGGTGGTGTGACCGAGTTGGGATTAGAGTTTAATTCAAAGCCTCGAGAAGTTTTTTTCCGGCATTTAGATCAAACACAAAAACTTAAGGATAAAGTGGATTTGATCATATGGCCTGAAAACTCCGTAGATATTGATATAAATACAAATCCCGATGTCTATCAACAGATAGTCGAGCAATCAAAAGCTAAAAATACTCCGATTTTGGTTGGGGGAGTCACTAAAGCCGATATCGGATTAAGAAATCAATCTATGCTTTTTTCGCCAGAGCTGTCACAAGTTTATACAAAGAGATATTTAACCCCCTTCGGCGAGTATCTTCCAATGCGAAGTGTCGCGACAAAATTATCACCGTACGCAGATGACATTACTGATTTTGTTGCTGGCAATGAGGATAAAATATTTAGATTAGGTTCAAAGAGTTTTCAAGTCTTAATTTGCTATGAGGTAATAAATGATTCATTCCGAGACCAAATTGAGTCGGATTTCATTGTAGTACAAACAAACAATGCCACTTTTGGTGATACTCCACAACTTGATCAAGAGCTCGTAATTGCTAAGGTTCGGGCAATGGAAACTGGGCGCAGTATTGCGTATGTATCCACTACCGGCGTTACATCCTTCATCTCAAGTAATGGAGAAATTATCAGCGAGCTAAATAAGTTTGATAAAGCTACTCTTATTGGACAAATTGAATTAGTGACTGGTTCTACAATCACTAAAAGAATTGGCTTTGTTATGGAACCAATTATTGTGACTAGTCTGATTTTATTATCTCTACGTCGATTCTATAAGACATGATGAAGGTACTTATACTGATTCCTACTTATAATGAGTCAGAATCAATCGAAGAATTACTAAATAGAATTTATGCAATAAAGAGTTTATTAGATCCAAAGTATTCTATTAATATCTTGTTAATTGATGATAACTCTCCAGACAAAACTGCGCAGATAGCTCTAAATACCTTCAAAAAAGATTTTGAGGTTCTGCTTAAAGAGGATAAAAGTGGGATTGGACCTGCGTATAAGGCTGGATTTGAGCAGGGATTAAAGGATAATTACTCATTTTTTGTTCAAATGGATGCCGATTTAAGTCATCAGCCTGAAGAATTGCCACGGCTGTTAGATGCTGCA
>JACCEA011683262.1_pt1 | contig 11454 bp, 4 predicted proteins | sample 7449851 | NCBI WGS metagenome assembly JACCEA01 (sample SAMN15323453, study PRJNA562643) | freshwater metagenome | isolation source: river surface water | place: USA:Blue River Watershed | collected 2017-08-18 | reverse complement strand
TGTAGCGGCTTCGGGGGATCGTATTTATATATTCGGAGGATCTGATGGACCAATTAATCATATTTCCTGGGACTACTACGATGTAGTAAAGAAATATTGGGGGAGCGAAATGAAAATGAACATCTTGCATGATCCAGGGAGATCTCAGTATCTGCATCTTCTCACTTCTTGTGAGATAGCTGTCCTCCTTTCGACTGATTTTAACCATATTCCTGGGCGATTAAGAGGTATCAAGTGCGCCAAGGCAATTGCTATGGACTATTAACTATTATAGCTGGTGGTAATCCCCAAGTCTGCATAGTCTCTCCCTGTGGTGCAATAGATAACTCTTTAGATGAAGAACCAAACGGAACAAGCTAAAATAAATGAAATTTAGCAAAGTACCGGAAACAAACAAGTAGCTCTACAAAATACAGTTCCTAGACCTCCACGTTGCGACTCAGATGTTTGATGACTTCACTGACAATACAAGTCAAGAGATATTGGGGAACAGGGAATGCGATTGTTAACCTTGTGTTAATAATTATAAAAGCGCGGTTTGCGAAACGCAGTTCAGTTATTCAACAAGCATTGCCGATGTTATGGTGGGTAACGACATGAACATGGTAATGATGGATGCTCATGTTACTAGTTTTGCGTACATTGCTAGCAACGTTTCCGTGAAGTGTTGTCCAATTACAAACACAAAGCTAGCATGTACAAAGAAGGCAGAGTTTTATGCGGAGCACACTGACAGAATGCTTTTGTGTAGTAGTTTAATGTAGATAATGGATAGTAGTAAATTAATTGGAGACCATGAAAAACATAGTAGGCTATTGGAAATATCTACTTGTTCCTCTTGACCAACATCGAACATCCCCTAACTTACATCTATACCATGGATATGATATACCAACTACTAATAAAATCATGGCAACAGCACAAACAGGGTGGCCCAGCAGCAGCAGGCAGCAGAGAGCGTTCTAGCAGCAGCAGCGCTTTGTGCGGAAGAAGAAGGGAAGGTGCGCGGCGTGGGGGCATAGAAAATATGCTGGAATATTTCGAACATGATGGTACAATACAATACAATAGAATGACGTGGTTTACGTGGTTTGCTCCAAAAAGTTGATCTATTATTATCCATCTAATCCGCAATGAAATCCATGATTTTTGTGACAATTTGGTCCGTAGGATTCATTATCTTCGCGGTTTATTCCTTGACAATATCTCCTTCGATTGCAGGAGGAGACAGTGGCGAAATTGTTGCAGAAGGCTGTCACTTAGGGACCGCACATCCACCTGGTTATCCCTTAATGACATTGTTGGTGTATGGGCTTGCAAAACTGCCATCATCGATGATGACTGGAGTGGTGGATGTTCTACGAGAAATAACGAAAAGTCCAATACTCCAGGACACTGTTGCTTTTCGAGTGAATATGTTTTGTGCATCTTGCACAAGTCTTGCAGCAATATATATGGGATCCATTATTCAAGCTCTAACTCCTATGATTGAAGGGGAGAATGCAGATAACGCCGTTTCGTCGTTTTCAGTCCTACCAGGAATAGTGATTGGCATGTTCATGTTTGCATTTTCACCTCTTATCTGGCAATATGCCATAACAGCTGAGGTGTTTGCATTGAATAATTTTTTGAGCGCTTACATGCTTTGGCTGGTAGTGGACTTTAGCAAACGCCGCCAAATTTCAACTGCTATATATGGGGCCTTTATCTGTGGAATAGCTCTTTGCAACCAGCACACGATCATTCTTTTTGAAGCACCATTGATATTATGGATGATATTTTTACTAAGGCATAAGCTCATGGCGTCTTATGCTTTATTTGGCAAGATATCCCTGGCTTTTATTATTGGGGTTATACCCTACGCATACTTGCCCATAGCTGCAACTATAAGTCCCAAGGCCGGAAGTTGGGGTCATGTGACCACATTTCAGGGATTTCTCCATCACTTCCTTCGTAAGGATTATGGTACTTTTCAACTATTTAGTGGGAATGGTGGGAAAAAAACGGAAGGATTCATGGAGAGGAGTGAAGCCTATTTCAAAGATGCTGTTCACGTTCAAGGATTAAATTTTGCACCATATCTCGCCCTTGGTGGGGTTGCCTTGTGTGTATTTTGGATTATGACAAATGAGCAATACTGTTTACCTTTGGTTAATATATTAGGGGACAATGATAAATCACCCTCAATTGTATTGCCAACTCCCCAAAGCTCGCAACCATCTTCCATGAAAAACAAGAAAAAGGTAAATCATAATTCAAAAATATCATCAACACGAACTCTCGAACGTCCAGTTTGTTCAATAGAAGAATCGGAATGTAAATTTACCGGGGTTGTTCTGGTGTTCACTTATATCTTCTATTTTCTTGTTTTTCACTCTTTATCAAATCTCCCATTGCATGACAAGTTACTATATGGGGTTCATCAGCGATTTTGGATGCAGCCAAATGTATTGTTATTCACCTTTAGTGGTTTAGGCCTTAATTTTTTTATTGGATTGATGAGATGGATAGTTATTAAACGAAGATTTTTAGAGATACGATCAAAAACAGCTGATGATTCTAAAAGAAGTGAAAGAAGTTTAAATGATGGAAAAGTGAGACATTGTGATCTCGGTACCGTTAACTCTACCCAAACACCAGAAAGTGCAGTAATATTGTCAAAATTAGTTTGCTTAGGTGGACTCTTTTTATCTTTGTATACATCATATCTTCAACTTAACCGTTGGTTCCATGTTTCTAATCAAAGTCAGGTTAATTATTTCAAAAATTATGCTCAATCGATACTGGCGCCTTTGCCGGAAAATGCAATTCTGATTGTAAACTATGATCAACAGTGGACTTCCATCCGGTACATTCAGATTTGTGAAAATTATCGCCCAGATATAACAACATTACAACTATCCATGATGACGTATAAATGGTTTCAGTACAAACATAATTTATATCGTACTGGAGGGAATAATAGTATAGTGTTTCCTGGGACATATTCGACTTTTCCTAAAAGTCCTGCCATTATTCGTGATAATGCTTTTACCTTACTTCAATTTTTGGATGCAAACTACGAAAATCATGAAATATTTTTAGGTGGTAAAGTTACTCATCCAGATGATGATTTGGCTGCAAAGTACGATATGGTTCCCGTAGGATTGGTTTCTAAGTTTACCCAGATTTTGCATGTCCCAAACGGTACAGTGTATTCAACGATTGCTGAAAACAGTTGGTTGACTGTTCAAACATATTTACCAAGATTACCAGATACTGAGAAGTATCCAGAAGAAACGTGGGAATGGACGATTGGTAGAGATTACAAGGATAGATTGATGGGTAAATATTATTTTATTGAAATTCATTTCTTCATAATTTCCTCTTTTTAGACACTGCAGCCTATGTTCTTGCATCAGCAATCCAGAGTGCCGCTCAAGATCCAATGCCGTTGGTGAAGGCAATTTATTGGTTGGAATCGGCATACGTAGTGGAAGGAAAAGATTGTGCAAGCAGTTTGTTAAAGAATTTGGGACTCGCTCACTTGCATGCTGTCCAAAGCAAAATTATTCCCGATGAATTGTTGATTCAAGAGACCATTGATGATTTGCTGGATACTTCGACACTAATAGATTGGCCAGCATCTGGGCAAAGGTAGGCAACCTTATGATTTCGTGGTATAAAAGTTTATGGAATTCGATATAGATGGAAAGAATGGAGCGCAAATAAATTTGTTCAGCATTGGGGAAATTTTCTCAAGCGGCCTGATGCGAATCGTGATCCTCAATTTACTACAATTGAAAAGATGTATCACACTGCCACCAAAAACGCAAATATGCAAAACCAAAAGCAGGAAATTTCTGGGCTCCACACCAAAAAGCAAGGGAAAAAGAAAATCAATAGTAACTAATCTGGGGGTATTACAAAAATGCTTAGTATGAGAATAGTACAAATTCTATCGAAGTTATAAATTGTTAACATTTTTTGTCATGAAATACACTGTCATGCAGTTTTATCTGGAGGAGTGGGGAGTGAAATGCCATCAAATGCAGGTCGTCGTCCATCGGCGGGTTCACCAGTAGGGAACATCCAATCATCGGGAAATCCATCGCAAACCAATATGTCATCATTCATCGACAATACTGAGTGATTCAAAATATCCTCACAGAAGCCGTACCAATATATAACCATCCCTCTTCCATAACGGTTGGTATATGTACGAAATTGTTGTATATTTTCTTCAAAAGTTTCCAAATCGGCAAATAACGCTTTTGAATCAATCCAATTAATTATCAAATACGGTTCGCCATCAGTTGATTCAGAATCTATCCTTTGCTGCGATAAGACCGAGTTTATATGAAGTTTCTGGAAGGATGACATTATCGTAGGATTTTCATCGCTCGTTTGGGGGTTGGTCAAGGTTTCTTCTACAGGATGTTTGCTTCCTGGATTATACAACAGATCAAAAGATTCACTCCGATTTGATCTAGCATGACCAAAATTCTCAAGTTCGCCAACATCATGAAGAGTATGTGATAAACCGCTTTTATAATAATTGCGCTCCACGATATTAACTCCATTCGTTTCATAGTGATGCCGGCGTCTTTGGCTAGCGGTGTGATATTTAGCAGGAAGCCTTACGGCCATTGGAATAGTGAAAAGTATATCTGGTGTCTTTTGCCTACCCTTCTTTCTTGAATCCTCCTCAGTTTCAAACTCCATATGTCTTACCGTTAGCAAATGTTCAAGCAAGCTTTCATGTTCTTTTCCGACATGTTCTTTCATCATATCAATATCAGGTGAATTAAGAAAGTCGCTACCAATGAGGTGGAAGAGATTTTGACGAGGAATTATCTCAGGAACAAGCGACTCCGCATTCACTAAAAATTTAGCGACAGATATCTTTGAATCAGTCGGAAACTTCAATTTCAAGTATAAATTGGCAACGTTATACGGACAAAGAGTAATAATGCGTTGTAGATCACAATGCAACTTGTTAATATCTTGGGGTTGTTGTAATGGTTGGACATGAGGAGCATTGGATGGTTTTTCCTTTGCACCAGTTGTCTTAATGGATGGAGGTTTAGGGGGAATTGCAGCTACGATATTGGTCAGCAGCTCATGCACTTGACGGTTTCCAGGATCGGAAAGGCTAAATGACGAAGAACGTGCAACAATTCTATCGATCTTGATGGTGTCTAAGTATTTCAAGATAATTCGCTTCATTAAATCACTCCCATACAAAGTATTGGAAACTTCCGTTTGAATGTATCGTTTCATCAATTGAGCAAAAATAGATTGCATGGCACCCAATGGGACATCCCATTCTAGGGAGTCCTCCACATCAACACATCGCCATTCTGTTGTTATCAGTTTATATAAGTACCCCTGCAATTGATTATACTTCTCAATAGACATAATCATCGTTCAAGGAATAAGTACACAATGAGAAGTGGAAAAAAACAGCCCGCATGTGACATGAAAATGAGCTAGGCGTATTGATTCATCATCAGCATATAGCTGATTATTATTTATGTGTTTAGTGCTCACACGGCGTCTAGCTGATTAGCTGATTTATTTATCGGCATGCTATTTTTAGAAGTACCAACTATTATTTTTAGCTATTTTATGTTGCCTTATTGTGCTTATCTTTTTGTACGCACGAACGCACTGTGCGTCGTGCGTTTGTTTTCAAGCTGCGGCTGAGCAAGACATAACGGTCACTTTTTGCTTTTCAGCGATCGATCAAGTGTCCCACAGTTGAGTTGGCTATTTCATATTCTTTACTTGGTTTATTAATCTACACAGAGTCGCAATGACAGAATCATCGGTACGAGTTGGAGTGCGTGTCCGCCCTCTCGTGTCAAGAGAAAAGGGGCAAGGAATTACTATTGATTCATCTGACAATCAAAGGTAAAACAAAATAGATTTATAAAAATACAATGCAGTGACCCCATCGTCAATTTATGATCAATAGTTTGGTCTTCAAAGGTCAAACTTTCACTTTTGACCATGTCTTTGGTATGGAATTAACCCAAAACGAGTTATATGAGCAAACGGCAGCACCCATGCTGAAGAATTTTTTGGAAGGCTACAACTGCACAATTATGGCGTATGGTCAAACTGGTTCGGGAAAGACTTTCACCATGGGAACGGCTGATCATGCTTGTAATGATCCTGAAACGCAAGGACTGATTCCCCGATTTGTTATGGATTTGTTTGAAAACTTAAATAATCCCTTGAATAAGGAGGAGGAGACTTCCTTCAAGATAAAAGTATCGTTTCTAGAGATTTATGGAGAAGATGTTTTTGATTTATTGAGTTTATCGTCAAGACAGACTGATGTTAATACGAGAACGTCTTTGCCTGTTAGAGAAGATGAAAATGGGCGAGTCTTCGTGCAGGGCCAAACCGATGTCGAAGTGAAAAGCCCCGCAGGTACCTTGGAGGTTCTTGCCGTTGGATCTCACAATCGTGTTACTGCGTCTACAGCCATGAATGCGGGCAGTTCTCGCTCCCATGCCGTTTTTACCATATTATTAGAGCAAATCGTGAAGACTGCTCACTCCGATGATGATGTTCATTGTATGTCATCAAAGTTAACGTTTGTCGACTTGGCTGGTTCTGAAAGGATCAAAAGGACTGGTGCAGAAGGACAGCGAATGAAGGAAGGAATCCAAATCAATTCAGGATTATTCAACCTTGGTCAGGTCATCAATAGCTTAGCTGATGAGCAAAAGTTGAAAAGTGGAGCCAAAACGTTTGTTCCTTATCGCAACTCTAAGCTAACGCATTTGTTAAAAGATGCCCTCGGTGGAAACTCACAAACATTGTTTTTGGCATGCATTTCGCCTGCTGAGAGTAATGATAGTGAGACCTACTCAACTCTTAATGTGAGAATTTATTGTTCTTGATCATTTTTTCTGTGCTAAAAGTGTTTTTTCTCGTAGTATGCTCGCCAAGCACGAAACATTCAAAACAAACCCATTCGTAACATGGACAAAACTCAATTGGAAATTCGTAAATTAAAAATTTCTATGAAAACTTGGATGCTGAAAGCAGTTCAGTTGATGTTTGGATCAAAATTGGTTGAACAACAAGTACCTGCTTTCCGCTCTCCGAGCAGCAGTAAATCGGCAGGGATTTTGTCCCCTGCAGCAGCCACATTTGAAGCTTGCAAGAGTAATAAATATGATGATATGGAAGACTTGCTGAAGCGTCCAGAGGTTTTAGACTTTATAAATTCTGTTAATGCATCCATTTGCGATAAATTGGATGGTACTGTGGCACCGTCACCAAGAAAGATCCGACTTTCAACGGGAGTTCCTTTTCTCCCTAAATCAGGGAACAAAATGTTTTCACCTTCTTTCAGTTCCCCATCCAAAGGTCACTATGGAAACACTGCAAAGAAGATATTTCAAGAAGATGATTTTCCAACCGGCTCATATGATGAGAGAAGAGTGGGAACAGGTGGACGTGAGAGCATATTGATAACCGCTGATGTCACTGGTGCTCTAGAAGCAGCAAATCAATTAGAGGATTCGGAACAATTGGTTGGTCGAATGATTGATGTAAGTTCCATTTTAACCAACTAGTTATCTTCATAATTGAGAATTGTACAACATAGATGATGCAAAAAGAAAAGAAATTACTAGGCGTTCAAAGCATTGAAATGGATTCCATATCTGCAGCAGCAACAAATATTGAAGCATTACCAGATGAACAACAACCCAATGAAGAGATTCTTGAAGTTGATCGCTTGATTCAAGAAAAGGAAGAAATTCTCAACAAATTATTGGATAATGTAAAAGGCTACGCCGTACTAAAGAATGAGTTTGAAAAACTTGTTGATGCGATTAATAATTTGGAAGAAGAGAAGAAAGTACTTGAAATAGAACTCGAGAAGGCTAAAAAGACTGGACAAACTGGAAACAATACTGTTGTCGAGAAAATGAAAGAGCGGTTTAACACAGTTAAAAAGGAATTGGAGAAGATGAGAGAAGATCGTAACAAAAAAGAGCAGGCATACAAAGTAATGCAACGCGAATCCAAACAATGCGAAGCAATGCAAAAAGAGTTACACAAACTCAAAGAAGCAAAAGTCACGTTGATGAGACAGCAAAAGTCGCAATATCAACAACTGCAGAAATTAAAAAAAGAATCAGCTTTGAAAATTTCCGTCTTCAAAAAGAATGATGTAAAGAAACAGCAACAAGTCAATTCTTTGAAGGATGAATTGAAAAAGAAAGAGCGTATCCTTGTTCTAAAAGAAAAAGAGATGGGACGAATTGGAATGAAATTGCGAGCATGTGAAGATCACATAACACAATTGCTAAAGATTCAAAATCGAAACCGTAATAAAGGGACATCATCCAGTACTTCGGTGACGACTGGTGGTAGTGCGCCCAATAATGGTTCTAACCGCGTCAATTTGAAAGTGAATCCGTTGGATAAGTACAAGAGTCAACTTGAATCTTCAGAATTTGAACACTTGATAACATCAAAGGGACTTTTGGAGCAAGTGGTTATTAGCCAGGTTGAGAAAAGATTGGCAGTTCAATCTTACTCAAAGAAGTCAAATCAATTAAAGCAGTTGAATGCAGATTTAGTACTTGAGAATGCAAAATTAGAAAATCTGCTTGCAGTCAAATCAAGTATTGTGGATGAATATCAAAATTCCACTGATGAAACCTCATTGGAGGAAGATGAATTTATTCATCTTGATTCTTTACCGATTGAAGTTCGGTACAAATTGGAAGCCGTCCAAACGGATATACTCTTCACAGAAGATGTAATTGACGAAATTTCGAAAGAAATTGATGATTGTAACATAGAATTAGATGAACTTTCCCTTAGAATGGAAGAGTATGGGATTGTGCTTGTCAATGGTGCAGCACCAAAATACGAAGAAAATTCTAGTGAGTTAAATTGGGAATACATTGGTCGCGAAATTGTATCAAGTCTGTCCATTAGTCAAGCTCAAGTTTTAATTATGGACTTTCTAGCGGATAAGTCTGGTCTTCTCGAAAAATGCAAAACCTTTGAATCTGATTATAAAAAATCGCGAACGGATTTCGAGATATCCAGTGACAAGGCTAATAAATATTTACAGCACTTGGAAAAGTTACGAGACGATTTTCATGATCGCTTGTCCAAAATTGAGAAGCAACGCATAAATGATGTTTGGGCTATCTTGAAAGCGCATCAAACAGATACTCTATTTGCTGCAACTGATGGCACAACTGTGGGTTCCGCTGCGGCGGAAACAGCTCAACTTGTAGCGATTCAGCGTGCATCTGATCTTGAGAAAGAGTTGGAGGTTGTTGTTGCGAATGAGGAAAGTCTTCAATCCAAGTTAGCAGAGAAATCTAACGAGTTGGATGCATTTATGAAGAAATTCCAAACACTCGAGATTAACTTGGAAGTAACTAAAAAGTTGATGGATGGAATAAATTTATCATCAAGTTGCTTTACACCAGGAGCTTCACTTCTTCGTGATGATTATGTACAACAGCTCAGCACATATTGGGATCAAATTGGAACTCCCTTGGGGGATCGACAAAATACTCTGGATTATCTATTGAAATGCAACGAAATCGCTCAAGCAAGGGCTCTTAAAGAAGCTGAAGATGGATTGACTTTAGCAAGCACCGAATTGAAACAACGTCATGATTATCTAGTACTATTCTCCTCGATGCTTGGAAAGGATGCTGTGTCATTCCTACCAGAATCCAATGAAAATCAAAACTTCATGGAAAATGTATTGACCACTATGCCAAAAATCCAAGGGTTGTCAATTCTTCAAGAATCATTAAATAAAGCACTGACAGAAATTTTGAACAAAGTCGAAAAAGTGGATAATTTGAAATCAAAATTGCTCGAGTCAGTTGCCGAGATGTGGTTGGAACTGCATGATTTGCCAAAGTGTCTTCAGTCCCTTTATCATTTGAAAGTCGATAACCTGATTCCATTGATTAGCGAAAAGAACAATTCTTCGGAAGCTATGATGGAAATAAAATGCAAAGAAGTATCGAAAGTAGCAAAATATCTTGTGGAGGAGAAGCAAACATCACTACAGGAATTAAATCAATGGGATATTGAACTAAAGAAGCTCAGAGCACAACAAAATAAAATTACAATTGCTTTAATTGCGCTCCGGGATAAAATTCTTTCTACAATTTCTGAATTAGAACTGAAAGATTCAAAGGGTAAGAATTCTCTGGAAGCTCTGATTTCCTCTGCTCTTCAATCTACTTCGCCTATGGGAAATGAATTTTCCTCTCAAGTCGTCAAAAAGACCATTCAAGTACTTAGCATGAAATCCGCTTCCAATCCACCCTGTGCAATCAAGCTGCAAGATGCAATGGAACGAGTCCAACTTCTCTTGGATAGCATTAAATGCAATCGAAATGCTGTTGCCTCACAACTAAAGAAGTTTATTAGCGAATATGTTGATGTTTTCGGAGATCGAGATGTTATTGACGGCAGTAATGATCGACAAAAGATATTTTCAACACTTCCAGGGGAATTAATTTTCAAGAATTCATCCTTGGAATCACTTTTTACCATAATTGAAGATATTTCCCTGAAACTAAATTATTCAAGATTCTATTCAGTGATGAATATCAAGACTGTCATCAAGATGTTGACTGCACAAAGCGATGACAAGATTATGGATCAAATATACTTGCTACTTCAAAAGAAGGTAAAGGAAATTTCTGGAACTAACGGTGATTTGCAAGAGCAACATGGTGGTTGGAAGTTGGCTTGTATTTGTGATGAGGTAAATGAAGAATTAACTTCAATGTCTATGTTTGTTGAAGAGAATTGGATTCAGGAGAGAATCAATGAAGTTATAAAGAATTGGAATTCGATCCCTTGTGATGATTTGGAAGCTGCCAATACTTCATCTCCTATCTCACTTCGCATCCTGGCAATTGAAGCATTTTCATTGAAATCTGAATTAAAGAGACTGGAATCTGTGTCAGATTGCTTCAATGAATTGAAGACGATGGATTCAAGTTTAATCAGACACATCAATGAATTAGAGGAATTTGAACAATCTTCCAAAGAAAATCGAGCTAAGGCACTTTCTGGAAACTCAAAATTACTGATCGAAGAAGAAAAGTATCGAAAGAATGCCAAAAAGAAATTTGAATCGATCAGCGAGAAAATGGTGTTTATGTATGCAAAATTAAATGGTCTTGCCTCTGGAGGACAAGCACATTCATTGGTGGGAATGTCCTCTCCTCCCCCAGCACAATGCTTACATCAGGAAAGCACTTTTATTGAGATCAAAATTGATATTACTGGGTTCAGTATCCAAGGACAAACTTTGTTAAAAGGAGGTGTCAGCAAAGAAAAGGTTGAATTAATGAGACTACACACCTTAGCGGGCGCTGCTTCAAGTAATGTTCAAGTGAGCAATGTTGCTGCTCCAACTGTGGCATCTGCTGCTTCTGTTACTACAAC
>JACCEA011860415.1_pt1 | contig 11455 bp, 8 predicted proteins | sample 7449851 | NCBI WGS metagenome assembly JACCEA01 (sample SAMN15323453, study PRJNA562643) | freshwater metagenome | isolation source: river surface water | place: USA:Blue River Watershed | collected 2017-08-18 | reverse complement strand
TACCTGAAAGAGTTTGTCAAAGAATTTACCCAGGTCAACAATGGCAATGCCTATTACAGCAGCTTGAAAGGGCTAGGCAATTTAATTTTTGAAGATTACAGACGAAACCGAACCAAACGCTTTTAGCATGGATTACGCACAACTCAAAGGAGAGCAGCTCCTTCAAATCAAAACTCTTGGCCAATTGAAGGCAGCAGGCTACAGCCCGAAGTCCATCAAAGAGGAACTTCGAGACAACCTGATCCAGAAGATCAAAGCAAAGGAAAACGTATTTGAGGGCGTTTGGGGCTACGAAGACACCGTCATTCCTGACATCGAACGGGCGATCCTTTCCCGGCACAACATCAACTTGCTCGGATTGCGGGGACAAGCCAAAACCCGCATTGCGCGGATGATGACCTTGCTGTTAGACGAATACGTGCCCGTTCTCTATGGATCAGAGCTCAATGAAGACCCGCTTCTACCGCTCACTACTTTTGGCAAGAACCTGATTGAGGAAAAAGGGGACCAATGCCCCATCTCCTGGTTGCACCGATCCGAGCGCTATGCAGAAAAATTAGCTACCCCAGATGTATCTGTGGCCGACCTTATTGGTGATGTAGATCCCATCAAGGCTGCCACACTGAAGTTAAACTACAACGACGAGCGGGTGATTCACTATGGACTCGTTCCTCGTTCACACCGCTGCATTTTTGTGATCAACGAACTTCCTGATCTCCAAGCGCGTATTCAAGTGGCCTTATTCAACATTTTGCAGGAAGGGGACATCCAAATCCGCGGGTTCAAACTACGCCTTCCCCTAGACATCCAGTTTATCTTCACGGCCAACCCGGAAGACTACACCAATCGAGGAAGTATTGTCACGCCACTCAAGGACCGAATCGAAAGTCAAATCATCACGCACTACCCCAAGTCGATCGACATCGGCAAGAAAATCACGGGACAGGAAGCTCGACTAGAAGGAAAGCCAGTAGCCCATATTCATGTGCCGGAACTGATGAAAGATCTGATCGAACAGATCGCCATTGAAGCCCGACATTCTGAGTTTGTGGATGAAAAAAGTGGGGTGTCTGCCCGATTGACCATTTCTGCCTACGAGAATTTGATTTCCTCGGCAGAGCGACGAATGTACCGAAACAATGAGTCTGCTACGGTCATTCGGATATCCGATTTGATAGGGGTTATCCCAGCCATTACCGGAAAGGTAGAGCTTGTCTACGAAGGGGAACAAGAAGGTGCTGGATTGGTGGCCTATAACCTCATCGGGAAAGCAATACGCAGTCAATTTGTCCAGTATTTTCCATCGCCAGAACAAAAGAAAAAAGAGAAGGCCGGCAATCCTTATGTGATTCCATTGGCTTGGTTTGGGGAAGGCAATGAGCTGAACCTCTTGAGTGACTTGAGCGACAAAGCCTACAAAAACGGCCTGCATGGCGTCCCTGGTTTGGAAGAAGTAGTCACCCAATTGGTCGGAACCTTACCCGAAAAAGAAAAGGAATTCTATATGGAGTTTGCGCTCCACGGCTTGGCGGAATATTCCCAGTTGAGCAAAAAATTGCTGGATACGGGGCTTCAATTTAAAGACCTATTCAGCTCCATATTTGAAATGGGCGAAGCCGATGACGAGGATTTTGAAGAGGAGGAAGACGATTCCTAATTTCTAAATCCGCGGGCCACTTTCGAATCTAACAGCAATCACAGATGTGGGGTTAGATTCGTTATATTTGTCAGATGGGCGAAAATCAACTTCCGGAGGCGTTTGAATTGCAAATGCAGGCACTACTCGGGCCTGCAGAGTTTCCTCTATTTCAAGAAGGATTGGAGCGCCCAACGCAAACTTCCATTCGACTCAACGGCAGAAAGCCAACATCCATTTCCTTTCCAAAACGACCTATTCCTTGGGCCCAGGAAGGCTATTTTTTGGAAGTGCGACCAAGCTTTACAGGAGATCCTTGCTTTCATGCGGGGGCCTACTACGTGCAAGAAGCTTCTTCCATGTTTACCGCTCATATTCTCGAATCCCAGCAGATCCCCAAGGGAGTCTACCTGGATTTGGCGGCTGCGCCTGGAGGAAAAAGCACCTTACTCTCCAGTTACTTGGGCGAAGGAGGGCTGTTGGTGGCCAATGAAGTGATTGCCGCCCGTACACAAATTCTAAAAGAAAATGTAATTAAATGGGGGCTGGGGAATACCGTAGTTACCAACAATGACCCCGAACATTTTTCTCCTCTAGAGGGATTTTTTGACCTGGTGCTGGTAGATGCACCCTGCTCCGGGGAAGGAATGTTCCGCAAAGATCCCCAAGCCCGAGCCGAATGGTCTCCTGAACACGTCAACTTGTGCGCTGCTCGGCAAAAGCGCATTGTGGACAAGGCAGGAGAATTGGTCAAAGGAGGGGGATATTTACTTTATTCTACTTGTACCTTCAACGAAAAGGAGAATGAAGAGATCCTTCGTTTTCTAACCGAAGAGTTTGCGTTTGAACCCGTTCGCATCCCCTTAGATCCGAGCTGGGGCATCGTGGAAACGGAAGTGAGCACCGCCGAAGGGACCTTTTATGGCTACCGCTTTTTTCCACACAAGGTCGCGGGAGAAGGGTTTTTTATCACGGTCTTGCGAAGACCGGAAGAAGCCTACACACAAGTGGCTCCAACCACCAAAGAATTCAAACACCACAGCCTGAAGCGGGTGGGAGAAAAAGAATCCGCTGCTCTTGAACAAGAAGTTGGGGGAGATGGATCAGGCAAATTTTACCTGCTGCAGGACGCTTACTTCCGAATGCATGGAGAGTATAGCCGTGAACTGGAAAAGCTCTCCCAGGTGCTGAGTGTGCGGTATTTCGGGGTAGAGCTAGGCAAAAAACAAGGAAAAGAATGGATTCCTAGTCACGAATGGGCCTTGTCTACCCTACACAAAAACGGGTTTCCACAGCAGGAGTTGACGACGGAGGAAGCTTTGGATTTTTTACGTAAAAAGGACCAAACCTTTAGTCAATTACCCCTAGGCTGGGTGCTGCTTACCTATCAAACCCTCCCATTGGGATGGATTAAGAATTTGGGTAACCGGGTAAACAACTATTACCCCAAAGAATGGCGGATTCGAAACTAAATTTTACGCGGAACCTGTCTTTTTGAAATTATTTTCACCCCAAGAGTTTGGAAGAGCCAGGCTCTGCCTAACTTAGAAGTTACGTTTAACGCCACAGACTCCATGCTTAAAAAACAGCGGTACGAAGCCTTTATCCAGCATTTTTCGGAAAATATGCCTGTGGCGGAAACCGAACTGGAATACGACAATCCTTTCCAACTCTTGGTAGCTGTAGTCCTCTCCGCCCAATGCACCGATAAGCGGGTCAATATCGTGACCAGAGAGCTTTTCAAGCATTTTCCAACCGCTGAACACCTTGCGGCGACCCACTTTGATGAACTTTTTCCCTACATCCGTACCGTCTCCTATCCCAACAACAAAACCAAACACTTGATTGGGCTTGGAAAAATGCTGTTAGCTGACTTTGGCGGGGAAATCCCATCGACTGTGGAGGAACTGGTCAAACTACCGGGCGTAGGGAGAAAAACAGCCAATGTGATCACATCGGTGATCTGGCAACAGCCCAATATGGCGGTGGACACGCACGTCTATCGGGTATCCCGGCGCTTGGGATTGGTACCGCTAACCGCCAAGACCCCCCTAGAAGTAGAAAAGCAGTTGGTCAAGCACCTACCCAAGGAGCATATTCACAAGGCACATCACTGGCTAATTCTCCACGGGCGCTACACTTGCCTAGCAAGAATTCCAAAATGTACGAGTTGCGGGATCACTCACCTGTGCAAATACTACGAAAAAACGCACAAACCAGTGGATAAGCCCTGATCACGCGGTGCTAAACCCTAGTTTTCTCCTCCATTTCGAGGCCGGTAACCCGAATCTTTAAACAACTTTTTTGCGTCCGATTCACGCATCAGTTCGGGTAAGGAAAGATCCTGCTGGATCGCATATTCCTCCACAATATTCCATCCTATCCAACGACCAATCCGACCAGGGGCATCCGCGCTGATGGCATCGGTAGCTGGAGCTTCCCCAATGTACTTTCGAATTTCAAAGGGGTTGGTTTCAAACAAGAGTTCGTTTTCAATAAAATGCGTCCAAATAAGGTCTTCATTGTCCCAGCAGGCCTGAATTTGTTCGGGCGTATACCCGATTAGGTATTGGTCCGAAGTGCAAGGGAGGATGGATTTGACAAAATGGTAGGCCTTTCCGTAATAGACCATTTCCGCCAAGAGCGTATTGTCTTGGGTATCAATTTCATTGTAGCGGGATGAAATGGCCAACACAATCATGGGTACTAGGTACTTCCGTTCGTATCGGGAAGCGATGTACTTGGGCAAATCCGGCTGGAATGCATGGTCACTAGGTAAAAAATAGTCTAAGCCAATCACCAGAATATCTTCTTCTACCAGAAGGTCTATTCCAAAACCAGACACATAGGTATAGACCTTGGGCGCCTTAAAGTCGGGGTAGTAGCTTTTCAAATAAGCAAAGGCCTGTTCCAGCTCCACTTTGATATCGGATATGTCCGCAAACTCTTTGGCAACTGCCGCATTCAAGGCCTGAAAAGCAGAGTCCTGATTTGCGCGCAGCAGATCCTGAGCCAAAGAATCTACCTGGGGATAGGTCTCTAGCTCCATCACCCGATCTGCAATTTCCGGGTATTTTTCCAATAGGAATCGAAGCTCTTCGGTACTTTTTGCAGCGAAAAATTCTTGTTCCAGGCGATGAATTTCCAGATTTTCCCGACCCTCCAGGCGATCCTCGTCTAGGCTGCAGGTGGTGTCTGAAGATTGGCAGGACCAAAGACCGAAGAATACTGCAAGAAAGAGAAGTGACCTATACATGAATGAAATTTTTAGCAAGTTAACGAAAGCAAGATAAACCTGTATGGACTGAGACCCTCTGGATCAGGCCCTGGTTTAAGACCAAAACCAGACGTAATTGGTTTGAAATGAGGCCACAAAACGGAGTCTCTTTCCGTCAAATCTGTCAATACATTTGGTATAATTAAGAATTAAACGGATTTTTATCCTTAGATTCTTCTACACCCTACGGAATTTCCTTTTCACGATGAACTCTATTTCTAAAATTACCTACTTTTTCGCCTTCCTTTGCCTTTGGGCGATAACTCCTACAGCACTTTACGCACAGTCCACTACAGACATTACTTCGATTCGAGTAGATCAACTGAGTGATGATCAAATCGAGGAATTGGTCAAGCGGGCGCAAGATGCCGGATTGAGCAGCACAGACTTCTTGATGATGGCGCAAATGCGCGGCATGCCCTCTGGAGAAGTAGAAAAACTTCGAAGCAGAATTGAAGGACTCAGCATGGGATCGAGCAAGTCTCGTTCTACGAATGTGTCCAAACGGTCTGCTCGCGAGCAAATTGATTTAAACGACATCACCCAAGGGCTTATGGAAACCCAGGAGTTGATGGAAACAGAAGAAGCAGACACGCTTCTTTTTGGCAGCAAATTGTTTTTCCAGAAAAACCGCAAGCTGAGCTTTGAGCCAAGCTTAAACCAAGCCACTCCAAAAAATTACATCCTTGGTCCTGGAGACCTGCTCTATGTGGATATCTACGGACAATCTGAGAAATATTACGAGGCAACCGTCAACCCAGAAGGCTCCATTTTATTGGATAACATCGGGCTAATTTCCGTTTCTGGCAAAACCATTGAAGCTGCAGAAGGAATCATCAAAAGTCGAGTAGCTGCTTTCTATTCTGGACTTTCTGGAGCCAATCCAAAAACCTTTCTTCAAGTTACCCTTGGAAACGTAAAAACGATCAAAGTCCATATTTTGAATGAGGTTCGCCTTCCGGGAACCTTCACCTTGAGTGCCTTCTCGACCGTCTTCAATGCCCTCTATGCAGCCGGAGGACCTTCCGAGAACGGAACCCTACGTGCAATTCAATTGATCCGAAACAATAAAAAAATCGCTGAAATTGATGTGTATGACCTCCTCATCAATGGAACAGCAAATTTGGACGTACAACTCCAAGACCAGGACGTCATCCTAGTCAATCCCTACCTGGCCCGGGTAAAAGTGCTCGGTGAAGTAAAGCGTCCCTTAATTTTCGAAGTGACCCCGGAAGATAACTTGGAAGACCTCATCCGTTATGCTGGAGGGTACACCGATCTCGCCTTTAAAGACCGTATTTCCATTTCACGCATTACTGGAAATCAACGATCCATTTCAGATGTCTACCAAAATCAATTGGGCCTTTTTACCCTTAAAGGGGGTGACGAGGTGGCTGTAGGAAGAATTCTGGATCGATTCAGCAACCGAATTCAAATTAAGGGGGCGGTATTCAGACCTGGCACTTTTGCCTTAACTGAAGGTCTTACGCTTAGCCAACTCATTAAAAACGCGGACGGGCTCAAAGGCGATGCCTATACGCAGCGCGCAAGCATCTTGCGTACCAAAGGGGACTTGAGTTCTGAGGTTATTGAAGTGAATCTACAAGAAATCCTTGCAGGCAATCAAGCAGACGTGCAGTTACAACGGGAAGATGTGGTGCGTATTTCCAGCATTTACGATGTGCAAAATGAGCGCTACATCCAGATATTGGGAGAGGTCAAGCGGCCTGGAACCTATCCTTATGCTGTCGGCATGACCCCTGAAGAGTTGATTTTGACAGCGGGAGGCCTTCAAGAATCGGCTAACTTGAATGACATTGAAATTGCCAGAAGGCTTGAAGATTCCGATGGGGGTACGCTTTCAGACATTCTGACCACCGCTGTGAATCCCGACTTATCCTTCAATCCAAATGCGATCGCTTTGCAGCCTTTTGATCAAGTAATCGTGAGAAAGCGTGCCAATTTCACCATGCAGCGCCTCGTATCGGTTGAAGGCCAAGTGAATTCTCCAGGTCTTTTTGCCATCCAAACCAGTGTAGACCGTATCTCAGACCTCGTCAAACGAGCAGGTGGTGTCAACCAATTTGCCTACACCAAAGGTGCTACGCTGATTCGAAAAACGGAGTTTTTTACCACCGAATCCGAACAGGTACGTAGACAGAAAAATCTGGAAGCCCTACGCGTTCTACTCAAAGACGACCCCAACAATGCGGAAGCCCAGGAGGAATTGTTGAAACGCCTCTTCAGGGACTTGCCTAAGGAAAAAGTGGAGGAAAAAGACTCTATTGCCAATGATGTCAAGCGAGAGTCCTTGGATCAAATTGCTGCTGAAACTCCAGGAGTAGCCGTTAAAATTAAGGAAACGGAAGCCGTTGCCATCAACCTAGAAAAAATCCTAGCCAACCCAGGTTCTGAGGAAGATTTGGTCCTTGAAGAAGGAGATATCCTGAATGTACCCAAACTCTTACAGACCGTTCGAATGCGAGGAGATGTAGTCTATCCGACCACCTTGAGACACGAACAAGGCCGAGGGCTTCGCTATTACATCAATGGGGCGGGTGGTTTTGACCGACGTGCCAACAGGAAACAAACCTACGTAGTCTATGCCAATGGCGCTGTCAAGCGAACCAAAGGGGTTTTTGGAATCCGAAGCTATCCATTGGTCGAACCTGGAGCAGAAGTAATCATCCCAAGCAAAGGCCCTAAAACCCCAATTCGTTTGGGTGAACTAGTAGGGGTCACTACTGGGCTAGCCACCTTGGTTTTAGTGCTTTCTCAAATCAACCAACAGTAAAATCCATGAGCGGAACATCTCACTTTTCTCCTCCCCAGTTTACCTTGCGTGAGGTAGTGCAGAACCTCATCGGCTGGGTTCGGTTTTTTGTTTCCAAATGGAAAATCCTTCTATTCGCTGCAGGAATGGGCGCTGGACTAGGTGCACTAGTCTCTCAAGTGAAAGACCCTGTTTTTCATGCCGAAACATCCTTTGTGCTTGAAGAAGAGGGGATGGGTGGACTAGGTCAAATGTCTGGAATTGCCAATCTCCTTGGAGTGAATTTAGGAGGAATTGGAACCAATGGTCTTTTTCAGGGAGATAATATCATGGAGCTGTATCGCTCTGACCGCATGTTGGAAGAAACCCTACTTAGCCCCTTTGACAAAGATCACTTGTTGATCCATCGCTTTATCGAATCGGAGAACCTAACCGAAAAATGGGCTTCCTCCATTGATCTCTCCACGCTTACCTTTTCCCCAACCAAAGAAAATCATGGGGTCAAGCAAGATTCTGTTCTGAAAGAAATCGCCAAGATTATCCGAGAGAAGCAACTCGTTGTGGTCAAGCCAGACCGCAAGTTGAGCATTATCCAGGTGAGTGTTTCTTCCAAAGACGAGGCTTTTGCCAAGTTTTTCAACGAAACCCTGGTCAATAAGGTGAACACTTTTTACTTGGAAACTAAAACCAAAAAGACGGGAGAAAACCTACGCATTTTACAGCTTCAGGCAGACTCGGTGCGCGCAATTCTCGATGCAAGCCTCGGCACCTTGGCAGCCGAACAGGATCGCATTCCTAACGCCAACCCCTTACTTAGTACCGCCACTGTCAATGGACGACGGAAGCAGATTGATGTGCAGACGAGCGCGGCTGTTTTTCAAGAAATTGTTAAAAATCTGGAAGTAGCCAAAATCAACCACCGCATCAATTCTCCACTGATTCAATTGATTGACTCCCCGTCATTCCCGTTGAAACGAACCGAGCTACGCTTGGTAAAAGGAATGGTTTACGGAGCTTTTTTGGCAGGGCTATTGGTTGTAGGCCTGCTTTATTTGAGAAGACTCTATCAAAAGCATTTGCAGGAAGTCTAAATCCAAGCTTCCATGTTTGAAAAAATCAACCTGTTGGTCCCTTTTGGGAATTTTATCCGGAACAAGTCGCTGCAGAATTTTCTGTTTCTGGCACTGATTCAGTCCTCAACGGTCTTGATTTCCATCATTTCCATGCCCCTGCTCATTCAAAGCATCGGGGCAGAGCAATTTGGATGGGTCAACCTATCGCTTTCCGTCATCATTGTATTCAATATTTTGGTGGGCTTTGGGTTCAACTTGAGCGCCCCAAGGGAAGTGGCTCTCAACCAATCCAATAAAGCCGAACTTTCCCAATTGGTCTCGAATATATTCTCTGCCAAACTTCTATTAGCCGCTTTTTCCACAGGACTTATTCTGCTTGGGGCGTATGGATTCAACCTGTTTGAGGGGTACCGGCACATTTTAGTGCTTTCGGTCTTCTTACTTTTTTCTGAAGCGAGCTTTCCCCTCTGGTTCTTTCAAGGGATGGAAAAAATGAAGCTGGTCTCAGTGGCCACGATATTTTCCAAGCTCTTGTTTTTAATGGGCCTTGTATTGGTTATCCACAAGCCTGAACAGAGCCATTGGGTAAATTTTCTGCTCGGAATTTCTGGTTTAGGAGTCAATCTCTGCCTACTGCTTTACATCCATGTTATCCTAGACATTCGGTTTTTTAATCCCCAGTTTTCCTCCATTTGGAAAAACCTAAAAGACAATGTCCTCCTCTTTTTTAGCAACCTCGCTAGCCATGTTTCCATCAATGGAGGGCTGATTATTTTGAGTTTCTTTGCAAGCGCCGCCACACTCGGCATGTACAGTTTGGCAGAGCGCGTGGTCATGATTCTTAGGCTATTTCCTGCCCTGATCATTCAAGCGATATTTCCCAATTCCTCCAAGCTTTACCAAGCAGACCAAGCTTCCTTTTTTTCCTTTCTCAAAAAAGTGTATTTCGGCACTCTAGGCATTGCCGCATTGATTAGCGTCGCCACCTATCTGGCAGCACCCTGGATCATTCAGGTACTTTCCCGAGGACAATTAGGCGATTCCGTAGGCTATCTTCGCTTACTCGCGGTCATTCCTTTTTTGGCTTCCCTCAATGTGGGTAACGTAACCATTCTCCTGGTGACCAACCTACGGGATTTGCTTTTCCGTGCCAGCTGGATGTTTTGTGCCTACATGATCTGTGCTTCTACTGTGCTCACGCATTTCTATGGCGGAGTAGGACTTTGTTACGGCATTTTGAGTACGGAGCTCATGGTCTTTTTCATTAGCTTATTCCTTTTGTATCGCCACAAAAAAGACCTCTTGTATGGCTTCTACTCCTGAGTGCTCGGTAGCGATTATCCTGGTCAATTGGAATGGCTTTACCTACACCAAGGCCTGTTTGGAGTCCTTAGAAAAGGTGACCACTTCGGCATTCCAAGTAGTCTTGGTAGACAATGCTTCCAAAGAGCCGGAGGGAGAGCGGCTCAAAGCACTTTTTCCTCAGATCCACCTAATTACCAATTCTGAAAACTTAGGTTTTACAGGGGGAAATAATATGGGCCTCCGCTACGCGTTGACGCAAGGATTTGATCAAGTGCTTTTGCTCAACAACGATACGCTTGTAGATCCTGATTTTTTGACCCCCCTCCAGACTTGTCTACAAAAACCTGGTTATGGTGTGGCACAACCCCTAATTTGCTTTGCACAGGATCCAACAACGATTTGGAGCGCAGGAGGCAAATGGAATTCCTTACTTGGAAGAGCGATCACCTTGGGAGACCGAGTGCCTTTATCCACCTACCTTCCCAAAAACACGGAACTCGATTGGGCTACGGGCTGCTGCATGCTCGTTTCTAGGGAGGTATTGCTCCAGGTGGGACTGCTTCCTGAACCCTATTTTGCTTATTTTGAAGATGTGGAATGGAGCCTTCGAATTCGGAAAGCAGGCTTTAAGATCGGGTTGGTGGAAAATTCCAAAATCTACCATGAGGCAGGCGCGGCATCTAAAAAACAACATGCAGAAGGGACACTCAGCCCAAAGGTGTTTTATTTCCACGTCCGCAACCAGCTATTTCTACTACGCCAGCAAGGTGTAGTTTTGGGATTTGCCTACCACTTAGTTCGATTTAAGCTTTGGGTAGTGTATTTCCTGATTCGCGGTCGCTTCCAAAAACTTTCCGCCGTAGTCCAAGGCCTACGGGATGGCCTTCTTGTCCCACTTAACCCGGATAAGAAATGGCTGTAATCGCGTTTTTGTTATTGACCTTAGGCTTGGTCTTGGGTTTTGGTTGGACCTTGCAAGAGATGATTGGGAGAGGAAAATGGGGCTATTTCATCTTTTTCTTGGCAGGTTACTTACCGATCTACATTACATTTTTGAGTTTGACCTACCTGACCACCCGATCCGAAGAGTTGGTGACTTTATTTCAAGCAACTAAAGAAGGGGTGGTGGGCATTGCTTTGGTAGTCGCCCTGCTTTTTCAAAAAAATCCTGCAGACTATCCCTTTCGGCCTCAAGGTACCGATTGGTGGATGGGGGCATTTTTGATTTTAGGATTCGGCTACTTGGTATTGCCGATAGGAGAGGTACCTTTTCTGACCAAAGCCTTTTACTTCAAAGGAGTGCTTTTACCCGGGTTGACATACTTTTTAGGAAGAAACACGCGGTTTGAGGACGGAGAAATCTACCGCCTTTTTTCCATGCTATTTGGGGT
>JACCEA011431849.1_pt1 | contig 11457 bp, 10 predicted proteins | sample 7449851 | NCBI WGS metagenome assembly JACCEA01 (sample SAMN15323453, study PRJNA562643) | freshwater metagenome | isolation source: river surface water | place: USA:Blue River Watershed | collected 2017-08-18 | reverse complement strand
GGAAACGCATTTATCCATCCTGTTTGTGGCAAGGTACCAGTTAGATCATTATCATTTATGTTGAGAGAGATGAGACTATGACAGTTGAATAGTGATTCAGGGAATGTGCCATATAGGTTGTTAGTGGATAGTGTGAGACTTAATAGGCTTGTCAAATTACCAATACTTTCAGGGATAGTTCCAAATAATCCACGATTTTGATTGATTGTCAATACTGTAAATTGTGGTCCAAATTGTCCGAGAGAATCAGGTAGAACACCATGGAGATTGTTACTTATTAGGTTAATTCCACTGATTTGACATAGTCCGCTACATGATATTCCATACCACGTCGCACCCACAGCACAGGGATCGGGATATGGTACATTAAAGTTCCAAGGAATGGCAAACAATGGATAAACCCATTGATCTCCATTAGTGGATTCATAGAGGTCTTGAAGAATAGAGAGTTGTGAAGTAGAAAATGGTGCACATGATCCATTTACTGGTGGTGATGCTTCCACTGTGATAGGGTTAGACGACAGAAATTTCGAAGAAGAAATTATCGTTGAGAGATCATTAGAGTCATTCGATTCTAAATCTATCTCTATATCTATTTCTATTGTGGAAGCGGTCACTACGTTGGTGGTTAACAAGGTGAGAGTGATGGTACTGATAAGTGAAAACACAATGAACAACAACAACAATCTAATGAGATTGAAACTATCACTGCTGCAAATAAAAAAATTCCTACTTTGATAATAACAAGAAACCATTTAACGCTGGTGTAATCTCAGATCATCTGTACTAATTTCACAGTGACTTGAGCTGAGAAAAACTTGGATTCCTTTGAAAACTACAAGGAAAGAAAGCAAAGCCACACGCAAGAATTTCTTCGCCCATAATCAAGTTGTAGTTTACATGTTACAATGTCCAAAACGTTAATATTATTGGTATTTAGATGTTTAAGTTCGTAGATTCCTAAATGTGGCGGACCGTTGCGAAAAAACAATCATCAAAACTTGATAGCATGTGCTTTTTCTTTTAATTGACGACCATATCCATCTAAATAAATACAAGACTGTTTTATTTGTTGCTTGATCCTTAACCATCGAATCGCTCGTTCAACACAGAATTGACTGGGTGGTGTTTATTTTCACTCTTCTCTCTCTCTCTTTTTTCTGCATCTCATTCAATATCTATCTTCAGTTTCACTCTGTGACGATAGCACAACTCTCCTGGAGAATTGATTCGTTAAACTTTCCTCTGTACAACTTTACAGGCTTCCACCCATTTCCATATCAACCCCAAATTAAATTACCAATAGATCTAGTCAGCTGATTATCGAGATGCTGGAAGATGGAGAACATGATCCCAAACTAGCCGACGTATCTTTATCAATATCAACCCCAACTTCCCCTTTGCACTCCGCCCCAGCACTCACGGAACGTCAATCAGTCAGTGTAATCGATACAACGAATGCTCGACGGATCTATGCGAACAATGCCCCAAAGATCCTGTTGGAAACGATTACAGCACGGACTGCCTTACTCATTATTCTGTTGACTTATGTCATCTTCTTTATCGGATTTGGACTCGACTTTCAAACCATCTATCACAGTTTTAACAGTAATACCTATGTTATGGATGGTTATCGCTGTACCTCAATGCACAATATCTCATCAAGTCATCACTATGGATGTAGTGGTGGTATTAATGGCACATCATGGAATAGTACTGTCACATCCCTCACCAATGTCATTTCAATAAATCTAAATGTACAACAAAATAACCTCTCAACAATCATTCCGAATGTAGCAACGTTTAAGGAGGAAGTGAGTATCACGTTTGACATTCATCTGTGGGCATGTTTTGACAAACATGGTTGTGGCAACAGTTATCAACACGGTGATGGATACACTACCAATGCCCATGTTTGGCAAAAGGTTGTGAGTCTAACGAACCAACTTGCAAAGATTGACTTTTCAACTGATTTGAAGTATTCGTTGATGGATGGATACTATATCTCCTATGAATTGTTGGAGAATACTTTCCAAAACCAGGAGTCAATTCCAACAAACGGCTTAGTTAAGGCATACCACATGACAGTCGATTACGTCGATAATCCATATAATCTATTTCTTACCAATACTCCACAAGCTGAAGAAGATGTTACGTATACCTTTGAAGTAATAGCAAGATCGCAACAACCAATTGTTGATGTATTGACAATTATCATGATATTTTGTACATTAGCACTCCTAATTAAGTACGTTACTGTCATGCGCAGACAATCCTATATTCTACCGGAACAACGTTGGTTGATTGTCTATCTGATCCTTGTGATACTCTTTCAGAATCCAATCTATGTCGTTATTGACTGGTATAAGAGTGCACCAGCAGCACCTGGAATAGCCTATGCCTCGTATGTGTTGAACTATCTAGGCCAATCGGGGTTATTCGTATTATGGTTATTCTTTGCAGATTCAATCAATCGTAAATCCAAACACGTCCTCATGTTCTATATGCCTAAGATATTAGTGGGATTAGCAATATTTGTGTGTGGAATAGTAATTCTGACGATTCAATTCCCAGGATTAGATCCATCGGGTGCACGTCGTGATTCGGTGGAAGCCGTTGTGAATTGGTCGCCAAACCTACGTACTAAGTTCATTGTCTTCACGTTCTTGTACCTATTACTAACGATGTTATGGGCGATTGGATGGGGTATTAGGTTGTTTCTAACGGGTAGAGCATTGAAGCGTATTCCATATATGAGTACACGTTATATTCAGTTATCATATCGTTTCTTTTCTATTCAAGCGACATTAGTGACATTCTATTATGTCTTTCAATATGCTGCTGTGTTATATTTTATTAGTCGTGGTACGAGTGCGGAGGTTTATGATTCGGTAAGTATTACAGATGAGATTAATACTTTATTCCGACAAGAGACACAGTTATTTGGTAAGACATTGTTCTTGTCGGTGTATGGATTGATTCTTGCATTCTTGTTCTTACCTGCCTCTTATTGGGAAACAACTTCTAACAAAACATTAACCGCTTCACTTGCTTCTACGTTTGTAATTACTGAAGAGGAACGTGATGCCATGGTTGCAAAGAGAAAGAAAGCATTGAATAAGATTAAGAAGAACTTGTTAGGTCAAGTAACACGGTTTGATCAATGGATTGATGTGAAGACGGATGTATTTTGTGTGGATATTGCCAGCAGTATGCGTTCTGTGTCATACAATGCATACTATGATCCACCAGATATGAAGACAAAGACACTCTCTGGGTTTGATGGCACATACATGGATTTAGATTCGATAGGATTTGAAATGGTTGATTATATCTATGAAAAAGCACATGAGGTATTTGGATATGTTGCAAGAGAGAAAGCTACGGGTCGTCTTGTTGTCTCATTCAGGTAAGATATCAATCACATGTATTGTGTGTCAACGTCTAATTAGTTTGGTTTACAGAGGTACAGCAAGTAAGAAACAAATGGAAGATAATCTAAATTACAGTCGATTACCCATTGACTTTCATGACCTTGCTATTCCAGCACTGGATCATGTCGATGGACTGAACTTCAAACCCATGCCCGCCGATGAAGACTTTGAACTAGATAGTGTGAGTGATGATGAAGCAGATCTTATGATTGACGACGAGTTTGATGACGATGACTATGGTCCACCAAGTAAGAAGAAGAAAGGTGTTATAGGACGTATTATTAAAGAACAAGACGTTGAGCATGAGAATTCTAGAGAGACTGCTATGGAAGTAAGTCGCCTTACAGCATTTGCCCACTGTATCAATTATAAGTGCATTTCGGTTTAGCGCGCTGGCCAAGTAAAGGAAAACTTTACAAAAGTACTACACGGTGCAGTTGGTGTTACCAATCAGGGTATTAATAAAGTAGTTGGTACCACCACGGGATTGTTAGTAACTGCTGCGTCGAAGACACCCGTATTGAAGAGTCTTGTTAAAACCCATGTACACACGTAAGTGTACTCTATCCTTTTTATCAAACGTGTCTGATTGCTATTGTTTCAGTGGATTTTGGGAAGCCTACTTGACAGTGAGAGGGTTTGTTCATGGTGTTCTGAGACACGAACTAGCTAAGAATCCCACTACTGTATTCTTTACTGGTCACTCATTGGGTGGTGCATTGGCATCCTACGCTGCATTGGATGTGTCGATCAATACAATACCACGTGTTAATGCATATTTGAAACATAAAGCCAAGTAAGTTTCGGCTCTACGATGAAGTTGATATTAGTCTAATTATTGCCTAATTAGGGTACAAATTGCTAAAAAGCTGACTGAAGATGCCGAAAGAGGTATACGATACACTGAAACTACTAAACGTGGTATGTTTGCATGGATGCCAGGGATGGGGAAGTCCTCTGACAAGGCAACTGACCATGCTCCTGATTCACGAACATCATTCTTTCGTGGTCCTTCAATCTTTGGAGGTGGTGGTGCGGACAATCATCCAGTTATGAAATCTGATCGTGTCTTTGTCAAACGAATCAAAGCGGTTATGTATAGTTTTGGTTCGCCACGTGTTGGTAATTCATCATTTGCTCAAATGTATGATCGTATGGTTCCTAGTACTTTCCGTGTTGTTGTGGATGGTGATGTCGTAGTCGCTCTACCACCAAGTACTTGCGGATATGTACATATTGGTACAGAGATTCTGATTGACTCCTTAGCATCCGGTAGTATTATTATTGATCCGAGCTTTGTTGAGCGTTGGTTACGTACTCATGTAAAGTCTTCCGTTGCATCACATTCACTCCTTGTCTATCGTAAGAGTATTCTTGGGCTTAAACTTGCTGCAGAATATGTGAAACGATGTGTGGAAGATCAAAATTATGGTGATACTGATCCATTGAAAGTTGCTATGCGTATTCAAACGAATATGGAATTCTCTAAATTGGTAGAAGAACAAGTGAATATCTTGGATTCAAAGCCGATTGATATCGCAAGATTCAATGAATCAGAAAGTGATGTATCGAGCATTGCTGAAGTGGATGGTGTGATATTGAGAGATATGTCAATTGCACCACCATCAATAAGGAATACATCCATGACATCACATATTTCGCAGTCTCGTGATTTAGAAGCACGACACTATGAACGTGATAAAGAGAATATGGAAGAATTAATGAAACAAATGGAGGGTACTAAACGCTTTGGATGGATTTAAATGTTGTTTGTTTGAATGTTATTGCGTGTTGACTGTTATTGTAGTAGAATAATATGAACTGTCTTATGTTATGAGTCTGTCCATAGAATGGATTGCACTTAGCGAACTCTTTCATGGAAACTTTTATTGTGCTTGCAATAATAGTTGGTAGAATACTACTTGTCATGCTGTTAAATGGATTGATGTAGGTATAATTCGTTGTTATATGACGGATCTTGTATAGGAATAGTGCCTACTCTTGCTGTAGTTTTATGTGTATGTATTGGACTGAATGTATCTCAACGAGGCAATTGTAACCTGTGTTACAATGTAGCCTTTGTGTTTTATGATCGTATGTTACAAATAGATAACGATAAAATAAAATTTCAACAGAAATTCAACTATCGAAATGTCCGTTGTTTTACTAATTACATGGTGTTAGGTAGTACATCCATATAAATGCTCGAAATGCTCCCCACACAGCCCAGGCCAAACCTGTGCTTGAATGTAAAAAATTGATTCGAACTCTGAAATCCCAAATCGGGGAATTACGAGAAGAAAGATGATGTCCGAACAAGAAGAGTCTCTAACTGATGAAAAGGGTTCCAAGAAAGGAAGACGCGTCTCTTTTTCAGCCTTTGAAATCGATGATTCTGAAACAAGAAAAAGAGAATTAGCTGCTCAAGAACAATTCGCTTCAGAACACTATCCAAATGAACCATTCTTCTTTACATGGAAAGATTTTGTTGCTAGAAACTTCTTTATTTCAGGCCCATGGTCATTAGATTACTATCATACAGCTAGAGGGTCAGAGAACTTTCATATTTATTTGTGGATTGCGAAGGATATGGCTTGGGCTGAAAATTGGTATTGGCCGGCGATGATCTTTGGTTCTGCAGCTTTAGCATGGTGTTTTGTCCTTCTAAGTCATGCAATACAAGCTAGAAATATTTTAGAAGTATATATGTGGGTTGCGACAGTGTTGTGGTTGGCTGGCAACTTTGTATGGATGGCTGGTGAAGTCTTCAACGGTGATGATGACTTTGTTGTTCCAAGAACGGCGCATATCATGGAGGTAGGCTTTTTTTCTTTTTATTATGAAGCAGTATGTTTTTCTAACGAATATTTAATAGACTGCCATTGGGTGGATCTTACTCTATCACCTTATATTGAAGCCTTTGAAGATTATTGGACAGCCTGATGATTTTGACACTTCAATTTATGCTCGACCAGAATTAAAATGCAGATTCTCTTACTTCCAGGTATTTTGATTGTTTCTAAAGGTCTTGATCGTTTATAATTGATTTTGCTGGTAGAAATGGCGTGAATATGAACATTCTCACACACTCTGCTGGTTAGGGAAAGATTTAAGTTGGAATCGTTTATCACCAGTGCCATGGATTATTTGTCTCATTCCAACATTAGTAATTGCTGCGGATTTTATTTTTGTAACGTTTAGAACAAAGGTAAAACAAATGATGTTTGATAGAATTTTGTTCACTGATTTTCTGTTAATTTTCTAATTTAGCATCAAATGGAAGACTGTGTACATTATTTAGCGCAGTTGATGTGGGTCATTGGTAAGTCAACAAATATTGGACTGTAGTAACGCAAGTCTAACCATGATATGCGATTTATAGCGAATATGCTTTGGGCTCTAGGAAATATGTTCATCGCATCTGATGGTGATGACAATCCCACCTATGTCTTCAACACGTAAGTCAATCGGGTGATTTTATTCACCGTATTCATCTATTTACCATATTCACTATTTTTAGGGGTAGCAGAGCACAATCCTCTATGCGACATGCTGCTGCTTGGATGTTATTTGCTGCTTTTTGGCCTATTATCATTCTCTATCTGGTATGGATTCCTTTGACGATCTTAAAGAAATTTCCTAATGATGGTAGAGGTAGTTTGAATCGTTTAGTACGTAATAAAGGTAGCCACAGTGATGTATGATTGTGATGCGATGTATTCTAGTATTTTATTTGTCCATTGTGATATATTTGGAAAGTATCGTTAATACGGTAAATGTTCGTTGCATTGTTTGACATTGTGTTACATTCTTAGAATGTGAACTACTACCCTGTGTTTAGTTATAAATTTTATTGTATGTTGACTTTTTTTGTTTTCATATTTGTAGTATTGAAGATTTGATTGTGAGGTTTGGTATATTGTAGTGAATGACTGATGTTTGTCATAAGACAATTCTTTGTTATATGATGGTTTATTGCTGGTTGTCGTCCATTGCTTATCATAGCTAGGGTTAGTTGATTGTAACTTGTCTACCTTGTAGATACGAAACAAGTTGAAGGGAAATCTACCTTTCCGTTGTGTAATTTAAAATAAATTGTTTCATGGTGTTGCATGGGAAAGTGGTTGTCCGTGGGTTCGTTTTTCCGCTCACCACACATTTTAACTTCGCCCACGGGCGTTTGCCTCATGAATTCAAGAAATACATTTAAAAAAAATTAAATTCTATGCTACTACTGAAAGCCATCCAACGAAAAAAATATGACAGGTAGCGTATCATCACAAAAGAAGATTCGTGATCTTCAACGGCTCCTTGCTCGAAAAGCGGATACGCTGAGTGAAGAGGACAAGGCATCGATTCAAGAAAAGATTGCTGGTTTACAGAATACCAAGTCTGAGAATATTCAAAAGGTTGTTAAAAGAAAACACGAACAAAAATATCATATGGTAAAATTTTTTGAAAGAAAGAAGGTCACACGTCAATATGATCGTACAGTGAAGAGAATCACTCAAATTGAAAGTGAGTTGGAAAAAGGTAAATTGGAAAAGGACAAGAAGAAGGAATTAAAGGCTGAGAAGAAGGTGCTAGAGAAGGCAAAGGATCAGTTGGTTGAGGATTTGACATATATCATGTACTATCCTGTTGACATGAAGTACATCGCTTTATTTGCTGGTAGTGAGAAAGAGAGTGAAGAAGCGGATGGTAAGGAAGACGAGAGTGAAGATGAGAACGATGGTGCTGCAAACACTGGAGCAAACAGTAAATTAAAGCGATTTATATTATCTGGTAAAGTCCTGCAAGAGTCAGAGAAAGCGAGAGAAAAGGCAAAGGAACAACGTGCGAAAGATATTGCTGAAGGAAAGAGAGATCTTGTTCAACACGCGATTGATGTACAGTTAAAGATTGCCAAACCTTCTACTACTCCTGCTAGTGGTGCTGGCAAGAAGAGAGGAAGAGATGCTACGGAAGGAGAGGTTGAAGATGGTGAAGCTGAGATTGAGAGTTCTGGGAACAAGAAAGCCAAGAAAGAGAAGAAAGCCACTGACACCACTACTAGTGCTCCTGCTGGTCAGACGAAATCAAAGGACAAGAAAACTGCAGCTTCATCTAGTTCGACGAAGACAGAAGTTCCTGAGTCTCATGATGCATTCTTTGTTGAAGAAGCGACTGCGGAAGATTTGGCAAAGGATCCTGTGGAATTGGAACCACACTCCAAGGGTTATAGTAAGGAAGTTGCGATGGTCAAACAAGCAGTAAACCAGAAGAAACATATTAAACATAAGAATAATATGGCTAAGCAAAGTGGTGGGCGTGGTGGTGGAAGAGGTGGAGGGCGTGGTGGAGGATTTGGTGGAAGAGGAGGAGGACGTGGTGGTGGAAGAGGCGGTGGAAGGGGCGGAAGATCGTAAGTGAACAATTATTTATAATCGATAATTTAGAAATAATGCAATGACTGATTTGAAGATTACTTTAATTTAAATATATTATTATTTACTCGGGATTATTTTCAAAATAGTTGTCTCCTAAAATATACAGTCTCCCAAAATTGCTTGAGAGCTGCTAGGCTTGAGAGTTAGTGGTCAGCAGCAATCCGCACTTGAACGCAATCCAATCCTCAGTCAAATAAATTACACTTATTACTATCCTCTTCTTGTCAGTATTAGCATTTCAATCATAATTCAATCTAGTCGAGCATTGAAATATTGTCCTTTTATTATTATGTCATCCTCTGCTGCTTCTGCCTCCTCTGCTGGTGTAACTTCAACCACAGATAATCTCTATGAGAATCTTCTTGCTCACAGGGATGTTATGGACAATGTTATCTTTGAATGGCTTAGTACCAAAGATCTGGTTCAACTTGATAGTGCGGTCGTTGGAAATAGACGTCGCAAGGCTTTTCATCAATCTCTTTCGAACATTCGCTATGGTGTTCCCTTTGAGAAGAATTTGGAATATTGGTGGAGACATCATAAGAGCATCTTGAAATGGTTTATCGATCGTCGTATGTATAACTCTGAAGGCATTTGGCATGTGAACCAAAAGCTATGGGAAGTTATGATGCAAGATAAGAAGTATGATCCGCTCATTGCCAGAATGCGTGGTATTCGATTCGAGAACTTCAATAGTGAAACCGCTCTAGTTGGTTTGGACAAATGTACTAATCTCTTTCGTCTTGAAATATGCAACTTGCTGCAACCCAAGCCCAATGGTGCTCCTTTGAACATTCCAAGTCTTCAAGAACTGTATGTTCAGAATGTAGCTATGAACCCTGATTTCTTGCGACTCTTTTCCAATGTTCCATCGTTAAAGTTCATCCAATTCCATCATGCACGCTACCAAGCAGTCCCAACGGATATTGCTAATGCTTTCATTGGTACAGTGGAGAAGATTAAGGTCATCGGTGACTTGGATGGCTTCCTTACACATATTGTTCAAGGAGTTACTCGTTTGCAAAATGTTACTATCGACAAGATGCACAAAGCTGAAACAACACCACAGGACTTATCTATCTTCTTAACACGTATTCCCGAAGTCCGCATTCTTTCTGTAGATCGAATGAGATTGCATATTCCTTCATTCTTTAAATGTCTTACTGTTCATAATCGCCACTTGAGAAGCTTACACCTCAATCACATTCGAGTCATGGATCTAGAGACTCCCTGTCCAGATGTTCGAGTAGACTTGACTTGCACACGTCTTCAAATTTCTACTTTGCTACCAAGTACAAACCAACAAGTAATGTCGATTATTAATCTATGCAAGAATATTGTGTCGGAGTTAGCAATTTCGTTTTGTTCGAGACTGGAGAATGATGGATATGCTGAAATTGCTCGTACTTGTAGATTGCATTCAATGGAAATTGATGATCGTCGTGAACTGTATGAAGGAACTGAGAATGCTGGGCGCATTGATCAAGTTGCGAATATATTTGGTGGAGTAGCAAAGTTTAGATTGACTCTATGGCCTGAATGGAAGTCAGAGAAGGAGAAGACCATGGTTCCACACGAAAAGACTATCGCATACGAAAGAGGTTTTGATGTCTAAACAACAGGATGTCAGTGGGTTAATCAATATGGTTAATATTATCTTAAATTTTAACATTTCATGAAACCTAAATGTAACATCAAGTCTATAATTTTAAATTATAGACTTGATTTTAGTGTCATTCATTGTACACTAAGAACGATAAACTAAAAGCCAAAACTAATAAAACCCTATTTAACTATCACGACTACTGCTACTGTAGTCTTATTTTTTTTAAAAAAGAAAAGGTATTGCCGGTTGAATACTATACTGCATTCGACTCTTTGATGCGATAAGCGAACATCGTATTCGAATACGGAAAACTCGTTTAAAACGATTTGAATATATAACATATGCGCAGCTATAAACCACAATCTTTAGTAAATTTTTGGAAGGAAGTATCCACTAACATTAAAGAAAGACAGAAACTGATAAAATTGGCATTAACACTGATTGACTGAAACTTACATTTTGTGATAAAGCAAGCATGCTGTGAACATCCAACATATTTAGCGTCTCTTGGAATTTGCTCATGAAAGTCATAACGCTTAACAACTGTTCCATGTAATTTGATCAAATAACATACATGATACACCAGTGAACTTACCTCCATAATTGGTAGAATTCTGAGAACTATGTCTGCCAAGGGCCATAAGAAATGCCCAATGACTAAATATAGATGGTACTTCCACCGAAAAACTTAAGATATCTTCGATAACATAGATGCCACCAGGTGCAACATGTGGCCAGATCACTTGGAAGGACGTAATTTGTTGAAATGGCATATGCCCTCCATCATCAATGACAATATCCAACGGTTTGTCAATCTTTTTCATGGTATCTTTTAAGAATTTAACGTCTTCTTGATCACCAAAGAATACCTTTTGGCGTATTCTTTCACCAATAAATGGATATTCATTGAGTAAGTTTGTAAGGCACTCTTCCTCGGTAATGCCTTTCTTTGGATTGATCATATCAATAGCATGATAATCTAAGCCAG
>JACCEA010493996.1_pt1 | contig 11460 bp, 10 predicted proteins | sample 7449851 | NCBI WGS metagenome assembly JACCEA01 (sample SAMN15323453, study PRJNA562643) | freshwater metagenome | isolation source: river surface water | place: USA:Blue River Watershed | collected 2017-08-18 | reverse complement strand
GCAAAGCCCAGTCCTATGAGCATGGCGCCTGTAACGGCGACTGGTGTACCAAATCCGCCTGCACCTTCAAAGAAAGCTCCGAAAGAAAAGGCAATCAGGAGTAATTGCAGACGGCGATCACCACTAATGCCCGCTATGCTTTCACGCAAGACTTTGAATTGTCCTTTGCGATCAGTTAACTGATAGAGGAAGATCACATTCAGAATGATCCAGCCGATCGGAAATAAACCATAGCAAGCACCGTATAAGGCTGATGCAACAGCAGCATCGGCTGGCATGGTGAAACCCCAGATTGCTACGACCAAAGCAGAAACCAAACCCATTAAGGCAGCAATGTGTGCTTTGATATGGAAAAAAGCCAGTGCAGCAAGCATGACAACTACAGGAATTGCAGCTGCCAGCGTTGACAATAAGACGTTGTTAAACGGGTCATAAACTTGTGACCACATAATGATATCTCCCCCAAAAACCGAACGCGGCGTAGCCTAGCATCATATTGAAGCAGGGAAACCTTGTCCATGCGTTTCACCTGCGACTGATCAAGGTTTTCACGTCTTGCCGGTGAAAATTCTTAGTCTTGTTTTGAAAAATTTTTGCTTGCTTTAGAAAAGTAGACGGACTTCGCCTACAAATTTAGCGTTGAGCTGTGAATACATCGCCAAAAATTTTAGGTGAACCCGATGGTAAGCAGCGATAAAACTGCTGCGGCGCTGTGATTGTGCCGCCTAATGCACCAGCAGCGCGCCATGGCCAGCGAGGGTCGTTGAGAAATCCACGAGCTACTGCGATGATATCGGCTTGCTTTTTTTGCAAAATTTCTTCCGCTTGCTGACCTTGTGTAATCATACCGACCGCCATCACTGGAATCGTCACGGTCTTTTTAATCGCCTCTGCAAAGGGCACTTGATAACCAGGTCCGATGGCAATTTTCTGCTGTGGCGAGACACCGGCGGAGGAAATATCTAGGAAATCTGCTCCTAGCTCTTGTAAACGCTGGGATAGCACAATACTTTGGTCAAGATCCCAACCACCTTCTACCCAGTCGGTAGCAGAGAGCCTAGCGCCGACAGCGATGTCTTTGCCCGCTGCCTCTTTCACTGCTTGGAAAATTTGTAAGGGCAGGCGCATGCGATTTTCTAGCGAGCCGCCAAATTCATCAGTGCGATGGTTTGCAAGTGGAGACAAGAATTCATGCAGTAAATAACCATGTGCCATGTGCACTTCAATCACATCAAATCCTAAAGCTTTAGCACGCTTGGTGGTAGCAACATAATCCGCTATGACTTGTTCTATGTCTTTTGCTGTCATTGCCAAAGGCGGTGCTTCTTCTGGCATATGCGGAACCGCAGAGGGTCCGAATGTTTGCCAACCTCCTTGATTCACAGGCATTAAAGCGCCGCCTTCCCATGGGCGTTGACTAGAGGCTTTACGACCAGCGTGGCCAAGTTGTATGGCGAGTTTGATAGGGGAGAGTGCTCGTATTGTGTCTACCACTTTCTTTAAAGCAGCCTGATTCTCGTCATTACATAAAGTCAGGCAACCGGCTGTGATGCGACCTTCTGGATTAACAGAGGTTGCTTCTACAAAGAGTAATCCTGCTCCAGAAATTGCCAATGAACTTAAGTGCGTCAAATGCCAGTCGGTGGCATTGCCATTCTCAGCAGAATATTGGCACATAGGGGAAATCATGATGCGATTTGCCAGTGTATGAGTACCAATTTTTAAAGGAGAAAAAAGTAGAGGAGCAGTCATAGGTGTATTTACTTAGATAGAAAAAGTCACTGTGTTTGCTTGAGCATACGAGGCAGTGATAGTTTGTTAATGAAAAATCGGATGAGAGATCAAAAAAGATGACCTAATTTTTTTGCCTTGGTGTTCAGATAGTGTGCATTAAAGCCTGTAGATGGCATGACTAGTTCTACACGTTCAGCTTGTATGCCTAACTTAGCGAGTGCTTCTATTTTGCGGGGATTGTTCGTCATGAGCTTCAATTTATGTACACCGAAATGTGCAAACATAGGCGCACAGATTGCATAGTCACGTTGATCATCAGCGAAACCCAGTTGATGATTTGCTTCTACGGTATCAGCTCCTTGTTCTTGTAATTTATAAGCACGGATTTTATTTAACAAACCTATGCCACGTCCTTCTTGTCTTAAATAAAGCAAGATGCCGCGACCTTCAGCTGCAATTTTTTTTAATGCACCTTCAAGTTGTGCACCACAATCGCAGCGTTGACTAAAAAGAGCATCTCCTGTGAGACATTCCGAGTGCAAGCGCGCCAACACGGGAAGTTCGCCCGTTAAATCACCAAGGGTTAATGCGAGATGTTCTTTGCCACTTTCACTATCGAGAAAGGCATGCAGCTCAAAAGTAGCCCAAGGAGTGGGAAGAGCGCAGCTCGCTACATAATTCATGGTAGATGCGCTATTTGGTAAAGACATGATGGAAAGCCTAGCAATCGTCTGTTTATCTGGTTAAACAGACAGTCAATAAGCTAGCTGAGCAAGGCGGGCTAGCAAAGAAAGTCACCAGATTTTTAACTAAAAACGAATTATGCCGCAATCAAGGCGTGACATCCAATTAGACTGGAATCGACGCAGTCGTCAGAGTTGAGTAAAGAGTTAAATTAAGGCAGATCGAATAAAAGTAACTCTGCGTCTTCAGCCTCATTAATCGTGATCTGTGTTTCAGCTTGAATTTTAAGTGCGTCACCGGTATGCAAGTGCGTACCATTCACCGTGACTTTTCCTTTAATGAGATGCAAATAGGCAGAACGGCCTTCTGCCAGAGTGTGTGTGATTTCTTGTGATTGTTGAAGTATCGATGCATATAGCTTGGCATCTTGATGTATGGTTACCGAGCCTTGATCACCATCCGGCGATGCAATCAAGCGCAGCTTGCCTGCTTTAGAAGATGTATCGAAATGCTTTTCTTCGTAACTAGGTGGTATACCTTGTACGGATGGCTGTATCCAGATTTGCAGAAAATGTACCGGTTTATCAGACGAGTGATTAAATTCACTATGCATTACACCCGTACCCGCACTCATGCGTTGAACATCACCATAGCGCAATACCGATCCATTGCCCATGCTGTCTTTGTGAGCTAACTCACCATCCAGCACATAGGAAATGATTTCCATGTCACGGTGGCCGTGTGTGCCAAAGCCTTTCGCTGGTGTGACTTTATCTTCATTAATCACCAATAAAGGACCAAATCCCATATGTCTGGGATCATGATAGTGACCAAAAGAAAAGGTGTGGCGGGAATCTAGCCAGCCAAAATTAGCGATACCTCTGTCATCTGCTTTGCGAACTTCTAACATGAATGCCTCTGAAAATCGGTTTATTCGGATTGCTTGTAAGCGTAAATAAATTAATTAAACCGCAAGTAAAGCGGTGTAAAAATTTAATCTTGCATAAGATTTTATAGCATTCCTAGTTCGCGGTGAATAACCCAGACAGCGAACAGGTTATTCGGATTTTCAGTTTATTGCGAGATGAGCGCTGATCATGCGCCTGCTAATGAAAGTTTGCCGTGTATTGTGCTTGTTCTTGTTGAACTTCAAAATTATTCAACGGCCGACCTTTAGGATAATTTTTACGTTGCCTTAGCGCGTATCCTTCTTTATAAATATTAATAAGACTAAATTCATTGCTGGTAAGTGTTTCAATTTTAAAGCGTAGCTGAAACATGGTGACTCGAATATTTCTTCCATCTTGAGATCGGCCAGTAATTTTAAACAGTAGGGCAATATCTTCAAGACTAATCACACTACCAAAATTCCTTAAAAACATTTCAGCAATCACAAGTTCAGTTGGTGTGAGATCAATTTTTCTTTTTCCAAAACACAGCGTTCTTGTATCAGAAATCAAAGTCAGAATGCTAGAGGGTGTTTCTGATTCCGTGCTTTTGCTTCTTCTTAAACTGGTAAATAATCGCGAAACAAGATCCGTTATGTTTAAGGGTTCCATCATCCAATCTGACACTATCTGTGGCAAATCAACCAGTTGTAGGCTAGGTGCTTCCGCATGAAAAATTAGCACTATGGGTGCAATACCATATGGAAAAGCAGGTGAGGTCTGCATGAACAAAAATTCTCTTTGCTCTAATTTTTTAAGATGATTAATGATGCTGATGTCAGGTGTATCGATGAGCACGATAGATCTTCCTACCTCACGATTGGCAATATCTTGGACTTGTAGATTTTCACCTAGTGCTACTAATTGCCAATCAATACGTTGATCAAAAATTTTTCTTGGAAATATAGATTGTTGTGCCGCCATTTCTTTGGTGAGACGTTCAAATAGACGACGTCCTTTAATCTTCAGTGTGATTCGCATACGAAGCCCCCGTTCGTTTAAATTCCTGTTGAGATCAGTCGCCCATTCGACTCATAATGCGTTACACCATGATGATGAGATAAGTCATGCAATTCGTTATTACGCGACTAAAGCGCTGCTTTCCTGTAAGCCTTTAATGTTTTGCCAAAGATTAGGCTTGAGTTGTCGAGCACGTTCTCCCGATGTGTATACCCTTATCTCTAGATGACAGGCCCATGCTTCACTGCCTGCATACATGAGTCGATTCGCTTGAATGTCTGCTTTCACAGTGCGCTCAGGTAGCCACGCAATGCCTATGCCATTCAATGCAAGAGCATGTAAAACACGTGATGAAGAGCTTTGCGCAATTACATTGAATTGAGGATGACTACTGGTAAATCGCACGATGCCATTACAAAGTCTTCCAAAGAATGTGTCAGGTGGATAGCTCAATACAGGAAGATTGCGAGTTTTTGCGTCCAACAAAGGAAAACGCAATTCACCCGATTCAGTTGGTGCCACGACAGGAACCAAACGATCGCTTCCTAAAAAAATAGAAGGAAAGGCTTTGTCTTCTAATGTCATAGGAGCGAGAGGGCTAGAATAAATCATGAGTAAATCACAGCGCGCATTTGATAAGCTGAGTATGCCCTCGTAGGTTTCGCCTGTGATTAATTCAAATTTCAGGCCATTGACACGGTTATTGAGTTTCAATATCCAATCTGAGAAAAAATGTGCAGCTAGAGTATGTGAAACAAAAAATTTAGTCCCTGAAAATGCATAATTGCGATGACCTAATGCCATTCGTGTTTCATGTAATTGCTTTACCATTTCTCTTGCTGTGTCGCGAAATAAATATCCGGCCATAGTGAGTCTGGGAGGTACGGTATCGCGATCAATTAAAGGTATGCCTACCCATTCCTCTAGCGATCGTATGCGACGGCTAAAAGCTGATTGCGTGACATTACGGCTCTGCGCTGCCCGAGTGAAGCTAGATAATTCTGAGAGAACAAGAAAGTCTTCTAGCCATTCAATATCCATATGGTCTCCTGTGGGCCGAATAGTTTTTAGATAAATAGTTTCAATGGATAATGAATAAAGTTTCTCAAAAATAATTTTTATGTGAAATTAAGTAATTAAAATCAGGAAAGTTTTTTTCAATATTAATCATTCATACAAATACCGAATCTAATCAAATTGGTTCCATTCCGATAGTCATTTTGTTGATTAAAAAAATCATAGCTTTGTTATGCGTCATATGAATTTGCATTTTTGTATGCCATTAACAACGCATCAAATTTTGTTTTGCGTTAATAGATTTGTAGGCTATGGACTAAAAGCAGTAATTTTAGAAAGTAGTCTGAGTGTTTTCTATGGACAACAAAAAGATTTTATTAATGCTAGGCAATCTTTATAGTTGATTTAAGTGACTCTACATATCGATAGATATCAGAATATTTGATTTGGATTTTACGAATCACTACAGCAAAAAATATGGACGAAAAAAAACCGCCAGCGAACTGGCGGTTTTACGCGATACGAAAAAACGCAATGATTAATCTGATGCGTAAATATCGTTATCTTTGGTTTCTTTAACAAATAAGATACCAACAACTGCAGTGACCAGCGCAATGATGATGGGATACCAGAGGCCATAATAAATATCGCCTTTGAATGCAACCAACGCAAACGCTGTGGTTGGTAGCAAGCCACCAAACCAGCCATTACCTATGTGATATGGCAGTGACATCGATGTATAGCGTATGCGGGTTGGGAACATCTCAACGAGCATCGCTGCGATCGGGCCGTAAACCATCGTTACATAGATCACCAAAATAAATAACAACAACAAGACCATAGGTTTGTTGATCATGGCAGGGTCAGCTTTAGGTGGATAACCTGCTGTTTTTATCAACTCTTTGAGTTTGCCAGTAAATTCATCTTCTTTCGCTTTAGCTTCATCTTTCGGTAAGCCTGCAGAGCTATAAGATTCCAGAACCGTGTCACCTACTTTAATCACTGCAGGTGTACCAGCTGGTGCTTCTTCGTTTTTGTAGTTAACCGACATAGAAGCCAACTTGGCTTTAGCGATGTCACACGAAGAAGTAAATTTCTTGGTGCCAGTAGGATTAAACTGGAATTGACATTCATTAGGATCAGCTACAACGGTAACTGGAGCGTTCATTTGCGCTGCTTCCAAAGCTGGATTGGCGTAGTGCGTCAATGCCTTAAAGATAGGGAAGTAGGTTGCAGCTGCTAACAGACAGCCCGCCATGATGATGTTCTTACGACCGATTCTGTCCGACAGTGAGCCAAAAATAATAAAGAATGGCGTACCGATGAGCAGAGAAACTGCGATCAAAATATTTGCAGTTGGTCCGTCTACTTTCAATGTTTGCGTCAAGAAGAACAGGGCGTAGAACTGACCGGTGTACCAAACGACAGCTTGACCTGCTGTGAGACCAACTAAAGCTAGGATCACAATCTTCAAGTTTTTCCATTTACCGAATGCTTCGGATAACGGTGCTTTAGAAACCTTGCCTTCGTCTTTCATACGTTGGAAAGCAGGCGATTCATTCATAGATAAACGAATCCAAACTGAAATACCTAATAAGAAAATCGAGACCAAGAACGGAATACGCCAGCCCCAGTCAGCAAAGGCTTCTTCACCGATTGCAGTACGGGTGCCTAAGATCACCATCAAAGACAAGAACAGACCTAAGGTTGCTGTGGTTTGTATCCATGCTGTGAAAGCACCACGCTTGTGATCTGGCGCATGCTCAGCAACATAAGTCGCCGCACCACCATATTCACCACCGAGAGCTAAGCCCTGCAAAATACGTAGAACGATCAGGGTGATAGGCGCTGCTATACCTATGCTGGCATAGGTAGGTAATAGCCCTACGATAAATGTTGAGCCACCCATCAGCAGAATGGTGACTAAGAAGGTGTACTTACGACCCACCATGTCGCCTAAACGACCAAATACGATTGCGCCGAAAGGACGTACCAAGAAACCAGCAGCAAAAGCTAGCAGAGCAAAAATAAATGCGGTATTAGGATCAGTGCCTGCGAAGAACTGCTTCGCAATAATGGCGGCAAGTGAGCCATATAAGTAGAAGTCGTACCATTCAAATACGGTACCTAGGGACGACGCAAAGATAACCTTGCGTTCTTCCGGCGTGATGACATGCACCGGAGCCTCAGCTGTGGCCATAATATCTCCTTAATATTTTAATAAGTTTGTATTGGGCAAACGCTCCTTGCCTCAATAGCGCAGAGTGTAGGCAGTGTAACTTACGCGTTCCTTTCTTGGAACTTACAGAAACTTACAGCGCGGCCTATATTTTGCGAACGATCGTGCGGGTAAATATGCTATTCTCGTCGGCAATTTTTGGCACACAACGCTTATAAAGAAACTAGCCAAAAGCGAACCAGCAGTAAAGTATGGCCCTAATCCATTCCTCTATTTAGTTTTTCATCAGGAGATCTTCATGACCGATGCAGTCATTGTTTCTACCGCTCGCACCCCCTTAGCTAAATCTTGGAAAGGTGCTTTTAATATGACGCATGGCGCATCTTTAGGTGGTCACGCTTTGCAAGCTGCTATTCAACGTGCAGGTATAGAAGCAGGTGCGGTGGAAGACGTCATCATAGGTTGCGCTAATCCTGAAGGTGCTACCGGTATGAACATTGCGCGTCAAATTGCTTTACGTGCCGGTTGCCCAGTGACCACTGGTGGTATGACGATTAATCGTTTTTGTTCTTCTGGTCTACAAACAATCGCTACTGCTGCGCAACGCGTGATTGCAGGCGAGGGTGATATCTACGCAGCCGGTGGTGTTGAATCGATTTCATGCGTACAAAATGAAATGAATATGCATATGATTAGCGATGCATGGTTAAAAGATCACAAGCCAGAAATTTACTGGCCTATGTTGCAAACCGCAGAAACTGTGGCTAAGCGTTACAACATTTCACGTGAGCGTCAGGATCAATACGGTGCTCAAAGTCAGCAGCGCGCCTCTGCAGCACAAGCAGCAGGTAAATTCCAAGATGAAATCGCGCCCATGACAACTACCATGGCGGTCGCTGATAAGAACACCGGTCAAATCGTCACCAAAGAAGTCACAGCTTCCATTGATGAAGGCATACGCGCTGATACCACTTATGAAGGCGTTTCACAAATTCGTCCTGCTATTCCTGGTGGCGTGATTGCAGCTGGCAATGCGAGTCAATTTTCTGATGGTGCATCAATCGCTATTGTGATGAGTGATAAAGCAGCGGCAGCAGCTGGTAAAAAACCTTTAGGCATCTTCCGTGGTTTTGCTGTGGCTGGTTGCGAACCGGATGAAATGGGCATAGGTCCGGTATTTGCGATTCCTAAGCTACTGAAAAAAGCAGGTTTAAAAGTCGACGACATCGGTCTATGGGAACTCAATGAAGCCTTTGCTGTGCAAGTTTTATATTGCGCGGACACGCTCGGCATACCGATGGATAAACTGAATGTGAATGGTGGTGCGATCGCTTTAGGTCATCCTTATGGTGTATCAGGTGCACGTCTCACTGGTCATGCTTTAATTGAAGGTAAACGTCGCGGTGCAAAGTATGTAGTCATCACGATGTGTATCGGTGGTGGTCAAGGTGCAGCAGGCTTATTTGAAGTTGTCTAAGTGTTGGCATTGATGCGGGCGCGATAATGTCTTCCCTCATTTTGTCCCGACGTGATCTGGACTTTTTGCTCTATGAGTGGCTAGACGTTTTATCGCTCACGCAGCGAGAACGATTTACTGAGCATAATCGCGAGACATTTGATGCTGTGCTCGATTTATGTGAGCGACTAGCAACTGATGAGTTCGCAACGCATAATAAAAAATCAGATCAACACGAGCCTGAGTTTGACGGCAATAGTGTCAGCATGATTCCGGAAGTGGGCGCTGCATTGCAAGCATTTTGTGATGCAGGCTTAATGGCTGCCGGTCAAGACTTTGAACTCGGTGGCATGCAACTGCCTTGTGTGATTGAAAAAGCTGGATTCGCTTGGTTTAAAGGCGCCAATGTTGCTACCTCTGCCTATCCTTTTCTCACCATAGGTAATGCCAATACCTTACTCAAGTGTGGTTCACCTGAACAAATAGAACGCTACGTCAAACCGCTGTTAGCTGGTCGTTTTTTTGGCACCATGTGTTTATCCGAACCACAAGCAGGTTCGAGTTTGTCTGACATTGCTACGCGTGCTGATCCAGAACCGGATGGCAGTTATCGTTTGCGTGGCAATAAGATGTGGATCTCAGGTGGTGAACATGAGCTATCTGAAAACATCATTCACTTAGTGCTTGCTAAAGTGCCTGGCCCTGATGGCAAACTCATTGCTGGTGTAAAAGGTATTTCTCTATTCATTGTTCCTAAAAAAATTGTGCATGCAGATGGGAGTTTAGGCGAGCGCAATGATGTCGTGCTTGCTGGACTTAATCATAAAATGGGCTATCGCGGCACCACGAATTGCTTATTAAATTTTGGTGAAGGCAAATTCCAACCAAATGGAAAAGCAGGTGCAGTGGGTTATTTAGTCGGCAGCTTGCATCAAGGTCTCGCAGCGATGTTTCATATGATGAATGAAGCACGCATAGGCGTTGGTTTAGGTGCAGTGATGTTGGGTTACACCGGTTATTTACATGCACTCGATTACGCACGCAATCGTCCACAAGGTAGACATGCTGCGAATAAAGATCCTCATCAAGCACAAATTCCTATCATTCAGCATGCAGATGTAAAGCGCATGTTACTTGCGCAAAAAGCTTATGTAGAAGGTGGACTAGCGCTGACTTTGTATTGCGCACGTTGTGTCGATGAAGAAAAAACAGCAAGCGAAGAACATGCGCGAGCAAACGCTACGCTGTTACTCGATATCTTGACGCCGATTGCAAAATCTTGGCCATCACAATGGTGTTTAGAAGCGAATAATCTAGCGATACAAGTACATGGTGGTTATGGTTACACGCGTGAATATAACGTCGAACAATTTTATCGTGACAATCGTCTTAATCCCATCCATGAAGGCACACATGGCATACAAGGATTGGATCTGCTAGGACGCAAAGTCGTCATGCGTGATGGTGCTGCACTTGCTTTGCTCAGTGAGAAAGTACGCGCCACGATCACACAATCCGGCACTACTGAATTATCTGAGCTTGGTGGTGCATTACTACAGCGTTGGCAGCGTTTGCTCGATGTGACAACGCAATTGCATCAGAGCGGCGATGTAAACACCACGCTCGCTAATGCTTCCATTTATCTCGAAGCTTTTGGACACATAGTTGTGAGTTGGATCTGGCTGAGTCAGGCACTATGTGCTCTTGAAACAAAACAGAATGATCACGACTTTTATGCTGGAAAACTACAAGCCTGTCGTTGGTTTTTCCGTTATGAATTACCCAAAGTTGATGCACAACTTGCCTTACTTGCATCGCTCGACACCACGACATTAACAATGCAAGATAACTGGTTTTAAGAGAATAAATATGATTAAACATATCGTCATGTGGCACTTAAAGGATCATGCAGAGGGTGCGGATAAAGCGACTAACGCCATTAAAATGAAAGCATTGTTGGATGCATGTGCAGATATCGTTCCCGGCATTTTGAAATTAGAAGTGGCGATTGCGCAAACAGGTTTAGAAGCCACTTATGATGTGGTCTTGTATTCTGAGTTTGAGTCTGTGGCAGCATTAGATGCGTATCAAAATCATCCACAACATTTAGCTTTAAAACCTTTTGTAGGCGCAGTTAGGTTAGCGCGCCAATGTATGGATTATGAAGTTAAATAAATAACGAAAAAATAACGACAAAAATAAAATCAACAACAAGAGACCAGCATGCACACCATTAAAGAATTATTTGATCTCACAGGCAAAACCGCACTCATCACAGGTGGTTCACGTGGACTAGGTTTGCAACTCGCTGAAGCCTTAGGCGAGCAGGGCGCAAAGCTTGTGATCTCTTCACGCAAACAACAGGAATTAGATGAAGCAATTGCGCATCTAAAACAGCGCGGTATTGATGCGCTTGCGATTGCCTCTGATTTAGGGAAAGAGGAAGCACCACAAGCACTCGCTGCAGCAAGCCTAAAGCATTT
>JACCEA010752968.1_pt1 | contig 11462 bp, 9 predicted proteins | sample 7449851 | NCBI WGS metagenome assembly JACCEA01 (sample SAMN15323453, study PRJNA562643) | freshwater metagenome | isolation source: river surface water | place: USA:Blue River Watershed | collected 2017-08-18 | reverse complement strand
TGAATTAAGCCATTCCTGTTTTTTTTGTTCCATATTTTGAACGAGCTTTTTTACGTCCTTTTAACCCTTCAAAATCATAAACTCCACGTGTTAATTTATATTTAATACCAGGAAGATCTTTACGACGTCCTCCCTGTACCATAACTACTGAGTGTTCTTGTAAACTATGTTTTCCTTCTCCTGGAATATAACCATAAATACGTTTTCTATTTGAGAGTCGAAGTAATGCTAATTTTCGAATCGCAGAGTTAGGTTTTTTTGGAGTTCTAGTAACTAATTTCATACAAACACCTTTTTTCTGTGGACATTTTTGCAACGCAGGACGACGTTGTGAACGTCTTTTTTCTTCACGTGGTTTTCGTATTAATTGATTATATGTTACCATTTTTTTTATTGTTACTTCGTAATTTTATTACGACGTTTTGTTGAAAGAAGAAGAATTTCTTTTCAACGAGGACTAGATAATAAATCAAGCTCTATAGTAAGCTTAGGTTTTAAATAAACTCAACGCTTAGTATAAGTTGATCCATCTTTTAAGCGAATTATAGTTTCTGTACGTTGTGGATGTGTTTGTTTACGCATAGATATCCTTTATATAAACTTATTTATGTCCGGAAAGACTTGAACTCTCAACCTTTAGATCCGTAGTCTAACGCTCTAATCCAATTGAGCTACGAACATACTTTTAAATTTTAATATTTATTTAAAGTCTTCCCCAAAGATAATATATTATCTTCTTATGAGTATTCCATTCGCCCTTTATTTAACTTACACTAAAATCATTAGAGTTCGGGATGGGTTCTTGTTAGGAATGTATTTACATACACCTCTCTAGAATAGGGCTTTCAATTCTTTTCTCGTTTTCCTCTTAGTAATACAAAGTGTCAAAAACTATAGTAATAATTTTATTTTCATTTTTTTGAACTTTTGAACTAAGCATTTTCTTTATTTTTATCTATATTGTTTTACTTTTTTGAATACTAAAGTTGAATAAATTAATAATTCTGCTATACAAAATGCGGTAAAAATTAAAATTACATCACGCGCAACCGATTCTCCACCAAAAAAAGATAAACCAAATAAACTAATAAAAATAAAAGGTAAAAATCGAATTAAAATATTTGAATTTTTTTCTTTTAATCTATTTTGATATCATAAAAAATTAAAATTTTTAAAATTAAATAATATTAACATGAAATAAATTAAAAATACGAATAATCAGAAAAATAAATCAAAACTTTCACCTTTATAATATTTATATCAAGCTTCTAAATCTGGTTGAAAATCAAAATTATCTTCTTGATAGAAAATTTCTCAATGTGCTGTTATTAAATCACCAAAAAATAATCAACCTCCAATAACAATAAAATAAATAAATAAAAAAACAGAACTTAAATATAACGAATATTCTTGTTTCCTAAAAACATTTAAAATCTGAGTATTGAAATAAAAAACAATAAGCATAAAGAAAGCACAAAAAAATAAAACAATTCCTGTATGCCCTAAAATATAAAGAAATTCTTGCGGATCCTTAATTACAGCAGTCTTTTTTACAGATTCCAAAAGAATGAAAAAAAAATACTTTCCTTTTTGAAAATGTAAAATTAATAAAAATAAACTTGTAACAAAACCATAGAAAAATATAAAAAAATAAGTTTTAAAATATTTATTTTTACTTCAAAAAGGCGTTATTTTTATATTAAAATAAATAATAAAAGAATAAACTAAAATAAATGAAAATATAGAAATCATTTAATAATTTAGGCCGTGACGGATTTGAACCATCGACCGTTCCGGTGTAAACGGAATGCTCTACCAACTGAGCTAACTGCCTTTATTTTAGGGAAGGTTGGATTTGAACCAACGTAGGAAAAATCCACTAGATTTACAGTCTAGCGCTTTTGACCAACTCAGCCACTGCCCTTTAAAAATCTTTAATTAAATATGATGAAAAATTATTCACGATCATCACGGAGAGCACTTAAGAATAATGCTTCTCCTAAAGATAATGGAAGTTTTCATCCTGATGTAGCTAATCCTAAAATTCCAATTGGCATAAATCCGTGATTTACTCCACAAATTTCGCTACATTGTCCATAATAATAACCTGCACGCTCAATGAAGAGTGATGTTTGGTTTAAACGTCCTGGACATGCATCAAGTTTAACCCCTAAACTTGGAATTGCTCAGCTATGAATAACGTCAGCTGATGTTACTAATACACGAATATTTTCTTTTACTGGTAATGGTAAATGATTATCTACTGTTAAAAGACGTGTATGATGTTTTTTTTTGAAATCTAAGTCTTCTTCAGCTAACATATAGCTATCAAAACTTGTTCCTTCTACTTCGATATCAGAATCTCCTAAAACTGTTTCTAAGAATTCATTTCCTCCCATAATTTCATAAGATCAGTATCATTGGTGTCCTACTACTTTAAAAGTAAAACTTGGCTCAAGAACCTCATCTACAGAGTAAAGAAGAGAGAATGATGGAATAGCAAGATTTACGAGGATTAATGCAGGAACAATTGTTCAAATAATTTCTAATGTTGGATTATGAACAAATCCTCCAAATAACGGATATGCTGTTTTTTGTTTATCTCTACGATATAAATTAATACATGCGTATAAGATATACATAACAAACGCCATAATGAAAGTAATGAAAATAAGAAGATCATCGTGGAAGCTAATAATTCCTTCCATAATAGGTGAATATGGACGTTGGAATCCATATTGTCAGTTTTGTGCTACATTTACATGTAAGTTCTCGTTTCCTGAGTAGATTTTACCGAAAAAATTTGTTACTAATGACATTGTTTTTATAATTAAAGTTTTTTCTCTTAGTAATACAAAATGTCAACTAACATTTCAAACCTAAAATTTTAAGAGAAAATTCTTTTATACAAACCATATTTCATTTCTTAAAAACTTTGTAAATTGTTGTTGTTAAAGTTAATTAACGAGAAATATAATACGAAACTAATTTTGGTAATGAACCTTTAAAAGATAAATGAATTTCATTTGCTTTTGGATGATGTAAAAATACTGAAATCATTGTTTTCATATCAAAATGAATATAAGTAGGAATAAATCAATGAACGCGTTTTAATCTTGGAATTGAAAGGCGTCTTCTTACTTTAATTCTTCTATTTGCCATGAAATAATAAAGAGGTGATCTTACAATTGTTTTTTCTCATTTTTTCTCTTCTTTATTATAAAATGATCTAAATTTTCATTTGTGTACTTTTACTCGACGTTTTGTTAATTCTTGCCCTAACATAGCTAATTTTTTAAATGCAATTCCAGTTTCTTTTGCTAAAAGTTTTTTAAAATAATCAGCTTGTTTTAAAGCTTTTGAAATACGTTTCATTACTATTGCATTTACATTAACGTTTTGATCTTTTAATACTTCCTTTGCGTATTCACGTAATTCTGATTTTCGTTGATCAATTTCTAATTGTTTTAATGTATGTAATAATGAGTAATAATTTTTATAGGTACGTAATGTTTTTGCTAAATAATTAAAAAATTTAACTTCTGTTTTCTTTCAACGTTTAATTGAATTTTTTTGTGGAAGAATAGTTAATTTTTTAATGTTTCGAATATATTTAAAATATTTATTAACTTTAGCTCGTCTTGAATTTGTATACTCTTCTTTTTTAGTTTCATTTTGTAAATTACGAATAACTCTAAATGTTAAGTTACGATCATCAATTTTTAATTTTTTATAACGTTTTCATAAAATAACTTTAGATTTTCGTCCTGTAACATTATTTCCATCAACAATATTAATAGTTTTTTTAATACCTAAAGCAGAAAACATAGGTCTACGTTTTAATAAAATTGATGAAATTTTACGATTATCTTTTAAACTTTTTCTCACGCTACGCGCAATATTTGAATGTTTTTTTGATTTGATATTAATTCTAAATTGTGCTTTTTTAATTACTTGAGTATTATTAAGTACATTATTCAAAGTATTTACATTCATATTACGTGCATTGATATCTCTATTTGAAAGTGAACGTAAAAGTGTAACAAAACGGGTTCTTTTTTGTTTTTGTAACAATCGTGTTTTAATATATTTATTGTTATTTCGATATTTTGCAAAATTATAAACTAAAGAAAGAATTTCTTCAAAAGATTCAGATTTTAAAGTTTCTGAGTCTAAAAGATCTAATTTTAAATCTTTTTCTTTTTTAGTTTGTAAGAATAAAGGTCATTCTTCTGGTTTTTTATATCCGAAAGAAGTAGCCCCTACTTCTTGATTTTGACGTTTTTTACGTCAGATTTTTGCTCATGCTTTAGCACGTTGGCGTTTTGGAAGTTTTCGTATTTCACGACTTACTTCCTTTTGTGCTTCAATAGATTGACGTGCTTCTTTTCGTACCATATTTACATTGTTTAAAACCAATTTTTTTAAATATTTACGAATAAAAAGTTTTCATTGTGGAACTAAACGACGTCTAATTAAATAGAGTTTTTTTAATAAACGTGCTTCTTTTCTCACACGATATCGTTTTAAACGCACTAATCAACGCATTTTTTTCTTAAGGCGTTTAAATACACGACGTTGCATAAGTTGCATTCCATGAACACGGAAATAAATACGATGCTCTAACGCCTCAGAAAATACTTTTCAATATTCTGGTGTAAATTGTAAAACATACCCTGGACGTACAAGAGCATTAGGACATTTTTCAAGCCCTCCATTTAATAAAATACCTTGATGTTGTACATATTGAGTTGCAGCATAAATAGTTGGTAATACGCGTGTACGAAACAGAAACATATCCGCACGACGTTCTAAGGCACTATAAAAAGACTCGTTTCTATGCATAACTCCTGATAAATGCGTACGGAAAAAACTACGGAAAGTTTTTTCTTTAAATTTCCCGTAGAAATTACGCATTTGTTGTTTATTATAAAAATCATCTTTGTATCGACGTTTTAAAGCTTTACGTCGACGCATATATGGTCGAATATAACGACGTGCAATTGTTCATTTCATGTTATTGAATACAAGTACATGACGTTTAAATTGACCTCTACGTACTAATTTTCTTCCTCGAATGTTAAAAAAGCGGCGAAGCCTTGAATCTTTATATGGTCAAACTTTTGATTTGGCTGAATAAGTTATTTTGTATCTAGGTTTATAAATATTTCCTTGCATTTATTGATTATTTTTTTTCATTATTTACCCTCGCGTTTTCCTTTTTTTAAACGAAGAACTTCGCGATAATAATGAATTCCTTTTCCTTTATACGCATCTGGTTCGCGTAAACGTCTAATTTCTACAGCCACTTGACGTACTCGAGATAATTCTACACCTTCAATTAATAAAAGAGTACCTTTATTTTTTGATACTCTAACACGAATATCGGATGGGATTGCATATCGAACTTCGTGACTATACCCTAATTTCAAACTAATTTCCCCTCCTACTATTGCAGCACGAAACCCTACTCCTACTAAACGAAGTTTCTGTTTATAACCTTTTGTTACTCCAATAATAAGTTTATTTAATCATGCGAGATAAGCCCCTTCCATTGCAGGATTATCTTTCGATCATAAATAAAGAGATCCTTCTTTAACGGCTAAGGAAAACCCTGTTTTTTGTTTTATCAAGATACCTTTTGGTCCTTTGACTTGTAAAAAGTCAGACCCTCAAGTTAATGCTACATCACTATTTAATTTATAAGTTAACATTCTCTTTATTTGATTTTGATATTAATATACTCCGAACAATACTTCTCCCCCAAGATTTAAAAAACGAGCATCACGATCTACAAGAAACCCTTTTGGTGTTGATAAAACTAAAATACCGCGACCACCATTAGGTTGTCACAATGTTTTTGTAGATGCATACACACGACGTCCTGGTGTTGAAATACGAAAAATATTTGAAATTATAGGTTCTCCGCGAAGACTATATTTTAAGAAAACTCGAATAACTGGCTGTTTTAAAGAAGCATCTCAATGCTCATTATATCCTCGAATATATCCTTCTCGATATAAAAGACGTAAAATCTTTAAATAACGTTTCGGGAAATAAGGGTGCATTCTTGCCTCGGGAAGTTGTGCTCTTTGTGCATTTTTTATACGAACAATTAAATCTCCTAAATAATCACGCATTATTTTTATTATAATATAATTATCAACTTGAATTTTTTACTCCGATTAATTTTCCTTTTCAAACATATTTACGGAACATTAATCTTGAAAGTCCAAATTTTGAATAAATTCCACGACCACGATTTGTCATAATACAACGATTTTTAATTCGTGTAATTGACGCATCACGTGGAAATAAAAAAAAAGTTTTATATGCTGCCATACGTAATTTTCCTACGAGAAAAATGTTCTTTATAAGTGCTTTCAAAAAAACACGACTTTCTTCATATGAAGCATAAAGAACTCGTCTTCTTTTATCTTTTAATGATAAATATTTCATTTAAATTTGGAGATGACCGGATTTGAACCGATGACCTAATGCTTGCAAAGCATCCGCTCTACCAACTGAGCTACACCCCCATAAAAATATAAATTCCAGACCAGAGGCGGAATTGAACCGCCATTTAAAGATTTGCAATCTTCCACATTAGCCTTTATGTTACCCGGTCTTTATCTTTGGGCCTAAGTAGACTCGAACTACTGACCTTACGCTTATCAAGCGTATACTCTAACCAACTGAGTTATAAGCCCTATATTCTAATTAAAGAATTGCCATCAAGGCTTGCATTTGAATTTCAAGCAATGGTTTTTCTACTAAGAATAAATAAAATAATAATACAATGAAAAGAACAGAAATCATTCAAAGACGCTCTTCAGATCTATAAGCATTAATAGCATAATCACGGCTTTTATCAAAGAAAATAATTTTTACCACACGTAAATAATAGAAGAAGCTAGCAACTGTAAAAAATAATAAAAGGAAATTAGTATAAAAACGTGAGCTTTCTAATAACGCTGATAAAATATCTAATTTAACAAAGAATCCCCCTAAAGGTGGAATTCCACTCATTGAGAAAATGATTAATGAAAAAATCATTGCTAATAATGAATTAGAATTTTTTAATACTGAAAAATGAATTAATTGATTTTTTTCTTCCCCTAAATCTAATAAAATAAATCACATAATGAATGATGTAATGATATATACTGGTAAATAATGGAAAGTTGCAGATAATCCTTCACGTGTTGAAAGGCTTAATCCTAATAACATAAATCCAACATGCCCCATAGAACTATATACAAAGAATCGTTTAATTCCTTTTTCTGAAAATGCTCCAATCATTCCAAAAAGAACGCTTAAAACACTAACAATAAGAAAGAAAGGTAAAAGAATAAAAGTATATGAATGGAAAAGTACAAATAAAAATTTTGTTAAAGCAAAGAAAATCATTGCTTTTGAAAAAATAGAAAGGAAAGTTACAGAAGCAATTGGTGCTTTCCCATAAATACTAGGTGCTCAAAAATGGAATGGCGCAGCAGTAAGTTTAAAAAGGAAGTTAAAGAATACAAGAACAACTGCAGCTAACATTAAATACATAACAGTATCTGAACTTGCAAGTACTTCGTCAAAATTCTCAAATGTTGCAGTGAAAATATCTTTTACTGAATAAGGTACTTCTCTAAATCCACTAAGAGGACTCATAGGTGGAGTAAAAAGAATAAATTCCTCATTAATGTAACGAATAGTACCATAAATAACAAAATCAGTATTTTTAAGGAAAGTAACTAAATAATGATCAAACATCATTTTTGGTGTTTTAGTCATTAAAAGATCAAGATCCGCAAATCCAATTGTACCTCATCCTTTATAAATTAAAGCACAACCTAAAACTAATAATCCACTAGGTAAACTACCAATAATAAAATATTGAACCCCAGCTTCAGTACTGAAACGATTTTTACGATCAAATGCTGTTAAAGCATATGTTGCGATTGTAACAATTTCAATAGCAAGAATAAATTCTACAAGATTTTGTACTGAGAATAAGAAAAGCCCCCCTACATGAATAAAAAAAATAATTAATGAAAATTCAATTTCATAACTATTGGCAACAAAAAAACGATCTGCAATACCATAAAAGAAAATAGATACAATAAATAAAGCATAAATGAAAAATAATTTAAAAAATAAATTATCTTCAGAAAATAACATATAAAAATTATGTGATGGATATGCTTTAAAAATAAAATTATAAAAAATATCTAATACATATTCATTACTACCGAAATCGTTTGTTGTTCCTAAACGTGGAAAAATATCTACTTTACTAACGTTCGGCAAATAAAAGATCGGTGTTTTAAAAGAAACATCAAATGAAGTACTTCAAAAAAGGAATAAAAGATAAGAGAATCCTAATTTATTTGCAAAACGTGTAAATGTACCTTGTTTTTTAAAGAATAATGAAACACTTAATAAAAATAAAGCAATAAATCCAAGTTGATAAAACCCTACTCATTCTAATACATGAATAAGTACACGACTTCACATTGAAATTCCAAAGTCTTGATAATCAAATGAAACATGTTGTGGCATTCCTACAGGAACTCCTGTAAAGTCCATTTCCGGATATGTTTTAATGAATCCGAGTACTCCATAAGGATTTAATCCAAATGATGCTACGTTAACACGAAGAACATTACGAATAATTGTATTCTCTAAGAATCCACCTAATGGTAAGAACATTAAGAAGTATAAGAAATATACCACTGTTACGAAAACCCCCATTTCGATATATGGTGTTTCTACGATTTCTTGCCCAATTCACCCTAAACTAATTGAATCTGCAAAGAAGAATCAGAACATTCAAATGTTTAATGGTTTGAAGAAATTGCTACGGAATGTTGAAGTATCTACAACAGGTAATAAAGCTAAAATTACAATCGCTGTTACCATCATAACAACCCCTCCTAATTTATCAGGAATACTACGTAAAATAGCATAAAACGGTAAGAAATATCACTCAGGCACAATGTGTGCTGGTGTTACTAATGGGTTTGCTTCAATATAGTTATCTGGGTGTCCTAAATAATTTGGTGCATATACTACAAAAAGAGAAAAGATTCATACAAAAATAAAGAATCCAAATAAATCTTTTACGTAGAAATATGGATAGAAAGGAATACGATCATAAATTCCATTTACCCCTAATGGATTATTTGATCCAGGTTGGTGTAAAAGAATTAAATGTAAGAAAGCTAATCCAGCAATAATAAATGGAACAAAATAGTGTAAACTAAAGAAACGGTTTAATGTTGGATTATCTACAGAGAATCCCCCTCAGAGTAATTGAACAATAGAATCTCCAATGTATGGGATTGCTGAGAAAAGATTTGTAATAACTGTAGCTCCTCAGAAACTCATTTGTCCTCAAGGTAATACGTATCCCATGAATGCTGTTGCCATCATAGCTAAGAAAATTACGATTCCTGAATATCAAAGATTTGCACGTGGTTGGTAATATGATCCATAATATAATCCACGGAACATATGAAGATATACGATAAGGAGGAACATAGATGCTCCGTTTGCATGAATATAACGTAAGATTACTCCCCCTTTTACGTCACGCATAATGTGTTCTACACTAGCGAAAGCTAAATGTACTTCTGCTGCGTAGTGCATTGCAAGTAAAACTCCTGTTACGATTTGAGTTACTAACGCCATTCCTGCTAAAGATCCAAATCCTCATAAATATGTTAAGTTAATTGGAGTAGGATAAGTATCAATGTGATTTGACACAGTAGCAACTAAAGGATTTTTTAATAATTTTGAATATAATGACATTGTTTCGTAATAAAATTACGCCTAGAAAAATATAATCTTTTCTAAGAAACAAAATCTAAACACATTTAATCTATTTGATTCTGTTTATAACGCTGAGAAATTTCGTTGTTTATTTAAAAACAATGAAGCTTCTACCATTGTTATTGAATTTGAACTCAAAAGATCTGTAGTATAGAAATTATCCATTACTCTCACAAAAGGTACATGTTTAATTACAATATTAGTTTCTTTAATATCATAAGTAAATAATGTTGAAAATACATAAGATTTTTCTAAATTTTTATCTAAAGAAACTTCTTCTTGAAGACGTCAAATTTTCCCTAATGTTGAAAGTCATTTTTCAGGTAATGTTTGTGCACGCATTAATGTTGCAAAGAATCCTTCAACTGTTGTAATACGCTCTGGTGGTGTTACTCCTTTATAAAATTTACGGATACGCCCATCAGCTGCGGCTAAGAATCCATCTTTTTCGTAAAAAGTTTTAATCGGAACTAAACGATCACTAGAAACATTAGTATTTCTATGTGTTGCGAAAGAAACTAAACGTGTTCCTTTTGAAAATCATTTTTTTGATGTTAATTCAAAAGGTTGTACGGCAAAAAGAAGATCAATTTCTTTATCTGCGATATCATCTACATATAAAGATGAACGAACTCCTGGTGCAATCCCTAAAGTATTAGCAATCATAGATGTAGTATTTGATTGTAAAACTCCTAAACGTTCTCCTGTTTTTGTTTTCATAAATAATTTTTTAGCAAAAAAACGAGAAATTGTTTGTAAAATTTTACCATTAATACCCTTTAATGCTTCTGCCCCTAATAAAACAGATGACCCTTTTGTTACAACTAAAATTTTTGTTGCATTAGTACAATTTTCTACTAAAGATAAAAGAGCTTTTGGTGTAATTCCAAGATGAGCATCTTTTAACTTTAATGGACTATAATTACCGATTGAAAAATAAGAAAGATCACGGCTTTGTTGTTGTTTTCTTAATGAAGTATTTAAAACTGAAGCTTCAAAACGTGGATTTGTACCAATCATTACAAGAGCACTTAAATCAGTAAAACTAGATACAGTACGATTTAATGTATAAAAACTTGGAATATCGAAGTTAATTTTTGATAAAACATTTCCTGCTTGAATATTAGAAGATCCATAAAATTTAAGAACTTCATTTAACATATAAGCTCCTTCAATATCTACAAGAGATTCCATTACAGCTCCAATTTTAATTGGTTTTTTTTTAGATGTATTTGTTTGTACATACGCAAATGCATTTCCACGTAACACTTCTACTAATTCTAATAATAAATCTCCAAGTGACATTTTTTTATATCCTACAGTCATATCTTTTGCATAAACTGCGGCAAGACGTTGTTTGCGTAAACTATCAAAGGCATAACGGGTTTTATCTGAAATTCAGTTATCATCATAAATACCATTTGATCTTGGAAGAATACGCACAATTTCTTCTTTTGTTGTTGCTGGAACAACAACTTTTCCAATTTTCATTTCTTGACGACTAGATTTTCTAGTTTGAACTACAATATCTGTACAAAGTGCATCAAAGAAATCAATTGTTTCTACTTTATGTAATTCTCAACTACGAGCACGATAAGCATAAGGTTTTGAAGTTAAAGCTCCTACTGGACAAATAT
>JACCEA010205217.1_pt1 | contig 11462 bp, 9 predicted proteins | sample 7449851 | NCBI WGS metagenome assembly JACCEA01 (sample SAMN15323453, study PRJNA562643) | freshwater metagenome | isolation source: river surface water | place: USA:Blue River Watershed | collected 2017-08-18 | reverse complement strand
TATGCCAACGCAGCAGGCGTGTTTGACCCCGCACTGGGCGAAGTCGGTGTGATCAGCAGCGTCACCCAAGCGTTTTGCCGCGATTGCAACCGCGCCCGCCTTTCCACCGAGGGCAAGCTCTACCTCTGTTTGTTTGCCACACAGGGCTACGACTTGCGCAGTCTCATGCGCGGATCGCAAGCCTCTGATGCAGACATTGCCTCTGCCATCGGTCACATCTGGCACAAACGCGATGACCGCTATTCAGAACTTCGTGCCTCCATGCCCGCCGACAGCACCCCCGATGGTTCATCCAGTTTGCGCCGCGTGGAGATGAGCTACATCGGCGGCTAAGCACCCACCCCACGAAACACCACATGACACATACCATCGCCCCACAAGACATCACCGGCCTCATCTTGGCCGGTGGCCGAGGCAGCCGCATGGGCGGCGTGGACAAAGGCTTGCAAAACTTCAACGGCATTCCGCTGGCGCTGCACACCCTCATGCGCTTAGGCCCTCAAGTCGAAAGCGTGATGGTCAATGCCAACCGCAACCTCTCAGCTTATGAGTCCTTTGGCGCGGCGGTCTGGCCCGATGCCTCGGCTGACTTTGCTGGCCCCTTGTCTGGCTTTTTGGTGGGTTTAGAACGGGCCGAAACTCCTTTTGTGCTGACTGTCCCCTGTGACACCCCTCGTTTGCCACTCGATTTGGCCAAACGCTTGGCCGAAGCCTTGGTCCGCGAAGACGCCGACATTGCCATGGCTGCCGCACCCGAAACCGATGAACACGGCCAAACCCAAGTTCGCACACAGCCCGTGTTTTGTCTCATGAAGATTGAGCTGTCTGAAAGCTTGGTCAAATTCACCCACAGTGGTGGCCGCAAGATTGATGCATGGACCGCACAACACAAAACCGTGGTAGTCCCCTTTGACGCCGAGGGCGACGACCCATTGGCGTTTGCCAACGTCAACACCTTGACCGAATTGCAAGCCCTCGAAAACGCCGCGCCATGAAAAGCATTGACGACATTGCCGCCGCCCTACAAGGCTACGACCCTCAAGCTTTGAGCGTAGACCAAGTCCACGCGTTTTTGCGCGAGCTGGTACAGCCCTTATCAGCCAAAGAATCGCAAGATGTGTTTTTGATGGACGCGCTAGGACGCGTATTGGCGCAAGACGTGGTGTCGCCAATCAGCGTGCCCGCCCACAACAACTCGGCCATGGATGGCTTTGCTTTCAATGCCGCACAACTGCTGCCCGATCAACCCCTCGCCTTGCGTGTGGTGGGCACAGCGCTGGCTGGCAAGGCGTGGCAAGGCAAGGTCAACGCAGGCGAATGCCTCAAGATCATGACGGGCGCCATCCTGCCCGATGGGCTAGACACCGTGGTTCCGCAAGAGTTTTGCCAAATTGATAGCACGCACGATGTGACCACCATCACCATTGCGCCCAATATTTTGAAAGCAGGCGACAACCGCCGCTTGTTGGGCGAAGACCTCATGCAAGGTCAGCCTGCGCTGAAGGCAGGCCAGCACCTCACGCCTGCCGCCTTAGGCTTGGTTGCCAGCTTGGGGCTGCCTGATGTGCGCGTGCACCGACGTTTGCGCGTGGCCTACTTCTCTACTGGCGATGAAGTGCTGAGCTTGGGCGAAACACCCCGCGAAGGCGCGGTGTACGACAGCAACCGCTACACCGTGTTTGGCCTGCTCACCCGCATGGGCTGCGAAGTGATCGACATGGGCGTGGTGCGTGACGACCCTGCTTTGCTAGAAGCTGCCTTTGCCAAAGCCGCCAAAGATGCCGACGCCATCATCACCAGCGGTGGCGTGAGCGTGGGCGAAGCCGACTTCACCAAAGCCATGATGAAAAAGCTTGGCGATGTGGCCTTTTGGAAAATCGCCATGCGCCCTGGTCGCCCGATGGCGGTGGGTCGCATAGGCCAATCGGTGTTGTTTGGCCTGCCTGGCAACCCCGTGGCGGTGATGGTGACCTTCCTCGCCTTTGTACGACCCGCACTGCTGCGCATGATGGGCAGCAGTGCTCAAGCCGCGCCCCTGTTGCGCGCCAAAAGCTTAGAGCCCATGCGCAAGAAAGCGGGTCGCACCGAATACCAACGTGGGTTTGTCAGCAGCGCACCTGACGGCACCCTGCAAGTGCGCACCACTGGCAACCAAGGCTCAGGCGTGCTGAGCTCGATGGTGCATGGCAATGGCCTCATCGTGTTGCATCACGCGCAAGGCAATGTCGCCGTGGGCGACGAAGTGGATGTGATGATGTTTGAGGGCACAATTTAAATACATTGAAAATGACTAACTAAAAAAATGTAATCAGCACCTTGGTTAATTCACGATCAAGTGTAAGCAACCGAAGCAAGTCAAAATGAATTCAAAAAAAAATCCATCAATTCAGAGCATTGAAATATCAAAGATTGACATCGAAAATTTTGATGTCAACTGCAATATTAATGCTGTGCTTACACATTATTTACACAACTTAAAACAAGATGCAGGCTCCTCTTATAAAAAAGCTGCAGTGAAATTTGCAAAAGATATTCTAAAGGACAAGTATCCAAGCAAGCGAATAACATTTAAAGTTGCTGAAGACGCATTGCAATACAGTTTCTTTGACTCGCATCAAACTCCTTTCCCATCGATAGAAAAACCAAAATTCAAATTTATCGATCTATTTGCAGGCATTGGTGGCTTTCGTCTTGCCTTACAAAACTTAGGTGGTAAATGTGTATTTACAAGCGAATGGGATAAAGAAGCACAAAAAACATACAAAGCCAATTTCGGAGAAACACCTTTCGGAGATATTACCAAAGAGGACATAAAATCATACATACCAAATGATTTTGACATCTTGTGTGCTGGATTCCCCTGCCAAGCATTTTCAATTGCTGGAAAAAGGGGGGGCTTTGAAGATACAAGAGGCACGCTATTCTTCGATGTTGCTGAGATTATCAAACGCAAACAACCTAAAGCGATCTTTCTAGAAAATGTAAAGGGACTTAGAAATCATAATAGCGGAAAAACTCTTGCCACAATTTTAAATGTATTGAGAAACGATCTCGACTACTTTGTACCCGAACCAGAAATAATTAACGCCAAAGATTACGGAGTCCCGCAAAACAGAGAGCGAATTTATATTATCGGCTTTCACAAAGACACGGGAGTTACAAATTTTAAATACCCAAAACCCTTAAACATTAAAACAAGTTTCTCCGACATAAAAGAAAGTAAAGCTCCTCCAACAAAATATTATCTTTCAAAGCAATATCTCAATACTCTAAAAAATCACAAGGCGAGGCATGAAAGCAAAGGAAATGGATTTGGTTACGCCATTATTCCTGACAATGGAATTAGCAATGCTATTGTAGTCGGAGGCATGGGTAGAGAAAGAAATTTAGTCATCGATCACAGAATTACAAATTTCACACCAACCACCAATATTAAAGGCGAAGTAAACCGGGAAGGCGTTCGAAAGATGACCCCGCGTGAATGGGCTAGATTGCAAGGTTTTCCTGACAACTTCCTGATTCCCGTTTCCGATGCATCTGCATACAAACAATTTGGCAATTCTGTCGCTGTACCTGCAATTCAAGCAACCGCAGAAAAAATTATTAAACTCATTTTGAAAAAATAAAATGTTAACAGCTAACAAAGGCGAATGGAGTGAAATATACACACTATTAAAGGTGATTTCTGAGAAGCAAATTTGTGCTGGCGACAGTAATCTCAATAAAATAGAGAATCTAATATTTCCTGTTATCAAAATTCTCCGAGACGAAACCCATGGAACGTTTGAGTTTAGCTACATGGATAGTTTGGTGTTAGTTAATAATGGAAAATCAACAATAAGAATCCCTATAGCAGAGTTCCATGAAAACGCCTGCTTTTTACTAAATGAATTAAAAAAGAAAACGCAATCTTCATTTTCAATTCCAATAATTGAGAACTTTATAAATTCGTTCGGCAGCCACTCTGTTAAAGCTAAATCAACAGTTAAAAGTGATATTAGGATTATTATCCACGACCCACGAACAGGAACAAATCCCGAACTTGGATTTAGTATCAAATCTCAACTTGGAAGCGCTGCCACTTTGTTAAATGCTGGAAGAACAACAAATTTCATCTATCAAATAGATAAATCAAAGCTAACGCAAACAGACATTTCAGAAATTAATTCAATAAACTCTAAGAGCAAAATAAAAGATAGACTTAAAAAGCTAAACCAGCTAAAAGTTAGTCTCAATTACAAATCCACTGAGAGTATTGTTTTTGAAAACAACCTTACCCTAATTGATAGCGCTTTACCCAAGATAATTTCAGAGATCTTAATATTATTTTTCACAACAAATTATTCTAAATTATCGGATTTAATAACAGAGATTTCTGAAAGAAATCCTTTGGAATTTAACCTCACAAATAGGCACCCTTTTTATTTATACAAAGTCAAGCGCTTACTCACGGACATTGCATTAGGAATGACGCCATCTAGAGTGTGGGAAGGGCAAATCGACGCAACAGGTGGATACTTAGTTGTGAAAAATAATGGGGAAATTCTTTGTTATCACATTTATAATAGGAATGAGTTTGAAGATTATTTACTTCAAAATACAAAACTGGATACTGCAAGCAGTACCAGACATAACTTTGGTGAAATTTATGAAGACAAAAATCAACTTTATTTTAAGTTGAATCTTCAAATCCGCTTTTTATAAATAGTCAGGTTCAACCCGAAAAATTGGCACTTGACTATTACCTAGAAATCAAGCGCCTACATCCTCATCTTCATGGCGGATGGTGATCGCCCCTGGCACTTTGTTGCGTGCCAGCAAGGTGTACATAGTGGGCACCACAAAGATGGTGAGCAAAGTACCCAAGCTCATGCCGCCCACAATCACCCAGCCAATTTGCTTGCGGCTTTCAGCGCCAGCGCCGCTGGCTAAAGCCAACGGAATCGCACCCAACACCATCGCACCCGTGGTCATCAAAATCGGGCGCAAGCGCAATGTGGCCGACTGTGTCACCGCAGCAAACAGTTCCATGCCCTCTTCACGCAGCTGGTTGGCAAACTCCACAATCAAGATGCCATGCTTGGTGATCAGCCCCACCAAGGTGATCAAGCCAATTTGACTGAACACATTGAGCGTGCCGCCGCTGAATTGCAAAGCCAGCAACGCCCCCACCATCGACAACGGCACCGACAGCATGATGACGAGCGGGTCCACAAAACTTTCAAACTGTGCCGCCAATACCAAGAAGATGAAGAGCAGCGCCAGCACAAACACCACCACCAATGAGCCCGACGATTTGACGAATTCACGTGACGTCCCATTCAGGTCGGTAGAGTAACCAGGTTTGAGTACTTTTTGCGCTGTCGCATTCATGAAGGTAATGGCTTCGCCCAACGAGTAATTGGGAGCCAAGTTGGCACTGATCGAGGCACTGCGACGTTGGCTAAAGTGGTTCAGCTCACGCGGCACCACCACCTCTTTTGTTGTGATCAAGGCAGACAAGGGAATCATGGCGTCGCCCTTGCCGCGCACAAACACGCGCTCAATGTCATCAGGGGTGTCACGCTCGGTGGCAGCCGTTTGCACGATGACATCGTATTGATCACCCTCTCGCTTGTAACGGGTGACTTGGCGCCCCCCCATCATGGTTTCAACCGCGCGGGCAATTTGTTCCACCGACACACCCATATCGGCTGCGCGTTCTCGATCAACCTCCATGCTGATTTCAGGCTTGTTCAAGCGCAAATCGGTGTCCACGCTCACGATGCCCGGATTCTTGGCGATTTCTTCCTGAAAGCTTCGCACCACTTGGGCCAAGTTTTGGTAGCTGTCTGAAGTCAAGATCACGAAGTTGAGTGGACGCTCACGAAACGGTTGTCCCAACGATGGCGGTGTGATGGGAAATGCGCTCACGCCTGGCAAGCCTGAGACCGCAGGTGTCATGTCGCGAGCAATTTCGAGTGTGCTTCTCTTGCGCTCTTCCCAAGGCTTGGCGCGATAAAACACGTTGCCTTGAGCCACCGTGGGATTGCCTACCACTGTGAAAATTCGGTCAAATTCAGGGTATTTTTCGGCCATTTTTTCGAGGGCCAAGGTGTAACGCGTGGTGTAGTCCATGGTTGCACCATCAGGCCCGTTGATGACCGTCAAAATCACACCTCGGTCCTCAATGGGTGCCAATTCGCTCTTGGTGGTTTTTAGCAGCGTCCATGTACCAATGCCTGCCAACACCATGATCCCGACCACCAACCAACGACGCGACATCTCACGGCCAAACACAATGCCGCGTGACAAGGTCCATTGCAGCACTCGGCCATAAGCAGCTGACATTCGCACGAGGTGATGTTCCATCGTGCGATCAAACCAACTCGGGTTGCTGTTGTGTTTGAGCATGATGGAACACATCATGGGCGTCAAAGTCAACGCGACAAAGCCTGACACCACCACCGAGCCAGCCAAGGCCAATGCGAACTCGGCAAACAACTTGCCTGTGCGCCCAGGCGTGAAGGCCAAAGGTGCGTACACCGCCGCTAAGGTCATGGTCATGGCCACAACGGCAAAACCGACCTCTTTGGCACCCTTGATCGCTGCATGAAACGGCGACATGCCTTCTTCGATGTGGCGGTAAATGTTTTCCAGCACCACGATGGCATCGTCCACCACCAAACCAATGGCCAGCACCAAGGCCAACATGGTGAGCGTGTTCACCGTAAAACCAAACATGGCCATCAAAGCAAACGTACCCACCAGACACACGGGAATGGTCACCAGCGGAATGATGGACGCACGCAAGGTGCGCAAGAACACAAAGATCACCAAAGCCACCAAAATAGCAGCTTCCACAATGGTTTGGTACACCGCTTTGATGGAGCGATCAATGAACACCGAGTTGTCGTTGGCGACTTCAATCTCGACACCTGGCGGTAAGTTCTCTTTGATCTTGGGGATCATGCTGCGCACGGCTGCGCTCAGGTCGAGCGGATTGGCCGTGGCGTTACGAATCACGCCCAAAGTGATGGCTTCTTTCCCATTCAAACGTGTGGCTGTGCGCTCAGCTTGCGGTCCTTGTTCCACACGGGCCACATCCCCAATGCGCACCTGAATGCCATTGACCGACTTGATGACCACCGCCGTGAACTCTTGTGGCGTACGCAGATCGGTGGATGTGCTGACGTTGAACTCGCGCAGTTTGCTTTCGATGCGGCCTGCGGGCACCTCCACATTGGAGCGGCGTAATGCATCCTCAACATCCTGCGTGGTCAGCTTATAGGCAGACAAACGGTCGGGGTCTAACCAAATGCGCATGGCGTATTTGCGCTCGCCGTACACCCGCACATCCGATGCGCCAGGTGCTGTTTGCAGCATGGGCTTGGCAATGCGGTTGGCGTAGTCGGTCAGCTGCAACACATTCAGCGTGTCTGCACTGAACGACAGCCAAATCACAGGAAAAGCATCGGCTTCAACCTTGGCAATCACAGGCTCATCAATGCCCTGTGGCAAACGTTGACGCACACGACTCACCTTGTCACGCACATCCGCAGCCGCTGAATCGGCGTCCCGCGAAAGCACAAAGTTCACCGTGATTTGGCTTTGCTCTTGACGGCTGATGGAGGTGATCACATCCACGCCTTCGATGCCGGAGAGTGAATCTTCCAGCACCTTGGTCACTTGCGACTCAACTACTGCACTAGAAGCGCCGGTGTATTTGGTCTCGACTGTCACCACGGGGTTGTCAATCTTGGGGTACTCACGCACGTTCAACCGTGTGAACGACACCACGCCCACCAACACGATGAGCAGCGACAACACGGTGGCGAACACCGGGCGGCGTATCGAAATCTCTGGCAACTGCATATAGGCTTTTTGATTTCCGTTTAGCGGCTAGCCGCCGCTGAAGCAGCAATGGCCTGAATGCTGGCACTCGCTGCAAGGTTGGCGCTGTTTGCAGCAGAAGCGGCCGAAGCTGCACCAGACGCCGCGTTGACTGGCCCACGGCCCAGCTCAACCACGCGCAATGGCGAACCATCTTTTTGCAAACGCTGTTGACCAGCCACCACAACAGTGTCACCTTCGGCCAAACCATCCGTAATTTCGACTTGGCCACCACGACGGATACCCAGCTTCACCTCGACACGCTGAGACACAAACTTGGTATCAGGCGGCAAAGCGGGCGCGCTGGCTGTAGCATTGGCTGCACTGGCGGCAGGCGCAGGCAACTCGTGAGGGGCAACGGCCTTGATGACGAACTGTTTGCCCCCCTGTGGCACGATGGCCTCTTCAGGTACCACCAAGGCATTGGGTTTGACGGCAAACACCGCGGTCACACGCGCAAACATCCCCGGACGCAAAGGCCCGTTTTGCTCACCACCTGCACTGGTGCGCGTGCGGTCAAAGGTATTGGCGGGGCAACCCAAGCTCTGCGGCGAAGGCAACACCGCACCGCGATTGGTTGAGTTGACAGCAACCGTTGCTGTCGCTGCCGAGGCAGGGGAATTTGCGGCAGAAGCCACCTGCTTGGGTGCCTGAGCGCCCTTGTTGCCCCCTGCGGCCACGGGCTCACCTGCGGTATTGGCCAACACGGCACGCACCCCAATGGAGCGACCATTGGCATCAATCAACGGGTCCACCGCTTCCACTTGGGCTTTGAACATGCGACCACTGAATGCGTCCAACTTCACCTCAATCAGCTGCCCTGGCAACACCTTGGTTTGGTAGCGCTCAGGCAAGCGGTAGTCCACATACAGACTGCCAATGTTTTCGAGGTTGATCAAATCCGCACCATCTTTGACGTAGTCACCCACGTTCACGTTGCGTATACCAACCACACCGTTGAATGGGGCAATCAAACGCATGCGCTCTAAGCGTGCGCAAGACAAGCCCAACTGAGCATCGGCCACTTGCAAAGCAGCGCTGCTTTCTTCGAGTGATCGCTGCGATACAAAGTTTTGCGCCACCAACTCTTGGTTGCGTTTGTGGTTGGCTTTGGCAATTGACATCTGAGCTAGGGACTGCTGCACTTCGGCGCGCTGCAACGTGTCATCCATTTGCACCAGCACTTGGCCAGCACGCACACGCGCACCATCGGCAAAACCCAACGCCAACACACGGCCAGCGACTTCGGGACGCAACATGATGTTTTGTGCAGACCGTAAAGTACCCACCGCTTCTGCATCATCACGCAGCGTCATCTTTTTGACTTGTGCAATTTCCACCCCCATCGGGCGAGCGCCTGCAGGACCACCAGCGTCTGATTTAGGCGATTGCAACCACCAAGCCAAGGTCGAGGCACCCACAATGCCAACGACAGCCACAACGGTATGCATTTTTTTAAAAGCCATGGGTCAAATTCTTTACGGTTTTATACAAATCAGTCTGCAATGTACCAGTGCAATTGGCTGAATCAGGGTCACTGACCCGACAGCGCCAGCTCCACCCCCCGATTGGCCAAGCCATCAGCGCGCTCGTTGTCCACGTGACCCGCATGGCCCTTGACCCAGTGCCATGCAATGTCGTGATCACCTTGGTGGGTCAGTTCATCAAGTTGCTGCCAGAGGTCGGCGTTTTTCACTGGCTGCTTGGCGGCGGTGCGCCAGCCACGGGCTTTCCAGCCATGAATCCACTCGGTGATGCCTTTGCGCACGTATTCGCTGTCCAAATACAAAGCCACCTTGCAGGGACGCTTCAAGGCACGCAACGCCTCGATCACAGCCAACAGCTCCATGCGGTTGTTGGTGGTTTCTAGCTCGCCGCCAAACAGTTCTTTTTCTTGGCCAGAGGGTGAGCGCAGCAATGCCCCCCAGCCACCTGGACCTGGGTTGCCCTTGCAAGCGCCGTCTGTGTAAATCTCAACCGTGTTCATTCCATTCCTTTGGATGCAGGGCTTGCCACCGCATGCACCGCTGTGTTGTTGGCCGCGCTGGAGGCTGACGTCACGACCGCCGCAGCCCGTGGGCTTGCTTTTTTCCATGCGGGTGACAGCAGCCGCATGCCTTGTACCCGTTTCACCGCCACCATGCCGTAGACCGAACCCAAAATGGGCCACCACCGCACCCCCGCCTCGTCCATCCAATCCCAGCGCTGTAACCAGCGCTCGGTTTTGACAGCTGGCCGATAGCAACCAAAACTGGTGGACTCCACCTCAAAGCTCAACAATTGAAGCCAATCACGCAAGCGACGCTGACCAATGAAATCGCCCACTTGTGAAAAGCCACGTTTGCAACTTTTGCTCAAGCCCCACAGGCTGTTGGGGTTGAAACCGCAAATCACCACGCGGCCTTCTGGCACCAAGACGCGCTCCACCTCCCGCAAGGCGGCATGTGGGTCGTAGCTCAACTCTAAGGTGTGGGGTAGCACCAGCAAGTCCAAGCTGGCACTGGGAAACGGCAAAGCTTCGTAGTTGGTCAAAATCAGATCACGTCCCAATGGCCAAGGCTCGGGGGGCGCATCGGTGGCCAGCCAGCGGTGCGGCATGCGATTGGCTTGTAAACCGTCAAGCGCTGGAAAACCCAGTTGCAGGGCGTGAAAGCCAAATACATCAGCCACTGCACGGTCCAAATAGGTTTGCTCCCATGCACACAAATACTGGCCTGCGGGTGAGGCCAGCCAGTCAGGCAAACTATCGTTTTTTAAAGGTGTGGATGACATGAAGCTAATTGCACTGCCCGCGTTCTCTGACAACTACTTGTGGTTGTGGCAACAAGACCTGATGGCCGTGGTGGTCGACCCCGGTGACGCCGCGCCCGTGCTGCAGGCACTGCACCAACACGGGCTCAAGCTTGCCGCCATTCTAGTGACCCACCACCATGCCGACCATGTGGGCGGCGTGCATGAACTGCACCTGGCCACTGGCGCCCAAGTGTTTGGCCCCGCGCGTGAGGAGGTGCCTGCGCCCTTCACGCCCGTCATGCACGGCGATGCGTTTGAGCTGCTTGGCCAAACCGTGCAAGTGCTGGATGTGCCAGGCCACACAGCGGGTCATGTCGCCTATGTACTACCCAACGCCCCACAAAGCCCAGTGCTGTTTTGTGGCGACACCTTGTTCTCTGGCGGCTGTGGTCGCATATTTGAAGGCACGCCCGCGCAAATGCTGGCCTCATTAGATCTTTTGGCTTCACTGCCAGCATCCACACGGGTGTGCTGCGCCCACGAGTACACTCTGTCTAACTTGCGATTTGCGCTCGCCGTAGAACCTAGCAATACCGACTTGCAAACCTACGCAGCACACTGCCAACAACTCAGGGCTCAAGGTGTTCCCACCTTACCCGCCCAGCTTGGCTTGGAATTGCAAATCAACCCGTTTTTACGGGCTCGACACACCGATGTGCGACACGCTGTTGCACAGCACGCTGGACTCTCAGCGCTCGAACAAACCGACGACGTGGCTGTCTTTGCAGCCCTTCGCGAATGGAAGAACGATTTCAAATGAGATTTCTACTCGCTGTTTTTAGCCTTAGCCTTGCCCT
>JACCEA011573963.1_pt1 | contig 11463 bp, 10 predicted proteins | sample 7449851 | NCBI WGS metagenome assembly JACCEA01 (sample SAMN15323453, study PRJNA562643) | freshwater metagenome | isolation source: river surface water | place: USA:Blue River Watershed | collected 2017-08-18 | reverse complement strand
CTAGATATGATAATTCCGCCCGCAATTCGTAACGCAGTAATCGTTATTCCGAAAAAAGATAAAACATATTGGCCTACAAAAAATGAAATCAATAAAATAACAAATACATTTATTGAGGTAATTAATGAAGTTTTTGAGCGTTCAGAAGAAGTGTAGCCTTGCGTTAATCCAACAAAAATTGGTACAGTCCCAATCGGATTTAAAACGGAAAATAAAGCAACAAATAAATAAATAAAAATGTCCATAGTTTTTTTGCAAATATATCTTGTTAACCAAAGATAGAATTTAAAATAGAATTAATTAAATGTAAATTAAAAAACATTTAGTAATTTAGATGAAAATATAATCTTACAATATGAAAACTTTAGTATTAGGCGCAACAACCAATAAAGAAAGATATGCTTACAAAGCAATTCATAGTTTAGTTGATAAAAGTCATCAAGTTGTGGCTATTGGAACAAAAGAAGGAATGGCTTTAGATGTGAAAATTGAAACGGCTAAAGTTCCTTTTAACGGAATTGATACAGTAACATTGTATCTAAATCCAAAAAATCAACAAGAATATTATGAGTATATAGTTTCCTTGCATCCAAGACGAGTGGTTTTCAATCCAGGAACCGAAAATACGGAATTTTACGAAATTTTAAAACAAAATAATATCGATTTTGAAGTAGCTTGTACTTTAGTTTTGTTAGCTACAAATCAGTATTAATGTTTAAGAGCCAAGTAAAAAGAGCCAAGTAAAAAAGTATGCTTTATTCTATGTTGTTTGTTTCTTACTAATTAAAAGCAAACCAATAAAAGTTATCAGCCCGTTTACGATAATTAATTCTTCAGCGAAAGTGTATGGAATTAGTTTTGGAACATCTGTATCAATTCCAGAATTCATACTAATAAAATAGGTAATTGCTGGAGCTAACAAACAAATAAAAGGAACTAATTTATCTTTCACAGTACGATTTTTAACTAAAATTCCGAAAGCAAATAATCCTAAAAGCGGTCCGTAAGTATACGATGCGACTTTGAAAATTAGTTTCACAACCGACTGATTGGTTAACGAATTAAATATTAGAATCACAACAAATATCGCTAATGAAAAACCGATGTGAACGAAATGTCTAGTTTTTACAGTTTCTTTCGTTTCTTCTTTTTTCTCCATTCCTAAAAAGTCAATGCAAAATGAAGTGGTTAAAGCAGTTAAAGCGGAATCTGTTGTAGCGAAAGTTGCAGCAGTTAATCCTAATAAAAAAACAACTGCCGGCACTATTGCAAAATGATTGAAAGCAATTTCAGGAAATAATAAATCAGTTCTAACAGCGCCATCTAACATAGGAACTGCGATATTATTTTTGGCTGCATATAAATATAAAAGCGCGCCAACACTTAAGAAAAATAAATTGATAACTACAAAAATACCTGTAAAAGTGAACATGTTTTTTTGTGCTTCTTTGATGTTTTTGCAACTCAAGTTTTTCTGCATCAAGTCCTGATCTAATCCTACCATGGCAATGGTTACGAAAATTCCACCTAAAATTTGTTTTACAAAATGTTGACCAGAACCTATAAAGTTTTCAAAAAAGAAAATTTTAGAATATTTCGAGTTGTCAATTTGTGAAATAGCTTCACTAAATTCGAAATCTAAACTTTCACAAACGAAATAAATCGTAAAGAAAACAGAAGCTACTAAAAATACCGTTTGTAAAGTATCGGTGATAATTATGGTTTTCAATCCACCTTTATATGTGTAGGCGAAAATTAAAGTTAAACTAATTAAAACAGTTACAGCAAAAGGAATTTTGAATTCATTAAAAACAAAACGTTGCAAAACTAAAACCACCAAATACAAACGGAAAGCCGAACCAATTGTTCTGCTTAACAAGAAAATAAAGGAAGCAGTTTTATAACTAAAATATCCTAATCGCTGTTCGATATAGGTGTAAATTGATGTCAGATTTAGTCTATAATATAATGGTAATAAAACGGTTGCAACTATTATGAACCCAATCGCATTTCCTAAAATAAACTGAAAATATGCAAATTGATTGGCATCAACTGCTCCAGGAACAGAAATGAAAGTTACACCTGAAAGTGCCGTTCCAATCATTCCAAAAGCTACCAAATACCATGGCGATTTTTTATTGGCTTTGAAAAAAGTATCATTACTACTTCCGGATTTTTTATTCATGAAATACGAAATTCCGAATAAGACGATAAAATAGGAAAGGAAAAATAGTAGTATGGTAATTGGCTGCATAAGTTTTTTTTACAAAAATAGCAGAATAATGTAAATTCAAAGCATATTTGTTTACATTTGGAAAAATTAATTTAGTCACAGATGAAAAACAGACTTACAAAAAAGTTATTTTACTTTTTAACGCTATTTACAGTATCATTTTCTTTCGCACAAGACGAAGTAGTTGAAGAAATCGAAGATTTGCCAGAATATGTAATCGATATGGATTTTAATAAATCTTTATATGAAAATAATTTTGGGAATATGTATATGTCAGATTCTCCAAAAGCAGTTTTAATGGGGATGGTAATTCCGCAAGATTATGAATCAGGTAAAACGGAATTAAGCAAAGCGATGGAACCAGATTTGAAAAACTTTAAAGCGCAAGAAATTTCAGTTAATGGATTAAAATATTATTCTTGTACAGGTATAATGAATCAAGAAGGTGTTGAAATTTTCGTAGAAGTAATGATTAAAAAAATAGACGATAATTCTTGTCTTATGGTTTCATCTATGTATGAAGTTGGTATAAAATCTAAATATGAAAAAGAAGGAAAAAGAGCCATTGTTTCCGCTAAAATTGTAGAATAAAACAAAATAAAATCTTTTTAAAACCTATTTATAGAAATATAAATAGGTTTTTCTTTTTAAGGTGTATTCTGAAAATTAGCTAATAGTTATTTTTGATATTAGTTTGTGTGGATTTTTTCTATTTTTAGATACAGAAGATTTCTATCAGTATTTAAAAATTTGAAAAAGATCCCGAAATAAAACAAAAAATGCATCTGAAAATAAAATATTAAATTAATAAAAACTATTTTTTAGAAGCCACCTTATTATATTTGCAAAATGGAATTCTCGTCAAAATTATTAGAAAATGCTGTAAATGAAGTTGCTATGTTGCCAGGAATTGGTAAGCGTACAGCTATGCGTTTGGTTTTGCATTTGTTAAAACAACCAACTGAACAAACTCAATTGTTAACAGAAGCATTAACCAAAATGCGAAACGAAATCATGTATTGTCAAAGTTGTCATAATATTTCAGATCATACCATTTGCGACATATGTAATAACACGTCAAGAGACAGTTCAATTGTTTGTGTAGTGGAAGATGTTAGAGATGTAATGGCAATTGAAAATACCAGAATGTACAAAGGAGTTTATCATGTTTTAGGTGGAAAAATTTCGCCAATTGAAGGCGTTTCTCCAAGTCAATTGAATATCAATTCGTTGGTTGAAAAAGTAAAACAGCAAAAAATTTCTGAAATTATCTTTGCTTTAAGCTCTACTATGGAAGGAGATACCACAAATTTTTACATATTCAAACAAATAAAAGACTTTCAGGTCAATGTTTCTACTATCGCTAGAGGAATTTCTGTTGGTGACGAATTAGAATATGCAGATGAAGTTACACTAGGAAGAAGTTTATTGCACAGAATTCCTTTTGAATCCTCAATTAAATCCATGTAATTCTTTTAAATTAGCAAGGAAAAAGTATATTTGTAAAATCTAAAATAATGCTATGAAGTTTTTTAAACATTTATTAAATATAGTTGCCATTTCGCTACTGTTAACCTCTTGTGTACCCTTTAAAGATACGCTATATTTAGAGAAAAATAAAGACAAAGTTGCTGACATTGAGATAAATGCAGATGCCTATAAACCTTACCGTCTTCAAGTTGACGATATTCTTTCTATTGATATAAAAGCAAATAATCAAAAAGAAGTCGAAATTTTTAGTAAAACAGGTGAAAATCCTACAGGTATCGTTAATCAAGATCGTTTATATTTTAACGGGTATCAAGTTGATGGTTTTGGAAATATTAGAGTTCCAGTTTTAGGATTAGTAAATGTGCAAGGGCAAACAGTAGATGAAGTAAGTAAAATGTTAGAAAAAAAATTACTTGAAGAATATTTTACACCGGCTTCGAATTTATTTGTAACGGTGAAATTGGCTGGAATTAGATATACGATTAACGGTGAAATTTCTAGTACAGGTACAAAAACGGTATTTCAAGATAAATTAAATATTTTGGAAGCGATTGCAAATTCTGGAGATATTCCTGTTACAGGAAATAAGAAAGAAGTGGTTGTGATGCGAAAAATTCCAACCGGATATCAATCAGAAACTCTAGATTTAACAGATGCTAAAGTCATCAATTCCCCTTATTTTTATTTAAAACCTAACGATTATATTTACGTGAAACCGTTAAAACAAAAAAGTACAGGTTTAGGTTTAAATGGATTACAAACTTTAACAACCGTGATTTCTTTATTCGGAATTATCACTACAACCTACTTACTACTAAAAAGTTTATAAAAGTATACCATGTTTGATACTAAAGATATAAAATTAATAAGTGAAGGAGCAAGCTTTGATGTAAAAGCATTTTTAGTAAAATTGCTTGGGCATTGGAAAATATTTTTGCTTTCTATGTCTATTGCAATGTATTGGGCCTATTACGTAAATATCAGAAAAGAAAGTATTTACGGAATGGATGCTTCTATTGTTGTAAAAGATGATAGCAATCCAATGTTTTCAAATAATACAAGTTTAACCTTTAACTGGGGAGGAACTTCAGATAAAGTGCAAACAGTAATTACTACTTTACGTTCCAGAACGCACAATGAAAAGGTAGTAGATAAATTACAATACTATATCAAATACCTTAGAAAAGGAGATTATTTTTATCCAGATGCTTACGGAACAATTCCTTTCAAAGCAGTGATTAATAAACAAAGAGGGCAATTAGCCAACACACATATCAGAATTAAACCGATTTCTAACACTGAATTTGAGTTTGAAGTTGATTTTGGTGAAGCAAAAGAAGCTATGCTTTATCATTACAGTGATTATTCGACTAGTACCGTAAAAACTCCAGGGAAAAAGTTTTTTAGTAAATTTAAATTTAACCAAGAAATTAACCTGCCTTTTTTTAACGGTCAAATTACTTTAGATTCTTCAAAACCATTAAATCTTAACGAAGATATTTATATTCAATTCGATGATTTTAATAATACAGTAGGTGCCTATAGAGGAATTGGTGTAAATGCTGATTTAAAAGCGCTTTCCGTTATTATCCTAGATATGCAAGGTCCAAATAAGGCCAGATTAGTAGAATATTTAAATTCGACTGTAACAATATTAAGAGAAAATGAATTGCAGAGCAAGAATCTTTTTGCTGTAAATACCATCCGATTTATTGATAGCACTTTGAATGTAATTGAAGGACAATTAAAAAATACAGAATCTGATTTAAAGAATTTTAGAAAAAATACCAACGTTTATGAATTAGAAACTGGTGGACTAAAATGGTCAGAAGAAATTTCAAGTTTAGATTTAGAACAAGATAACGTAAAACGAAAATTAGCCTTCTATAATTTTCTAAAAAGCTATTTGGAGAAAAATACTGATTATTCTAAACTTCCAGCACCAGCAGTAGCAGGTATTGATGATCCTAACATTATCGCAAATGTAACTAGGTTAATTCAATTGTCTGTTGAAAGAGCCGAAAAAACATATACCGTAAAAAATCAAAATTTATATAAAGAACTAGATTCTCAAATGGAATCTGTGAAGAAGGTTTTATTAAACAATATTGAAAGTTCGAAAAGTGCTTTGTCAATTGATTTAAAAACGATTAATGCACGAATAAATAAAGCAGAAGGAAGCATAAGTCAGTTGCCAGATAAAGAACAAGATTATATCAATATTTCTAGAAAATACGACTTAAAAGAAAAAATTTACAGTACATTTTTAGAAAAAAGAAGTGAAGCTGATATCGTAAAAGCCGCTAGCGTTTCAGATATTGAATTTATCGATTCTGCTAAAGATGTTGGAGGTGGTTTTAGAGGTCCTAAACGTACAATTAACTATGTTTTAGCTATCATTGTTGGGTTCTTTTTGCCGTTCTTGTATGTGTTAATCATTGCTTTATCGGATACAAATATCAATACAACTCAGGAAATTATTCAATTAACAAAAATTCCTATCATCGGGGTAATCGGGAAGAAAAATACCGAAAATAATTTATCGGTCTTTGAAAAACCTAAATCGCCTTTAGCGGAATCTTTTAGAGCTATTCGTTCCTCTCTGCAATTCTTGTCCAAGAAGCATAACGTGGAAGGAACTAAAATTTTAATGCTAACTTCTTCAATTTCTGGAGAAGGAAAATCATTCTGTTCTATAAATTTAGCAACTGTTTTCGCTTTAAGTGAGAAAAAAACGGTAATTGTTGGATTAGATTTAAGAAAACCTAAAATCTTCGGAGATTTCAAAATTGATAATAATTTTGGAGTGGTTAATTACTTAGTCGGACAAAAAACAGTTGATGAAATTATTTATAAATCGCATATTCCAAATTTAGATATTATTACTTCTGGTCCAATTCCTCCAAATCCTTCTGAGTTATTAATGAGTGAGGCTATGGGCGAATTAATTGCAGATTTAAAAACAAAATACGAATATATTATTTTAGATACACCACCAGTTGGTTTGGTAGCTGATGCCTTAGAATTATCTCATTATGCAGATGCTACTTTATACGTGGTGAGACAAGCTTACACCAAACGCGGAATGCTTTCCGTTGTTAATGAAAAACACTTACGCGGTGAATTGAAAAACGTGAGTATTATTTTCAATGGTTTCCAAAACAAAGCCAAATATGGTTACGGATATGGTTACGGATATGGTTACGGAGCTTATGGCTATGGTTATGGAGCGTACTATGAAGAAGATAGAAAACCAAAAACTAGAAAAGAAAAGTTTTTAGAAATGCTTAATTTATCTAAAAAAAGAAATTCATAAGCTAAGTGCAAAATTCAATTCAAAATAAAAAAATAGTTATTACAGGTGGAGCTGGTTTTATTGGTTCCAATTTGTGTGAATACTTCTTGCAACAGAACAATGAAATTGTTTGTTTGGATAATTTTTCTACAGGATTTAAACACAATATTGAACCGTTTTTAAATCACCCAAATTTTACTTTAATTGAAGGTGATATTAGAGATTTAGCAACTTGTAAACAAGCAGTTGAACAAGCAGATTATGTTTTGCATCATGCAGCTTTGGGAAGTGTGCCTCGTTCTATTAATGATCCAATTACAACTAATGAAGTTAATGTTTCTGGATTTTTAAATATGTTGCAAGCCTCAAAAGAAGCGAATGTGAAACGTTTTGTTTATGCCGCAAGTTCATCAACTTATGGCGATTCTGAAGCCTTGCCAAAAGTGGAAGATGTAATTGGGAAACCATTATCTCCTTACGCGATTACTAAATATGTAAATGAATTATATGCTGATGTATTCAGTAAAACGTACGGAATAGAAACTATTGGATTGAGATATTTTAATGTTTTTGGACGCCATCAAACGCCAAATGGTGCTTATGCTGCGGTAATTCCGAAATTCATTTCTTTATTTATAAATCATGAAAGTCCTATTATTAATGGAGATGGAAACTATTCAAGAGATTTTACGTTTATTGACAATGTAATTCAAATGAATGAATTAGCTTTGCAGGCTCAAAATTCAGAAGCGATAAACCAAGTTTATAATACGGCTTTTGGAGAAAGAACAACTTTAAACGAATTAATAAAATATATAAAAGAATTTCTACAACCATACGATTCTGAAATTGCTACTATTTCTTGTATATATGGTCCTAATAGAGGTGGTGATATTCCACATTCTTTGGCAAGCATTGATAAAGCTAAAGAATTATTAGGCTATAATCCGAAATATTCTATTAAAGAGGGATTGAAAGAATCTATAGATTGGTATTGGAAAAATTTAAAAACAAATCAAAATGATTAAAAATATTTGTTGCATAGGCGCAGGATATGTTGGTGGACCAACCATGGCAGTAATTGCTCAAAAATGTCCACATATTAAAGTTACAGTTGTCGATTTAAATCAAGAAAGAATTAACGCTTGGAATCATGAAGATTTAAGTTTATTGCCTATTTACGAGCCAGGTTTAGATGCTGTTGTTGGTGAAGCCAGAGGTAGAAATTTATTTTTTTCTACTGAAGTAGATAAAGCAATTGAAGAAGCAGATGCGATTTTTATTTCAGTAAATACGCCAACTAAAACGTATGGAGTAGGAAAAGGAATGGCTGCCGATTTGAAATATATCGAATTATGTGCCAGACAAATTGCGCGTGTAGCTAAAACAGATAAAATTGTCATTGAAAAATCAACTTTACCTGTAAGAACTGCTCAAGCCATTAAAGATATTTTAGATCATACTGGAAATGGTGTGAATTTCCAAATCTTATCTAACCCAGAATTCTTAGCAGAAGGAACAGCAATTGAAGATTTATTTGCTCCAGATAGAGTTTTAATTGGTGGTGACACGACTCCAGAAGGACAAGTAGCCATCAATAAATTAGTTGAGGTATATGCCAATTGGGTAAACAGAGACAATATTTTAACGACTAATGTTTGGTCTTCAGAATTATCAAAATTAACGGCTAATGCTTTCTTAGCACAACGTGTTTCATCTATTAATGCGATGAGTGAATTGTGTGAAAAAACAGGTGCAGATGTTAATGAAGTGGCCAAAGCAATTGGTTTAGATAGTAGAATCGGACCAAAATTCTTAAAATCATCTGTTGGTTTTGGAGGTTCATGTTTTCAAAAAGATATTTTAAACTTAGTGTACATCGCAAAATCTTACGGATTAAATGAAGTGGCTGATTATTGGGAACAAGTAATCATCATGAACGACCACCAAAAACGTCGTTTCTCGAAAAATATTATCAGTACTTTATATAACACAGTTTCTGGTAAAAAAATCGCCTTCTTAGGTTGGGCTTTTAAAAAAGATACTAACGATACTAGAGAATCTGCAGCAATTTATGTGGCGAATGATTTAATTAGTGAACAAGCAAATATCGCCGTTTTCGATCCGAAAGTAGAAGCAGATCAAATTCATTTCGATTTAAATTATTTAGAAACTCGTACAGATTCTGAAAATAAAAAATACATTTCTATCGAAACTAATGGTTACGATGCCTGTAAAAATGCACATGCTATTGCCGTTTTAACAGAATGGGATGAATTCAAAACTTACGATTGGCAAAAAATATATGACAATATGCTAAAACCTGCCTTCGTTTTTGATGGTAGAAACTTATTGAACAAAACTGAATTAGAAAAAATCGGATTTATCTATCAAGCGATTGGGAGTTAGATTGAGTTGTGGGTTGTGAGTTATGGGTTTTGGGTTATGAGTTGTGAGTTTTACGTTGTTTGTTTTGAGTTATGAGTGATTTTAGAAGTTACAAGGATTTAGACATTTATAAGATTAGTTTGGACTTATTTTTACAAGTTCATCCAAGTTCATTAAAATTACCAAAACATGAATTATATGAATTAGGTAGCCAACTTCGTCGCTCTTCTGATAGTGTTGTTTCAAATATTATTGAAGGATATGGTAGAAGAAGGTATAAAGCAGATTTTATAAGATTTTTAGTTTTTTCTCATAGTAGTTGTTTAGAAACAATAGGTCATGTTTATAAAATATCTATTTTATATCCTGAGTTCAATACTATTTTTGAACCTTATATTAATGAATATGAAAATTTAGGAGGTAAAATTTTTAATTTTATTTCTTATGTAGAAAAAAACTGGAAGTAAATATGAATTCAAATACATACAACACACAACACACAACACACAACAAAATAGCTGTAATAGGACTTGGTTACGTGGGTTTACCTTTAGCAAGATTGTTTGCTACAAAGTATCCCGTAATTGGTTTTGATATCAATGAGCAAAGAATTTCCGAATTAAACAACGGAATCGATTTGACTTTAGAAGTGGAAGAAGACTTGTTGAAGTCGGTTTTAAAAGCTCATAATCTAGAATTGACATCTAATTATTTACATTGTTCGAATAAATTAGAAGATATTGCGGATTGTAATTATTATATCGTTACGGTTCCAACACCAGTTGATAAACACAATAAACCCGATTTAACACCACTTTACAAAGCAAGTGAAACGGTTGCGAAAGTATTGAAAAAAGGAGATGTTGTTATTTACGAATCAACCGTTTATCCTGGCGTAACGGAAGAAGAATGTGTGCCAGTTTTAGAAAAATTATCAGGATTAAAATTTAATGTAGATTTCTTTGCTGGATATTCTCCAGAAAGAATTAATCCAGGTGATAAGGAACATACGGTTGATAAAATCCTTAAAGTTACTGCGGGTTCTACTCCAGAAATTGGTTTAAAAGTAGATGCACTTTATAATAGTGTAATTACTGCCGGAACGCATTTAGCACCAACAATTAAAGTTGCAGAAGCGGCAAAAGTTATAGAAAATTCGCAACGTGATATTAATATTGCATTCGTAAATGAATTAGCGAAAATATTTAATATATTAGATATTAATACACAAGATGTTTTAGAAGCGGCTGGTACAAAATGGAATTTTCTTCCTTTTAAACCAGGTTTAGTAGGCGGACATTGTATTGGTGTAGATCCTTACTATTTAGCTCAAAAAGCAATTGAAGCAGGTTATCATCCTGAAATTATTTTAGCGGGTCGCCGTATGAATGATAGTATGGGAGAATATGTAGCCTCTGAAGTGGTAAAACTAATGATTAAAAAAGAAATTGTTTTACATAAAGCAGAATTGTTGCTTTTAGGAATCACTTTCAAAGAAAATTGCCCAGATGTTCGTAATACGAAAATTGTAGATATTGTTCAGTCTCTTAAAGAATACGGAATCAATATTACCATTTACGATCCATGGGCCAAACCAGAAGAAGTGCTTCACGAATATGGAATTGTTTGTCAGACAGAATTGGATTCGGTATCTAAATATGATGCTGTAGTACTTGGTGTTTCTCACACTGTTTTCCATACTTTAAATATCGATTCTTTAACCAAAAACAATAATGTGGTTTATGATGTAAAAGGTTTCCTTACAGCAGAAGTTGACGGAAGGTTATAAATTTTTAATTTTAATATATCCCCAAATCTATTGAAAGCAAAAATTAAATTCCTGCTCAATTCTCAGTTGATAAAAGTTTCCTCTTTTACCTCCATTTCGACTTTTATAAAAATTGTCGCTACCTTTATTTCTGCAAAAGTGTTGGCTGTTTTTACTGGTCCAGCTGGTGTGGCTTTACTTGGGCAATTGACTAATTTTATTACAATATTAATTCAAGTTTCAACCGCAGCAACTGGAACTGGAATAGTGAAATTGTCTGGTGAATTT
>JACCEA010361421.1_pt1 | contig 11471 bp, 7 predicted proteins | sample 7449851 | NCBI WGS metagenome assembly JACCEA01 (sample SAMN15323453, study PRJNA562643) | freshwater metagenome | isolation source: river surface water | place: USA:Blue River Watershed | collected 2017-08-18 | reverse complement strand
GCTTTCAGGACGTCTTGGGAACAACCCCCATCAAGTACCTCCGGTCTTTGCGTTTAAACAGTGTACGGCGGGCCATCAGGCAAGCAGCGCCTGGCGTCACCATCCAAGACATTGCCTCACATTGGGGCTTCTGGCACTTAAGTCAGTTTGCACAGGACTACCGGCAACTGTTTGGGGAGTTGCCATCGGACACCCTTCAAAAGCGCTGAAATCAAGGCCAGCCAAAGTGGCACCGCGGTTGACAGCGTGATGCACCCTCGCTTCGGCGCACAAAACGAACCCTTGGCCATGGCGCAGCGCAGTGGCAGCGCCTTTGGCCTCGACGTTGATTTAACTGGTAGGGGGTGGTTGTCCAACACCCTAACTCTCTATTCACACTCAATCATGCGTGGTCTGCACCGGTTTCATCCGATGCCGTGGCATAGCCGCCCGTCCAGCCCTTGCTGGCGTCGTCATCGCCGCCGGGCTTGATAGCCGTGCGCACCAGCGCCTGGGTGCCTTTGGGGATCAGGTTGAACTCGCTTTGGCGATATCTCCAGTTCTTTAATCCCGACCAGACCCTGAGCCAAAAGCACCCCTCAGTCACATAATATTGACACCGAAAGAAAAACACAGATAATTTCTGACATGCGCACTTCTGAAACGATCCGGCAAGCGATTGCAGCCCAGCCCCAAGGGGCGGTGTTCTCCAGTGCCGACTTCTTGTCGGCAGGAACGCGTGCGGCCGTTGATCAAGCACTCTTTCGATTGATGAAGGACGGGACCATCGTTCGGGTGGCCAGAGGGCTGTATGCCACAGCTGGTCAACCTGTGGATGCGCAAGCGGTGGCCAGCGCTCTTGCACGCAAGACAGGCGAGCACGTTGGACTTGCCCCCGTCGAAGGGGCTGGCGAGGTGTTGGTGGTACCCACCTCGGGCCTGTCACGCACCCTCAAGGCGGCGGGGCACACCGTGCAGTTCCAACGCATGAGTCAAAGGAAAGTCCAACTCGCTGCCAGCCCCAAGGGCCGGGTCTTGCTTGCGCTGTGGACCCGGGGCATGAAAAACCTCACGACGATGGAGATCCAGCGCGCCACAGGTGACTGGGTCGAAGGGGAAATTGACAGCTATGCCGCGCTGATCCCGGCGTGGCTACGCACCGCCATCCAGCAAGCCAATGCACCTCGCAAGTCCGTCAAGATCGGTTTGTCGGGTGCGTATGACTGGTCCAACCCGAACATCAGGGACGATGTGCTGATCGGGAAGGTGCTCGAGAAGCTCAAATTCGAGGACGTGGCGCGGCTGTGTTTCTACTACGGTGTCCCCAAGGTCAAACGCGTGTTCAAGCGGCGTGCGTTTGAGCCCATGACCACGGCCAGTGTGACCCGGATGCTGAGCAACATCAGCAAAGGCCTGCGTGCCTCACAGGAGCATGCACATGCATGAGCTCAAACTGGAATTCATGCCAGAGGCGACGCAAAAGAACTTTGCCCGCCTCAAGGACGACCCCAGACTGGCTGGCTTCACCCTGGTCGGCGGCACGGCATTGGCCTTGCAAATTGGGCACAGGATCAGCGAGGACCTGGACTTCAATATCTTTGGGCAGAAATTGCCCATCAAGGCGATTGATGGACTCCTGGATGATTTGGCTGCAGGTGGTGCCGAGATTGAAAGCCTGATCACACCCGAACAAAAGTTGGGATTCAAAATCAATACGTCAGAGAACCTTGATCACTACATTCAGGACTACCTGATCGATGGTGCCAAGGTGACGTTTCATTCGCGCCATGAAGGTGATCGGCCCAAGGCGCAGATTGATTTCCTGAAGTCAACACCCAAGGTGGAGGTTTCCAAGGGCGGATTTGATGTGCTGGGCGTCGATGGACTTCTTGCCATGAAAAGCATCGTTGTCTATGACCGTGTGAAGTCTCGTGACATCTACGATTTGATGATCCTCACAAGAGATCATGGTTATACCTTGGACGATATCTCCGCGGCCATCGATGCCTACCAGCCCATCAGACACAAAGATCCCGAGCACTTCAAGAGTGTGGTCACTGGTGTGATTTCGCTGGACAAAAGCGACGAGGGGTTTTCCAGCATCCACCTGAATGTGAAGATAGATGACGTCTACAAGCACTTCAAGAAACTGATCAATGACTATGAGATAAGGGCCGTTCAACAGTTGCGGTCTTGATTTAGTATTCCCGCGTTGCAGGTTGACCAGTCGAGCAACTGGCTATGCAGATGATCATCTTGGTCAACCCTAGGACGATTTCGACCAAAAGCCGATATCTGCGCGTACTACTTGGAGGACCAGTCTAAGCTGCGAGCAACCAGTCAAAGTTAGCAGTCTTCCAATTGAGGGTGCGTGACCTAGGCCTAATCTGCCTCAGGGGATCGAGATCTGTGCAGGTACTCTGGTTCGGAGTCAAGGCTTCCCATATTTGATGTCTCAACTCAGGAGTGAATATAAAAAATGGCAATGTCTGACGCGCGGCGTATATCTGAAGCTGTTGGTAGCTGGCTTCACTTCGAATTTGCCTGTTACCGCGGAGGCCTTTTTTCGGAATCGACGCTCAAGGCTGCGGTGGGGAGCGTTCTTAGTTCATTTCCGATCGATGTCAATGGTGCTAGGGCACATGCTGAAGTAAGGCACCGCGCCCTTGGAAACTTGCGCCGATTGGACTACGCATTGTGTCTGCGAAACGACAACGAGATAGTAGATTCGGTCCAAGTTGCTATCGAATCGAAATGGGCTGGCTCCTCATATTGCACTACAGAAAATATTGCTCAAGATTTTATGCGTCTCATGCTTGTGAAGCGTGCAAATCCTTTAGCAAAATGCATATTCTTGCTCGCTGGCTCTGCCAGGAATCTTGCACCACTACTTGTCAAGCCTCCGTTTTCGGCAGAAGCAGGGAAAAATTTAGGTTTGAGAACGTCGCAGACGGAAGCTCGAATCACTTTCAATCGCAATAAGTCAACCCATAAGGTGGCCTTTACTGAAGCGATCCAAGATTGGCGTCAGAAAGGTGTGATTCCTGCGGGTTTTGTAGCTAAGTGCTATGGGTTACACCCTCAACAGACAGATTTCAAGACGGTCAGGTTTCAAGCTATTGCGTGGGAGGTGACTGAAGTGTCGCCCGCGAATCTCAAAGATGCAGGCCTTTGGTGAAAGATGTACAAATTCCTGATTGACGCCACTTTCTGCTTGCCCCTCGATTCACAGGAACCCGAAGCTTTCAGTTTCGTAAATTCACTCAGGACTTAAAATTCAGTGACCCGCTAGACCGAAGTGTCCCTTGTAGCCGATCTGGGTGAGGATCAACCGGTTGATGCAGTGCACACGTACAGAATGATTTTCAAGTAGGCGCCCGAATAAGGCTAAATTCGGAATCGTGAATGCACTGACATCCTCCTCTGACTGAGGATGAAGTCAACCCAGTGAAGGGCCTTAGGCTGTCTCAAAGGGCCGACCTCCGGCCCCGATCAAGCTGAAGAAAGACGGGCAAATCACCCAGTCAAATCAGCAGAACACCTATCATCGTTAGCACCTTAGGGAGGCTACCATATGAATTTCGGATTGGACTTGACGGACTACGTCTTAGAAGCGCTGTGGGGAAATGCAGTTGTAAGTTACGCTGGTCACGAGCGGGATTTTCTTCGAGAAATTCATGGCTTTTGGGGCATTAATAGGCTCGCTTGGGCCATCAACTCCGATCTATGGCCTATCGGCCAGCTTGCATCGCTTTCATCTGTCTGGATCGACCACACTCCACAATGTTGGTACGGAAATCGGGGCGGCAAGTTTTCTAAACCTAGTTGTGAGCTTGCCGACCTTTTAATCATCGTCTGGGGTGACGCAAGCATGCAAAGCGGAAGGGCGCTGCTCGTTCAAGGCAAGATGGCCTCTGCTCCCGATAGGCTCAAAATGGGAAGTCCGTCAACAAAGAGGGAATTGACGCTGCTTGAGCAGAGCCCTCAGTTTATGCTCAGCAACCAGACCTCTGTGCAGAGTACAAAAGAACCAAGTCCCTACGTGCACGGAGATGTCCCAGGAAGCACGTTTTGCCTTGCCCATCTCGGTAGTGACCCTAAGGCATTGAAGCACTGCACGTTCCTGCAGATCAAAGAGAGAAGTGCTGGCAAGCACTGGCCAATTGGGGCATCGTCGTGGCAGACCCACTGGCCCTCAGCCGCCAATACTAGGGCTTACTCTCGCTGCCTTACGGAAATGGTGTCAGGCGCCCATGGATGCCTCGGAGAACCCTTCACGAGAGGAAGTAGATCTTCTGACTGGGAACGGCTTGTCAACTTGCTAATCGATACAACCGTAGACATGGTCAGAGGAACCGCGAAGGGGCCGCTGCAAACTACCGCATCTTTCGCTTATGGTGGCAGCACCAATAACTGCATTGGATTCGCCTCGGCGCGCAGTCTTCCTATGAGCAACTTTGTTTTCTGGAATGTAGCTGATGTCGCTTTTATGAAAGATATCGAATCGAACGAACTGTCTAGTGGCAGCACAGGTATCCCTGGCATTCCTGGTGATGGACTCAAAAATGTTCCCGAGAGCCCTGAGCCTCGGGGCGGGCTCCCGATCTTGTTCATTACACCTCACAAACGTCCGGGCTAATTCTTGATCCGAGATATCCTCTGAGCACCACGTAATCAGCTAGGTCGGAGGGCATTATCACCGTCACTTGGGCGACTGAAACGGACGATGAGACGCGGAACATGACGGCCTCAGAATGCACGCTATTTCGAACAGACCGCGCAGATGAAGAGCAGCGACGACCGACCGCAAAAGCTGTAACTGAACCAACCCAAAAATCGTCGCTGCTGTCGTTTTTGATGGTCTAGAAAAGACCGATCGCTTCACTTACGCCTATCCCCTCACAGGTGCCAACCATTCAGTAGCAAGCTCAGTTTGTGATTCAATTGATCACAGATGCGCTTCACTTGATGGCAGTGTAAGAAGTGCAACTACAGGCAATAAGGAGGCGACGCAATGCTTGGAAAGTCAAACCCACAAGGTGCCAAATGGCATCGCTGGGATCCGCATCTTCATGCGCCCGGAACCATCCTGAACAACCAGTACCGGGGCGAAGATGCGTGGGAACAGTTTCTCGCGAAGCTCGAAGGCTCCGCGCCACGCATTCGCGCCATCGGCATAACGGATTACTACAGCGTTGACACGTATGTTTCGGTCCGGGAGCAGAAGCTGGCGGGACGTTTGCAGGACGTGGACCTGATCTTTGCCAACGTCGAAATGCGCTATGGGATTGGCACCAGTAAGGGATCGCCGATCAACGTCCATTTGCTGGTTTCTCCGGAAGACCCCGATCATGTAGACCAAATCCGGCGTTTCCTGCGCGCACTCACCTTCGAAGCTTATGGTGAGACTTTCCGCTGCGACGCGTCGGATCTGATTCGCCTGGGGCGAGCCCATGACAAATCCCTCTCAGATGATCGCATTGCCTTGGCAGTTGGTGCAAATCAATTCAAGGTCAGTCCAGAGCAACTACGTGCGGCATGGAAAGGCAGCAGCTGGGTACAAGAGAACGTCTTGGTCGCGGTGGCGGCGGGAAGCACAGACGGATCATCAGGGCTTCAGAGTGATGCATCTCTTGCGATCCTACGTAAGGAGATCGAGCGATTTGCGCACATCATCTTCTCATCGCAGCCCAAGCAACGCGAGTTTTGGCTTGGGCGAGGCGTTGTATCCATTGATAAGCTGACCTCCGACTGGAATGGCTGCAAGCCGTGCCTGCACGGCAGTGATGCCCATGCACCAGATCAGGTAGGCGAGCCGCAGCTGGATCGTTACTGCTGGATCAAGGGTGATGTCAGTTTCGATTCTTTGCGTCAGGTGTGCCTTGAGCCAGCCGACCGCACCTATATCGGCGCGTCACCGCCGCGCGGAGCGCTGCCGTCTCATGCCATCGCGTCAATAGACCTTACCGATGCGGGGTGGATCACTGCTCCTACGGTGCCGCTCAACCCAGGATTGGTGGGGATAATCGGCGCGAGAGGTTCCGGGAAGACCGCGTTGGCGGACCTTATTGCTGCCGCAGGCTTTGCACTTTCAGGAGACTTGGACGAACGGTCTTTTGTCCGGCGTGCGCGAAGACACCTCAGTGGCAGTACAGCCAGATTGGTGTGGGAAGACGGTACACCGACCGAAGCCGACCTCGGTGACTTGGAGAGTGCGGGATTATTTGAGTCGCCGCGCGTGCAGTATCTGTCCCAGCAATTTGTGGATCGGCTTTGTTCCGCCGAGGGAATGACCGATGAATTGCTCGCAGAGATCGAGCGGATCATCTACATGGCACATCCGAGCGAGGACCGGATGGGCACTACGACCTTCCGGGAGTTGATCGACCTCAAAGCGGCGCACGGCCGATCTATGCGGCAAAGCCACGAGGAAATGATGGCGGAAATCACGATGCAGTTGAACCTGGAGCGTGGGCGCCGAGCGGCATTGCCTCAGCTGGAACGTCAGCGCGCGGAAAAGGCGGCAGGCCTAACGAAAGACCGTAAGGATCGGGAGAGCCTCATCGGCAAGGGCAGCGAGATTCGGGCCGAGCAGTTCGATGTTGTGTCCAATGCGGCCGAGGCCGTACGTTCGCGCATTGAGCAGGCGCGTCGGCGTCGGCAGGCCCTGCGCGCACTGCGCGACGAAGTGGCAGACACAAGAGCCAACAAAGCACCGTTGCGCCTGCGCCAGCTTCAGCAGGCCCATGCAGATGCAGGTCTGGGGGACGAAGCCTGGAAGGCTTTTCTGATCGACTTTTCTGGCGATGTCGATGGCATCCTGACAGCGGCCATCAAAGCCGTAGATGGTCAGATCGAGGCTATGGTCGGTATTCCCTTTAAGGAAGCGGAATCGGCGCCAGGAACACCGCCCTCGACCGTCACACTTTTGCCCGAAAAAGCGGATCTAAGCAAGCAGACCTTGGGCCTTCTTGAGCGGGAGGCAGCACGGCTTAGAGCCTTAATCAATGTCGACGAGCAGGCGACCAGAGCGTTCAAGCGACTGTCTGAGAAGATTTCACGAGACGATGCTGCGCTGGCGAAACTCGACCGAGACATTGTCACGGCCAATCAGGCAGAGGCCCGAATCAAGGAACTGATCGAAGAGCGGCGCAAGAGCTACGCCGCTATTTTCGATGGAATCCTTGAAGAGGAAAAAGAGCTTTCCGCTCTCTATGAACCGCTGAAGCAGCGACTCGAGGCCGAGGATGGCGCCTTGGGAAAATTGGCCTTCTCGATTCGGCGATCCGTGGATCTGAAGACATGGGCCCTGCGCGGTGAGGACCTGCTGGATCTGCGTAAAGCAGGCCCTTTCAAGGGGCGCGGTGCACTGTTGGCGGCTGCTCAAGCCGATCTGCTGGCGGCCTGGGAGGCTGGCACGAGTGCTGAAGTGGCCGAAGCTATGGCAGGTTTTCGTACATCCCATGAATCCCAGCTACTGGATCACGCGCCCGTAGAGCGATCGGATGCCGAGGCTTTTCGTGAATGGGGTGGGCGCATTTCCGCCTGGCTCTACAGCACCGATCACATCAGGATCACATACGGCGTGCTGTATGAAGGGGTCGACATCGAGCAGTTGTCGCCGGGAACGCGCGGGATTGTTTTGCTGCTGCTGTATTTGGCGATCGACCAAGAGGATGATCGACCGCTGATCGTGGACCAGCCAGAAGAAAACCTGGACCCCAAGTCGATCTTCGATGAATTGGTGGATCGGTTCCGAAAGACTCGCCTTCGTCGTCAGATCATCATCGTGACGCACAACGCGAACCTGATCGTAAACACCGATGCCGACCAAGTCATCGTGGCCAAGTGCGGACCGCATCGGCCAGGGCAGTTGCCCGAGATCAGCTATCAGAGTGGCGGGCTGGAGAACCAGGACATACGGCGCCAAGTCTGCGAGATTCTGGAAGGTGGTGAGGCAGCTTTCAAGGAGCGTGCGCGGCGCTTGCGCGTTCGGATGTAGCGCTTTCGGCTAGTGCTAGGTAACGCTGTACGCTGAATCACTTCACTCTCAGTGGGTTGCCTTGGCCTCGCAGGAATTTGAGATCTACTAGCTCCTCTAGAATCAAAGATCGTCTTTGTTAACTATGCCTCCAGTTCTTCTGCTTGATCAACCCTCCCTGACTGGCATGTGCCCCATCACTGATGCCATCGACAAGCTCTCTCAGGGTTCCAAGAGCCATGAGCGTGGGGCTGTGTTCACCCGAATCGAGGTGGTTGAGTTCATGCTCAATCTTGCTGGCTACACCAGTGACAAACCTCTGCACCGCTTTCGACTGCTTGAGCCCTCTTTTGGAGGCGGTGAGTTTTTGCTCGAAGTTGTCCGACGACTTCTGACTGCTTGGAAGGCGGACGATCAGAAAGGCTCGCTTGATGACTGCATTCGCGGCGTCGAGCTTCACACGGAGACTTTCAAAGGCGCTAAGGCGGATCTGCTTGCACTTCTATCCCAAGAGGGCATCGCCAATGCCGAGGCCTCTCGCCTTGCATCTCACTGGCTCTCCTCCGGCGACTTTCTTCTTGCCCCCATAGAGGGCGAATTCGATTTCGTAGTCGGCAACCCTCCTTATGTTCGCCAAGAGCTGATCCCTCAAGCGCTTATCGCCCAATACCGCAAGCTCTACTCCACGCTCTACGATCGAGCCGATCTCTACGTTCCCTTCATCGAGCGCTCGCTTCGACTGCTTCGCCAGGATGGGATCCTCGCTTTCATCTGCGCCGATCGCTGGACAAAGAACCGTTATGGGGGGCCGCTTCGGGCTTTCGTCTCGAAAGACTTCCACCTTCGATCCTACGTCGACATGGTCGACACACCGGCGTTCAGCTCTGAGGTCATTGCCTATCCGGCAATCACGGTCATTGAGCGCGCTCCGGCAGGCACCACGATGGTGGCTGAGCGCCCCGCGATCGATCGCCAGCGCCTCGCCCGGCTCTCCAAGGCGATACTTCGGGGCAAGCCAGATCTTGACCACGGAGTGTCCGTAGTCGACTCAGCCGTCCAAGGCTCCGAGCCTTGGGTTTTGACCTCCTCGAAGGAACGAGCTCTTCTGCGCAGACTCGAGGCTCGGTTCCCTCTGCTTGAAGAGGCTGGCTGCAAAGTCGGCATCGGTGTGGCCACCGGAGCCGATAAGGCGTTCATCGGGCCCATGGATGAGCTGGACGTGGAGCCCTCTCGAAAGCTTCCTTTGGCCACCACCAAAGACATTGCCTCCGGATCAGTCCAGTGGCGAGGCTATGGTGTCATCAACCCGTTCGAGGATGATGGCAAGCTTGTCGATCTGGCCACCTATCCCAAGCTTCGCGCCTACCTTGAAGAGCGCCGAGACGCGATCGCGGGCCGTCATGTGGCCAAAAAATCCCCGGCCAACTGGTATCGAACCATCGATCGGATCACCCCCTCGCTCGCGAAGAAGCCCAAGCTTTTGATCCCTGATATCAAGGGCTCGGCTCACGTGGTCTATGAGAAGGGTAGGCTCTACCCTCACCACAACCTCTACTTTGTGCTCTCCGAAGAGTGGGATCTGCATGCTCTGCAGGCGGTGCTGATGTCCCATGTGGCCAAGCATTTCGTGGCAGCCTACGCGACGACCATGCGTGGAGGCTTCTTGCGCTTCCAAGCTCAATACCTACGCCGCATCCGTCTTCCTCACTGGGTCGAAGTTCCCCAGAAGCTTCGCAAGAAGCTCATCGACGCGGCCCAACGCTTGGATCTGACCGCCTGCGATCAAGCTGCCTGCGAGCTCTATGGACTTTCGCCCGAGGAAGCTGCAGTTCTGACAAAAGATATCTAAAACCGACAAGGAAAAGCACAAATGTCACTTGACCTCTGCGATTACGAAAACAAAACCAAAGAGGCGATCAAGTCCTTCTGGAAAACCCGGGATGACGCCAAAGAGAAGCAGAAGGCCGCAGGCAAAACCGACCAAGGCGAGCGGGCCGGTGTGACCGGGGGCAAGAACATGGATGGCTTCGCTAATCTGGTGATCGACCTGGTTAAAGCCAATGGACTGCCTAATGCCGAAATTCATCAGAAGCGAGCAGTGCTCACGCTGCCCGGTTACTTTCGGCCCACCAAACTGTGGGATCTCTTGGTGATCGACCACGGTCGGCTTGTCGCGGCGGTCGAGTTCAAGAGCCATGTTGGACCGTCATTCGGCAATAACTTCAACAACCGGACAGAGGAGTCGATCGGCACCTCGCACGATCTTTGGACCGCCTACCGTGAAGGCGCTTTCGGCAAACAAGAACGCCCTTTCGTTGGGTGGCTCATGGTGGTCGAGGACGCTCCTGAGTCGCGCTCTCCGGTGAAGGACTCCTCGCCCCACTTCCCAGTCTTCCCGGAGTTTTCTGGCGCCTCCTACTTGCAACGCTACGACATTCTTTGCCAAAAGTTGGCCAAAGAACAGCTCTACACATCCGCCTCGGTAATCGCCACTCCGCGTTCCGCAGTGAAGGACGGCGCTCATGTTGAACTCTCAGCCATGACGGGCTTGCGCTCTTTTGTTGCGACGTTGGCGGGCCACATCGCTACAGAGGCTGCCAGGTAGAAGAGGGGGGGGTTAAAGAAATGCTCGTTACGCCGATTGGCCTAACGTGATCACATAACATCCGAAAATCGCTATTACGTTCCGCAATTTTGGTAATGTGAATTCGCTATCCGAGAGGTCAAATCATTAACCGATACAACCCTTGACGGCGCTGACGCATTACCAGTTTTTCATATACGTGCAATGGCCCCTCATACCGTGGGTCACCTCGATTAGATGCTTTCAACTTGAAGACATCTATCGGTCGCTCACTGCCTAGCCCAGCTTCTCTCATGAGGAACTCAGCAGACTGCGCTTGGTGCCGATGCTTCCAGAGTGCTGCAAAGAGATGCGCCTGGGCCTCGGTCAAACGAATAGGACCGTGCGGCCAATCCTCCAGATGCGCCCAGTCAAAGCCCTCACTGAATGGCCCATGGACAGCCACGCTCGGGAGGCTGTATTGCCCGATGTCAGCTTTTTCACCTTGGTCCGTTTCGAGCAAGCGCAATGCCAAACCATGCAAGGCGAACCGGTCCTCGAGCTGCCACCAAGTAGCCATCCCCGCCAGCGGATCCAATGGTTGTCGCACCAATGGCCGGGGCGTGATCACCCAACTTTGACTGCGTGGCTCAGGTCCATGAAAAATCCGCAGCCCATGGCGCTCGACCAGATCGATGCGGCGAGCCAGCACCACCGGCCGCTTCTTGTACCGTCCAATGTCCCACACGCCATCGACGATGTGGGCGGTGGTTGCTTGTGGCGAGATGTCCAGTGCGCCACGCAGCTTTCGGATCAGCCATTCATCGTCCAGGCGCCAATTGCGCTGGCTGGCTGGATCCAGCGCAAACGGACCACAGTCCGGGCACTGCACCATGAGCCCATCGTTCGTTCTAAAGATCGGACCACGGTAAAGGCCGCAGAACGCGC
>JACCEA010930146.1_pt1 | contig 11478 bp, 6 predicted proteins | sample 7449851 | NCBI WGS metagenome assembly JACCEA01 (sample SAMN15323453, study PRJNA562643) | freshwater metagenome | isolation source: river surface water | place: USA:Blue River Watershed | collected 2017-08-18 | reverse complement strand
GAGCGCGCGCACATGGCGGGCATTCGTTACCTCGTTTCAAATTTTGCTTTGGGTGTTGCGGCCGCGATCGCTTTTCAATGGTTGAATACATATCGCACGCTCCTGCTCAGCATCGACCTTCTGACCACGCTGATATTAGGTTCCGGCTTGACCTGGTTTCTTGTGCGTGAGCATCGCAAGCAGAAGGAAGGGGCCGTGAGCAGCAGCGGCAGTCTGGTCGTCCTGCGCGAGGCGTTTCAAAACCATGGTCTGCCGATCGCAGGAATTTGTTTGATTACGATCGGATTCATGGCTCAGATCACCTATCTGCCTCTGCAATTGACCAAGCGCGGACTGCCTTCTGTGGAATGGAATGCGCTCGTGCTGCTGGTGAATACGGTGACCATCGTTTTGGGCATGAAAGTTCTGCGTCGCTTCACTCAAAAACTGAGTGATGGACAACGTGGGGCTCTGGGAGCGGGACTCATCGCCTTGGGTTTGGCGCTGGTTCCCTTGATTTCCAGTCCCGGCGCATTGGTGGCTGTGACTTTGGTCTGGACCATCGGTGAAATGATTTTCATACCCTGGGAACAGGTGAAGCTCTACGAGTTCTTCGGCCATGCCCAACCAGGTTTGGCATCGGGCGCCATCACGTTCGTCATGACGCTTTGCCAGGTCCTCGCTCCCCTTCTGACCACCATTCTCCTTATGGTGCCAGAAGCTGTGGCCTCGCTCCTGCTCTTTGCGTTGCCTTTGGGTGGCTTCGCGCTCTATCGCTGGAGCGCGGTCATTCCCCGGGTCTTCGGACCTCGCGTCGCGGAAAAGGAAGCCGCTTAACCTCGGGCACGCGCTCTGCTAAGGTGGAAGTTCCTTCAGCTGATGAGGTCTTCCATGAAAGCAGGGCTCTTCTTCCTGGCTCTGGTGTTTTCGTATCCCTTGGGCGCTGCCGAGTCACCCTACCGTCTGACTCTGCAGCTGCCCCTTTATGATAGCGCGACCCAAAAAGTCTCGGGATTCTCACCGAGTCTAACTCAGGCCCATGCCTTGACTCAGAGTTACTATTTGGGATCGCATCGCTTGATGGCGGAACTCTTCGATTCAGCGGAAAGCGAGACCCCGTATCCTCTGGAAGATTTTGCGCTGATTGCCTTTGATTACATCAGTCAGTTATCGCCTATGGGACTCACATGGCTTCATGAGGAAGCGCATCGTTCTGTATTGAATCAATATGGAATCAGGAGCCACAATGGAGTTTATGCCGCGAGCTTCAGCGATAGTGCCATTCCAGTCGATGAAGTGCGGGATGTGGACTTGATCCGATTGAAACGTGATCATCCCGCCGATTTCGTCCGCCTTTCGACGGCCGGCATGGAATCGGAAAGTCAGTTCGCGCTGAATCTGGAGAAGGCACAGTTTTTCGATCGGGCCCTGCCGCGTCAGCGTTTTCTGATCCTTCTCGCTCATCTTGGGCCGATATCTTATCGAACTTTCTGTGACAGTCGCAGTGGAGATGATGCCACGCGCGAGGATCTGGAGAGCGAAGGGTCGAATGAACTCAAACGCGATTTTACTGGCTATGACTGCGTGTCCTATGTTTACGATCTCTTCCGACCGGATGAACCTTATGAGAATCGAGGGCCGCATCCATCGGGCGAAGGCATCGCGCGCTATCGCAGCCGGGATGATCTGACCTCCACGGAAAGAAAATATCTGAAACGCATGGCTCAGTATAGCTGGTTGAATCTGATCGATCCTTTTTGGTTGCCATTTTCTGCCTGGGACTGGAGAGGCAAACGCTGGGCTGCGACGCTGCGACATCATCTGACTCCCTTTGGTCACAGCTTCGAGCAGAATATTTTTGTGCAGGACGCCGATGCCGAAAGCGGGGGCCACCTTTTAATCGCGCGGCAATACGGGAATCAAAAAGTTACGCTGCCCGGTTTTGAGTGGCAGTGCTTTCGCTGTCAGAGCTGGAGCGGCGGACGCTCGCTGGATATTCGCTCTGCAGTCTGGTTTCAACCGAAATCCCTACTCTATCGCGAAAAAACCTGGCAGCCAGGGGGCTATTTGGCTTTGCGATTGGAGCAGACGATCGCCCCGGATTCCGTTGCGGCCTTTGCGGAACTCATGACCAAAACTCAAGGATGGCTGGCCGATGAGATTGACCTCAATGCGGCGACTCATGTGCGTCTGGGAATGAAATTTGTTTGGACGCACTAGCGGCATCAATCGCCCTATTTTTGGTAAACGTAGCAGGCAAAAGCCTGTATCCCACAACCCCATTGCCGCCAGCTATCAGCGTAGTAGCCATTGCTGCAGCCGGGGTTATTGAATTCATAAATGGCCCCCTGCACCGCCGTTCCTTTTGGGCAGCTGCAATCCTTCGTCAAAGGATTGGGATGCCGGCAGCAACCGGTCTTGGCTTTGCAGCTACTGTATCTTTGGATGCTACAGGCCTGGCGTGCCCCTGCGTTGAAATCATCAGGCTGCAGGATCGGATACTCCAGAAGGCACTGTTCATCGATATGCTGACGGTTACAGGGATGAAGATAGTCGCTCTCGCTGCCACAGTCGTAGGTGTTCACCTGATAGATGCCAGCGATGGCAGGCTCCTTGAATCCCAGCTTGCTATCAAAGAGCTGCATGCAGAGCTGTGAGCTGCCGGCAAAAAGATCATCGCGCAGCGCATGACCACGCGTGCTCACATCGTTCCAATCTTTCTGGGTCACGGGGTCCTTTTGCGATGCATTGCCTTTGCGTTTCAACTTAACTGTGATCCCCTGACCTTCGCAGCGTCCATAAAAGCTCCAATCCTTCAGTCCAAACTTTTGATTCAGGCTCTCGCCCTTGCTGTCCTTTAAATCCAGATCGTTCTGAAAATTCTGGCAGGCGAGGGCGAAGTCGGGTGGAGCTGAAAAACCAAAGGTCCTTTCGCAACTGAGTCGTTCCAGGATCTGCCCTCTCAAATTCATGAGCATCTGCTTTTCGTCCTGATGTTTGGCAAAACGTGCCGACTGCGTCATCAAGCGGTTGACTCCGAAGACAACCACCGATCCAATTCCTAGGGCTATGACCAGCTCCATGAGTCGCATGCTTGCGTTCCTCGGTTATTGTTCACGAACACAAAGATACTGAAGAATCCCGCAGCCGCGTGAAATCTTATCAGCGGCACCACCATTGGCTTCATCGCGATAGTAATTGTTGTTACAACCGGGGTTGGCGAAATCGTAGATGATCTGAGGCCGAAATCCCGAGGGACACGAGCACGCGCCCGTCAGGGAGTTGGGATAGCGGCATTCCATGCTGGTTCCCACCCAGTACATATTCTGTGTGTACATGCCCGCCAGCTTCCAAGTGAAAGGGACATCCTGACTGAAAAAGCTGCGGCAAAAATCGGAAGCGCCCTGAAAGATATCTTTTTTGTTGGCCGAGTCAGACCAGTTTTTTCCGCGTAAATTATCTTTGGGGCCGCTCGCTATCGAGAAGATAAGTTCGTCGTTCGCGCACTCAGCACGAATGTCCCAGTCACCAAACGTAAGGTCCTTGCCATTCACAGCCTTGGGTTTGAGGCCTTTGTATTGGGCGCAATTCAGCTTGCCGGGTGGGGCCTTGCTGATGTCGATACCCAGGGTTTCAGCGCAGTCCATACCTTCCGTAATGTTTCGCATGACGGCAGATAGCTCCTGCCGCTGGCCGATATGATCGGCTTTTTTCAATTCAAACAGAAAATTGCGCGAGGTCGCCAAGGCCAGGACTCCCAGGAGTCCGGCCCCCATGATGACCGAAATAAGACTCACCCCGGCCTCGCTGGATCGGGGATCCAGCCCAGCTTGATCGTGTCGCATGTGGTTTCCTCAAGTAGTAACGATTATGACTCTTCGGAAATGAGGCTAATGTTCCCAAGCGTGGTACAGGGTTTTTTTCGCATTTTTTGCCAAGGTCCCCAAATACCGGGGACGAAGCAGGAAAAGCCCCCATCCACCCAAAAATGTTCCAGATTCTGGTACGATGAAAGTATTGACAGTAATGGTCGACTGTCCGCCCAGTTGAGACTAAGTGCGAGCCCACAACAGTCGCCGCGCTGGGAACAGCCTTTCACTTTTTTGTCGAACTCGCTATAGCTCAAGGCTCTCTATTTTGAGCGAAGGTGGGTTGTGGAAAACAAAGCAGTGCAAAAAATCCAATTCGTAGATTTAGTTTTTCGGCAGGCTTTGCATAATCTTCACATCACCGAGCGTGAGCGTACAGACCCTATTCGCTATCGTGTAATGGCCGTCCCCCAGGGCAAACTCCTGCCTGTGATGGTGCAGTCTTTGGTCGAATACTGCACAAAGATTGAAATTGAAGTGGATCACTTAAATTTCGACGCGTTGACCCGACAACAGTCCAGTTTTCAGACCTTCCAGGAACCCATGGATCGACTTTGGGGTGTTGGACATTTTAACAAGCTGACAGAAGATCCGGGCTTCACCCCGCCTATCGATCAACTCTTTGATGCTGATGCGACTACGCTTGACAGCTTCCTCGATGTCCATTGGCCGACGTTCAATCCCTACGCATGGTCCGGTCGTTGCATTGAATTGCATCGCACGATGATTCAAAAGCTGCTTTCGCCGCAGCATACGCACGGATCACGCGCTCTCATCGTGCAAAATCCCGATTTTTCGAAACGCGAAACCTTCAATCTGCTCTACAATCTGATTCGAACCATGTCGGAGCAGAAATTATCTCCGTACTGTTTAATCGTATTTGCCTTTGAAAAGCCCTGGAATGAACTTGATCCTGATCGCACCCTGTTCTTTCAAACCATCGGTTCACTGGGCCTCACTCAGGAGCCCTTTGAACTGAAATCGCCGAATCCGTTGAGTCTCTACCGTCTGCTGGAGACCCTGGACCTCGACGAAAACCTCGCCCGGGAAAAGGCCCTCGATGTTTATCAGTATCTCAATCAAAATCCTCCGGGTGATTTAAGCGTCCTGACACCCCAGGTCTGGATGGATGCCTACGAAAACTACCTGAAGGACTGTGATCTTTTGTTTCACAAAGTCTTCTCCGTAGCAGCCGCGGCCCAACCTGCGCCTCTATCGCCGGCACAGAAATTGAAACAATTTTACCATTTTTGCCAGTTTGAGCAGGTTCTTGAATTCACCAAAGAGCATCGCATCCTGGACCGCCCCTTCCTTCAGTACATCGACCTCATGGCGAGTTTCCCGGCAAATGCCCACCGCTATCCCGAATGGTTGGATGCCTGGCTCAAGGATGGCCCATCCAAGAGCCGCTATGTGGTCGCGACTCTTCATCGCGAGTTATGGTTCCATCGGAAAAATGAGGAACGCGAGCAGCTGCATGCTCTCTATTTGGCAAATACGCCGGAGGGCAGCGCCGTCAATCTTCAGCTGATCAGCAGCTGGGTCCTCACGCTGTGGCGAGCCGATCATGCGGAAGTTATGGAGTTGGGACAAAAGTTTATTCAGGCCCTGGATGCCGTTCGTGAGGGAATGGGCAGCGCGATCGCAGGTGATCTCAAAGCTGTCATCCTTTTGAATATTGTTGTTATCGAAGCAAACCAACTGGAAGCCAGCGAGATCCGCGCGCTCCTGGGAAGACTCTATGCTCGGCGCCACGATGTATTGAAGTTCATGCCTCAATTGGCAACCGAACTATGCTTTCTCTTCGATTTTCTTTGGCACTATACGGACAACCTGACTGCCACCGAACTCGTGGAACTTGCGAAGCTCGATTACGTATCACGGAGCTGCTTCAATAATCCCATTACGCTCTCCAACTTTGCCACCAATCTGGGTTCGAGTTCCGTCAAATCCGGGCTCTATGGCGATGCCATTCGTTATACCCAGATCAGCCAGGCCTTGGCAGCACGCACTAGAAATCCCAGGGATATCGGTATTGCGCTATTGGAATGGACGTCCCACCGCAGCAGCTCGGGCGCCAACATACCCGTTGTGGAACCTGAGCTGCAGCGCGGACTTCAGCAGCTTATCGCGACCAATGGCTCACGCGAGCATGTACTCCATTACTACCAGCAAACGCTCTGGGCCATGCTCTGCGCGCGCGAATGGGACATTTGCCGAAGGCTCTATCAGGAAAGTACGGCCTACGTGGAAGCCCATCAGCTGAAAGGGTCTTCTGATGCCAGGACCCTATCGATACTGGGCGAGCTCCTCAGGTTTCTCACCCAGGACCGGGACATCAAACCCGAGCCCCTCGCTCCTTTGACGCTGAATGATTATAATGCCAATCAGGCTTTTGTCGCCCACCTCGGGTATCGACTTCTCTTCGCCGATACGAGAAAACAAAGTACGGAAGTGCAAACGGCATTAAAACAGATCGAAGGCTACGTGGCGACGCAAAAATATCGGGTTGCCAACTCTGAATTCGCCTTCATCATGCAAGCTTTGCTGAATTGCGAACTCGTCTCCAAGCAGGACATAGGATTCCTGGCAAGACTGGGTCGCATTCGCTATGTCGAGACCTATTTCCTTGCCTGGCAGGGTCATGACCAGCAAAAGTTCTATGCAGAATCCCCTCTGGCGCAAATACTCCTGGCTGGCTCCAATCACAAGCCAATCCTGGAGCAGGACATCTGGCTCTTCGTCGTCGAACAGTTTGCCAAAGTCGATCTGGAAGAGCATCTCGCCTTTAGCCTCTGTCTTGCCTTGATCGCGCTACTGGACCCGGTCGTCGTCGAACATGTGACCACGCGCAATGTTCGTTACGCAGCCCATCGACGGCACTGGTCAAAAGACAAGTGGGCCAAGCCATTCCCTCCGATCTGGCAGCTTATGCAGGACTCTCTGCCACCTGCCGACGCCGTGGAAGGCCAAGCTTTTTTGCAAATCAACCTGCCCGGCCTCGCGCAAAGCATTCAAATGAAATTCCGTACCCCGGACGAAATGCAAGAGGTCCGAGCTTTCTTCGAGGATTCCTCACTCGGACGCTTCGTCCTGAAGATGACGGCCAATCGAATCGTGGAAATCCGGGAAAGCCGTATTCGCCGAACATCCCGCAAGTTTGCCCATCGGCAAAACGAGGAAGTAAGGCGGCAATCCAACGAAATCTCGGAACTCTTGGATCAGGAACGGCGCAGCCTTCGCAGCACGCTGAATGAATTGCAAAAACAGGCTCTGTCGCGAATGAAGCTCTTGACCAGCCTGTTCCATGACATCAAAACACCAGCTCAAAGGACTATTCACAATCTGGAGCTGGCCCTTCAAGAATATGACAGCATTCATCAAAGAACGCTCCTCGATCAGTGCGTCGATAATCAGAATCAGATAGTCTCGAAACTGGATAAGATCCTGCTTCAATCACACGCGGATGATCCCACACCTCCGCAGCGAAGCTCTGTTGTATGGAAGGATTTTTGTGACAAGGTTTGCGCTCCCTTTTTCTGGGAAGCGAGTCGGCTGCAAATCGATTTCCGCGTCACTGATATCGACATTCATGTGCGCATTCTGGGTGTGGAAGACCACTTTGAAATTATCCTGGTCAACGTTTTGAGCAATGCCTTGAAATTCACCCCACCGGGTGGCCGCGTTCGTTTGAACGCGACGCCCCAAGGCAGCATGCTGCAGGTTACAGTCGAGGACAACGGCATCGGCATGTCCGAGGATCAGATCGCCTCGCTGGGGCAACCTATTGAAAGTCATGACATCAGCTTTGGCTTCACGCATAAGGGTAATGGACTTGGATTGTCCATAGTCAAATCCTTGATCGATGCCCACGAAGGAACCCTCCAGATCACGAGCGAACCCGGAAAATTCACGCGGGTGGAACTGAGTCTGCCGCTTGACACAACGGTCATGGAAGCCACACCACTCAGTCTGACTCATGAATCCATTCGCAATGGTCAAGGCCAAAGGCGCGCCGAGACAAGTTCTGCCAAGCTTGCCTCCGTTCTCCTCATCGATTCCGACCCTATTTTCCTTGAGGAACTCAGCAGTGGCCTCCAGGACAGCTATTCTGTGGTCAGAGCCCCGCAGACAGCAGCGGCCTTCCGTGCTCTGCAAAAGTTCAGTTTTGATTTCATCCTCTGCAGTTATGAGGTGAAGCCATCGGGCGGTCTTGACGTTCTTCAAAAACTCGACTCCTTCCCACAAAAAGAAGGGTCATGCTTCCTCATGCTGACCAGCGATCCCAACGAGGATGCACGACGCATCAGTCTGGAGAATGGTGCCCAGGACTTCATCGCCAAGCCCATCTCGATTCATGAAATCAAGCAGCGACTGCAAAACCATCTGACGCTGCGCACCAGCCGACTTGCGGACGAACACGATAAGCCTGACATCATGCAGTATCGCAACTATCGTCAGTATCTGGCCGACTGTTTCCAAAACAGAAAGAACCGCCGTCCCACCTTTTCTCACCGCCGCCTCATGCAGTTGGTGGGGGCTCGCAGTCCGTCCTTCTTCAAACGAATCATCGAGGGCGAGGTGATCGTGACCTCGGATATGGCCAGCCGCCTCGCTCAGGTATTCGGACTCAGCGATCTGGAAAAGGAATTGTTCTTTGCGATGGTGGCTGAAGGCCGCGAGGGTAATAGTCAATCCAAAGCTGTCTCGCGTGCACGCGAAAAACTGATTCGCGAGCTCGGTCGCCAGAAGCCCCAGCCCATCTCGGCTCTGGTGCAAAAATCCCTCTGGCCCGCTATCATTTTGCTCCTCACCAGGGCCAGGGCATTTGATGGCACAGCATCCTGGATATCCTTGCAGCTGAAGCGCAGCATACCCACGCCTGCCGTGCAAGCCGTGCTTGACAGCTTCGTACGCCAGGGCATCCTCAAGGCCGAAGGCCAAGAGATTATCGCGAATCAAAAATCCCAGCTGATCGAGATCGAGGAATCAGCATTGTCGGTCGAAGCTTTGAATTCCCTACAAAGCCTGACGCAAATTTTCAAAGAGAAAAGTTCTGTTCAGGTCGTCAATATACTGTTTCCCGTGAGCCGGAAGGGTGCAATCCTTGCCTTGATCGAGGACGCCTGGATGGATTTCTGCAGCGCGCTCCGTAGTATTCACCAGGACGCTGATCAGGAAGAAGGGGGCGATGAAAACGAGCAGGAAGTTTGCCACATCTCGTTGGTGGTGACCCCCTGCTCGCATGAATGATCAACCAAAAACTTCACAGAGGTCGCTATCAGTCAGCCACAGCCCAACGATAGCTCGGATTGTTCGCTGTGATGTTCTGATACGTAATGGCTGTCATGTCTCCATACGATGAAATATCCAGAGTGAAGTAAATATACCCGCCGCCCAAATGCGCGCGCAGATGATTGGCGCCTTCAGCAGGATATCCATCAATGGTCGCGATACGTGCTTTGCCCTGACAGTGTTCGTAAGGACGATCCAGCTTCGCGGCCCAGGTTACTGATTTTTCTTTGGACTGAACAAAGCTAAAGGGACCTGCCATCCATTGGAGCCATGCAACAGCAGACACTTCAAAACCACCTTCATAGAAGCGACTTTTTTCGACGACCTCGAAATAACCTGGGCAGGCTCCCGAGCCATGCTTCTGATGAACATTCAATCGATACGTGTTCTCGACAGTATTCTCTTCATGAGCCCATGCAGACGATGCCGATAGCAACAGGATTCCGCTCACAAATGCTGCAACTGGGTAACGCATAAAGTTTCCTTTCCAAGGATAAATGATGAGGAACTACGGAAAGCTTTAACCTTTCGCTGTCTCAGCAACAAGGAGAGGTCTCTGGAATCCGACAGATCTTGTATCATCTTCTGATACGAATTCTCCGCCAAAAGGCTTTCCTGACTTGCCTGATAAAGATGGAAAAGCGTAAAGAAACGACGCAATCATGCCTCATTTGAAGCAAGGGAAATCCAATGTTTTCACGCCTAATCTTCTCCATGACTCTTTGTGGAATGGCTACCATCCCACTCGAGGCAAGCACCTACAGCAGTTCCCACAAGACAACAGTGATGGGCTTGCTGGAGGGTTCCAATCCATGGTCTTTGACCCGCGGCTATTACACGACTCGCGTGGATGGTCAGCCGATTTTTGGACTTATTCAGCTCCACTCCGTGGAAATTAAGGCAGGACTTTTTACCTATCAGGGAACATTTGTAGATCGCACCTATGGTTCTGAGAATCAAACCATATGTACCGGCCGTATCGTGATCAAGAGAATTCCCGATGCAGAACTGACCTCGCCCTATGCGATGCGTGTGACTTTTCTGCCAGAAGCTTCCAGCTGCCAGTACTCGCATCAGAAAATTAGCCTGACCCTTCGGGAAGCGCTGCCCGTCGCGGATGCGAACGGTGAATACCTGCCCAGCAACGCCAACACCATGCTTTCTGAAACCAATGGGGATGTAACCTGGATAGCCTGGAAGGTGAAGTCGCCTGATGGTGCTCTCAACTGCCGTTCGAAAGATACCGGCAGCATCGTACACGTCTATGGGAACGAGGATGTGATTTTCGCTGAGACACGTGGCGGGAACGCTTTTGATCCTGTCGATTCCAAGTCATGGATGCTGACGCGCAAGGGCTGCTTCGTAAGAGCCAACAGCCTGTATATTGCTCCGCTTTCCGCACCGGAACAATATCTTCGCTGAATATTGAACTCTTCCTGGTTCCGGTCGCGACCAAATCCGCCAAGGACTGGTTGCGACCGGACCAAGTTCTCGGGAAAATCAGTCCGCTGCATTCAGGCAGGCTTCTTCGAACATCAGCTTGTTACTTTCAAAGACAGCCAATCGTCTCTTTTCGCCTCCATACACAACATACGAGTAAATATCCTTGCCAAAGATATGGGTATTGTCTTCGAGCTGCGAGCCATAGAGACTCAAGGCCAGCTGCTCGGGATTCGAGCGTAAAAAGGCAAGATAACGCAGCTTCCCGGAGTGTTTCACCACATGGACCCGGAATCGCTTTGTCAGACAGAGTTCACTTCCCTGCTCCAGATCTGCTTCATATCCTTCAGGGCTATCGAACCAGTCGATTTCCATCGTATCGACGTCCTGCTGACAGAAAGGTACAAGCTCTTTCCTGCTAACAATTTGCTGAGTAATCTCAGGAATTTTGTTCCGCAGTACCGACCAGTAGAAGAAATAGCCCGGAGTAAAAAACTCGCCTTTACGCGCAATCTGTCGATCAAGAACCTGCACCGCGCATTCAATATTATGAAAAGGATTCAGAATATCCCGGCCGTTCGTAAAAAAGTCACAGGCCCGACCGTGCCCTCCATCATCCTTCGACAATTGAAAGAGTCCTTCACTATACTTGCTCAATGGAGGCGGTTCGAAAAATCGAGTGCGAGGGTTGAAAGCGGACTCATAGTAAGACATCGACGCCATGGCCAGGGTCCAGAATCGCGCTCTTTGCGAGGCCGATAAAGCCTCGTAACGAGGGCATACATTCGCGAGACTCGCCGCCACGTCCGCTTTAGGATCGAGGAGATTCTTGCCCAAATTTAATATCGCTTTGTGAGTAAACTCCGACCATTCCGGACGCCACACAGCGTTCTTC
>JACCEA012384215.1_pt1 | contig 11479 bp, 7 predicted proteins | sample 7449851 | NCBI WGS metagenome assembly JACCEA01 (sample SAMN15323453, study PRJNA562643) | freshwater metagenome | isolation source: river surface water | place: USA:Blue River Watershed | collected 2017-08-18 | reverse complement strand
GTACGTATGACATCGACTATGACGATGGAGAGTCGGAGTTGCGAGTGAAGGAGGAGTTGATTCGAGCGAAGGATGTGGAAGGTGGTAGTGTTGGTTTTTCGGCTGGTTTTTTGGATTTGTTGCGGAAGTGTTTGGTTTCGTATGCTCGTGTTGTTGGCGATGTTAGTTTAGGGAAGTTAGTTTTAGAGTTTTCCGATTTAAGGTCCGGGTTGATATCTTTTTCTGGTTTCAGCAGGGTTCTTTCTCGTTTTGGTGATTTTGAGAGTGTTGATGTTCGTCTTTTGTTTAGCACTCTTGATTTTCGAACTACTGGTGAAGTCGATTTCGCGGACGTTGTCAATTGTTTTTATTCCTGTATTTGTCGTCTTGATGGTACTGAAGCGTTCGAAATTTTTAAGAAGTGCGGTGTAAAAAAGGTTTCCGATTCTTCTAAGATTCGGAAGGCTTTGGCTAAGATTGAAATTAGATCATCTGGATTTGTACCATCCAGAGAATTTGATAAATCGTTTCGTTCGATTCTTGTGGGGCTTTCCACCGACGATATGTTTTGTTTGAAGGATTTTTTTGATCCTTTTACTTCTGGCTCGATTGATTCGATATTTGTGAACAGCTTTGTTGGTCTTATTCTTGACTTTGAACATTGCTACTCAAAAGTTCAGCACTATGTTAGGGCTATTTGTTCCAGAGATACGTCCACTTATATTTTTGGAAAGGATAAACAAATATCGATTGTTGATTTTGGAAAGCGCTTGAAAAATGGTGGCATCACTTGCCAAATGAGTGAGGTAGTAGTTGCGTTGTCCAAAGTCAGTTCTATGGGTATGGTTGATGTTGGGAAATTTTTATATCAATCTGGTTCTGAAGGCAAAGCTACAGATGTTTTAACTCCTTGTAATTTTGGAAAGACTATTTATAAAAGGATGTGTAAGCTTCGTTCCATAGCTGAAAGGAAATCAGTTTTGCGGAAACAACTTTTAAATAGAGACCAATTGAAAGATGGTTGCATTGAGCGTGGTGATTTCAGTTTATTTATCAAGAAAGAACTGGAGTGTTCTGATGAAGAGGCTGCACTGTTGTGCGAATGCTTTACAATAATTTCTCCGCCAGATGCTGTGTACTATGCTTTGTTCTTACTTTGGCTCGCAGAGCCATTGCATTTTGGAGAATCGCCCATTTTGGTTTCCGTTTTGTCTAAAATAAAAAGGTTGCCTTACAGCAACACAACTTCGTTCCTGAAGAGGATTTTCAATAGATTTTATCAATTGGACAGCGATGGCACAGGATTCGTCTCAATGGTGATGGTTGCAGATGTGTTAAGCCAAGAAGATATCATTTTTGATGTTGCTGGTTCGACCAATTTTTTTCAAAACTTCTTAGATGGTTCCACCGGTAAAATAGCATACCCTGAAATGATTGCGCTGTTTGCTACACAGTCACTATCATTCATTGGTGGAAAACTGAAATTTTCTTTGGATATTCGGAAGAAACAAGGCTATGAAGTGCTTGATGACTTTTCAAAATTTTTTAACTCTCCTAAGAGCTCTAAAGGTCAAATAGATATGAAAGTCCTGTACTCTAAATTTATTGATTTGGGTCTAATATTCCCTGAGGTGATGATAGATGTTTTTGCCTCAAACTGTGTTTCTCCAGATTCTAAGTCCTTCTCTATGGAGAGATTCAATTTTGATGGAATCGACAATTCTACTTCTCTTACACCACAGTTGGATTTAGAAGATGTTAATGGTGCTGTTGTACCACCGGTCAAGCAAGGCGATACTGTTCCCACATTGTGTGATATTTCCATGTCGATCTTAACCGAGCACGATGGATTGATGCTGAAAGCACTGCAACGGGCTTTTGATTTATTTGACAAAAATAATCAAAACGTTATCCTTTCTGACGATCTAGAACGCATTCTTTGTTCAGTAGGTATGAGTCCATCTGTGGAAGACTTGCAAATTTTGCTAGTAAAATTGGATCCCCGCGATACAGGTAATATCGGATTCAATATTTTTATGAGGTATGTTGTGCCGTATATCCGAAAGAGTTATGGGATAACTGGTAAAGTTACATTGAGTAAATTACACCAGCAATTCGTTAAATTTGATTCTTCTGGAGATGGATTGCTACAGCGCAATGAGTTTGCTCATTTGCTGCGTAGTTCTTGCAATCGTCTTGATGGCGATGAATTGAGTGCGTTGATGTCGTTTCTTGATGTCGATGAAGATGGATCGATTAGTTGGAATGAATTTAGACGCGTGTACGACGTTATTAATAACAAAAATCAAATGGATGCTCTTGACGTGGCACTGCGAAGTGGCCTTAGAAAATTACAATACGCCGCTTTACCGAACCCATTCGAGTATCTTCATCTTTTTCACGGTCTTCCTTTTAACTATCGCTTATCCGTTTTAACTGAAGTTGAAAAGTACATGCCAGAAATTTCGTTATCCAAGAAGTTATGTTCCCCTGATTTTTCTTTTCAGAGAAACACTAGTCTTCGTCAGTATCGATTTGAATTAACTTTTTCAAAGCTATCTGGAGTTCCATCAGAGGCGGATTTCCGATCTCACGATATTGTTGGGAGGGCGCTGAAAGTCGCTTTATGTAGAACCGCCAAGCCACCCGAATTAGGAGAACCTGGCGCCAAACCAGTATTTCTCAGCAATGTGCAGCATATTCATGCCGTAGTGAATGATGTTTACCCTGACAAGTGGAATTTTGGAAGGAAAGAATCCACGGACAATGCGCAATGCTATTATCTCAATTGTGGATGCCCTGTGGAGGTTCTCTCTGAAATATATCTTTTTGTAGAAGTCATAACAACTTTTCGTTTGAAGAAGGCTAGCGATGGTACTTCACAAAAGTTGGGAATGGCTACCTCTTCCACGTACCTTAATTCTGCACCAGAAACCTTTGACATGTGTTGCGGATGGATTTTATTGCCTATAAGTGATGTGAGTTCTCAGAAGAGTTGGAAAGTAAGCATGATGGGTGGTACTCCTTTTTCATCTGTTTCAATTAAAAAGGAAGACGTAAAACTAAGAAGTGGAACGTGGCAGAGGATAAAGCGTATGTTAGGGTTTCACGTCAAAAGTCATTTGGAAATTAAGATTTCTCCCGTTGATGGACTCATTATGAAATCCACCGAAAGTGTTGCTGGGAAGAATAACTTATCTCACCCCCATGGAACCTCATCATTGCATCTCCTGGATCAGCTCCCCCCTAATCTTATTGTTCCTATTGGTTCGATTTCCATGATTGCCATCTATAGATCCTTGATGATGAAATCTCTGAACCTTTTCGATTCAAGTTTGCCAGAGAGAGTGCTTCCTCAAAGTGGAGCTTTGCATCAACCAGACATTATTTTGGGTTGCTTTCCGAAATTAATTGCTGATCAATCAGCTTGCTCGGTTTTGATGTCGTATTGGCAGGCAGAGGTACATTCACTCTCTTTGACAGCGATTGCTTCAAAGTCGATGGTTAGTTTAGAAGATCAATACGTTGCAACATTTCGAACCATTGTAACGAGAATATGGCATGCTTATAATTCAATCGACACATCAATTCTCCCCGTGGATTCTGGTTTACATGCGAAAGAAAAAGAATCCTTATTAGTGGAAGTTATGAAGGCATACTCTGGGAAACACAAAGATACTCCAGAGACTCCACATGAGAAAGTTGACTCTTTTGTCGTTCAAACGCCATTCAATTGTAGTGAGCTTTTATGGACCGGAAGAGTTGTGAATTTGTAAAACTATTTCTAATGACTTACATTTATCATAAATGGATTTAGAACAGTCCAATTGAGTCTGGATAATTGTGTAAAAGGAAAGGACGGAATAAATTGGAATTCACTCTGTGCTACATTGATAGGTGTACATGTATTTATGCTTTTTTTGTCCACTAGTTCAAAATAGTAAGTTGTACTAAACCAAATAGTTAGGTGGTCTTCGTGATGTAGATTCTTGAAATAAATAAAAGTAATTCATAGCAATGGACTTCTTACTTGGAGAGGATGCTGCACAAAAAGCTTTGAAGTTGGATTGGGTTTGCTTCGGTAGAACAAACGATTGATAGCAAACAGATGATAGATTGTCTTGTGTAGTTAATGTAGATTCTGTGAATAGTAATAGATTGTATTGAATTAATGGGAACGACGTCAAGTTTGATGTACTATATTATTATGGTATATGTAGCCATTGATTTTTGTACGAGTGCATGGCAGAGTGCAGCACACGCAAGCGCAGCGACAGGTGCCGCAGCCGCCGCAGCAGAGGCCAGCAGGCGCCGAGACATCCTGAGGAGGGTCAGTATTTATTCCATATTTTAGTTAAGTTAATTCCCCTGTATTCTAGAGGCGATGGTTCACTTTTTCACTTCATCAACAGGTCATACAATTTATATGGGGGCCGACAAGTTTGAGAATGAAGACTTGATTCGCTATGGCTTACCTGAAGACATTTGGTTTCACGTGGATAACATATCTTCAGCCCACGTTTACTTGAGACTCAATAAAAATGAAAGAGTCGAGGATGTTGCAACATCACTCATACATGAATGTGCGCAACTCGTGAAGGCAAATAGTATTGAAGGGTGCAAACTTAAGGAAGTTACAGTTAGTAAGTGGTTACCGTTCAGTGTCGTTGAAGTAGAAAATCAGGTTGCATAGTTTACACAAGGTGGCGAAATCTGAAGAAAACATCTGACATGGAAATCGGAGCGATCGGTTTTCATGATCGATCAAAGGTAAAAAGCATTAAAATCCAGAAAGATGTTGCTGCTGTGAAAGAACTAAATAAAACGAAAATCACGGAATTTCCTAATTTGCAAGGGCTACAAGAAGCTAGAGCAATAGAATATCGCAATGAAATGAAAGCTATGAAGAGAGAAGCATTGTCAGAAGAGAAAAGAAAACGGAAAGAGGATGCTGAGATTGTTCGTCTGCGAACTTACGAGTAAGTACAGAATGTTGAGCTGAGACAAGTTCCTTGTCATCCTCCATATTATCAGGACCATTATGCAGCCCGGTAATATGAAAGCGAACAGTGAATTTGAGTCAACAGTTGACGACAGGTTATTTCTTTGTTTTGTGAAGGACGTTAATTATTAATATCATTCTAGGGCGGCTAAGGATTTTGAAGATGATTTTATGTAAAGAATTGCACTTCAAAGATACTGGTCATGCCTTAAGTTACAGAAAGAACATAAACTAAATTTATATTGATTTCACTGCAAACCCACACAACCCCTTGACTACATAATGAAAATATACAGTCCACCGAAACTATCCAAATATTACTAATTTTACACCACTCAGAATCAATGAAGTTTCGTTAGTGATTAGAGAGCAACTTCTTTTGCAACGATCCTTTTTCTTCATCAAACATAGGATTTTTCTCAGTGGCAAGGGTTTGGTCTCCAGCTTGCTTAAGATGAAGAGAATCATTAATTTGGAAAATGTTGTATTTCTCCATCCACCAATAGAGGACAACCTTTGCAGTGTCCTGAACGAACCACCAAAAGATGCAGTACAACCACACAAACAAAGCCATTTCTTTAGGATGTCTATTTGCCAACCCAACTACATATTGGTTATCTACGTGTGAAGTTGGCCAAAAACAAGCTAATATCGTCGAAAGCGACAAGGAAAAAATAGCCGCAACCAATAGAATTGGGGATGGACGAGAAGACCAGAAGAATCCATCGTGAGTGCGAGCAGAGAATAATGTCAAGAAGTCAGAAATAGAGACTTTCAAATACATAATGGTAGTTATCTGCCCATACGACAGGTCGCCAATACCGAGTTGTTTGAACAAACTTCCATCCGTCCAAGAGTCCAATGACCAGTACAGAATAAGTAATGATGAAAACAGTGCTACACCAGCAAGCACAGCTGCAACCAAGAATAAGACAGGTAAGTTCCAACTGTTGGGATACTTCGAAGGAGTTACGTTGTCATACCCAATAGAAATTAAAGTACCATCATTGAGGAGTGTGATCAACATCAACATCAGAACAGGCAACTTGAAATAGTCTGGCCATGCATCACTATCAAATCCTGCAGTATTTTGCCAATCGCTGGGCATATAGTCACTAGGTTTCATCGACAATACGGCAATAAAGAAGAAGATGAGAAGTTGTAATGTAGCAGCAATACGATAAGTAATGAAATTCTTCATGCGCTGGAAGATGCAACGGGAAATAATGATACCTTCAACAATTGTTGACAAACCCTCTTGGGTAAGTACAATATCAGAAGCTGCACGTGCTGCATCTGTTGCACCAGCTACAGCAATACCAACATCAGCACGCTTCAAAGCGGGAGCATCATTAACACCATCTCCGGTCATACCTGTCTTAAATCCAAGTTCACGAAGACATTGTACAATCAAGAATTTATGTTCAGGAAACACTTGAGCAAAGCCGTGACCATTGCGAATGTAGTCACCATACTGCTTACCGAGGTTGTCAGGAGCTTTCTTAGTTACTGGATCAAGCATTGGGAGACCTTCTGCACCGCGAATGAGAGGAACAACACCAGGGCGTCCTTCCACTTTGTCACCTAAATCTAGCATACGTGCGGTTTCCATGGCAATTAGTAAGTGGTCACCAGTAATCATCTTGACTTCAACACCATATGCCATGGCGCGATGAATCGTATCTTTCGTATCATGTCTGGGAGGGTCTAAGAAAGTGAGCAAACCTAACATCTTCCACTCACCATTATCATCAGTGCGAGCCACTGCCAAACACCGAATACCACGAGCACCAAACGAAGTAACATCGTGTTCACACTTATGTTTAACTTTCTCGTCAGTGACCAGCTTTAGAAGTACATGTGGAGCACCTTTCGTGGTCTTGAAAGTCTTTCCAGTTTTCTTGTCCTTCACTGTTCCTTCAGTCCGCTTAACCACTGGATCAAATGGCATGTAATCTAATTGCTCGACACTATCCAGGGACTTCAAATCTGCTTGTCCGAGAACCATGGTATCAAGGGCATCTCTGGCAGGTTCATGCCATTTGGCGGCCATCGCAGCGTATCTAAGAATACTGTACTGGGTCTCTCCAGGCCAATATACAGGAGTTTCTTCTTGTATCATCATTTTGTTCATAGTCAATGTTCCGGTTTTATCAGAGCAAAGCATCGTCATACCAGCCATATCTTCGATAGCCGCGAGACGCGTAACAATAGCACCTTGCTTGGACAACTCCTTGGAACCAAGTGCTAGAGTAGTAGTACAAACGATCTCAATAGCAACAGGAATAGATGCAATAATCAAGACAACAGTAAAGGAGATGGTTTCCTCTAAATCTTCACCTTCAGCCAAAAGGTAGGCGAAAACGATTCCAGAAAACAAAAAAGACAAAACCACCAAAACAATAACGATATTTAGTAGAACTTTTTGTAAATTACCAAGTTCATCGTCTCCTTGCAGCAATGATGCAGTTTTGCCGAAAAATGTATTCGAGCCTGTATATTCAACAGTACCTTCAACTTCACCACGAACAACATTCGATCCCATTTTACATGAACTTCCTTTGTACATTGTTACTGGGAGAGATTCACCAGTAAGAGCAGCTTGATCAACATCAATTGTACCTTCATTCACGAGGCAATCGGCAGGGATGGCAGAGCCAGCAGCCAAAAGCACCAAATCACCCGGTACGACTTCAGCAGCATCAATATTGGACCATTTACCATCACGCTTCACGGTTGCAAGGGGTTTCAACGACTTTTTGAGAGCAGCAACCGCATCTCCCGCCTTGGTGATTTCATAATAACCAAGACCAGCATTGATGAACTGGATTGCAAGCAATATTGCCATATCCGGCCAGTTTTGAATGCCCGCTTCAGTAATTGCAGCAATCCAGATCATGACAGGCATCGGTTGCCACAATTGCTCCAAGAAAATAAGCAACTACATAAAAAAGAATCTAACTGTTCATTCAAACATATTAAACCTAAACACTACCTTCGATTTTTTTTTGTCTTCCAATTCGTTTCTACCCCATTTTTGCAAAAGTTGTTGCGCCTCGAAAGTTGTGAGACCCTTCGATGGAACAAACTCCTTAACCTTTTCAGCACCTTCTTCAGTCATAGGAATCCCTATACCCGACAGATTAAGCTTCAAAAATTGGAGATATATTACATTATTCACCAATACCTTGACTTGCATATTCACCGTGTGAAGAATCTCCTTCACCGTGTGATGGAGGAACATAAGAACCTTCCTTGGTCATTTCTGTCAACAAATGAGAACAAGGAAATTCTGATAGGCGCTTATAGAGTAACCAAGAACGAAAAATGAATTTAATAAATTAATTAAAAAAGATTCTCTCTGAGCCATACATTTGAGCAAAAACCCAAATCACGAAACTTCCAAATTGTGGCTACTTGTAATCCCTGAGCAACGAGGGGAAAACGATTGTAATAATAATGCTATCTGGTATCTCAAGCAATATTTAAATCAGTATCTCAAATCGATATTTTCCATAAGTTGGCTAGAAGCACATCAAGAATGGCATTTGGGAATGTATTCTATTTTCTTTTGATCACCGTATTGGCTGCTGCGGCTTTGAGCAGCCCCACCAAAGGTGACATGTCAAAATACTTGAAACGAACTGGTGCAAAGTATTTGGAAGATGTGAGCGCAAGAGAAGGTGTAATCAAGCTCAAATCAGGGATGCTTGTTGAGATAATTCAGAGTGCTACTCGTGATGATGCTCGTAGTCCGACAGTTTCCGATCCTTGTGAAGTAACTTATGCAGGTGTACTCAAAGACGGCACTAAGTTTGATTCAGGTACCACATCTTTTGCTCCAAATCAGGTCATCAAGGGGTGGACTGAGGCAATGCAACTCATGGCAGAGGGAGACAAGTGGAAACTACACATTCCTTATGATCTAGCGTATGGTGAAAGAGGTAGTCCTCCCAGAATTCCACCGTACTCTCCACTTGTTTTTGACATCGAAATCCACAAAGTAAAAGGCAAAGGAAAAACCGTAGCAGAAGCCAGGAGAATGTTCGAAGATGCTAAAGCGTCGAAAGAATCATTGGAGCTATAGATTTGTATGAAGTTATTATATTAAGTTTTAGTAATATTTGCAATGCTTGGGTTTTCCTCCTCTGTGAAATTCATCAATACAATACTGAATCGAATTACTTTGTGAACCACTTACCATGTATGAGTTGTTTTCGTGGAACTTTTTGTTCCATGTAAAATACAGATGCCCGGTCCAATATTGCTAACAGAAAAAAAAAATCAGTTCACGTTAAATAAGTATTTCGTGATTTGTAAGTACCTTCTGCCTCCTGGCCACACCGATGAAGTTGTGATTGATATTGATTGAGAATTTGCGTAGTTTCTGAGAGCGGCTGAATCTCATAATCATCAAAGCTTTGGATGGCCACTCGTAAATTAAATAATGACGTTCGCATATCTTTCAAGAGTGCATCCATGTCTCGGCACTCACTGGCATAGTGAATGTAATCCGCTTGAAGTGCTTGATATTGAGTTCGGAGACGATCCAGCGTTTTATCCAAATTGCTATTGTCGTGAAAGACGAGATCTCCGTTTAAAGACTCTTCCGAGTTTCTCTCGACACTTCCATCATTTTGCACAATCAGATTTCTCGCTGCATACAGATGAAACTTTCCTACATTGATTAAAAAATTTTGCTTCGTTCTTTGAAACAATTGTGCACAATCCTATCGAATTTTCGGTTTTAAGCTAAATCTCGAGAGTTGGTGGTGGGTGTTACACTTACATTTTCAACTTGATTGCTCGTTAGGTTAAGACCTTTGATTTTAATGGCCTATTTTTGTTCCAAAAACTATAATAATGGTGACTCTAAATACTACGTTTTGTTTAACTACCTTATCTATCTCTATTTTAAAGGACAAAAATCCGTTCTGAAGCTCGGTTTCCACCAGCTTGTCAACTGGGCAATCAGCTCATTAGGAACGTTTGGGTGAAACATGTGAATTTATACCTGCACAAAAAAAGTCTTGCATTGAAATAAGAGTTGGTTAAGTGTAGTGAACCAAACAATGACAGCAGCATTTGGGATTCATTCTGGATTCATTCATCATCATCTTGTTGGATCCTGATCTGTGCTTCATGTTTTTTTACGTTGGTACAGCGCCAGCACAGCCAGGCCCGCCTCTCTGATCTCTGGCGCTGCCTGCTGCTGCGTGCTGCTGGCTGCTCTCTGCTGCTAGCCAACCGCCCACGTACACCAGCAGCAGCAGAGCACACGACCGAAGCACTGTTGAAGTGTGTATGTTGTTTTAGATTAGATTAGATTAGATTAGAGATTAGATTAGCAGTTGAGCTGTTAATTGCAAATTAACTGCAAAATTAATTAAAAATTACGAAATTACAACGCACGCACACATAACTAACAAAAAAAAACAACAACAATTCCTTGGATGAGAGCATATTGTACAAGCAGGCTAAAATGGCTACTTCTTGACCTCTCGACGCAGCCTACTACATCCTGGTAGAGAATCTTGGGAGCTTGAGAGCCAAGAGAATCTTGAGAGCCAAGAATCATCATCACGATCGAAATTACAAAAACCCGCTGGATTAGACATCATGCGCTTCTCCTTCTTCTCAATTGCACAACCTGCATGAAGGTAGTAGATCTGGAATAGTGTGATACATCGATACTTTGCTGGGAGTCGACATTGTACTACAATTCAGCTGGGGAATTAAATTGTGACACCAGGATTCAAACGCCCCAACGAAATAATTTCAATGCAGTTCGATCCAAAGAAGGCACAGTACCTTCATCTCTTCACTTCAGTTTGATCAGCACGTAATAGTTTTACCACATTTTATTATTTTGTATTTCAGAAACAATACCAACCACCAGAATCAAAGCTTATTTTCACCCACATGAAATTCTACAGCGGCACCATATAAACCCAGCTTGTCTGAGTGAGTAAATTAATAAAACCCACCAACCCGCCAGCCACCAGCCGCAAAAGCCGAATCTTTTTTGCCGAAAGATCACAATTTAATACACAAATCAATGTCGATAGGTCCTGTTGGTTGAACACATTCAATCAACCATAATCAGCCTAAAAACTACAATGGTTCCCGCATCTAGGGATAGGCACAACAGCCTATGATCCTTTTCATCCACGACTAGATTCTTTGTATGGCACGGCGAATCATCGGCTGCTCCACTGCTGTGGATCCAATGCTGTTGATCCAATTGATCTCCGATGATCCAACATTAACTGAGATGAAGATCACAACGAGCGCCCATTGAAGCAACTTGGTCTTAATCTTTTGCGTCCCTCAGCTGAATACACAAGTGCTGCGTCGCAAGTTCCACGTTGCAATGCCACCACTTGGCGCCGGCATATCCTATGGTATTTCCACGTCCCACAGTTTTCGGCAGTGACGACGATGACAAGAGGCGCCTTCGGTATTGAGCAAACAAGTTGAAATAAAGGCTTTACTGTG
>JACCEA010262380.1_pt1 | contig 11480 bp, 9 predicted proteins | sample 7449851 | NCBI WGS metagenome assembly JACCEA01 (sample SAMN15323453, study PRJNA562643) | freshwater metagenome | isolation source: river surface water | place: USA:Blue River Watershed | collected 2017-08-18 | reverse complement strand
GTTATGCAGGTATTTCAGATAAGTTAAGTTCTGTTGGTATCTACGAGTACAATCCTAAATTCGACCACCGCGAACAAACTGCTGAGTTGGTAGCACAAATGGTCTGGTGTTTTATTGAAGGATATTACCAACGTAAAAATGATTTACCTACAACCTCGAAAAAAGATTTCATTAAATACAGAGCAACTTTCGAAGATGTAAATTCGGAAGTAGTGTTTTTAAAAAGTAAAAAAACCGATCGTTGGTGGATGCAAATTCCTTACCAAGGTAACACTTCTAAAAACGAACGATATGAGTTAATCCCATGCTCATACGAAGACTACAAACAAGCAACCCGAGGTGAAATGCCAGAGCGTTGGTGGAGAAGCTATCAGAAGATGGTTTAGATAGTATGCTAGTGTGCTAGTGTGCTAATATGCTAATATGGCAACATTTTACTTTATTAGCACACTAGCATACTAGCATACTATTTCAGTTCATATTTATCCAAATACGTTCTATACAACTCTTTTTGTTTATTATCTAAATCGATGTTAGCACCTTGGATGTATGCTTTGGTAATTTGCGAAGTGCGCATATCAAGTACATCACCTTCCGATATAATGATATTAGCATCTTTACCTACTTCAATAGAGCCGGTTGTTTTATCGATTCCAAGAATTTTAGCTGCATTTAAAGTGATGCTTTGTAATGCTTCTTCTTTACTTAATCCATACGCTGATGTTGTACCAGCAAGGAATGGTAAATTACGTTGTTGCCAACTACCATTAATACTTAGTGCATATAACACTCCTTTGTCTTTTAATATTTTTGCGGTTTTGTAAGGCATGTCAACATCATCATCTTCGTTAGCAGGCAATGAATGTGGATTAGTATAAATTACAGGAACGTTGTGTTCTTTTAGGAAGTCGGCTACCATGTGTGCTTCTTGAGCACCAAGAATTACAGGTTTTATTCCGTATGATTCTGCAAATAATACCGAGGAAGTAATTTCTTTAGCACTTGCTGCACTAATGAATAATTTTCGAGAGCCATTAAAAATTTGTTTCATGGCTTCGAATTTTAAATTAGTACTTGCAGGTTTATCAAGTTGTGCATATGCTTTTGCTTCGTCGAAGAAACGTTTAATCATGGCCATGTTTTCTGCCGATTGTTTGCGTTGCTCATCAGCTGGTGGAGCCCACCATGCGTTACGTATGCGCATGCTTGGCCAATTGAGTTGTGTTGCCACATCCATTTTATAAGCAGCATCTTCCCAGTTCCAACCATCTAGTTTCATAACCGATGAGGTACCCGGAATAATTCCGCCTTCGGGTACCGAGAGAGCTAATAAAATTCCATTTGATCGAACGGTTGGAATAATTTTAGAGTCGGTATTGTATGCAATAACCGAACGGATGTTAGGATTTAATTCGCCAACTTCTGCATAGTCGAGTGTTGCACGAACGGCTTCAATTTCTTCGAGACCTAAACGACTATCAACACAAATTAATCCTGGGTAAATATGTTTTCCTTTTGCATCAATTACTTCAGCACCGCTTTCGTTAATAGTAGAAGTACTTACTTCTGTTATTTTACCATTTTCAAAAGCAACAGACGCATTGTTTAATACTGTACCATTACCTATGTGTACCGTAGCTCCCTTTAATATAATTTTTTTGCTTTGCTTTTGTGATGGCTTTTGTGCAAAGGCTTGCGTAAACACAAGTAAACTAACAAGCAATATATATGAATATCTTTTCATGACTGTCTAATTAATAAATAGATTCAACATCAACATCATCGCAGTGGTATAACTTGCGCTCAGGCTTGCCCGGTTTTTGTGTAGGCATACCTAATTTTTTTTCAGTTAATAATTTCTGAATGATGCGTTCTTTTTCTTTACGCATTTCTACACGTAGAGCTGCATCGCGTTCTACATCATAATAATCAATACCATCAACAAAAGTCTTTAATGGTTTTGCATAAATCGATAGTGGATGTTCGTTCCATAAAACTAAGTCGGCATCTTTACCCACTTTAATACTTCCTACTCTGTTATCGATGTGCAACATCTTCGCAGGATTTAAAGTCACTAACTTTAAAGCTTCTTCTTCTGTTAGTCCACCATACTTTACTGTTTTAGCTGCTTCTTGGTTAAGCCTGCGTGCCATTTCAGCATCATCAGAATTAATAGAAACATTTAAACCTTCTTTTGCCATAATAGCTGCGTTGTACGGAATGGCATCTATAACTTCATATTTATAAGCCCACCAATCAGAAAAGGTAGAAGCATTGGCTCCATGCTTTTTCATTTTGTCGGCCACTTTATAACCTTCTAATATGTGAGTAAATGTGTTTACTGGAAAACTAAACTGATCTGCTACTTTCATTAACATGTTTATCTCCGATTGAACATATGAGTGACAAGTAATGAATCGTTTTTTGTTCATTATTTCAACCAAGGCGTCGAGCTCTAAATCTTTACGAGCTGTTGTATTTTTCTCGTATTCTCTAGCACGAGTAAAAGCATCAATAAATACTTGCTCCACACCCATACGAGTTTGAGGGAAACGTTCACGCTGATCGTCGCCCCAATTACTTTGTTTTACGTTTTCACCCAATGCAAATTTAATGAAGCCATCGGCACCTTCGAACTTTAACTCTTCGGCATTTTTACCGTAACGTAATTTTATCAATGCTGTTTGTCCACCAATTGGATTTGCCGAACCGTGTAACAAGTGTGAAGTAGTTACTCCACCTGCCAGTTGTCGGTAAATATTTACATCATCAGGGTTTAACACATCGCCAATTCTAACTTCCGATGTTACCGCTTGTGTTCCTTCGTTAACACCGCGTGAAATTGCAATGTGCGAGTGTTCATCAATAATACCAGCAGTAAGGTGTTTACCTTTTCCATCTATAATTTTTGCCGAAGCATCGTTGAGATTTTTTCCGATGTTAATAATTTTTCCTCCATTAATTAACACATCGGTATTTTCTAATTTTCCTTCTGCTTCGTTAGTCCACACAGTAGCGTTTTTAATTAAAAACTTTTGTGCAGTAGGCATTGTACTTACACCGTAAGCAGAGAAAGGATAAATGATAGAACCTAAATCCAGATTTTCTTTTTTCTCATCTTTGGCCTTTTCGTTTTTCTCTTGGTAGTTAGCTGTTCTTGTAGCAACCCAATTTACAGAGTTTGCATTTAGGCTACCTTCGCCAGTTATTTTAAGCGTGTTGTTGTTTATGCTGATGGTACCGCTGAGGCGAACTTTAGATTTAATGTTAGTATCGGTTGGTTGGAACACCATCGATATTAATTGTTCGTTCCAGCTTACACTTATTTTAGTTTTTGTACTGTCGGCTGCAATAATGTTCCAATCGGGTTTATCTTTTGAGCCACTTGCTTCTACTGTAAAGTTAGTAGTGCCTACACTTAATAAATAGTTACCACGTAGGTCGATGGTTTTCTCACGTTCAATTACATATTCTTTACCATCAATCCAGTTACTTAATATAACAGCATCTTCCTCTTTAAATAAATTACCAGTAGTAACTAAGAAGTTTGCTTTCATTCCAACTTTTAATTCACCAACAATATTGCTTGCATTTAATAATTGTGCAGGAACTTTTGTGAGGGCATCGAGCGCTTGAGCTTCGGATAAACCATGTTTAATAGCCTTGCGTAAATTCGGCCAAAAATCGTTCATGTTTTTTAAGTCGCTGCTAGTTATAGCAAACTTAATTTTTTCTTTTTCTAGGTAAGCAGCATTTGCTGGAGCCAGTTCCCAATGTTTTAATTCATCGATGGCAACATATTTAGCATCGTAATAATCTTCAACATCATAAGCTTTAGGAAAATTTAAAGAGATGATGAGGTTTGCATTCATCGCCTTTAATTCTTTTAAGCGTTGGTAATCGGTACCCGTAGTTTTATAGATGAATGAAGTTTTAAATTCATTTGCAATTTTTTGAGCACGAAACACATCGTATAAATCGCTGCACTCAAAAATTTTGGGAAGCATTTTTTGTTTATTTAATGCTTCATAACTTAAGTTTACTTCCGAAGCATTTTTTGCATACCAATCGGCATCGTAAAATGTTTGGCGTAATAATGCAATGCTACCCATAAGCGATGAAGGGTAATCTTGGTTCGATGTACCTTTGCTAAAAGAGTATTGAGAGCTAACATCACTTTTTAAAATAACATTGTTTTCATTATCGGTATTGAGGTTCACAAATACAGAAGTTCCGCGAGCGATACCATCTTTCTGAAAAGTTAATACAGTACCAAAACCTTGTTCACGCATGCCTTCGGCTTTATCGGCATTTACAGTAAATGCACTTTTAGCATCGAATTCTGGGCGAATAGCTTCGTTCCAATGGTAAGCACCAGCTTTGTTCGATAAAAACTGAGGTCCTCTATTATCGTTACGTGCTCTTTTGTTTTCGGGCATACCATAGTTGGTGTACATATCAATAAAGGAAGGATAAATAGTTTTTCCTTTGCAGTCGATAACAACGGCTCCTTTTGGTACAGCTACACCAGGACCGATGTTTTGTATGATGCCATTACTTACAATAATGCTTGCATTATCAATGCTGCTTGTAGAGTTTACAATCACTTTCGCATTAATGAATGCGTACAAATTTGGTTTTTGATCCTTTACTCCGTTTACTGGGAATGTTTCTTGAGCACTCACATCAGCATATAAAAAGAAAGAGAACAATAAAAAGTAAATCAGTTTCTTCATGTGGTTTTGATTGTTGGAATATCTAATATATAGAATATTAAAAGGAAATGAAATTAGAAATGAATATTGTGTTAAAAAATGTTAAATAAAAGCCTCTGTAAAGCATTGTATATCATGCTTGTTACAGTCATATGTTTTTTACATTGATGTATTACCAACGTTACAAAAAATTGATGTTTAGTTTACAGGGTAGCTGTACTTTTGGGTGTCGATAAAATAAAAACAGAATTGTTCACCTTAATTAATAAAGAAATGAAAAAATTGATCACACTAGTAAGCCTAATTGTATTAGGTCTAGTAAACCAAGGATTCGCAGCAGAAGGCAGCAAATCATTAAAAGCTAACGATGCAGTAGCAGAAGTAGTAAAATCTAAAATCCAGTTCCCTAAGTTTTTGAAAAAAGACGGGGTAAGTAAAACACAGATTTTAGTAGAATTTAAAGTTAAAGAAGATGGTAGCTTAGAAATTGTTGGTACAAGTCAAACCGACGAGCGTGTAAAAAGCTATGTAATGGAGCAAATGGAAAACATTAATATTTCAAATGCCGATTACGATAGCAACGAAGTTTACGTGTTGAAGCTGAATTTTCAATTATTGTAAAGGATACTCATCATAGTTTAACGTTTATAGGGGGCCTGTTTCCGAGAGGAGGCAGGCTTTTTTATTGTTTTTATTGATGGTTAACTTATTCATTCTATCTTTGGTAAAAAAACACACCTCAAATGGAAACAATAAAAACGATACACATTGCTAGTGCAGCATTATTTTTATTAGACTACATCATTAAAACCATTTTATTATTGATGGGAAGTTCGGCGCTTGATAGTTATAAAAAAGTGACTAAAGTGCCTAGTATGATCATCAGTACATTATTTTTAGGTACAGGTATATACCTGATTGCTAAAATAGGCATGGGTAATATTGGAGGATGGTTCCACTTAAAATTAACCTTGGTTATTGTGGGTATCGTTGTAGGTGTACTTGCATTTAAGAAAAACAACAAGGTGATGGCAGTATTATCGACTATCATCTTTTTATATGTTTACGGAGTTTCAGAAACGAAGGATGCAAAGTTAGGCATTGGAAAACCGAGCATGTCAGATGTTGTAACCGATACTGCGGCTGCTAACTACGATATTTTGGCTCATGGTAAAGCGGTTTATACTACTAACTGTATGCGTTGCCACGGAGAAGATGGTAAGGCAGGTATCAATGGTGCATCGAACTTAACTTCGTCGATGTGTGAAAACAGAGGATTAGTAGGAATCATTAGAAATGGTAGAAACCTAATGCCAGCATACAAAGATTTATTAAACGAACAAGAAGTGTTAGCTGTAGCAGAGTATGTTAAATCTTTTAGAGTACATCAAGAAGAAGAAATGACAAGCGACTCTACTGCGGTGGATTCAACAAAATAATGGCGAAAAAATTATACGAAACTGCGAAGAAGAAAGAGCGCGTAATATTGGTGGGTGTTATTACCCCCGATGAAACAGAAGAGCAGGAAAAAGAATACTTAGAAGAATTAGCCTTTCTGGTGGAAACCGCCGGAGGTATTACCATAAAGCAGTTCACGCAGAAACTGCAACGCCCCGATGTAAGAACTTATGTAGGTAAAGGAAAGCTAGAAGAAATTCTAGCTTTTGTTACCAATGAAGAAATAGATATTGTGGTGTTCGACGATGAACTCAGTCCTTCACAACTTAGAAATATTGAACGCGAGTTAAAGTGTATGGTCCTCGACCGAAGCAATTTAATTCTCGACATATTTGCAGGACGAGCACAAACAGCACAAGCCAAAACACAAGTAGAATTAGCTCAAAGCAGGTATCTCTTACCACGATTAACACGAATGTGGACTCACTTAGAGCGACAAAAAGGGGGTATTGGTATGCGTGGTCCGGGTGAAAGTCAGATTGAAACCGACCGTCGTATTATTTTAAATAAAATCTCAGTTTTAGAAGAGCGCTTAGAACAAATCGACAGACAAAGTGAAACACAACGTCGTAACCGTGGCGATTTAATTAGAGTGGCCTTGGTTGGTTATACAAACGTTGGTAAGTCTACAATAATGAATATGCTCAGTAAGTCGGAAGTATTTGCAGAGAACAAACTTTTTGCAACCCTCGATACAACGGTAAGGAAAGTGGTAATAGAAAATGTTCCCTTTTTACTTTCCGATACCGTAGGATTTATTCGCAAACTACCTCATCATTTAATAGAATGTTTTAAGTCGACCTTAGCGGAAGTAAAAGAAGCAGACATCTTGTTGCATGTTGTCGACATGTCGCATCCGAATTTTGAGGATCAAATAAAAACTGTAAACGAAACGCTGAAAGATTTAGAAGCATTGGATAAACCAACCATTATGGTGTTTAATAAAATTGATGCTTACTTAAATGATGATCAACCGATGAGTTTCGATGATTATAAACGCAGTTGGATGAATAAAATAAATGCACCGGCCATATTTATTTCGGCGTTAAAAAATGAAAACATCCAAGAGTTTAGGGCATTGCTTTATGAGAAGGTAAAGGACATGCATCAAGGGAAGTATCCGAACAATACATTTTTGTATTAAGAAAAAAATTTTTTTGGATGCGAAAATGGTGGCACGACTTAAGTGGTGCCACCACTTAAGTCGTGCCACCAAAAACCCGCATTTATTAAGGTTTATTTAAAAACCCGCATTTATTAAGGATGATAAATGCTGTAAAACCTAAAAACTCTGCATCTCACTCAATTTTCTATACGTTCCATTGAGTGCTAACAACTCTGCATGTTTGCCTTGCTCTATAATTTTACCTCCTTGCATCACTACAATTTGATCGGCGTATTGTATGGTCGATAAGCGGTGTGCTATAACGACCGATGTACGGTTCTTCATTAAATTCTGAATGGCTTCTTGAACTAATCTTTCCGATTCGGTGTCTAATGCTGATGTTGCTTCGTCGAGAATTAAAATTGGTGGATTTTTTAGCACTGCCCTGGCAATAGATAATCGTTGACGTTGCCCTCCAGAAAGTTTTGTACCTCTATCGCCAATGTTAGTATGGTAACCTTCTTCTAACTTCACAATAAACTCATGTGCGTTGGCAATTTTTGCGGCTTCTATTACTTGCTCTTCTGTGGCTTGTTCATTACCAAATGAAATGTTCTTAAAAACCGTATCGTTAAATAATATCGACTCTTGTGTAACGATGCCCATTAAATGATTTAAGTCCGATAGTTTTATCTTTCTGATGTCGACACCATCAATGGTAATGGCTCCTTCGGTAACATCATAAAAACGTGGTAACAAGTCGGCCATGGTTGATTTTCCGGCACCTGAAGCACCTACTAAAGCAATCATTTTTCCTTTTTCAATAGTTAGGTTGATGTTCTCTAACACGTTCTTCTCCGCATATTTAAAAGATACATTTTCATAGCTAATTTGAGCTTTGAAATCTTTTAGAGCAATGGCTTGTTGATCTTCTTTGATGTCAACTTCTGTGTCGATAATGGCAAATATTCTTTCACCCGATGCAATGCCTCTTTGAATATTAGTTAATGCTGATGAGATATTTTTTGCCGGAACTAAAATTTGTGAGTATAAAATAATATAAGTTATAAATTCTGATGCGTTTAAATCCGATTGATTTTGTAAAACTAATTGTCCTCCGTAGAGAATAACTACCACCACAACCCCCACTCCTAAAAACTCAGATATAGGAGATGCTAATTCTCTTTTGTTCCACATCGATTTTAAGATGGAACGATACTTTGAGTTTTGTTCGTCGAATTTATTATTCACATATTTCTGTGCATTAAAAGCTTTTATAATTCTAATTCCAGAAATGGTTTCCTCGATAATACTTAATATATTTCCTAGTAAAATCTGACCTTGTTGAGCATCTTTTCTGAGTCGCCTTGAGATGGTTGTAATAATTAAACCTGATATAGGTAAAACAATTAAGGTGAACAAAGTTAATTGAACCGACATCATAAATAATAAAATGATGTAGCCTATTAACATTAAGGGTTCTCTGAAAATTACTTGTACAGAACTAACCACCGAACTTTCAATTTCATTCACATCATTTGAAAGACTCGACATGATATCGCCTTTACGCTGGTTGTGAAAATAACCAACATGTAATTCTGTAATTTTTTTATACAAACTCTCGCGTATGTTTTTTACAACATAGGTACGCATATTTGTCATTACCCGTTGCGACCAATATTTAAAAAGATTTGAGAAAAAGACAGAGATTAAGATTATACCACATACAAATTGTAGTGCACCACTTTGTCCGTAAAGTTTAAATATTTGGAAGAAATAATAATCGAATAATTGCTTAGCGTAGTCGAGGCTTAAGTTAAAAGTAGGCTCAAGAACAACTTTTGTTGGTTCTACTTTTTCGAAAATTACATTTAGTAAAGGAATAAGTAGTGAAAAATTGGCTAAGCCAAAAACCACCGCTAAGATGGCTAAAACCGCATATTTGGGCACAAAACGGTTTAATGGTCGGGCAAAAGCCAGTATTTTAAAATAGATTTTCATTCTAGATGCAAAATAATACAAATATTTCAATACGTAGAAGATAATTAGAATAGTATCTTTGTTTTTCGATATGATTAGTATAATAACGGCAGTTCATAATCAGCTTGCCATCAATAAAATTTTTCTTGAGTACCTTAAAAAGTACACACATCACCCCTTTGAGTTAATTATTATTGATAATAATTCTACCGATGGTTCTCGTGAGTTTTTCAAGGAAAACGGTGCTATTGTTATTGAGAACGAAGCAAATTATTCCTATCCATATACCCAAAACCAAGGCATCAAACAAGCGAAATACGACGTATTAGCTTTTTTAAATAATGATATTACTGTGGCACCACAATGGGATTTACACATTTTAGAAGCTATGAAAGCGAATGCATTAGATGTGGCAACGGTATGTGGAATAGAACGATTGGAAAGTGCGGAGCAAACAAAAGCATATGGCCGACGTTGGAAAAGAATAAAAAATGTTATTGCATACTTCAGTAGAACAGAAAGCAGTTTCCGATTAATGCATAAACTGATGTATGGGAATTGGGAAAAATTTTCGGCAGCACGTCATTCGAAATTTGGTAATAAGTGTATTGAAGGATTTGTAGGAAACAGTGTGATTCTTACTCGCAGAGGATTAGATTTACTTGGGATGTTCGATGAGCGTATTCAAGCGGCCGATTTTGATTTGTATGTAAGAAGTAAGAAAAGAAATTTAGAACATGGTGATATAAAACCTTGCCACATTGCATTGGGTGTATACAACCATCATTATATACGAATTACTTATAAGTCGAAACCACCTGTTTTTATTGATGCGGATAAATTAATCCAATTCGATGAAAAATGGAAAAAAGAAGAATTAGCGGTATATTTAAAAGATAATGTGAGTACCTGATATTTAACAAGATGGAATCAAAAAGACAACAAAAATTTTCGCGCGTAATTCAAAAAGAATTAAGTGATATATTTCAAAGAGAAGGATTATCTTTTCATGGCAACACTATTGTAACCATTACCATGGTACGTATCTCTCCGGATTTAAGTGTAGCGAGAGTGTATTTAAGTTTGTTTAACTCAAGCAATAAAGAACAACTACTAAACGAAATAAAAGCTCAAACAAAAGAGATTCGATATAAATTGGGAGAACGTATTCGTAACCAAGCACGCATTGTTCCACATTTAGATTTTTTCCTCGACGATTCGATGGAGTATGTTTCTCGAATGGATCAATTGTTTAATCAGATAAACAAGAAAAAAGAAGACGAAGAATAATTTTATGAAGAGTATCATTCGCGAACCCGCTAATTTTTTCACACACATTATACCGGCAATTTTAGGTATTCCTGCAGGAATATTTTTATTCATTAAAGCTGATACTTTTTGGGGAGAGTTCTCGTCTGTATTGTATTCGGTATGTTTTGTGTTGTTGTTTGCGGCAAGCGGATTGTATCATGGAATTCCTAAAACGGAAGCAGGCATTAAGTTTTGGAGAAAGATAGACCATGCAAGTATTTACTTAATGATTGCAGGTACGTATACTCCAACATTAATCGCATTGTATGAAGGCTGGGTTTTTTGGACCTTACTAATACTGCAATGGAGCATCGTAATTTTTGGTGTAAGCACTAAACTTTCTGGTAAGATGATGCACCATAAACAATCGTTGTTTTTGTATTTAGCCATGAGTTGGATGGTAATCCTAGGTGTAAGAACACTGTACAACGAATTACCTTTTAACGCTTTGTTTTTATTATTTGGTGGTGGTGCTTTTTATACGTTTGGTTCTTGGGTCTATCACATGGATAAACAGAAACCGAATAAAGGCTTTCACGAAATTTGGCATCTCTTCGTAGTTGGAGGCGCCGCATGCCATTACTTCTATACGTATTACTACATCGTTTAGTCTAAACTAGCAGTAATTAACCTCATAAATTCTGCCCTGGTTTTTTCGTTTTCAAAAGCTCCAGTAAATGCCGAAGTGGTAGTTACAGAGTTTTGTTTTTGTATACCACGCATACTCATGCATAAATGTTTGCACTCAATTACTACAGCAACCCCAGCAGGTTTAAGCGTATCTTGTATACAATCTCTAATTTCGTTTGTTAAACGCTCTTGTACTTGTAATCTACGTGCAAAGGCATCGGCAACTCTTGGAATTTTACTTAAGCCAACAATATGCCCGTTGGGAATGTATGCAATGTGTG
>JACCEA010085152.1_pt1 | contig 11482 bp, 10 predicted proteins | sample 7449851 | NCBI WGS metagenome assembly JACCEA01 (sample SAMN15323453, study PRJNA562643) | freshwater metagenome | isolation source: river surface water | place: USA:Blue River Watershed | collected 2017-08-18 | reverse complement strand
GCCGGCTGGCCGACAGCCTGATCAATGCCGATACCGTGCGCACCTTCACCAATGAGACGCTGGAAGTGCAGCGCTTCGACGGCATCATGGCGCACTGGGGTTCGGCCGCCTATGACAACCAGTGGGCGCTGTTTCGTCTGCACATCGGCCAGAGCGCCGTGATCGCATTGGGGGTGGCGTCGGTGATGCTGCTGGCCGGCACCGATGTGCTGACGCGCCACATGACGGTGGGCGATCTGGTGCTGATCAATGCCTTCATGCTGCAGATCTGCCTGCCGCTCAATGCGCTGGGCTTCGTGTATCGCGAGGCGCGCGATGCGATGATCAATATCGAGAGGACCCTCGACCTGCTGCGCGAGCGGCCTGAATTCGATCCCGGCGCGGCGCTGCCGGACTTGCAGCTGGCCGTGGCCCGGGTCGAGTTTCGTCATGTGGGCTTTCGCTATGAACCGGAGCGGCCGGTGCTGTCCGATGTGTCGTTCCAGATACCGCCGGGGAAGACCGTGGCCGTGGTCGGCGGCAGCGGCTCCGGCAAGTCGACGCTGGCGCGCCTGCTGCTGCGCTTCTACGACCCGGCCGAAGGCCAGGTGCTAGTCGACGGACAGGATCTGCGCTCGGTCAATGTGCGCAGCCTGCGCCATGCGGTTGGCGTCGTGCCGCAGGACACCAGCCTGTTCAACGATACGATCGCCTACAACATCGGCTACGGTCGACCACAGGCCAGCCGTGACGACATCATCAATGCGGCGCGCGCCGCGCATGTGCATGACTTCATCGCATCATTGCCCGATGCGTATGACACCGAGGTCGGCGAGCGCGGCATGAAGCTTTCCGGTGGCGAGCGGCAGCGCATCGCCATTGCGCGCGCGATCCTGAAGAATCCACCCATCCTGATCTTCGACGAAGCCACGTCGGCGCTCGACTCGCAATCCGAACGCGCGATTCAAACCGAACTGGAACGCCTGTCGCACAATCGCTCGGTGCTGGTCATTGCGCACCGCCTGTCAACAGTGATCTCGGCACACAACATCGTCGTGCTGGAACACGGACAAATCGTCGAGCAAGGCAATCATCTGCAACTGCTGGAGCGCAATGGCGTCTACGCGGCCCTGTGGCGCCTGCAGCTTGAAGACAGCGTGGCCGCCTGAGTGTTGGTGTTTGACTCTTGGTGTTTGACTCTTGGTGTTTGAATCTTGAAACTTGGCCCTCGCTCGTCACGGCTTGAAAAAGACGACGCTATCGGTCCAGAACCCGAGCTCGACCATTAATGCAACGGGCTTCAAGAGTAGGTGTAATACACCAGCCTCACCAGCGATGAATCGAAGTACAGCGCCTGCCACGGAATCACCACGTTGGCCTTGCCATGCTGGGGCGCGACGACAACATAGCGCAACTGGCGACTGCGTACATCAACCAGCACCGAGCGCACGCGGCCCATCGCCTGTCCGGTGGCAGTGACGACCGGACAGGATCGCAGCAACTCGGTCGCCGACGACTGGCCGGCGCTCATGCAGGCAAAACGCCGGCGATTTCCCTTGCCGGCGGCTGGCCCTCCCTCGAATGTCTTCAACATGACGACACGCTCTCAATACGGGACGATATCGTGCACATTCAGACCACCGCCGCGCCGCCGGAGTTCAGCGGCCGGCGAGCGCGATGCACAGGCTTTTCTGCTGAGCTGCCGGCGGGCTGACACGGTGTGCTTCCTGACCGGTCCCTGCCCCGCCTCTTGCCGCTCAGCTTCGCCCAAGGTCGGCGCGTGCCGCAGCCGCGGCGTCAGTCTCGCCCGATTCGCCCCAGGTGGTACGACGCGCACCCATCGCACCGAGTGCGCCGCCGCCGAGGCTCAACAGCAGCGACAGCGCGACGGCACCGAACACGGTCCATGCCGCGGTGCTGGCGCCCTTGATGGCACGGTCAGCTGCCGCACGTCCCGCCGGCGATGCCTGTTCGGGCGAGCCCGACAGGATCAGCGCCTGGTCGACCAACGTTGATGCTCGGTCGCGCTGTACGCCCATCGTGCTGCTCATGTAGTCGATCGCCTGATCGCGCCGTCCCGCGGCGATATGGCCTTGCAGGGTACGCATGTTGTCGGGGCCGATGTTGGTACCGAGCTGACGGTTCAGCATCGCGGTGACACCGCCCGCGCCGCCACCGGCGCCCTGCGCCACCGAGGTCGCGCCTTGAGTGATGCCGGAGAACAGCCCCGACAGCAGCGAGCCGCCCGCCGACGTGGCCAACACGACGAACAGCAGGGTCGTCACCGCCCAGGACACGGCGCCATGCAAGACGCCGTCGGCTTTGCGCTTGAGACCGGACATGCGGCCTGCAACGTATGCACCAATCAATGCCGAGATCAGCATCGAAATGCCGGCCCAGACCAGCGCGCCCATACCTGGCGCTTCGCCGGCCTGCACACTCGTCATGCTCAGACCGCTGGCAATGCCCAGCAATGTCAGCACCAGCTGCACCGAGATGCCGACCGCAACGCCAGCCAGCACGGCGCCCCACCGTATCGATGAGAACAAAGGCCGACGCATGATGTTTTCCTGCGTGATCAGGGTGCCGCCCGAGTACGCAGCACCCGTGTCGAGATGAATCGTGGCCATTGGCAATTCTCCTTGCTTGTTGGGGTCAGATCCTTGGAGTCCGCTACGCGAGAAAGCTCCCGCCGTTTTGGCCCGGATCAAACCTCATCGGCCACCATCATCGTCAGGAATCACAACGGTGACAGCACGCCATTGGTAATCGTCACACGATCGCCCTGCTTCACGGTCGGCGCCGCTTCCTGCGCGAACGATTGCGTAGTGCCGTCATCCATCTTGATCGTCACCTTGTAGATCGGGTCATTGCTGCTGCGACTGCGCTCGATCTGGTGACCGACGTAAGCGCCGCCGGCCGCACCGGCTGCGGTCGCGACTGTCCTGCCGGTGCCACCGCCGACCTGGTTGCCGACGATGCCGCCTACCGCGGCGCCGGCCAGCGTGCCCAACCCCAGGCCCTGTCGCCGTGGCACGACGTCAATCGATTGGATGGTGCCAGTGCCATTGACGTTCGTTGCAATCGGCTTCACCTGTTCGGATGAGCCGCCGAGGTTCATGTTTTCGCATCCGCTGATGCCGACGCCTGTGCCGAGCGCTGCGACCAGGGCCAGCGCCGGGGCCGTCCATGTTTTCATCGTCATGCTGTTCTCCTGCAAAGCCCCGTGCGGGGGAATCGGTTCCAATGAATCTTGTCGAAAGGAAGCCGTCGAAAGGAAGCCGTCGACGGGAAGCCGCAGCAGGAAAGGCGTCCGATGGAAGACGCTGCTCGCCGGCATCCGCAAGTCACGCTGCCACAGCCGGTGGTAGCAGCAAACATGCCACGCAGGAGACAGGATGGAACACCCGGCAATATCCCTCGCAGGACAGGCAGCGCTGGTGACCGGCGGTGCCAGCGGCCTCGGTGCTGCATTGTGCAAACGGCTGACGGCGCGCGGCGCGCGTGTGATGCTGGCCGACCTGAAGGCACCGAAAGCCGAAGCGATCGCGCGCGAGCTGGCCGCCGACGGCGTGCAAGCCGAGGCCGTGGGCTGCGACGTGGGCGACACGGCCCAGGCCGAACATGCGGTGATGCACACCATCGACCGCTACGGCCGGCTCGACGTGCTGATTAACAATGCCGGCACCGATATCACTTGCAGCCTCGACGAGCTCGAGGTGCCGCAATGGGAGCGTGTACTGCGCACCAACCTGCATGGCCCCTTCGTGCTGGCGCGCGCGGCGGCCCGCTACATGATGGGACGCGGCCACGGTCAGATCGTGAACATCACATCCACCGCCGCCAAGCGCGCATGGCCGAATGCCGCGGCCTATCATGCCAGCAAGACCGGCCTGCTGGCACTGTCGCATGCGCTGCATGCGGAGCTGCGTCCGGCCGGCATCAAGGTGACAGCGGTGGTAGCCGGCGGTATGGCCACGCCCTTCCTGCTGGAGCGTTTCCCTGGCATCGACCGCAGTTCGCTACAGGATCCTGAAAGCGTGGCGATGGCGATCTGCGACATCCTGCAGCTGCCGCCCGGCACCGTGGTGCCCGAGATCACGATCCTGCCGATGCGCGAAACCTCGTGGCCCTGAGAGGCGGACCATGCAGACCGGCCGTCTTCCTCGACAAGGACGGCACATTGGTGGACGACCTGCCGTACAACACCAACCCGGCGCGCATCACGCTGTGCGAGGGCGCCGGCGAAGCCTTGCAGGCGTTGGCAGCGCGCGGCTATGCGCTGATCGTGGTGAGCAACCAGCAAGGCATTGCGCGCGGCATGCTGTCCGATCGCGACCTGTGCCGCGCGCGTGAACGCATCGCCGCACTGCTGGCCGTGCATGACGTCAGGCTCGATGGCTTTTACTGGTGCCCGCACTGGCCCTGGAGCTGCAGGGGACGACTGGCCTTTGCCTGCGCCTGTCGCAAGCCGGCGCCGGGCATGCTGTTGCGTGCAGCGACCGAGCATGGACTAGCGCTCGCGGCGAGCTGGATGGTGGGTGACATCCTCGACGATATCGAAGCCGGCCGCCGCGCAGGCTGCCGCACCGTGCTGATCGACAATGGCAACGAAACCGAATGGCGCTGCGGTCCGCTGCGCCAGCCGCACCGGCTGGCGCCCGATCTGGTGAGCGCAGCGCAGATGATCACGGCCATCGACGGTCCGCCGCGGTCGCCGGTTATCGCTGCGTGAAGCTGCTGGCGCTGCGGCTCGATGCCGCTGGCGATGTGCTGATGTGCACGCCCGCGCTGCATGCGCTGGCCAGCCATGGTCATCGCGTGAGCCTGCTGACGTCGGCATCCGGCGCGCTCGCCGGCGAATGCGTGGACGCGATCGAGGACGTCGATGGCAAGCGCGCGATACTGCGCTTCGATGCGCCATGGATGAAGGCCAGCTCACCGGTTGCGCCGCAAGCTGTCGCAAAGATGGCCGCCACGTTGAAGGCACACGGCTTCGATGGCGCGGTGATCTTCACCAGCCATACGCAAAGCCCGCTGCCGGCAGCTTTGTTGTGCCAGATGGCCGGCATACCGCTGCGACTGGGGCACTGCCGCGAGAATCCCTACCAATTGCTGACGCACTGGGTGCGCGACCCCGAACCGGCGCTGTTGCGGCATGAGGTTCAGCGCCAGCTGGACCTGGTGGCAACGCTGGGCTGCCACACCGGCGAACGGCACCTGAGGCTGCAAGTGAACGACAAGGACCACGCACAAGCCGTCGAATTGCTGCGCAAGGCCGGACTGACCGAGGACCAGCCTTTCATCCTGCTGCACCCGGGCGCCAGCGCGCCATCGCGCCGCTATCCCGCGCGGCACTGGCATGCGCTGGTACCGCTGCTGTCAACGCAGCTTGCATGGCCGGTCGTGATCGCCGGCGGCGACGATGAACAGGCGCTGGCGATGGAGCTATGCGCTAGCGCCCCCCGCTGCATCAATGTCGCCGGCCAGACCAGCTTCGGCACGCTGTCCGCGCTAGTGGCCAGGGCCCGCGTGCTGGTCGCCTGCAATAGCGCACCGGCGCATATCGCTGCGGCCCTGCGAACACCCGTGGTCGATCTTTATGCGCTGACCAACCTGCAGCACATGCCCTGGCTGGTCGACTGCCGCGTACTGTTCCAGCCTGTACCTTGTGCCGGCTGCCTGCAAAGCACCTGTCCGCAGCCGCATCATGCTTGCCTGGAACAGGTCAGCCCCGAACGCGTGCTGCAAGCTGTGCAGGAATTACTCGCAGGTCGGTAAAAATTACCGGTGCCCTGCCTCCGCTTGCGGCTGCGATAGCAGACCACCGCACCGCGAAGATGTGTTGGGCTCATGCTGCCTCCCTGGTCGTCTGGAAATTCACACGCCTGCGCTGGCGCGCCGGGTTGTCGCTGTTGGAATGCGGCGCCATGCCTTAATTCAGCAAGCCGATGCCGGCGGCTGCGCCGGCCATGCCTCCTGCAACGCCGGCCGTTGCCGTGACCGGCACCGTATCGGCCGGACCGAATTTGCCGAGCGCCAGCGCGCGATCCTGATTGCCGTATTCTTCGAGCCGGTTGTATAGGGTCTTCAGGCTGATGCCCAGCAGGTCGGCGGCACGCTTCTTGACGCCGCCGCACAAGTCCAGCGTCGCAAAGATCAGGCGCCGGTCGACATCGGCCAGCGAGGTGCCCACCGGTATGGCCAGTGTCAGCGCCGTTGCCGTGCACTGGGCCGGCCCTGGCTCCAGCGCATGCGCATCGATCTGCTGGTCGGACAGGATGTAGGCGCGCTGCATGAAGTTGCGCAGCTCGCGTACATTGCCGGGCCAGTGATAGCCGCCCAGCACCGACAGCGCGCGCGACGACAGCGCCTTGGCGGTGTCATGCGCGCGATTGAATTCGTCGAGGAAATGCTGCGCAAGGATACCAACGTCGGCGCCGCGCTCGCGCAGCGCCGGTATCTTCAGCGGGAATACATTGAGCCGGTGGTACAGGTCCAGCCTCAACTTGCCGGCCGCAATCGCGCCTTCCGGATCGCGGTTGGTGGCGGCGACGATGCGCACGTCCGTTTGCAATTCCTGGTTGCTGCCTATGCGCATGAAGCTGCCGGTCTCCAGCACCCGCAGCAGCTTCACCTGCAGTTCGATCGGCATCTCGACGACTTCGTCGAGGAACAGCGTGCCGCCCGATGCTCGCTCGAAATAGCCCTTGTGCTGGCGATCGGCACCGGTGAAGCTGCCCTTCTCGTGGCCGAAAATTTCGCTCTCGATCAGTTGCGGCGAGATCGCGCCACAGTTCACCGGCAGGAAGGGCTGGCGCTGCCGCGCGCTTTGCACATGGATGTTTTGCGCCACCAGTTCCTTGCCCGTGCCACTCTCGCCCAGCAGCAGCACGCTCGCTTCGGTCGGCGCGACACGGCTGATGTGTTCGCGCAGCACGCGCATGGCCTCCGACTCGCCGAGCAGCGGCGCCGCCTGGAAGCTGGCGGCCATACGAGGCGCATCGTTGCGGCCTGCGCTGCCCGAGGCCAGTAATCGCCGCAGGTGGCGCAAGTCTGGCGGACGCTCGAGGTAATCGGCAGCACCGCTACGAAACGCCGCCACAGCGGCGGCTAGTGTCGGTTGCCCGCTAAGCAGCACGATCGCGCTGCCCGCCTCGCTGCCGCCCTCGGCTTCTTCCAACAAGACCATGCCACTCCCATCGGGCAGGCGATCGGCCACGATCACCCAGTCGGGCACCTGCAGCGACAGCTGCAACTGACCCTGCCGCAAGCTGGACACCAACTGGCAGCGATGGCCTTCCGATACCAGCGCATCGCGCAGGGCGGACGCGCCGGCGTCGTCATCGACAATCAGGACATGAGACATGGTTGCTCACGACAAGTGATACGCCTGCGGCAGCACCTGCGCAACCGCGCACGCGCCGCATGCCCCGCCGGTGCCAAAAGCTGCGATTGGCGCGTGGGTGGTCGCGCAAAGCGATCGGTCAGCGCGATGGCGATGGTTCCCTCGGGGATTCACTGCCGGTCGAGCCCTGGCGCTCGCTGCTCGATGAGGACTTGCCGCCTCCTGATTGCGAAGTGCCACCGCTGCTGGCACCGGACGAGGCGCCGGCATCCTCGCCGCTGCGCTGGCAAGCAGCCAAGGTCGATGCCAGGAACACGGGTAAGGCGAGCAATGCGATCCAGCGCTGGTAAGGCCTGTTCATCATGGTTGGGTCCTTTGCGATAGGTGGGGTCATGCAGGTACGTGCTGCAGGGACGCGGCTTGCCTCAGGCTTCTTCATTTGGCGGCGCCTGACGAACTGCTGCCGCTGGTTGCGCTACCACCGGTCGTGCTGCCGCCTGCACTGCTGCTGCCCATGGGCGTGCCGCTCTCGCTGCCCGAGGTCACGCCTGACTGGCCCGACGTGCCCGACGTGCCTGACGTACCCGATGTTCCGGAGGCGCCCGAGGGACTGCCCGGACTCATCGCACCGCTCGACGCACCCTCCGTACCGCTCATGCCGCTCATGCCGCTCATGCCGCTGGTACCGCCGGTGCCAGGGGTACCGCTGCTGCTGCCCGACATGCCCGAAGTGCCTGAAGTTCCCGACGTACCGCTCTTCTCGCCCGACTTCTCGCTACCCGTGCCCGGCGTCGTGCCAGGTGCGGCGCCCGGTGTGGTGGTGCCGGTTCCCGAGGTGCCGCCAGTGCCCGGCGCAGGTGTCGTCGATTCGGACGGTGGTGGCGTCGTGGCCGGTGCCGACTGGCTCGGCGTCGTCGTGCTGGTGCCGCCGCTGGTGCCAGTCGCGGCCTTGTCTTCGCCAACGCCGCCGCCACCGCGATTGCAGGCTGCAACACTGATCGTCAGCAGGCCCAGGCATATCAAGGTCTTCGTCACTTGCAGTTTTGGATTCATCACCATTCCTTTCAACTAACGATGGAGTCGTAGCTTCAGTCTTGACTGAGACATGCTGCATAAGTTTCAACACTGGTGTGCTGCCTGTGAGCGGCAGCAAACACGCTCTCGACTTGCAGCAAGCTGGCGCGAGAGAATTTTTTTCGTCATCTGCATCGCCTTTGAGCCAAGGCAGGGTGCGGCGCCGCCGCTGGCGCAGATTGTTCTGTTTGTGTTCTGTTTATGTTTTTCTTGTGGTCTGAATTTATCGCGTGCGTTCGCGGCACCTCCTCTCGATGACCCGGAACCGACATCGCCATGACCACTGACCGATCGCTGAAGCGCTTCGGGCTGCTGTATGGCAGTTCGGCCGCAATGACCGCGATGTACCGGCAACTCGAACGCGTGGCCGGCACCGATGCAACCGTACTGCTGGAGGGCGAAAGCGGCACAGGCAAGGAGCTGGTCGCGCGCACCGTGCACCAGCAGAGCCGGCGCGCGGACCAACACTTCGTAGCTGTGAACTGCGGCGCGATACCGGCCCACCTGATCGAGGCGGCACTGTTCGGGCATGAGAAAGGCAGCTTTACCGGCGCATTGAAGCGCCAGAATGGCTATTTCGAACATGCGTCGGGGGGTACGTTGTTCCTCGATGAGATCACCGAGATGCCCTGCGATATGCAGGTCAAGCTATTGCGGGTGCTGGAGAGCGGCAGTTTCCTGCGCGTGGGCGGCAGCGAGCTGGTGCAGGTGGATGTGCGTCTGGTAGCGGCCACCAATCGCTCGCTACAGGCCGCCGTGCAGCAAGGCAGCCTGAGGCAAGATTTGATGTACCGGTTGGCGGTCTTCCCCATCCGCGTGCCGCCGCTGCGCGAGCGCGGCAATGACATCGAAAAGCTGGCGCAATTGTTCCTCGACCAGCTCAATGATGAGGCACGCACCGGCAAGTCCTTCTCGCGTATCGCGCTGGATCGCTTGCGCAGTCATCCGTGGCCGGGCAATGTGCGGGAGTTGAAGAACCGAGTGCACCGCGCCTACATCATGTCGGCTGGCGTGGTGGATATCGAAGAACCCTTGCAGATCGCCACGCGCACCACCGCCGGTAAAGGCGTGCTGAATTTCCCGGTCGGCATGGCACTGGCTGATGCGCAGCGTGAAATCATCCTCGCGACACTACATCACTTCAGCGGCAACAAGAAGCTGGCCGCCGAGACCCTGGGTATCAGTCTGAAGACGCTGTACAACCGTCTGAAGGCGTACTAGCTTCGACTTCGACTTCGACTCCGACTTCAACTTCGACTCCGACTTCGACTTCGCAGAAAACGAAGGCCGCGGCGTCATCACAATCTCGACGCCGGTCTGGTGGTCCTGCTGCTGGGGGGAAGTCGGGTTCGCTGATGATCGCCGCGCGGCGTGGCTCGCGCGGGATCATTGGCAGCTTCCGTGCTATCGCACGGAAGGCGGGATCAGGCAGCCAGCGGTAATGCCTGCGCGGCGCGCAGCAACAGTCCGGGGTCGCTGTTGGCCAGCAGCTTCGAATCCGACAGCGTCTGCCGGAACTGACGCGCGCCGCGCAGTCCGGTCATCAGGCCGAGCATATGACGTACGATGGAATTCAGGCGCGGGCCGCCGGCAGCCAGCTCTCGCTCGATGTAAGGCAGCATGGCCTCGACCACCTCGATGCGGGTTTTCGCTGACGGCTCGTCACCATAGTAACGCTCGTCGAAGGCCGCCATCAGCCACGGGTTGTGATAGGCCTCGCGGCCGACCATCACGCCGTCGACATGCTCCAGTTGCGCATCGATCTCGTCATACGACTTGATGCCGCCGTTGATGATGATTTCCAGTTCGGGGAAATCCTTTTTCAACTGGTACACGTAGTCGTATTTCAGCGGCGGAATCTCGCGGTTTTCCTTCGGTGACAAGCCTTTCAGGATCGCATTGCGTGCATGGACGATGAAGGTCTTGCAGCCGGCATCGGCGACAATACCGATGAAGTCGCGCACGAAGTCGTAGGACTCGACCGCATCGATGCCGATCCGGTGCTTGACGGTGACGTCGATGTCAACCACGTCGCGCATGGCCTTCACGCCGTCGGCCACCAGCGTCGGCTCCAGCATCAGGCAGGCGCCGAATGCGCCGCGCTGCACGCGCTCCGACGGGCAGCCGCAGTTCAGGTTGATCTCGTCATAGCCCCATTGCTGGCCGAGCTTCGCGCAGGTCGCCAGCTCGTCCGTCTCGCTGCCGCCGAGCTGCAGCGCGACCGGGTGTTCCTGTTCACTGAAATTCAGGAAGCGCTGCTGGTCGCCATGGATCAGCGAACCCGTCGTGACCATCTCGGTGTAGAGCCAGGTATGGCGGGTGATCAGCCGATGGAAATAGCGGCAGTGGCGATCGGTCCAGTCGAGCATGGGCGCGACGGACAGGCGGCGCGGCGGTAGGGTTGTCTTCTTGGTCACGGCTTGCAATGCGGGTCAGGGCGGATGAATCAGGCGGCATTGTACCGGCTTGGCGACTGCCTCACCGATGGCCCCGAGGCGACCGAAAAAGCGACGAAAAAACGGCGACCGAAGTCGCCGTTCCTGCCGAAGCGGATCAGGCTGAAGCTTATTGCCTGTGCGCGGACGATGCGCCGGACGCGCTGCTCGAGGAAGAGGAAGACGGATTCACGGCGGCGTTCATGGCGGTCGTCGTCGGCGCCGCATCGGCGTCCGGGCCTGCGTTGCGACGATTCGACGCGCCGTTGCGCGCGAGCGCCGCGCCTATCCTGACCGCCTGAGCGTCGCTCGGCGAATTCTTGCCGAGGCCGAGCTTGTCGATGGTGCCGCTCTTTTCCGCCGCCACGACAAGCAGATCGATATCGGCCGACGACAGCTCGCTGCCTTTCAGCTCGAGCGTGACGAGGCCCTTGTGCTGCGCGACTGACTGGCAGAAATAGCCGAAGTCGCTGCGCCACTCGGCCGCAGCGCGCTCGGGATACAGCGACAGCCGCGGCCCGCAGCTGCATTCGAGCGTGCGCAGCGTAACAACCTTTTCCACGACATAGGCCATCACATCCGACGGCAGGTTGCCGGCGGCGGTCGGGTGGATGACGAGCGATTCCAACCGCTTGCAGGTAGCCAG
>JACCEA012422398.1_pt1 | contig 11485 bp, 5 predicted proteins | sample 7449851 | NCBI WGS metagenome assembly JACCEA01 (sample SAMN15323453, study PRJNA562643) | freshwater metagenome | isolation source: river surface water | place: USA:Blue River Watershed | collected 2017-08-18 | reverse complement strand
CAATTTTTCTGTGCTGCTGTCAACCAGTTTTTATAATCTTCCTTGGTTGCTGCTGGTACATTTCTTTCTACCACACCCACAGCATTGTCAATTAACAAGCCAGTTAACCTGCCGCCTGCTACGACAAAGTCTCCACCCTCTATGGTTTGACCTGCTTTCACACCCGCAATTTGCAATGCTTTTTCATTGGCAATACTTGCATGCCCATCTACACGTTCTAACAATACTGGACGATCTGGGAACAAGGCATTTAATTCAGCATTTGTAGGAAATGCTTTACCAGGGAATCTGTTTTGATCCCATCCTCTTCCTCGAATCCATCCATTACCAGGATGTGTTGCTACGAATGCTTGAACACGACGCAATACTTCCTCCCAAGAATCAGCGAACATTAAATCCACCGCATATAAAGATTGACCATATCCCAAAAAGTGTGCATGCGCATCTACAAATCCAGGGTACACCGTGGCACCTTTTGCATCCACCACACTATCTGCTTGGTAATTTTTTAAGATATCATCATTGCTTCCAACTGCAACAATTTTGCCATCCTGCACGGCCATGGCTTCTGCTACTGTAAAAGCGTCATTGACTGTATAAATTTGTGCATGATGCACGACTAAGTCTACTCTTTGATTGATACATGAACTGAACAATACAATAATAGCCATCGCAAATAATTGTCGCATAGGATTTATTTAGAAACTAAAAATAAGGAATTAAAATAGAAATAGACGCTAGGTTTAAAAAAGCAGCGGATAATGACAGCCAGACTTAAACTAGTTCAATAATTCACAAGGCTTTAGGCCTGTGTGCTTTTTAAATGCAGCAGAGAAGTGCGAGATGGAGGAATACCCCAATAATGCAGACACATCGGTTACACTTAAAGACTTTTCGTACAATAAATATTTAGCATGTTCCATTCTTTGTTGTTGATAGAAATCAAAAATGGTGGTACCAAATACTTCTTTAAAGCCTTTCTTTAAATAACATTCATTCATGGCTACTTTACGGCTTAATTCCTTGATCGTAATAGGATCTCCAATATGTTGTAATAAAATTTCTCTAGCTAAATAGATACTTTCTTTACCACGATCATCGGATAAAAATTTACAAGAAAATCCTTCTTCCTTCTCATCTACAATACACTCTAAACTGAATAACAACAATTCATGGATTTTCGCATTGATGAAAATATTTTCCAAGGAACCAGTATAACTATAGTTCAATAATGAATCCAAAGTACCACGCTTACGCATGCACAACGGAAATGTTTTAACAAATGCATTCGGATGTTTAAATGCCAACACTTCGTCCTTGCGATTGTTCAATTTAACATTGTGAACAAACTGATGCAAGAAAGTAGAAGTAAAATGAAAAGAAAAAACGTCAACTGTTCTTAATGGCCCAGCACAATCTTCGGTTGGCAACTGATTGCAATTGCCACATAATTTATTTTCACAATAACGATTCCCTGAAATACAGAATCTCAACTCTAAATAATTATCTGTCGGACGCTTTGCATTGTAGTGGTATATGAACATACCTGTATCTTCTAGGTCAGCAGGAGACTGCGCATAATAACGATTGATTTTGTACTGTGTAGAACCAGGAATGAGCTGTTCTTTTTGGTACAACAAGGCCATCCCAGCAAAACCATTGGGCTGGTTGACTTGTTTTAATATATCGTTTGCTAACATCATTGAAACACAAATTTAAACTATAAACAACAAACCAAGTAAAAAGGTTCGTTTTATGACTTAAAAATGACGCAAAATAAGCCCCAAATTTTGATCCAGTTTTAAAAAATACAAGGCCAATTCGACTCAGTTTAAAGAATCGATTTTAAGGCCATTTTTAGCCCCATTTTTGGCATTTGATTATTTAATAGCATCATTTGATTGGGGATAACTAGGCCGCTTAAAACGCTTATCTAACTGCTTAATTTTCTTAAATTTGTATGCGTTCAAAACGCCCTATAAAACAAAAAATTGCACTGTTTATGTCAGAAGATTTACAACACCCCGATTCGGCCGAAAATAAGAACTACGGCGCCGATAGTATCCAGGTATTAGAAGGCTTAGAAGCCGTTAGAAAACGTCCTGCCATGTATATTGGCGATGTGGGCATGAAAGGTTTACACCACTTGGTATATGAGGTAGTAGACAACTCTATCGATGAAGCCTTGGCTGGTTATTGTTCTCATATCGAAGTGAACATCCATACAGACAATTCGATCAGTGTTCAGGACAATGGTCGTGGTATCCCAACTGCGATGCATACCAAGGAAAAAAAGTCTGCACTGGAAGTGGTTATGACGGTACTACATGCCGGTGGAAAATTTGATAAAAACACCTACAAAGTATCGGGCGGTCTGCACGGTGTGGGTGTGAGTTGTGTAAACGCATTGAGTACTAAATTATTGGTAACCGTAGAGCGTGAAGGCAAAATATTTGAACAAGAATACGCCATTGGTGCACCTAAATATGCCGTAAGAGAAGCAGGTACAAGTGACAAAACTGGTACTAGAGTTCATTTCTGGCCTGACCAAACTATTTTCCAAGAAACAGTTTACCGTAAAGAAATTTTAGAAGGACGTTTACGTGAATTGTCTTATTTGAATAAGCGCATCAGCATTACATTAACCGACCTAAGAGAATTGGATGAAACTGGCGCGCCTTATGTCAATCATTTTTATAGCGAGGGTGGTATCGTTGAGTTTGTACAAATGTTGGATAAGAATGGTAACAGAAATCCAATCATTGCTGCTCCTTTATATGTAGAGGGATTAGACGAAGCATCTAACGTGATGGTGGAAGTAGCTTTGACCTATAACGATGACTTTAAAGAAAACATTTTTTCCTACGTAAACAATATCAATACCATTGAAGGTGGTACACACGTTACCGGTTTTAGAACTGCCTTAACTCGTGTATTCAAAAGCTATGGTGATAAAGAAGGTTTGTTTGAAAAAGCAAAAGTAACCGTAGAAGGAGATGACTTTAGAGAAGGTTTAAGTGCCATCATTTCTGTGAAAGTACCTGAACCACAATTTGAAGGTCAAACAAAAACAAAATTAGGTAATAGTGAAGTGAGCGGTGTCGTACAAACGACTGTAGCGCGCGTATTAGAAGCTTATCTAGAAGAAAATCCTAAGGAAGCCAAATATGTCATTTCTAAAATTATCCTTGCTGCCCAAGCCCGCGTTGCCGCTAAGAAAGCACGTGACATGGTACAAAGAAAGACCGTATTGTCTGGTGGTGGATTGCCTGGTAAATTAGCCGATTGTTCTGAGCGTGATCCTGAAAGATGTGAGTTATACCTTGTCGAAGGAGACTCTGCGGGTGGTACTGCAAAGCAAGGTAGAGAAAGAAGTTACCAAGCGATTTTGCCATTGCGTGGTAAAATCTTGAACGTAGAAAAAGCAATGGAACATAAGATCTACGAAAACGAAGAGATCAGAAATATGTACACTGCATTAGGTGTTACAGTAGGTACACCAGAAGATCCAAAAGCATTGAACATTGCAAAATTGCGTTACCATAAATTAATCATCATGACCGATGCCGATGTGGATGGATCGCATATCGCCACATTGATTCTAACATTTATCTTTAGATACATGAAGGAGTTGGTGCAGAATGGTTATGTCTACATTGCACAACCACCTTTATACTTGGTTAAAAAAGGTAAAGAGCAAGAGTATGCTTATAGTGAAGAACAAAGAAAAGATTTAATAGCGAAGTTAGGTGGAGGCAATGACAGTTCTGTAACGATACAGCGATATAAGGGTCTGGGTGAAATGAACGCTGACCAGTTATGGGAAACCACCATGGATCCAACTAGAAGAACCTTGAAACAAGTGACCATTGACAGCGCTGCTGAAGCCGATAGAATCTTCAGTATGTTGATGGGAGACGAAGTGGCTCCTAGAAGGGAATTCATTGAATCTCACGCGAAATATGCAAAAATTGATGTTTAAGGGCCTCAATTGAGGGGAATTTATAAACATTTAACAAAAAAACGTACCAATGCACGACGCTGTCATCACTAAAACTGCTAAAGGCGGTTATATGGCTGGTGGTCACGATGGTAAAGGAAATAAAATGGCCGCTATCATGAGCGAAACAAATGCTTTGAAAGCAATCGCTGATGGTGTAGCTACTAAGGGTTTTTAATTTTAAGTGACCCCTTAATGAAATTTAAGGGGTCACTTAAAATTCACTGATGATTTTTTTAAGGCCACGCATAAACGGTGGCCTTAATTGTTTTAGGCCTTTACTTCAACCACTCCGTGGTGTATTTTAGTCAATGTGGCAAAGCAATGCTCCATGCTCTTAATGTCCTTAATGATGAGGATAAAGGTCTTGCCTACTTGTTTAAAATGGGCATTGTTCATGGCTGTTTGAGTGAAGTTCAATAAGCCTTTGAAAATGGCACTTTCATAATAAGGCGAGTCTGGTCTGTTGATGAAGAAACACCTTAAGGTTTCGTCTTTCAAAGTCATTTTTTCAAAACCTAAAGCAATCGCTAGCCTTCTAGATTGTATCGTAGTAAACAATGCTGCCACTTGTTTCGGCATAGGACCAAAACGATCGATCAATTCTAATTTCATCGCTTCCAATTCGGCATCATCTGCGGATTGGTCTAGTCGAGTGTATAAGGATAGTCTTTCCCCGATGCTTTCTACATAAACATCTGGGATCATGATTTCCAAATCAGTATCTATGGTACAATCGGTTACAAAATCATCTTGCTTGCTAATCTCCTCTTCAAATAATTCTTTGAAATCGGAACGTTTTAATTCTCGTACCGCTTCGGCCAATATTTTTTGGTACATTTCAAATCCAATCTCTGCCATAAAACCGCTTTGCTCTCCCCCTAATAAATTACCAGCACCACGAATATCTAAATCGCGCATGGCAATCTGGAAGCCAGAACCCAGTTCACTAAATTGTTCAAGGGTTTGTAAACGCTTACGTGAATCATCCGGTAATGTACTCATAGGCGGTGCCAATAAATAACAGAATGCTTTTTTATTGCTTCTTCCTACCCTGCCTCTTAACTGGTGTAAATCACTCAATCCAAATTGGTGTGCATTATTGATGATGATGGTATTCACATTCGGAATGTCCACCCCGCTCTCTACAATATTGGTACACACCAACACATCATATCTGCGTTCTATAAAATCAAATATTTTTTCTTCTAACTGATGGCCTTCTAATTGTCCATGCGCAAAGCCAATACTTAAATCTGGACAAAGCTTTTGGATCATCGCACACATTTCGGCCAAGCCTTGTACCCTGTTGTGAATAAAGAATACCTGACCGCCTCTTTCCGTTTCAAAATAGATGGTTTCACGAATTACATCCTCATGAAACACCTGTACTTCGGTGTGGATGGGTTGCCTGTTGGCTGGTGGCGTATTGATAATACTTAAATCCCTTGCCCCCATTAAACTAAAATGCAGGGTTCTTGGTATGGGCGTTGCAGTCAATGTCAAACAATCTACATTGGTTCTTAGGGTTTTTAATTTCTCTTTATGTGCTACCCCAAATTTTTGTTCTTCATCGATGACCATTAAGCCGAGATCTTTGAAATTGACTTCCTTACCTAGTATACCATGCGTCCCCACCAAGATATCAATCTTACCTTCTTTCACTTTAGCAATGGTTTCTTTTTTCTGTGCAGCAGATTTAAATCTGTTTAAGAAATCAATTTCTAAAGGAAAATCTTTCAACCTTTCTTTAAAGGTTTTATAATGCTGGAAAGCTAGAATCGTGGTTGGCACCAACACCGCCACTTGCTTACCATCAATCGCCGCTTTAAATGCAGCACGAATAGCCACTTCAGTTTTGCCAAAACCTACATCACCACACACTAAACGATCCATTGGTGCTGCAGCTTCCATATCTTTTTTCACATCCGCTATGGCTTTGGCTTGATCAATGGTGTCCTCATAAATAAATGATGCTTCTAATTCATGCATCATATAATTATCTGGCGTAAAAGCAAATCCTGTCTGCGCTTTTCTTTGTGCATACAATTTGATCAAATCAAACGCAATTGCTTTTACCTTTGCCTTGGTCTTGTCCTTTAATTTAACCCAAGCATCCGACCCCAACTTATTCACTTTGGGTGGCGTGCCTTCCTTACCCGTATATTTTGAAATCTTATGCAGTGAATTGATATTCACATACAAAATATCACTGTCTTTATAAATGATTCTTACCGCCTCCTGCATCATACCACTCACTTCTATCTTCTGCAAACCACTGTACACCCCCACTCCATGATCTATATGCGTTACATAATCACCAGGATGTAAATCACTCAATGTACGTAATGTAATAGCTTTGTTTTTACTATACGCCTGCTTTACTTTATACTTATGGTAACGTTGAAAAATTTGATGATCAGTATAACAAACCATTTTATGGTCATGGTCTACAAAACCTTCGTGGATATTTTTGACAATGGGGGTAAACTGTATCTCTGTTTTTAAATCTGTAAATATAGCATGAAGGCGCTCTAATTGTTTGGCTTGTTCTGCAAACAAAAACAAATCGTATCCCTTTTTTTCAAATTCTTGTAAGTTCGCTATGAGGTATTGGAACTGTCTGTTAAAACTGGGTTGCACCTGTGTACTAAAAGCCAATTTTTGTTCCGTCAAATTTGCCTGAAAGCCCCACTCAATGATATTTCTTTTTAACAATTGTTCCGCAACAGTATCCACCGACACAAAGTCATCCACCGTTGTATTTTTCTTATGCGCATCTGAATCATCAATCAATTTAGCCACTGGTGCGTGCAGCAAAAAAGCTTCCAATGCTTCCATTTGGTCATTGCCCTTTTGTTGGATCAGTGTCCAATCCTTTAGCCAAACAATGGTATTGTCTGCAATAAATTCCATCAAAGGAATTTTCGCTGTGTCTTCAAATTGAGTCGTCACATTGGGAATGATATTCACCTGCAATAACTTGCGTTCACTTAACTGCGTCTCTGGATCAAATAAACGAATACTATCCACTTCCTCTCCAAATAATTCTACCCTATACGGCTTCTCATTGCCGAATGAATAAATGTCAAATATACCTCCTCTCAAAGCAAACTGCCCTGGCTCATATACAAAATCAGTACGCTCAAATCCATATTGCACAAGGCTTTCCATCAAAGCATCCAAACCTAAAGTATCATTGGTTTTAATTTGAATGATATGCTGTTGAAGGGTCTTGGGCATAATCACTTTTTCGAAAAATGCTTCTGGATAAGTGACAATGATTTTCTTATTTCCACCCATCGATAATTTTGTCAAAGCTTCGGTTCTTAGCATCACATGCGAAGGATTGAGTAGACTAAAATTTTGTGCCGTTTTAAAAGAGGAAGGGAAATAAAATAAATCCAAAGCCCCCGTGATACTTTCTATCGTGTTGTAAAAATAAGCGGCTTCTTCTGCGTCATTCAAAACAATGACATGATTGTATGTAGCAGTTTGAGGATGCGTAAATACATGCTTTAAAACAAAAGCTGGTGCAGACCCGTTGAGGTTTTGTAAGTGAACTTGAAAAGGCTTTTTTGCCGATTCAGACATAGTAATCCCGTCTACTATTTTTTTTAGGAGGGGGGATGCATCGTACCGATCAAACAAAGATTGCTCATTCATAGTTCAGTCTACAAAGATACAATCAAAAAACGGAGGAAGTAGAGATCGTTAAGTCAATTTCCTGAAATTGATTTTTTGTCACTTCAATATGAGCCACCCCATTCGTGCCAGAGAAAAATGGAATATAGATACCCTCTTGATAGCCCAACACAATCGTGTATTTACCTGGGCTTAGTTTGAGCTTAAATTTACCTGCATTATCCGACCGAACCTGCTTCACTAATTTGGCATTCAACCCTTTCGCAGCATTTCCTTGTTGACCAATTAGCTGTGTAATACCAGCGTATTCATAAACAAAAATGGTTGTTGAATATGGACTACCCTTCTGGAATGACTTCCCTTTTAAGGGCATCATTGCGTCAGATTGAAGATAAACCACACCCTTTATGCCTTGCGAACGGATACAAAAACCCATTATAAATGGGACAAATAATAACAAAAGGATCTGCGGGTTTATAAACTTGCGCATATAGTCGATTTTGATAAAGTTACATCAATTTAGATCGCATTTTTGCAGCATCTTATTTAAGGCTGTAAGTTGCATTCATTTACAAGAATAGATTGTAATTTAGAACTATGAAAAAATGCTTTTTTATCCCCCTATTATTGATTTGCTCCATTCAAATCCTTTTTGGTCAAGATGCAACAAAGAAGGATGTATTGATGCAAGCTTCCAATAACTTATCATTAGAAGCAAGAGAAAGATTTTCTAAAGCAGTCTTCGCAGCAAAAAAAAATGGTTGGCCTATACAATACGCATCACGCAATCAAAACAATGCAAGATTAATTGGCGTGGATGCAAAAGGTTGGCCTAAATATTATATTGGATTTGCAGATCCGGTTGCTGCAATTACCATCAATACCAATAAAGTATGGCCTGGCGCTGCTTCTAACTTAAACTTAAGCGGCTCCGATGATGCTGTAACCAATAAGTTAGGTGTTTGGGACGAAGGCAGTCCTCGACTAACCCATAAAGAATTGACAGGTAGAATCACACAAAAAGACAATGTCACTGAAATTGTGAATCATAGTACACATGTTGCAGGGATTGTCATGAGCAAAGGACTTAATCCTTTAGCTAAGGGCATGGCATTTAATGTGAAAGGAATTTTAGATTACGACTGGAACAATGATTTATCTGAGATGTCGGCTGCTGCTGCTTCCGGCTTATTGATTTCCAATCATTCTTATGGAACCGTTAGTGGATGGGATTATAACAGTGACTCTTCACGTTGGGAATTCAATGGCAGATGGAATGAAAAAGAAGATTACCGTTTTGGATTGTATGATTACGATGCACAAATTCAAGATTCAATCGCTTACAATGCACCCAATTATTTAATTGTTGCTGCAGCCGGAAATAATAGAACAAGTACTGGCCCTGCAGTTGGACAACCTTATTGGAGAAGAAATCAAAGTGGGGTATTTTATAATGCAGGCAATCGACCTGATAGCTTAAGTAGCAATGATGCGTATGGAAGTATCTCAACAGATAAAAATGCAAAAAATATTTTGACTGTGGGTGCAGTCTATGGCATTCCTTCTGAATACAATAAAAAAGAAGATGTGGTCATGAGTAATTTCAGTTCTTGGGGACCTACAGATGACGGAAGAATCAAACCCGATATCGTAACACAAGGCGTATCCGTTTATTCTACGCTTTCTATCAACGACTCTAGTTACGGCTATCAAAACGGGACTTCCATGGCCTCTCCTGGCGCAGCAGGAAGCTTATTGTTGCTACAAGAATTAAGTCAAAGATTTATGGTCAATGGCACACCTAAAATTTTAAGGTCTGCCACTGTTAAAGGCCTTGCAGTGCACACTGCAAATGAAGCCGGATTATACCCAGGGCCTGATTATAAATTTGGCTGGGGACTACTTAATATTGGGGAAGCAGCGCAAGTATTGAATACTGCTTTAACCAATAATAACAGTGCCAATAGTCCTCACTTTGTGTATGAAAACAATTTAGTGAATGGTGCAAGTCAAACCTATTCTATTATCGCTTCTGGCACTCGTCCTGTTAAAGCAACCTTGGTCTGGACAGATGTAAAAGGGGTTTCAAGCGATCTTTTAAATGATCCAACTTCGAAATTAGTGAACGACTTAGACCTTGTGATTACACAAGGCAATAAGACATTTAATAGTTGGAAATTAAATCCAACCAGCCCAGACAATCAAGCTACAAGGGGCCTTAACAATGTAGACAATGTAGAAAAAGTGGACGTAGACACTAGTTTAGTAGGCACTTTATATACTATAACCGTCAACCACAAAGGCTTGCTTGATAGAGGTCAACAACCCTACTCTTTAATGATAAGTGGTGCAGGCGGCACAGCTTATTGTAATTCCGCAGCAACGAGTACAGCAGGTACGAAAATTGATAGTATTCAATTGAATAATATTAAATTTTCAAAAACAAGTGCTGATAACTATGTAGACAATACCGCATTATTTGTCAATGGAGAATCTAATGGTACCCTTGCATTATTTATAAAAACAAGTAGTGCTGACGCAAGTAATAACAATCGATTTGTAAAAGTTTTTATTGACTACAATAACAATGGAACTTTTGAGACCAATGAATTGGTGCATACAAGTTCAGCATTAAACAATGGAGACTATACTGCTACAATCAATTTAGCAAGCAATTTAGTGGTGAATCAATTTACAAAATTACGCGTAGTAGTTACTGAAGCAATTTTAACAAGCGATGTAACTGCTTGTGGCAATTATACTGCAGGAGAAACGCAAGACTATACTTTAAAAGTTGTAAGCCCCTCTAATGACGTGCAAGTGGTAGAGATCACCAATCCAGTGGGGGGTGTATCAGAAAAAGCAACCCAGTATGTGACTGTAAAAATTGCCAACAATGGCACCAACAAGATTAGCAATATTCCCGTGAACTTAGTGGTGAAAAAAGGCAACACAACCATCCTAACCCTTACAGAAACCTTTACTGGTAGATTGTATGGATCAGAAAACATGTTGTATACTTTTCAAACACCCATACCAATTGAACTAAACCAGATTTATACCATTACCGCAACCGCCTCTATCACCAATGACCAGCAACCAAATAACAATACTATTTCAGCCACAATAATAAGTGCAAATTCTAGCCCGGTAATTACAGGTTCTGCAACTTCTTGCAACAACAATGTGCAGTTATTAATTAACAATCCAGTGGGTGAGGAACAATATATTTGGTACGATAAAAACAATGATATTAGTAAGCCCATTGCCATTGGCGCTGCAATTAGTACAAATACTTCTGCAAGCAATGTGTATGTTTCAAAAGGATGGCAAGGTTTTATTGGTCCTAAAACAAATACAACATTGAGTACCTCCGGAGGGTATAACAATTGGGGAAGCAGCTATGGGGAGTTTATGCGTTTAAATATTAAAGCACCCATTACATTAGAAACTACAAAATTATATACGGGCTACGCGGGTAAAATAGAATTAGAGTTAAGATTATTAAGCACATTTACAGATTCAACTTATTCTTACTATCCTTCTCAAACACAAAAATCAACTATCCATGTGGTTGCTAGTAGTCCTAATCCAACTCCTGCTACTGGAACAGCAGCTTCAGGAACACCTACCCCTTATGTGGCTGGTGATTCAGGAAGAATTTATGCCATCAACATGAACCTGACTCAACCAGGGAACTATATTTTAATTGCAAGATGTGCAGATAGTGCGACCATTTATAGAAACAACAATATCAATACCATCAATTATCCATTTGGACCAAGCTTATTGGCTTCTATTACAGGAAACTGGGTTGGAGCCGATTATGAAAAATATTAT
>JACCEA011700390.1_pt1 | contig 11485 bp, 9 predicted proteins | sample 7449851 | NCBI WGS metagenome assembly JACCEA01 (sample SAMN15323453, study PRJNA562643) | freshwater metagenome | isolation source: river surface water | place: USA:Blue River Watershed | collected 2017-08-18 | reverse complement strand
TGCTCGACATTGCTGCGAGGCACGACATGCATCCAAAGGCGTCCGCGGTTGTCGAGTTTGCTGTCGAAGATTCCAGGTTTCGAACTCATGCCGTCCAGAAATGTACCAACATTCATCGCGCCATAGACACTGGGAAACTGCGTGCCAGCATCCGTGCGGCAGTTCAATCCACCCGTGGCTGTCACCTGCCAAAGACCGACCTGCTGGGCCTTAGCCTTTGGATAGGCTGCGTTCGTTGTGCTGTGTTCAGATTCCGCGACACCACACGAAATGAGGGTCAGGGCGATGGCTGCAGTGGAAAGGTTCGGCAAGACCTTCATGATAACTTCCTTGCGCTGATTGTGACGGTGGAGCTGTTGTCAGCTCGGGCTGTCACCATAACGAGGCTTTCGTTCTGTGGAAAGGCAGGAATCACCGAAAGTCTGAATCCTGGAAAAAATCTGTCTCGCGTTCTGGAACAGTGGTTGGCCCAGTGCATCAAGCGAGCCGCCGTATCCCAAGCTGTAATATTGTCCTGGCCTATGCGAGAATATTTTTGCCATCGACAGAGAATGATCGAGCAGCCACCCTTTGCGGAAAGACCAAGATGCAACTGGAGAAAATTACCAAGTTCATCCATAACCTGAACGACGACACCTTCATCCAATCCCTTGACGAAATCAGACAGCGCTTTCAATGGTGGGGTTACTTCTTTCTTGGTTTCATGAACCTTCCCTATATCCTGATCGATCGAGGCCTGATGCCTGATCGTTGGACGGATTGGCAATTCCTGGGAACAAGGCTGGCCGTCAGTCTGAGTACCTGGATCTTCATGCTGCATCCCAGGTGGAGACGTTCCCAGGCGGGTCTCTACGTTCCCGGTACTCTTTTGTTCTTCGGCATGGCGTCCATGACCCATGTCTTCCCTGAGGATCGATTGATTGAAGTCTATCAGGGTATTTCCATGGTCTTCGCGGCCTATACGCTCATCACCTTTGTCAAACTCAAGCATTATCTCTTGTACGTCTTCGTGATTTACGCTTCGTACTGGAGCATCTGGCTCGTGAATCCGCCTTCATCGTTCGATCATTGGATGAGTAAGTGCGGCTTCGCCAATTTCAGTACGCTGATTCTGGCAACCATTGGGTTCTATGTTTTCCGCTTGCAGCTTTCGTTTTTGAACTACTCTTTGCTCAGAAAGCTGCGGAATCGGAATCAAGAGATCGAGGAACATCGATTCCGCCTCGAAAATATCCTGAAATCCCTGCCCCAGGCCGTCCTCCTGATTGACCTTGCCGCAGATGAAAGTCGTCTCACCGTGACTGAAGGCTTTTCCATTGAACTCGAACGTTTGATGGGTCGGACTTATGATCGGGCCTATGATCCTATTCAACAGGTCTTTGCCGCCTGCGATTTGAATGATGATCAGTTGAGCCAGATGCGGTCGATACTGATGAATGCTTTGAAAGAGGAACTGTTGGTCTGGGATATGAACCGCCATGCTCTGCCGATGACGCTGAACCTAACGCGAGGGGACAAGGTTCGCCATCTTCAGCTGGATTGGGCAGCAGTGCAGGAACTGGATGGGTCGGTCGGCAAAATACTCTTGAGTATCAAAGATGCAACAGAGCTGCATGCGCTGCATCAAAACATGTTCCAACAAACTGTGGATTCCCGTCGCATCACGGAAATTATTGCCGTGGATCGGGATAAGCTGCGTGATTTCTTTGCGCTCGCGCGGAACCTCATGGAAGAATCGATCGACATTCTGAAACCATCGGTTCTGAATCCCAGCATGATCCATGCTGTGTTTCGGAATATGCATACCCTGAAGGGTTTGGCCCGTGCGTACAACCTCAACGATCTCACTCAGGTCGTGCATGAAGCGGAAACTTCCGTCATGGTCGAGGCGAAGGATTTGGATTCGGCCGGTCGAGCTGCGATCACGACGCAGATTCAGGCCATTCGAGCCGTGATCGAGGCCTATGAAACTCTGATAGCCCGGCTTTATACCGTCTCGGAAAAAAGTCACGATGTTGCCATCGATCAGGCCAAGATCGAACATATTTCGAATCACATATTGCCCGGGATTATGAGGCATGATCTGATGGGGCTGCGGGAGACGGTCCTATCCTTGCGGCGCCTCTATAGCTTTCATCTGGAGCGCGTGCTCCTGGATGAGGTTCTAATGACAAGGCAAATCGCGGCCCGACTCAACAAAGCTGAACCTGTGATCAGCTTTCAGAACGATAACTATCAGATTGTCGATTTTATGAGAACGCCGTTTCGCAAAGTGTTTGTCCATCTTTTCCGAAACTCGATCGATCACGGAATTGAAAGCATCGATCAGCGCTTGCGTGTTGGCAAGACACCGGATGGAACGATAAGGATTGAAGTGAAAGCCCAGGATGACGATTTTAAAATTTATGTGGAAGATGACGGCTGTGGTTTAAACATCCCAAAAATCCGCGAACGCGCCCAGCGAAGGGACATGCTCGACCCTCAACACGACTATAGCGTCCGGGAAATTGCGGAATTTATCTTTGCTTTGGGAATCTCGACGAGCGATTCCGATTCGGAAATCTCGGGCCGGGGCGTGGGCATGGATGCGGTGAGAACCTTTCTGCGAAGTCATGATTGTGCGATTGACATTGACCTCCTGGAGCCATCCTGGAACAAGGATCATGTTCATTTCAGGTTTGTGATATCTGTGCCGGGCTCTTATCTGAGTCCGATTATTTCAGATGCTGAAGAGGCCATGCTGATGGGATCGAGCCTTTCAGTTGCGTCCTAGTCTATCACATTGCGCCATAAATGACGTTGATTGTGTAAGTGTTCGATTTTGCGGGATTTTCGAACACCTAAAATCAAAAAACTCTTACCGTAATATGAAAAAGAAATTGGGATTGTGACCGAAAAACCGAGGGACATTATAGGGTGATGTTACATAATTTTACCAGTGCTCCCACCCGAGGAATCCCATGAGTCCGATAGTCCAACGAATGCTTTTACTCATCACGCTTGCCAGCCTTTTGCCTTCCTGTCGTTGTCAAAGCAGTGACAAGTTTCGCATGGGCATCAATCCATGGCCTGGTTATGAGCTTCTGTGGTTGGCCCATGTCAAAGACTTTTATCGCGAGGAAGGGCTTGAGGTCGATCTGATTGAGTATTCATCGTTGGTGGATGCGCAGACAGCCATGGGGCGGGGGCATCTCGATGTCCTGTGCTCGACGATCGTTGAAGTCCTGCTCATCACTCTCCCGGACGGGACGGCTCCGCAAGTGATCCTGGTTCCCACCTCTTCCAAGGGAGCGGATGTTATCATTGCCAACAAGGAATTGGTCCCCGATATTCGTGCACTCAAGGGGAAAACGATAGGCCTGGAGTTGGGGTCCCTGGGTCAGTACATGCTGACGAGAGCCTTGCAGCAGAATCATCTGCAGCCTTTTGAGGTCATTGTCAACGGCATGGATCAACTCCGTCTGAGCGAAGCCTTGCACAGCAATAAGATTCAAGCTGCCATTAGCTATCCGCCGGTATCAATGGAGATTCTACGGCAGGGAAAGGCCCACGTGATTTACAGCTCGACTGACCTGCCAGGCGAGATTCTGGATGCAGTATCGGCCAGCCCTCAGGCCATGCAAAGAATCAGCAATTTCGGCCCGCGGCTGCGGCGCGTTTGGGATCGCGCCTTGAAATATTTTCAGGAGCATCCCCAGGAAGCCATGGAGCTCATGGCTGCCCATGAAAAGATTTCCACCGAGGAATTCCGTCTGGCGTTGGAAGGTATCGAGCTTCTGCCAGCGGCCAGGCAGGAGGATTACTATTTCACGCAGGGCAAACTAAAAGAAATCATGAGCGCCGTGCAAAAAATAATGCTGGATGCTGGGAGTATTCAAGAGCTGAGGCCCGTGGAAAACTTTCTGCCTGAGTGAGGCTCTGGAATCATGGCGAAAAAGCCTGGACTCAAACTTCTGATCATATATCAACCCGCCCTCATGAGCGTCGGCTTTTTACTGATTTTCCTGATTGTAGCCGTATCCATCGATTTTCACGCCATGAGAAGCGAACTCCAGCATGAAGCCATGCAACAGGCGGATAAAACGATCGACATGCTCCAGCTGACCGGGGAATCGCCTGAGTTCATCCGTGCAGTCAATACCATGCGCTCAAATCCCGACATACTTTTTGTCCTGGTCGCTCACAAAGATCATCGGATCATTGCCAGTTCGGAACGCGCCTTGACCGGAGCAGTCTTTGACGAAAAGCAGCTGCAGCGCCTGGAAGACAAATGGAAGATGCCCATTGAAAAAGGCTATAACGATGAGAGACTGTGGCACGGGGGCACGACTTATTATTTTCAACAGTATCCTATCTACAATTCGCCTGGACTGGATCGCGCTGAGTTACTGATCATCTTCAATACGATGGATACCTGGCAGCGCTGGCTGCAATATAGCAGCATGTTCCTCGGAGTCGCCAGCTTTATCATTGGACTCCTGGTGTATACCGTGCTGGCCAGCATTCGTAGGCACGTGAATGAACCCTTACAGGCCCTGCAGACCGAGATCGCAGAAAGCGAGGACCTGGATCATTATAAGCCCCGCGACGAGCTGAAAGAAGCGGAATGGTTTCAACTGCAAAAGACTTTTCAATCGATGCATCATGCGATGCGTCAGGCGCATGTTGAAATCCTGGCAGCACAAAAGCAGGCTGAATCCGCGGCGGAGGCCCGCAAGAACTTTCTTTCGACGATGAGCCATGAAATTCGAACTCCATTGAACGGTATCATTGGCTTTATCGCACTCTTCAAAGAAACTGGATTGACGGCCGAACAGGAAAAAATGCTCGCCAGCATGCAATACAGCAGTAAAATTCTCCTGGACTTGATCAGCGATGTCCTGGATTTTGCCAAGATTGATGCAGGAAAGCTCGATATGGAACAGGTCCCGGTAGATTTGGAAGCGCTGCTTTTGAGCATCGTCGATTTTCTGAAACTGGGGGCCGAGGCCAAGGCGATTAGCTTGACACTGGAATTGACCGGCGATCTGCCTCCGCGGATTCGAACCGATCCGCGTCGTTTGCGGCAGATTTTGCTGAATTTGTGCGGGAACAGCCTTAAGTTTACTCAGCAGGGCGGCGTTCGCATTAAAGTCAGTCGCACGGGCTTCGAATCAGGACAGTTGAGTTTTGCGGTAATTGATACCGGAATTGGTATTGACGACGAGCAAAAGAAGCGTCTGTTCAATCCCTTCATGCAGGCTGATTCTTCGGTCACGCGGCGCTATGGGGGAACGGGCCTTGGTCTTGCGATCAGTCGCGAGCTGGCACGATTGATGGGTGGTGATATTAGCCTGACCTCCGAGCCCGGAAAAGGGTCCTGCTTCACCCTGACGATTCCTTATGAACGGCTGGATGTCGACACAAACACGGCTGAAAAGACGATTCCTACTTTAGAAGAGTCGCCTGCGAGTATCAGGGCTTTGGTTGCGGAAGACAATATCGTCAATCAGCAGGTCATTGCTGGCCTGCTCCAGAAGAGGGGAGTCAAGGTCGCTCTGGCTAACAATGGGCGCGAAGCTTTGCAGGAGGTTCAGAAGCAGGATTTCGATTTGATCCTGATGGACATGCAGATGCCGGAAATGGATGGCATCACGGCGACACGTGAGATCCGAAAGCTCGGCGGAAAGTATCAGGACCTCTTGATTTTTGCGTTAACAGCCAACACCACATCGGATGATAAATCGGACTGTCTTCTGGCTGGCATGAACGGATTCCTTTCCAAGCCACTCTCTTTGCAGGAGCTGGACAACGTGCTGGCCGGCATTCGTGAGTCGCTTTTGGCCAGGTCAGCTTGAATTCAGGCGGCCAGAGGCTTTCTCTTACTCCACTTGATCAACAAGATCCTGCAGGCTTTCAAGGCTCTCATCAAACGCACTGGTGACTTCAAGGGCCAGGCTTGAATTTTCCGTTGAAGCTGTTGGCTCAGGTTTGATGAAAATGCTGACCAGAACACTGAAGGCCAGGGAGGCCGCGCACAGAAACGTTGGCCACCGCGAAACCTCGCGATCAGCCCGGCGCATGATGCGCTGGAATTCGTCAGGAGGCGGCAGAGGGGCCTCACCAAATGCCTTATTCAGATCTTCCCGCCATTTGTTATCCAAGGGCTTCCCCCTTCTCTTGAAAGTCTTTCAGTTTACTGCGAGCTTCATGCAGGCGCGACTTCACTGTTCCGATGGGAACTTTCAGGACATCCGCGATTTCCTGCAGATCAAGATCCTGCACACTGCTGAGAACCACAGCCTCGCGCAGTTTCGGTGACAGTTTCCCAAGTGAAATATGAATCTGCTCCCGATCACTGACCGTTTGATCCGGGCGGTCTGGTCCGCTTGCTTCGTATTCATCCTGCCCTAAAAAACTGAGCCAGCTGTGCCTTTTCGCGCGGCGATGATGATCGCGAGCCACATTCATGGCGATAGAGTAGATCCAGGTCTTCAAGGAACTTCGCGCTTCAAACTCATCCAGCTTATCATGAATTTTCACGAAGGTATCCTGAACCAAGTCATCCAGATCGTTGCCGACACCCATACGAAAGAGTAGACGCCGCACGCCGGCTGCATGCTCCTGATAGATCTGTTTGAAGGATGGCCGCTGACTCATGCTCAATCCCTGGGTGGTGGAGGGCCTACGCCGTCATCATGCGGACCTTCGCGATGGGGTTTTCGCGGGGGTCGCTTTTCACCAAGTTTTTTGATTTGGTTCAGAGTCAGGACCTCATGGACTTTCATCATCGATTGGAAATGAGCCTGTTCCATGGCGTTCTTGCTGGCGAGCATTTTTTCAAAGGCTGTTTGCAGGAGCGCCTTATCCTGGGTCGTTGCCAGAGCTGTTTCAAATGCTCGCCGGGACTCGTCCAGATCGGCCCTGAGCGCATCGCGTTCAGCTCTTTCCTCGGCGCGAATCTTACGTATGGTCGCCCTTTGGTCATCATTGAGGCCGATCCCCTCGAACATACGGTCCGGGCCATGGGGCTCATGCGGGCCATGCCGGAGACCCAGAGGGGGGAGCCCGAAACGCCATACACTCCCGACCCAGCCCAGGATGTAACCAAAAGCAATGAATGATAAAAATAGAGCATATCGTTTCACGACGCAGCCTCCTTGGGCGGCTTTTTGTTCATGATGCAGGCTCCTTGAGGGCCAGTGGTCATGGTCTCATAGGTTTGGGACGCTGCAAAGGTCGATAAAGTTCGATGCGGCGATGAAAAAATATTTCCACCGGTGTTTCGAACTTTATGAGGCTTCGTGGAGTCCAAGAGGGTGTGCTTTTAAAAAGGAGTATTCCATGATTCGTAATGTATTCTTCAGCCTTGGTTTCCTTTGCAGCGCGAGCCTCGCGCAGTCTGCCCCTCGCGAGCCTGATGTAAGCTTTCTGAGTGAGAAGGCCAAAGCCAGCCTTGCTCAGGTAAAGAGTTTGCATGAAGAGATTCATACGAAGGTCCAGGCGACAACAGATGACACTGTGCAAAAAACCTGGCGTGATCTCGGTCGCTCCTTGCATGACAGCTGCATGATCGGTCGAGGACCGGGTCATGGACACGGGCGGGGAGGGCAACGCCCATCGGAGCCACCCACAGATGCTGCAAAAGCACCAAGGACCCTGCCCGACGACAAAAAACAGGAATTTGAAACAAAGCTGACCAGCGAGGCCTGTGCCCAGGCTATCGCTCAAGCCCGCGGTCAACTTCAGTAACGCAACCCGGTAGCGGCACGTTGTTCGAAAGCTTGCCGCTATCTTGGATCTTCCAACACCGGCAGACTTACTGAACTCGCATGCCTCGCATCGCGGTGAATGCGATGCATGGCTCGAACGAAGTCGCTGTCCTTGGCTTCAAAAATATTCGTTACGAAAGTCTGCGGATTCCGATCGATAAACGGAAACCATGAAGACTGAACCTGGATCATGATCCGGTGGCCACGCTGAAAGGTGTGCATCACATCATTCACAGTGAAGCGTATGCGCGTCGGTTCACCTGGGACCATCGGCTTGGGCTGTTCCCATCCCTCGCGAAACCTTGCCCTGAAAGGCTCCCCCCGGATCAGGAGCTGCTGGCCGCCTGGATTTTTCTTTTCAGGTTTGTCGGGATCAGCTTGCCAACCGCGGACTTTGCCAGGCCAGACGTCGATGAGTTTCACCACCACATCGGCGTCGCTGCCGCTGGTGGAAAACCACAGATCCAGTTCCATGGAACCTGCAACGGTCAGATCACTCTTCAGCTCTTCGGTCTGATAAACCAGGACGTCCGGCCGCTGGGAGGCAAAACGTTGATCGGCTCCCATGTAAGCGCTGCTCCAACGGTTGCTCACCTCTGTGGTATAAGGGACAGGACGCGCCGGATCGCTGACATATTCATCAAACTGCGTCTCGCTGCGGTCGTCGCGTTTGGGCTCAAGCTTTTGTCCCTCACGCAGATAGTAAGTCTGCTTCTCCACGCCTTTCGGAGGCCAGCTTTCAAAGTTCCTCCAGCGGTTGGCTCCTGTCTCGAAGACCATGGCCTCAGGCAAGCGCGGATCAGGTCCACCTTTCAGATGATGCTTGAAGAAAGCCAGCTCCATTTTTTGATAGGTCTCAGAGGTTTTAAATCCGAATTCGCTGTCGCCCACTTTTTCACCGCTTGTTCTCTGCCATCCGCCATGAACCCAAGGGCCCATGACAAGGCTGTTGCGAATCCCGGGATTTTGCTTCTCTATGGCCTTGTATGTTTGAAGAGGACCATAAAGATCTTCAGTATCATACCATCCCCCCACGGTCATCACTGCAGCTTTGATGCCTTTGAGGTGCGGCAGCAGATTGCGGTCCTGCCAGAATTTATCGTAGTTCGGATGCGCGGCGACCTCGTTCCAAAACGGAATCTTATCCTTAAAGTATTGGCTGTTCACCTGGGATAGCGGTCCCAAATTCAGAAAGAATTGGTAAGCGTCCGGTGTTCCATAATCGAACTTTGAGGGCTCTTCTTCATCATAAAGTTCGGTGCGCACGCGACCGAAGTCGTTGAAGAAGCCGAACGCAAGCTGCAGGTTGAAAGCTCCATTGCGATGCATGTCGTCGCCACGCCACCAATCGGCGATCGGCGCTTGCGGAGACACGGCCTTCAGCGCGGGGTGTGAATCGATAGCGCCAGCCGATGTATAGAACCCGGGATACGAGATTCCCCATTGGCCTACCTTTCCGTTCGTGAAAGTCAGATTTTTCAGGAGCCAGGCTATGCTGTCATAAGTATCGGTGCTTTCGTCGATATCCGCCTTGCTCCGCTTGTCCGTCCGATGCGGCCGCATGTTGACAAAGCTTCCTTCGGACATGTGTTTGCCGCGGACGTCCTGAAACACGAAGATAAAGCCCTCTTTCTCATATTCCGCGGTTGGCCCGAGCCGCGTTTTGTAACGGTCCAGGCCATAGGGCGCTACCGAATAGGGCGTGCGAACCATAAGGATCGGGTAGGTTTTGGCAGCGCTTGCGTCCACCGGGATATAGACACTTGTGAAGAGTTTCACGCCATCGCGCATCGGGATGCGATACTCGAACTTGCTGTACTGACTCCGAATCGATTGGGCGCGCTCCAGGCCTGGATCAACTTTGGTTTCCGCAGCCGATAAAACCACAGGGCGACTGATGGCTGCAAACATAAGCAGGACAAGGACCAAAGCTGGTCGAACGGAAATAGGCATCGCGATACTCCTGATGACGATCGCTGCCTGTTGTAAATAATTTTTGCGCGCGCTGCAAGTTCGCAGCAGCCTTGTGCACGGCCCAAAGAGCCACGCACCCAGCCGCTTTGAACGCATATGTCTCGTTAGGAATTGATTGCCACGATCAGTGTGGCCACCAGTCCGTCCGCGACCGAGCCTGTGATCGTTGCCATTTGAAGTGTGACGCCATCGCTGAAGACGTTATCCTTGCTGAAACTGATCTTCTTAAAGTTGCTGGCACTGGTTGTATAACCAGACGTGGCATAGACCTCGCGACTGACTTCGTCGGGGAATGCAATCTGCGAGGTTTTAATTTTTTGGCTGGAACGACTCGCTTCACTGAGGCTGGGATAGACTTCAAAATGCATATGCGGCATCCGTCCCAGATAACAGCCGGGGAAGATCGTTACAAAACTTAGAAAACCCTCGCTATCTGTCGCTTGAACGCCGCGCAAATAATTTTGATCGGTAAGATTGTACATCGAATACTTGCCGTCGCGGTCGCAGTGCCATAGGTAAATGGCTTTTCCGGCCAGAGGACTGCAGGATTGTTTGGCACTGAGCAGCTGGATCCGAACGGTCAGCGGTACACCCAGGGCCATGCCGGAAAGAGTCCCGATACTGCTGCGAATATCCGAACGTACAATAGCGTCCAAAGTCAAAGCATTGGGCCCGTTTGAACCATCACCAGGATAGGGGCCCGCGGTTTCTTCGGGTATGATGCTGCATCCTGCAGTTGAATTGGAAGAAGCGTCCGCGGTGCTCGTATTCTGTTCGGGAGATGTATCGCCTGCACAATTTATGAGCGGCAAAAGACTGGCCCCTGCAAAAAGCCCCATGAGGCGTCGACGATTGAGTTGGGCATTGAGGCGTTTCAAATCAGCTTGCAGGCCGGCGTCATGGTCATGTTGTGGCATCTTCATATTTTATGGTCCTTTCCATATTTATGATGGTGTGACGCCAAGTCCTGACGGAAAGTTCGATCCGTTTTTTATTTTTTTGTGGGCTCTGGCAGATTTCGAAGGCAGGGTAGTCGAATCAGGGGCTTGGTTAAAAAGCGGCAACTCGCTACGAGTTGCCGCGGTCGATCATTTATTAAAATTCAAGGGCCCGCGCATAGCGATCGCGGTGAAAGCTGGCGTTGCCGAAGAGTTCGGAATTGATCCGACTCCGCTTCAGGAAAAAGCCGATATTATGTTCATCGGTCATTCCAATGCCGCCATGCAGCTGAATCGCTTCTGTCGCGACTGCATGCATCACGTCGCTCAGTTTCCCCTTGGCAAGGCTCGCAAACATGCTGGTTTTGGGATGGTTTCCATCGAGCGCTGCCAAAGCTCGCTGAACCACAGAACGCGAGACTTCGAGTTCGCAATAAAGATTGGCCATACGATGCTGAAGGGCTTGAAAGCTTCCGATCGCGACACCGAATTGCTTGCGTTCTTTCAGATAGGCCAGCGTCATTTCAAAGGCGGCAGCGGACGCGCCGAGCATTTCGGCGGCAAGACTCACGGCTCCCGCGTTGCAAAGGTCCTCGTAGGCGACCGTGGCATCTTTCAAAGTGCCGACGCGCGCAGAAGCAGTAACCTGCACGCGCTGCAGACCAAGATGCGCGCCTGGGCGACCATCGATCATGCGGAAGGATTCCCATTGCAAACCTTGGGAGTTCCGCGGCACAAGGAACCAGGCGAGACCTTGATCGGTGCGCGCGAGGACCAGAATCTGATCCGCAAGCGCAGCGTCGAGAACCAGCGATTTGCGAC
>JACCEA010555865.1_pt1 | contig 11485 bp, 7 predicted proteins | sample 7449851 | NCBI WGS metagenome assembly JACCEA01 (sample SAMN15323453, study PRJNA562643) | freshwater metagenome | isolation source: river surface water | place: USA:Blue River Watershed | collected 2017-08-18 | reverse complement strand
AGGGGGACTGGCCCCTTGAACTGCAGCTGCAGGCGCAGCTGCCTGAAGTGCAGGGTCGCGAATGGCATCTGCAGGGCCGGCTTGGTGGAAGCTTGCAGCAGCGGCTGCAGCTGCAACTGGACAGCCACGGTTATCTCGATGCCCAGCTGCAGGGTTGGCTGCAGCCGTTGCAAGCACAACTGCCGCTGCAACTGGAACTGCGCAGCGTCGACTTTAAAGTGCACGCCGAACTGCCGGCGCAACTGCATCTGCAACGCATGCAACTGGAGCTGACGGGCGACCTGCAACAGGGGTACCGGTTGCAGGGGCAGGCGAGCTTGCCGGCCGAACAATCGGCTATCGGTGTCGCCTTGCTGGCCCGGCTTGACGCGTTGGGTGCTGATCTCACGCAGCTGCGATTGCAGGCGGCAGATCCGACCCAGACGGTGGCGTTGCAGGGACGCCTCGACTGGGCGCATGTGCTGGCTGGAACCGGGCGTCTGCAGTGGCAGAATTTCCCCTGGCAACGACTCTGGCCCGGTGTTGAGGTGCCCGTGAGCCTGCAACAACTGCAGGCTGAGCTGGTTTATGCCGATGCCGCCTACCGCGCCGACTGGCAGGCCCAGCTGAATGGCCCGGCCGGGCCGTTCAAACTGTCCAGCCAGACCCGCGGCACGCTCCAGCAGGTGCAGTTCGAACAGCTGCAATTGCGCGCGGGGCAAGGGCGTGCCGATGGCCGCCTGCAACTGGATTTCGCCGAAGGCTTGAGCTGGCAGGGCGAGTTGCAGGTGCAGGCACTGGATCCTGGTTACTGGCTGGCCGAGCTGCCGGGGGAGCTGCAAGGCTTGCTGAGCGGCAGTGGCAGTTACCGGCGTGATCTGCTGGCCGCTGAAATGGTCATTGATCTGCAGGGTCGGCTGCGCGGCCAGCCGACCCGATTCAAGGCCAGCCTTGATGGCGCGGGGCAGAAATGGCAAGCCTCACAGCTCGATTTGCGTCTGGGCGATAACCGCATTAACGGTCGGCTGGCGCTGGATCGTAAGCTTGACGGTCTGCTGGACCTGCAGTTGCAGAACCTGGCCCAAATCGGCCCGGGGCTGGGGGGGCGGATGAATGGCCGGCTGAACCTCGCGGGCAGTCTGGCGGAGCCGCAAGGCCAGCTGCAGTTGCAAGGCAAGCGCCTGCAGTACGCCGATCTGAGGCTGCAGCAGCTGAATCTGCAGGGGAATGTGGCCGCTGGTCAGCGCGGTCAGTTGCAATTCAAGGCGGAAGGACTGCAGCGTGGCGAGCTGCAGCTGGGCAAGTTGCAGCTCAACGCCAGTGGCACACCTGTGGCCCACGAGATCAGTCTGCAACTGGATGGTAAGCCGCTGCAGATCGCCCTGCAGGCCAATGCCGGCGTTGTTGCTTCGGGTTGGGCCGGTCAGCTGGCTCGGGGACAGATTGAATTCAGTGATCAGCAATGGCGACTGCAGGCGCCGATGCCGCTGACTTACACTGCAGGGACACTGCGTTTTGGCGCGCACTGCTGGATGGATGCGCCGGCCAGTCTGTGCAGTCAGGGTCTGCAGGTGTTGCCGCAGGCGACAATCGAATATCGCCTGCGCGAGTTTCCCATGCAGCGCTTGCAGGGATTCTGGTCAGAAGACTTTGACTGGGATGCTCAGGCTCAGGCCGATATCGACCTGCAATTGGGTGATCAGGGCCCCCTTGGGCGGCTGGATGTGCAAGTGGCAGCCGGAAATTTGCGCGTGCGCGAGGAAGGCGAGTGGCTACTGCTGCCTTATGAGCAGTTGCAGCTCAACAGTCGTCTGACGCCACGGGCGATCAACAGCAAGCTGCAGTTCAGAGCCCCCGAGCTGGGCCGGCTGGAGCTGCAAGCCCAGCTGGATCCGGGCCGGCCGGATTTGCCGATGCGTGGCAGTTACCTGATTCAGGATGTCGATGTCGCGGCGTTACGTCCGTTTTTCCCCTTGCTCAGCGAGTTGGCGGGTTCCATGCAAGGCCAGGGCGAGTTGTCTGGCAGCCTGCTGGCGCCGGTTGCCAGCGGCCATCTGCGGCTGCGTGATGGTCGCGTGGCCGGCGAAACTCTGCCGCTGACCATCGAACAACTTCAGTTGGACATGCAGTTGGTTGGCCAGCGGATGCTGCTCAATGGCCACTGGCAAAGTGGTGAGCAGGGGCGTGCGCGTCTGCAGGGTGAACTCAACTGGCGTGAAGCGCTGACGCTGGATCTGCAACTCAATGGCAGCCATCTGCCGCTGGTGATCGAACCCAGCATCCATCTGCAGATTGAGCCCGATCTGCAACTGCAGTTGCGTGAGCAGCGCGTGTCGGTGAGCGGAAAAGTAGCCATTCCCTCTGGTCAGATTAGCCTGCACGAAATACCCCCGCAGGCGGTACGTCGGTCTCCGGATGCGCGCATCGTGAATGCCGCAACAGAACCCAAGACAACCACGGGGCTGGCTATTGACGTTGAACTGGATGTGGGGAGTGACCGCCTGGTTTTCCGCGGGCTGGGTCTGAGTGCTGACGTGCATGGACGTATGCGTGTGAGCGACAACCTGACGGGGCAGGGGCAATTGCAGTTAAGCAATGGCCGTTTTAATGCCTGGGGTCAGAGGCTTACGATCAGGCGCGCGCGGCTGCTGTTCGTCGGTCCGCTGGATCAGCCACATCTGGATATTGAAGCAGTGCGCCGGGTCGGTGGTGTGATAGCCGGTGTCCGCGTTACCGGTCGCGCTGACCGGCCGCTTACCGAGGTATTTTCCGAACCGCCGATGAGCGAGCAGCAAGCCCTTTCCTATCTGGTGCTGGGACGACCGATGGGGGGAGGGGAGAACAGTGCGCTGACTCAGGCAGCCGTGGCTATCGGTATGTCGGGCAGCGTCCCCCTTACCGGCCCGCTGGCCGAACGTCTGGCCGTCCGCGATCTGGAAGTGGGCTACGACGGCGTGGGTGCACGGATGTTTTCCGATCGCCTGACCGTACGCTACGGAATTGATGCGATGCAGCCAGACCGGGTGCTCACGCTGCGCTACGAACTGACCCGGCGTCTGTACATGGAAGCTGCCAGTGGACTGTCGAGTTCGCTTGATCTGGTTTACCGGCGTGACTTTTGAGGCGGGTCTTCGGCCCGCGGTTACATGCTGCTCTATGCTGTGTTACAACCGTCGACAAGGTTGATCGATCAGCCGCTTGAAACGCTCCCGGCAAAGGAGCTTGCAAACGCTCCGTTTACGCCGCGTTGCCGACCATGCTGTTGTCCTTTGGACCTTTCTGCGCGGGTGGTTTCAGAGCCCTGAGCACACCCGCGCAATACCCCTGCGGCGAGGATTCGCTGCATAAACATCCTCTGTCAAACGATATCAAGGAGCTGTACCGGCATGAGCAATTTCTGGGATTCCATCTGGTTAATACTGTCGAGCTTCATCTTTATCGCCTACCTGCTGGTGTTGTTTCAGATTGTTGGCGATCTGTTTCGCAATTCTGAAACACGCAGCATTTACAAGGCATTCTGGATCGTTGGGCTGATTTTTGTGCCGATGTTTACGGCACTGATCTACATCGTTCGGCACGGCGCGGGCATGGCCAGTCGTCAACGGGCGGCGATCGAGCAAGCCAAATCGGACACCGACGCCTACATTCGGCAAGTGGCCGGCAAGTCATCCGTAGAGCAGATTGGCGAGGCCAAGGCTTTGCTTGATAGCGGTGCAATCACCGCAGAAGAGTTTGCCCAGCTCAAAGCCAAAGCACTGGCCTGAGTGCCGACGCAGGTTTCGCCACCCAACCAGTGAGCCTGCTGAAAATGCGGGCTTTGCGGTTTCCCTGAAAAAGCAATGTGTTACACTCGATGAGTAAATTCATTCGATGATTTGTCTCGAATCCAGATGAGGGCTCAATATGAAAAGTCTGCACACATGCTGCACCAGCGAACAGATTGATGGCAGTCGCCGCAATGCGTTGAAGCTGGCCTTGGGTGTTACTGCTGCAGCGGCCGTGTTTGGCAGCACCAGCAGTGTGGTTTATGCCGAGGCACTGACTCAGGCAGAGCGTGATGCGATGACGCCGGAACAGGTACTGGCACAGCTCAAAGCCGGAAACCAGCGCTTTCTGGCCGGACAAGCACAGGCTCACGACTATCTCGCACAGAAGCGCGCCAGTGCCGACGGGCAATACCCGGCGGCGGTCATTCTGAGTTGCATTGACTCGCGCGCCCCGGCGGAAATTCTGCTGGATACAGGGATTGGCGAAGCCTTTAATGCGCGTATTGCCGGCAATATTGCCAACAGTGATTTGATTGGCAGTCTTGAGTTTGCTTGTGCTGCAGCCGGCGCCAAAGTCGTTCTGGTCATGGGGCATACAGCCTGTGGCGCAGTGCGCGGCGCCATTGACGGCGTCAAGCTGGGCAGCCTTACCGGCCTCCTGGACAAGATCAAGCCGGCGATTGAGGCAACCCAATACAACGGCGACAGAACAGGCAAGAACGATGCTTTTGTCGATGCTGTGGCCACCAGCAATGTGCTGCATACCATCAGCGAACTGCGTAATGGCAGTGAGGTTCTGGCCAATCTTGAAAAGAGCGGGGCGATCAAGATTGTCGGCAGCATGTACGACCTGAAAACCGGCGTCGTCACTTTTATCAGCTGAGCCGCCGCCCGGTTGCAGCTGCTGTCATGTGCAGGCCCACCCCGGCCTGCACATGGGCTTTCAGCTTGGGCGCACCGCTTCGGTTGCGTCGCCAGACAAGCGCAACATGCGAAACCCTGCGTAAGCCAGCGCTATGGTCAACAGCGGACTGATAAAACAGAACACCGCATAGGGTGCGTAACTCCAGGTCGCAATTCCCAGGGTGGCAGCCATGTATGCCCCGCAGCTGTTCCACGGAATCAGCGCCGAGGTGGGTGTGGCGGTATCCCCGACGGCGCGTGACAACACCACCGGTGCCAAGCCACGCTGGGCAAATGCCGACTTGAACATCCGGCCTGGCAATACAATGGCAATGTACTGGTCTGCGGTGACGACATTGGTTGCCACAATCGAAGTCGAGAGTGAAGCAACCAGTGCACCATCGGATTTGGCTTTCTGAATAATCGGGGAGATCAGGCGGTCAAGCACGCCGACTTTCTCCACCACCCCGCCAAAGGCCAGCGCGCTGATAATCAGCCAGATGGTGTTGAGCATGCTCTCCATGCCGCCCCGCGAGGCCAGCATATCCATCGGGGCAAAGCCCGAGGTTGAAGTATAGCCACTGGCCAAGGCTAACCACACGCCTTCCAGTAACGCCAGCCAGCGTGGAATCCCCTCGTCGGCAGCGGCAAAAGCCAGTACCCGCTCAGGGGCCATAACCGCCGCCAGCAGACCACCAGCAATCGAGCCGAGGAAAATCGCGGTAAAGGGCGGAAAACGCAGCAATGCCAACAAAATCACCACCACCAGCGGTACAAACATCACCAACTGTGGCTGAAATGAGTGTTGAATCGCGGCAATTTTATCGGTGGCGTCGAAATCTCCGGGCTCACCCAACATAAAGAAAAACACTAACGAGAGCGACAAGGCCATTAGCGAGGTCAGCAGCGTCTCACGGATATGTTGATACAGATCGACACCGGCAGCGGCCGCAGACAGGTTGGCCGAATCCGACAGTGGCGACGACTTATCGCCAAAGTAAGCACCCGAGATCACCGCGCCCGCCGCTATCGCCGGGTTCAAGCCCATGCTCACGGCGATGCCCATAAAGCCGACGCCGATGGTGCCGACCACCGTCCAAGAGCTACCAATGCTGGCCGAGACGATGGCACTGATCACGCACGCGGTGACGAAGAAGTAATCTGGATTAAGTAGCTGTAAGCCGTAATAAACCATGGCCACCAGCGTACCGCTGAGTGCCCAAGTGCCAATCAGGCCGCCGACCGCGAACAGAATAAAGATCGCGCCAATGCCGGTGGACACGCTATCAGTGGCCGCTTTACCCAGCGACTCAAGCGAGTGACCACGACGCCAGCCGATAAATACCGCAATCATCGTCGCGGTAACCAGCGCAACCTGGTTAGGGCCACCGGCACCGGCATCACCAAATAAAAAATAAGACAAGGCAACCAAGATAACCAAGCAAACGACCGGAATGATCGCCTCAAACAGCGACAATGGTTGCGGCGTGTTAGGTCTGCGAATAAAACTGAGCATTCAAATAAACCTCGGTTAATGTTCATATCACGGCGATACATGCAGCGTTTGAGCTTAGCGCTTGTCTGCCGCTTAACGAGCAGTCACTAGCACAAGCAAAACCGCCGCCAAAAATGGCGGCGGTTGCTGTTGCAGACTTCGCTTAGAAATCTACCGCATCACGGCTGATCGGGCAGGTCATGCAATGGCCGCCGCCACGGCCACGGCCGAGTTCCGAGCCGACGATGGTGACCACTTCGATCCCCTCTTTGCGCAACAGGGTGTTGGTGTGCACGTTACGGTCGTAGGCAAACACCACACCGGGCGATGCGCACACCAAGTTAGCGCCGCTGTCCCACTGAGTACGTTCGCGCATGTAAGCGTTGCCGCCGGTTTCAACCACACGCAGCTTCTTCAGGCCGAGTGATTGCGCAACGACATCCGTGAAGCGGCCCTTTTCCTTGACCAGTTCGATACCGCTTGGCTTGTCGCTTGGGCGGTAGGAGAAGGTGCTGACGTGGTCCATGATGTCGGGGTAAAGCAGCACGCAGTCGCGATCAGCAAAGGTGAACACGGTGTCCAAGTGCATGGCCGCACGCAGCTTAGGCATGGCTGCAACTATGACCCGCTCCGCCGCGCCTTGCTTGAACAAGGTTGCGGCCAACTGGCTAATGGCTTGGCGCGAGGTCCGCTCGCTCATGCCGATCAGCACGTTACCCTTGCCGATCGGCATTACATCGCCGCCCTCCAAGGTGGCCATGCCATGGTCTTCGGTCGGATCGCCCCACCAGACTTTGACCTTGCCGGCAAAATCGGGATGGAACTTATAAATAGCGGTGGTGAGGATGGTCTCTTCGTGACGCGCCGACCAGTACAGCGGGTTAAGCGTAACCCCGCCGTAAATCCAGCAGGTGGTGTCACGGGTGTACAAGGTATTCGGCAGCGGCGGCAGCAGGTATTCGGTCACACCGGCGGCTTCACGCACCAGCTTGAGGGTTTCACCGCCGAAAGTCTCAGGGAATTCATCAGTCGACAAGCCGCCAATCAGCGTTTCGGCCAGATCACGCGGCGCCAACCCCTCAAGGTAACTGCGAATCTCGTCGACCAAGCCCAAACCGACCTGATTGGGCACCACCTGATGGTCAAGAATCCACTTCTTGGCTTCGGGGATCGCGACTGTCTCAGCCAGCAGGCTGTGCATTTCGACCACATCCACGCCACGGTCACGCATCTTGTTGATGAAATCGAAATGATCTCGCTTGGCGTTCTCGACCCACATAACATCATCGAACAGCAGCTCATCGCAGTTGCTCGGGGTCAGTCGTGCATGCGCACGGCCGGGTGCGCAGACCATCACTTTGCGCAGCTGGCCGACTTCCGAGTGCACGCCAAATTTGACTTCACTTGCATTTGTCATGATCAACTCCCTTGGTTAAATAGAGATAGAGCCCGTCGCCAGGCCGTAGACGCCATAGACAGCCGCCGCGGCAATCACAGCGAAGATGACCCAATCCGAGGTTTTATCGAACACTGCCTTGCCCTGCTCACGGCGTGCAATGAAGTACAAAATAGTGCCCGGCGCAAACAACACCGCCGACAACAGGATGAACTTCAAACCGCCGGCATAAATCATAAACAAGGTGTACAGCACCGCAAAGGTGGCGAGCAGCAAATCACGCTTGCGTTCTTCCGGACGCACCTCATAGGTTTCGCCGCGTTTGGCAATCATCAGGCCGTAAGCTGCCACAAACAGGTACGGAATCAAGGTGGTGGCGCTGGTCAGGTTAAGCATCAGCGCGAAGGCATCACGCGACCAGTAAGTGGTTATAACGATTATCTGGATGATAATGCTGGTCACCCAGAGCGCCGTTACTGGCACTTTGTTCTTGTTGACCTTGGAAAACATCGCCGGCATGTCTTTGGACTTGCCGGCTGCAAACATCACTTCTGCACAGATCAGCGCCCAGGCCAGGTAAGCGCCCAACACGGAAATGAGCAGGCCAACGCTGACAAAAATGGCTCCCCAAGGACCGACCACCGACTCCAGTACACCCGCCATCGATGGCTGGCGCATGCCGGCAATTTCAGCGCGCTCCAGTACGGCATAAGGCAGTATGGAAACCAGTACCATCAGGCCGGTCACCACGATGAAGCCCAGGATGGTGGCCTTGCCGACGTCGGTGCGCTCTTTGGCGAAACGTGAGTACACGCTGGCACCTTCAATACCGATAAATACAAACACGGTGACCAGCATGGTTGCCTTGACCTGCTCGAACAGTCCTGCCGTGAGGTCGCCGCCGTACAAATTCATGCTGAACAGATCGATTTTGAAGGCGAAAATCAGCAGCACGATAAACACCAGGATCGGAATGATCTTGGCAACCGTGACTACGCTGTTGATAAAGGCAGCTTGCTGTACTCCGCGCAAAATCAGGAAGTGAAACATCCAGATGCCGAGCGAAGCCACAGCGATGGCGATCACCGTATTGCCATCGCCGAACACCGGAAAGAACGCACCCAAGGTGGATTTGATCAGCACCCAGTAAGACACGTTGCCGATACAGCTGCCGATCCAGTAACCGAAAGCAGACAAAAAGCCCGGGTAATCACCAAAACCTTCTTTGGCATAAGCGAACACGCCAGCATCGATGTTAGGTTTGCGCTCGGCCAACGACTGAAACACCCGCGCCAGCATATACATACCGGTACCGGCGATGACCCAGGCAATCAGCGCGCCGAGCGGTCCGGTTGCACCGGCGAAGGTTCTTGGAAGCGAGAAAATTCCCGCCCCGACCATGCCTCCGACCACCATGGCCGTAAGCGCCATCCGCGACATTTTCTGTTCTGCAGCAGCCATGTAGTCCTCCTTGAAAAATACGCCGGGCACTACGCCCAGACGCACTGGAACGGGATCTTGATTGAACCTCGCACGCGCTCAATCGTGCGGGTTTTCCGTGTTAATTGCAACACGATTGTGGCCGTCTCAAACAACAGAAATGGCCGTCACACAATGCTCGCCAACGCACGTTACATTGCTGTGAATAACCTTCACCGATGCCCGGTGCGAAACCTGCCGTCAGAGTAGACGAACACCTTGAAACCGCACGCCGAATGTTGGGCCGGTTTCTGCTTTGATGGCGGCATCTGGCAGTCTGTCGAGCTTGATCGTTGGTGTCCGACTGCTTGCCGGGGCTCTGCAGAAATCAGTTGCAGGGGCGTTCTCCGGCCGATGATTTGCGGATTCAGAACCAGTCGTCTTCCAGTTCTTGCCGGCAACTGTGCAGTTGCATGGCGTAGCGTCTGGAGCGCTGGTCAACCTTGCCGGCCACCGGCAATAGCCAGGCTTTGTACCGGTGGCTGCCATTGCGATAGCCGCCCCAGCCTTCGTGGTAATTCAGGTACTGGTTGTAGGCATCCCATTTGGATACACCATTCACCTGCTGGGTTTTACTGGTGTACCAGCCCATGAAGTCGATGGCGTCGGCGAAATCGTCCCGGTCGGCAAAGCTGTTACCCGTAGCGTCCTGGTAATCCTCCCAGGTTTCATCCTTGGCCTGGGCATAGCCATAGGCGCTGCTGGCGCGACCGACAGGAATGATCCAGAGGAAATACTGCATCGGGGGCTGAGCATCCTCCTTGAAGCTGGATTCCTGATACATCATGGCCATGTTGACGAACGCAGGCGTGCCCCAGCGCTCGGTTGAATCCTCGGCAGCTTCATACCAGTCGGGTTTTTCGCGGAAAATCTCGCAAATATCTTCCGGCCGCTCGGGCGGCAAGGTGGCACAGCCCCCGAAGGCAAGCAGCGTCGCCAGCAGGCCGCTACGAGCAGCTTTGTGCTTGATGGTGATCAATACGCTGGTGGCCTGTTTCAGTTGAAGGGGACGACGTCTCATTCTCGCCTCAGGGTAAAACCGTTTTGCGGGAAGTGCACATGCACGGTCCCCGCAGCAGGTTCCTCACGGGAAATTATCCAGCTGGCCGGAGTAACGCCAACCAGTCGCCCGCTGGTGGCTATCTGCCCGTAATCCGAAGGCGCAATCGAGACCCGTTGGCCAATCTGCGGATCGCTCTGGTACTGCGCTGCGATACTGCGCGGAGTCGAGCGCTTGGCAATGTTGATCGCTTGCTCGGCACTGATTTCACGGCGCCCGCCGTGGCCAAAGGCCTGCATGCGATCCATCCAGGCGAGGGTCTTGGGCTGGCCGTCAAGCAAGGGTGATTCTGCCAGTTCGCGCAAGAACCACAGGCTGTGGTAAGTGGAAAAGTCTGCATGGGTGGGCTTTTTGCCGAACAGATAGGGCTGTTTCAGGCGTCCTTCGACGTCTGCAAGGTGCTGTCTGACAAGGCCGGAGGCGTCGCGCATGCCGGCGATCTTGATGGCTGCCTTGCGCCCCATATTGATGCGGTCCCAGAGAAAGCGCGCCATGTCTGGCAGCGACAGTGACTGGATAAACTTCTGGCGCATGGCTTTGGTACTGGCCGCCATGACGCAGGCAAAAAACACCTCAAGATCGACTTCGCTGACATATTCCTGTTGCGCGGCCGGGCAGTTTTCCAGCGCCAGTTCCGCTTTGCCGGACAGCGCGGCGATTTCGGCGGCGATGGTTCTGGAGTCGCAAAAGATATCCGCACCGATTTGCGCCACCGGAATTTTCCGGTAGCCGCCGGCCAGTATCGCCAACTGCGGCCGTGGCGGCATTTCGCGGGTGATAACAGACTGCCAGTTGAGCCCGGTATAGCCGAGCATGAGGCGGATCTTTTCCGAGAAGGGCGACATTGCATAGTGGTGCAGAATCAGGTCAGACATGGTTATTCCTGAATGGTCCGCAAGCCCCTTGCTGAAGTGTTGCTCAACAGTTGCCGCGGGTCGGTAATGCCCGCCATGCTACTGCGCAGATGCCACGCTGTGTAGCATCAACCCCCATTGTCCTGCAGACAGAGTGCTTAAGGTCATGAAAGTCGTGATTGCCCCCGATTCATTCAAGGAAAGCCTATGCGCTGCGCAGGTGGCGGCAGCTATTGCACGCGGTTGGGCGCAGGTCTATCCGGATGCTGAACTGGTGCTGCGGCCAATGGCTGACGGCGGGGAGGGGACGGTGGATGTCGTGCTCGCAGCGCTGGGCGGTGAGCGTCGCAGTACGCCGGTATGCGGCCCTCTTGGCGCGCCGGTTGAGGCGCACTGGGGCTTGCTGGCGGACGGCAGTGCGGTCATCGAGGCGGCCGCCGCCTGCGGTCTGCATCTGCTGGAACCCGCAGAGCGGGATGTCTGCCGCGCCAGCAGCCGTGGGCTGGGTGAATTGCTGATGGCGGTAATTGATGCCGGTGTAACACGCATTGT
>JACCEA010313756.1_pt1 | contig 11485 bp, 9 predicted proteins | sample 7449851 | NCBI WGS metagenome assembly JACCEA01 (sample SAMN15323453, study PRJNA562643) | freshwater metagenome | isolation source: river surface water | place: USA:Blue River Watershed | collected 2017-08-18 | reverse complement strand
GCGCCAATTCATTGTTCTAGTTCTTTTTTGCTGATTAATTTCATCTTACTCAGTTGAGGGTGCCACAACAAGGCAGCAATCTCGTTTTTTTACCATTTCCTAACATTGTCGCACCACTGGTAATCGCTACCGCGCTGCGGTGCTTGGTGGAGCCTACCGCGCTTTTATGCTAATGTCGCGCACAAATTTGGAGGGACTCTATGAAAGATGCAACCCCTATTGGTGCTGAGCATACCGCACTTTCATTACGATTAGATAAATGGCTCTGAAATATGTAGCTGTATCCAAATGTTAGATTTGTACTAACACTTTTACTCATTCCTTACTACTATGCAGCTATCACAATTCGGATATCTGTATGCAATTTATTACTTCTCAAAAATCTGAATACCAGCAATGCCATATTTTTATGGCAGAAGATCTTTCTATATTGCTACTTCCGACATTGTTCAGCAAAGCCGTTAGTCGAACGGGTGTCGTATGGAAGCGAGTAACCCTCGATGGAGATGCTAAGTTTGCAACGACCACTTATCTGGAAGAAGAAATATCCAATGTCACGCTGACGATACTTCACAATAAATTAGAGCACTTCTTCAACTGGTTAGTTCAATACAGTCAACATAGCAGCCAAGTCAGTATCGAAAGTCATCACAACATTCCTGAAGAATTATTAAATCACTACATCAACACGGTCATCATTGAAGAGCAAGGAGCTGGTGAGCACACGGTAGACCAGTATTTGATGGCGCTTAGGAATTATTACGATTACCTGACGATGACTGGATTTACAAATGCCAAAGATATTCGGGTTAAACCAAGATTAAAGTCGACAATCAAGAGAAATACGAAGCGCCGTACCGCAGTAAAATACCTAACGCCTGAATTACGATCCATTTTGTACCGCAATACAGACAGCCTTCGAGATGAGTTACTACTTCGCGGTGGCGGTGAGTTAGGACTTCGCAGTAAAGAAAACCAAGGGCTGTTACTTGGGGACTTTATGGTGGGCAATAAAAAACATCTAGGGTTCAAATCTCTGTTTTTAGAGATGGAGCAACACCCAGAACAAATGGAGTTCAAGTACTACCTGCAAGGGCAATACACCAAATCTCCCCGTAACAGCGGCGGCGGCCAATTCCGACGTCTCCATATCCACCGAAGCCTACTAGAACGTTACAAGGAATATTATAACAAGGAGCGTCCTGCATCTTCCGAAAACACCTTGCTGCTCAACGCCAGCTTAAGCGACTACGGCACACCAATTGCTAAAAACGCGGCATCGAGGGCGTTTACAAGAACCAAAAAGAAAGTGTTGGAATTGCAGATAAGTGGTGCTTTACCAGAGAATGGACAGATGCTGGAAGATGATCATACAGGTCATGTCTTAAGGCATAGCTTTGGTACGGATAAGTTTTACGATGCCTGTAAAGAAAATAGCGTAAAAATCGATAGTGTCACACCCACATCAGCGGTATATCTACTCGTTGCGAGATTGATGGGGCATAACGCCAAAGACGGTAGCGCGCCTGAAACCACCAAAACGTACATACGAAGTTGTCACATCAAAGACGCGTTTTACGCGGGAGTGCGATATGACTAATACTATCGGACCTCCTTCCCGAAAAGCTTTTTCGGTTAAGGAATTGCAACAATCGCTTTTGGATGAGCAAGCGCTAATAGTGAAGGAGCTTCAGGCGAATCAGGACATCATGCCGCTTCCTTACAACCCTTACGCAAGGGTGCTGTATATCCCAAAAATTCGGAGCAACGCTGCATGCTCTATCACCTTAACGTCAGAGTGCTGCCGAACTCGTCAGTTAATGTTTGCCGTATTCAATGCTGCAGCTCATTGTTATCTGATGACGGATAATTTCCCGAAAAGTAGAACGGAAGGACTGAAATATTGCAGGTTTGTGTGGCGCTATCTGGATATCATAGAACTGAGAGATGAAAACCTTGTCACTTGGCTGAAAGATTTTGAAGCGTGGCGAGTCAGTGAGGATGGCGTTAAAACCCAATCTACAGGACTTGATACAATCAAGTTAATGATAGAAGACGCGCTGGCTTTTGCCGCGTTTACTAAAACACTCACTGATTACGAACGCGGATATTTGGTAACACTAGCAAACACCCCTGTTGCTCCACGGGATGAGTCTAATGCGGTAAACCTTAATCAATGGTTTACACAACACACTTGGCTGCGCCGAGATGATATTGGTATCGGCCATGAGTTATACAGTAGGCTAGGCTCACCCAAAGTGCTGATGAGTTCATTTCGCATCACCATCGAAACTACCTTGCTGTATCTGCAGACCTGCAAAGATGCGCTCATTGATAGTTTTAAACTAGCAGGTGTTACGCCAGAGGATATTGAGGAATTAGCTAAGATTACCGGACAAGGCCTCAATGAGCCGCGATACCAAAACGTAGTCGCGAGGGCTAAAACAATTAATCGTCTCAGGCAAAAGCTGGTACAACTGCTTGATGATATCCCTCATTTAAAGAATGCGCTGGAACTGGTAGTCTTTACTGTAGCTTTGCCGCAATATAGAAAAGACATATTCGACAAACTACTGACAAACCAATCGATAAAAACGACGACGTACACCAACACCAACACCAGCACCTATGGACGTTTTACCAGTATACAAGAAACGAGGTTATTTGATGTCGGCTTTTTAAAGCAGCTTGCACTTCACGCTATTTCCTATCCTGATAATAATGCCATGCCGGTCTCACTGGCAGAGTCCTTATTATTTAGCTATTTGATGGCCGTTCAAACAGTTCAGGCAAGTGATATCCCAAAGCTTACCTTGCGCGACTTTAAATTTGTCAGGCACGTCAATGGCACGATCACTCACATCGAAAGTGATTATTTCAAAGGTCGCGCCAAAAATAAGGTGCACCAAGTCGAGACCTTAAAAACCAAAGATGATATCGGCAAAGCAGTGCTTCGCTATATTCTTGATGTGACAGCGCTGAGGGAGCAGAATAAGCCGCTGACACCAGTGATCCGGAAGGATGCTTTTGGTCCTTTAAGTGAAGCGGGCTTATTGTGTTTAGCCTGCGTAGATACTGCACTATGGCATGTGGTCAATGAGAAACACCAAACTCAGCGGGTTGTTCCTGTGTTTCCTAAGGCGATACAGGCAATGCTAAGCAACGGGGTAAACCCCGCGAGTGCTCAAAAAGCTAAAGTCCCCTGCGATAGTGTGCTTCCAGCCTCATTCTTCGGCTTTGCCCATATAAAAACCAGTTCAGTGTATGCAGGTTCGGACAGTTTTGATCCAACTACCCTCATCAACATGAGAAGCCATACTAATAAGGTAGAGCGAGAGCGTTATCTTGTGGAGATGAACCAGGAATGGCAAAACAACTGCGGTCGTGTCACCCGAGCGGTAATGCGGGATTTATACGTGAATGTCTTTACAGCAAGCGAGAGTGATAAACAGCTTTTTGAAAGCGAGTTTACCAAAGCTGTTGAGCATATAAAGACACGAGCCGCTGATGTGTTGGCGCGCCTCAAAATCGTGACTGAGCAAACCGCTGGTCGAGTCGATGAGTTAGGATTTGTGAACACAGGCACACAAATTGAAGGCGATTTACCTGATACTATATACATTCAAGACAGCCCTGAAACTGTGCTCAAACTTAAACACTTTTTAGCACAGTTTCAGGAAAAACACGCCTTGTTGAGAGAATGTGCGCCAGATTTTTTATTCTTCACTGCGCTGCCAACCGCTGAATGGATAGAGAGCCTGTTTGACAATAAAGGCTTCTCGAAAGCGAGCGTTGAAAAAGGTCAAAAAATGTACGAACAGTACCAGTCGCATCTGCCACCACATTTTACTGCTCAGCTCTCGTAGGAAATTGATGTGCCTATTACCTCCCATACCTCGCAACTATTGGTCAATACTTCTCTCTCGACACTGATGCAGAATAAGCTCGCGCTATTATCCCCAATGGGTAAAGCTGCTCTTAATGACAATGTGTGGCGATTTCAATATCCCCAAAAAATTATCACTGTTGATTTTAAGGTATTTGAACAACCCTTCGTTCAATTTGCAGAAGCAGTCAACGTCAGTTTTGATGGGCAGCATATTTCATTAAATCTCACCGAGTTTGCAAAGCTCGTATGGCTTGAGGTAGCTTCTGTAATTAAGGGCTCATCAACTGCTTACCATCAAATAATAGACAAACTAGCGTTGCTTTTTCATTACCTGCAGGCAAATCGGTTCAACCAGCTTGATGTTTCAAATGTAGAGGGGTTTTATGGGTTATGCCTAACGCAAAATGTCACCAACGAAGGCATTAAAAAACGCCTGTCTGCACCATCTTTCAGCTGTAGATTCGATCCGTTGACACTCAAGAAACTCCAGCAGGTCCTTAATCGCTATGGTGTGATCAACGTTGTTAGCGGTATTTCTGAAAAGAAAGCCATTTCTGCGTTTAATGAGGCATGCTTATCCGTCATGGATATGACGCGACTAGATTACAAAGAGGGCAGTAGCTTTAACTATTTGGGGTTGGATGTCGGCAAACATTACATCGACCATTGCCTGCATCTTTTCGAGAAACACTGTGCCTATATCAGTGCAATCAGACATTCCTACAAGGCGTTATTTGACAGGCGGCCACACGATGAGAACCTGAATCTTAATAAAAACTCAATGCGTTTGATTTTCGGGAGAGTGCTTTGTGGGCAATCTGTTGGCGAAATACGGGAGTCATTAAGTAAAAATAGTGCCGAGAAAAAGGTAGTTGCCATAGAGTCGTTTGTGCATCAACAGTTTTTTGAAGCATATGCATCGGCAGAACTAATCGTCAATGCCTTTAGGCTCGACACCATCAACCGTATTGCAGCACAATGTCATTTACCTGAACGCTATGATGCGCAAGAGTTTATTCGGGCTCTACTATTTGTTGATCTGTATGGTGAGCATGGCAAATCCAAACAGGCCATTTGGCAAGAATATAAAGCTACGCTTTGCAAATCCTCATTACCCGATGAAGATGTCCCGTTATGGGTGACATTACCAGAGTTTGAATCGATAACATCTTGCATCCTATCAGAACTAAAAACGGAAATACCTACTGATACCCAAGGTATGAGGGAATATCTCAAATCTAAGTCAAGATCACTACCTACTCCATTAGCTAAGTATCCAAAAAATGGTATGGAATATTTTAATAAAATGGCTTCTATGATTGAGGATGCGGGGGTCACCGGATTTGTAGGGCTGACAGGGTGGCGAGCCAGTGAATATGGGTTTAGCTTGTCCAATATCGATATTGACATCAACCCAGACCCGCTAGACAACCAATACACCCCGTGGCGTTTTCATGTTCGTTGGAAGGCGCCAAAAACCAGCGGAGACACCCCGCTCCCCAGAGAAATTACACTCGGCAGTTACATATTGGCCGCGCAATTGGCGCATCTTAATTTGGCGGATAAGGCGGACCCAGCGATATATCAGGCAACAACGACAACACAAAGTGAAGTCTCTGCGTCAGAGATTCAAAATGCCATACCCAATTGCTGGGCGGATTTTGTCAATCATTATTCGATATTTAAAGATATTGAGGCATGGCAGTACCTCAAGGATAAAGCCTCACTGTCCGAGAAGGACGAAGTCGCTCTTAATGCACTTGAATATACCTATCGATTCGATGAAGCGCCTATGAGGGCGATGATAAAAATGAAAAAAGAGCTAAATGACGCATTGCCAAGGGTATTGCTGGCACAAGAGCCAGATCCAAGAAAAACATTCGGTATTCGATTAAGAGCGTTCATTGAAGGGAACGCACCTAGCAATATCACCGCACTGTTGGATACGTATCTAAGCGAGGAGACTAAGACTAAGCTTAAAAGCGGTGAAGTTGAATTGGATAAAGCAGGCGTTCGCTTTGTACGAAGTGAATTTTTAGGTGATGCAGTTTATGCAACTCCACATGCTTTTCGGCATATCTTTGCAGAAGCGGTGCTTAGGCGTTATCGAGGTGATGTAGGACGGTTTATCAGGGCGCATTTTAAACACCTTGATGAACGTTTTTTCATGGCGTATCTGCGTGAAAAGGAATACCGCGTTATCCAGCAAATAGCTACGCGCCATGTCATCAATTCAGTTGTGAGGTTGCACATAGACAGTATTGAGGATGAACATCGCGAGTATGCCGGAGGAGTTGATCGATTTTTATCAAAAGCAGTAGCGATAACACACGTTTACTCGGATGAAGAACAAAAAGAAAAACTTGCTCAAGCTGCTGTAAAACGTGTCTTGGCGATAAAATCAAACCCCTGGGCCAGTTGTCTGCTTCGTGACGGAACGCAGCAAAATGCGAAGTGTAGTGTGAATGGCGAACCGCAACGTCAAAACGCGCAGCCAAGATTATGCTTGGGGTGTCTGAACGCGGATATCGCAGAGGGTAATTACAATGGGATTGTTATCTACACCATGCAGGATGTGGCAGCCTGTAGAAACCCTGAACTGCCCTGGTTCATCAAAGAACCTCACTATCACACGGTAATATTGGCGTTAAAGCGCGTGGAAGATCTGCGTCATAACAGCAATAACCCTAAATACAATACGTTCATTGCGCACCTAAAAGAAACATTATTGTTTGCGGACGCACAGCGAGGACAGGTGGCATGAGCGATTATTTAGATGAATTTCTTGATAAAGATGGGTTGGAGGAGTCAACAGCGGAACCAGTCCGACCGAATTGGGTATCTGATTCAAACAGCTCTGGTGCAGCGTATGAAGCAATCCAAAGCCTCTATCAACAAAAGCTCAGGTATATCCGTCTACACAGCAAAAAAACAGACTTCATTAAGAAATATACCTATGAAATTTCAAAGTCTGAAGTCGCAAGGGTGGCGGGTGTGAAGATGCAGGCAATTTTCCACTCAGTGAATTATGCCGAGGCGTTACAAAAAGAGCTGGCTGAAAAAAACGACAAACTCCTAAAGACCAAAGATGCAAAGCTTGCTAGTCGTTATGCGGGTGAGAAAGGTAAGACCAAAGATGAGCTGATACAAAAAGTCAGGGAGTTGAAAGCGAGAGATAAGCTGATCTCAAAAACAACTACGGATGAAGTATTAGAACTCACGTTGCAACGTCTGCCGCTGGATGTGAGGCGAAACTTGAAATTGGTGTAAGCATGAGCTGTCAGAGCAGGCTCTATCGGAAAAAACGAATGGTGGCTCTGCCTTATTTGCGGACATTCGATTTTTCATGAACGTGGCATAAATTAAATTTTAATAATGTGACACAAATGCATTTTTATCATTACAGTATCTGCGACTCGGATTTCTGGTTGGTTTAGCTATGCGAATCAGTTTTACGCACTAAATTGGGAAAAAGACAACACAATTTCTTGCCCCCCTTCTTCTTAAGGGGGGACGTTTCATAATTCACTTGCAGTGTTAGAGCTTGAATTAGTCACAGGAAATTTGATTGCACTTGTTGTTGCAATCAAAGTGATAGTCGTTGTTTGCTCCCGCAATATAAGACGGACAGCTCGCAAAACAGGTGGATTTCTGAGCTTCGCATATTTGACGGCTTGAGTTTTGAGAGTCGCGTGCCGCATTAAATATTGATTCGTTGTGTTTCGCCTGCGCGAGTTGGCTGTACTCGAAATTGAATTCAAGATTTTCGGCGCTCTCGGATGATTGAGAACTTCGAACCAAACGCACTTGGGCTGGGTTGCCAGGGTGAGTACAGCTAGGTTCACCCTCATGTCTTCCCTGACTAAAGCTCACAAAACACCGGAAAATCTTTCCACTCCCTTCGGATTCATAAGACCAAAAGTCGCCACTGCCACCATCCTCATAGTCTCGTATATCATGTGCAAGCATTTTACTAGCAGAGCGAACTCCGATTCTTCTCTCCGGACCTGTATACGCACAATCGTCGTATCGGCCAGTCACCGAATTCAATTCATTCAAGGACGGTAAGCGCCAGTCTTTTTTTCCTAAGAACGAGCTACCTTTTGCGATATGCATCGCACGATACCAATCCGAATCAGGCTCTCGCTCTTGTTTACACTCTTTCCCGTTCCAAGTAAAACCTTCGGCACATCGTTTCCAAATTAGGCTACTTCTAGGATCTGTTACAGTCCCATCTCCATTGTCTTTGAATCCGTCAAAAAACTTACATTCGGCGCCCCATGCCCCTCCAACAAATATGATTTGGCAGAGTAATAAAAGACAAATTGAATAACTTTTCATGGACAACTCCTAATTAATTAGTACTAAATAAAGTAATAATATGCAAAACGCGACCCGATTTACTTATATTTTTTTACATCTAAATAACTATTCCTATTAATGCTACACCCGTTTGAGCCCGTGCCCACAGCCTGGAAACGGGGATGCGGTATCCATAAAATGCTCAACCCTTTTCATCAATCCCTCCATTGACTTACAGCTGTGGTTGCGTGTGACGATCTCATTCAATGAATGCCACAGCAGCTCGATTTTGTTATGCCACGGACTGTAAACCGGCAGGAATAACAGTTTGAACTTAGGGTTGTTTTCCAGCCAACGCTGCGTCTTTTTGCTCTTATGAATGATGTAGTTTTGTGGCTGCTTCCAGAATGGAGTTTTCTCTGACATAGGGGGAGTGCTCCTTTTTAATAATTCCCTGAAATAACGCTTCGAATTTTTAATTATTTTACAGTGCGTAACTGCCGATTATTTATGTGAACTGGCTTACGTTATACAGGGGGCGCATTCAATTCCGAATGTCCGCTTTACGATCAAAGCGCCCTAAATTAACAAGGACTTGCTAAAATTTTCGAGAATCCAGAATACCGTTCATCCTTGACCCTGAAAAGCTATTAAGCTGAAAATTTCATCAAAAATTTAACGAATGACTGAAATGCCTTAGTTGCGGGCATTCGATTTTTCGAGACCTGGGAATCCACGTCGTTAAAAACCATCCGACTGATAACTGTGTTATAGTTTTCGTTGCTCGCACAATTTCTCTAGTGCTCTTTTAAATGAAACTCTAACTAAGTTTCTGCCCTGAGTGCAGATAACATGCCCAAGCTCATAATTTCCACAATTCGGAAAAAGACTAGTATCGGCAGGCACATTTATTGCGCCTATATAGTTTCCAAGTATGCCAACAAATACAGCAAAATTGGACTTTCCGGGTACTAAGCCGACAATTGAACTTGGCTGATCCACTCTTTGACATAGAAGACGGAATTCTTCTAAAGGTCCCTCATTCGTTGTTGAAAACCTTGAATCCACACGAGCAAAAAGAGGCGTTTTATTCGGAGCAAGTTCATTTGGTCTATTATTCATGATTGTACGAAACTCATGATGCTCAACATAATTTCTAAATAAGTCACCGTAGGCAAAATAGCCTGCAGAAAGAGCAACCTTAGCAACAAACATAAGGTCAAGATCTATGTCCACCTGGAGCGACAATTTAAGTGTGTTTTCTCCAGTTAATTCCTTGTTGTCTCGATGCGACCATACTTTTACTCCGTTAACCGCATCGAATTTTACATTTAATGGTTTTTGAGTTATGGCGCACTTTGCACTTTTAAATTCTACATACGGCTTCTTATTGCTATGCCCTCTAACGTCATATTTGTTTCTAGATTTTTTGATTAGATAATCTTCTGCAAGAAGACCGTCTAACTTTGAACCAACAGCAGAATTTTCTTTTTTTGATACCGGTATTTCAAATGTATCGATTCCACCTAAGGAGAGCGGAAGAATATGCTCACTACTTGACTCTTCTTCCGGAATATCTTGATCGCTATAGGGACAATATATCAACTTGCGATTTCCTTTTTGCTGTAACACCCAGCTTTGGGACGGACTTGTACCCGCGCAGCGGCGGAAGTGGCGACAACAACAGTTTATTATAGCTAAATCTGCTTGAGGTCAATTCTCATTTGTTCTCTAAGCTGTTTAGATTTTGATTTTGCCAGTTCTCCGAGACGATAAAGCTCAGCTTGATTCCGATTAGCAAGCTCTTGGTCATTGTTAATGGTTATCTGAACTAGGTCTGACATCATTTTTCCCGACGCAGCAAACATTGCCGAATAAATTTCCTTAATTTCATCAAGCAATAATGCGACCTCATCACTTGCTGACAAACGAAGACTATTTGTTTCTGATTCGATAGCTCCAAGCTCCTGAAATCCATCCTGAGTGATTTTGGATATTTGTTCAGAGAATTCAATAATTGCAACCGTAGCTGCGGTTTCATCATTGTTTGTTGAAGCTTGTAAATAAGAAGACATAAATTTATTCATTATGGGCATAAAAACGTCTTGATAGTCTGTTTTGTGCCTATTGTGAATGCTGTCAATATGTCGGAAGTAGGCGTCATATTGGTAAGCCTTCATCTCAAAGACTTTCATTCTTCGCTGAAGATCAAGGTCGAGGGACTGTTTAATTTTTATAAGTTCATTCTCATGCCGCTTTTTATTGAAATACACGAAACCCAACCAAAGCGCATTGATTAAACCAAATGCCCATGCAAAATACTCCGGCTTTTCTGATATGACGTTGAATATTTCTTCCATGCTAGTCTCTTGGATTTAGGTATAACACTCCGCGCATGCGCGCGAACTTGTTAGCGTTTCGCAGGTGCAGGCACCGATTGACACGGCTTGTTAAATTACATTACTTGCCATTCCTTTTGTATAAATTGTCGAAATGCGCATTTGCTTCTTTGACATTCAAAATTTGGCGATCTTCGGTTTTTTGAGTGTTGTATTCCAGTAACTTTTGAATAAAAACATCAAAGAAACCAAGGGGAAAAACTAGGGAAACTATGACGGAAATAACTATTAAATCCTCCAACCATTCAGGAGAAAATATATACGAAAGTACAACCAATAAAGCCAAGACGATTTTAATCAATTTTACCCAACGACAGAGCTTTAAAGCTGATTGAATATCACTTTCAAGCTGCACATATTTCAAATCAGGGACTTGTCACTCCGTTGCATTTTAACCATTTCATCAAAATGAGAAACCGTGCTTTTAAGCAGGTATAGCCCTTTGCGTTTTTTTTATATTCCGCAACGCTATCGTAAATATTTATCAATATCAAGGCGTACCTTGCGGCTGTATGAACAGAGCGTGGGTAGACCTGCTAAGTTGTTTTGCATCATACATTTAACATTTTTGGATTCGCCGTAACTGGTCGCTACAAGCAAGTCGGTCATTCAAAAATGCTCGCATAGCGCTCGTATTTTTAAGGTGTGGGCAATCCGGGAACATCTCGAAAATTTCGAGAGCATTAATTTTGCGTTCTCCGGTATGTCCGCTTTCAGTGAATTTCTACAGGTTCTGAGTGGCTAAAATTTCAGAAGTTAATTGTCTGATTTGCCTTAGTTGCAGACATTCGATTTTTCGTGAGCTTAGTTAAAAGACCTCTACTCAGGTGACAAATTCTGTGTATCACTACAGTTATTGCCTTATAAAAACCAGTGCCTGTAAAGAAGCAAAGTC
>JACCEA010972648.1_pt1 | contig 11486 bp, 26 predicted proteins | sample 7449851 | NCBI WGS metagenome assembly JACCEA01 (sample SAMN15323453, study PRJNA562643) | freshwater metagenome | isolation source: river surface water | place: USA:Blue River Watershed | collected 2017-08-18 | reverse complement strand
GCCGCGTGGTGCGGCCGCTGTTGAAGAGCCAGTGTTCTGATGCTGCGTTATCTGTGCTTGCTGCTGCTGCTGCCTAGTGCAGCGGCGGCACGGCCGGTAACGGCCACTGTTTACGACGGCTGGTACCACGGGCGTACCACTGCTTGCGGTACCACGTATCAGCACTGGGGCATCAGTGCAGCGCATCCATTCCTTGAGTGCGGCACACAGGTGCGTGTGACGCATCGCGGGCGCAGCATCACTGTCCCCGTTACGGATCGCTGTGACTGCAGCTCGATCGATCTATCTGCCGGTGCGGCCCATCGCCTGGGCGTACCGCTTGATGGCATCGCCACCGTCCGCATCTCCTACTGACCCATGAGCAAGCAACCCACCAGACTCCACCTCGACACCGTCGACCGTGAACTCCGCCGCGCAATCAATGCTGTGGTTGAGGCCTGGCGCGAAACCAATCCCTGCCCCAGCTGGGAAGAAGAGAGGGAGTGGGAGCAGGCCAATCCCAGCCCACGCCGCATCCACCACAAGGCCGCCGATGAACTGCACGACCAACTGGAGAAGGACGCCAACGACCTGATGGTGCGCATCAAGCTCGGCGAAGTACAGACCGATGCCATCTACGACGAACTCAAGCGCAAGCTGGCGACCTTCGATGAGAAGCGGCTCAGCTACCTCAAGCTCACGAAGTCCTGATGCCATGGATAGCCCCAGCCGGGCAGATTTCCTCTGCATTAAGCACGCCTTAATCAACCTTGTGATCGCCATCGATAAAGACATCGTCGATTGGCGCGATCACACCGACAACCTGGCACCTGCGATCCACTACGCCGATGACATGCTGAACATCCATGCAGACACATCACTGGCAATGTTGCTACGCCAAGTAGAAGAGTTCCTCACTGAACCCACCCCATGACCACACCCCAAGAGTTGGCCGACGACTGGGCTCAGATGGAGCGCTACGCCAGCAATGACGATGACTTCGCTGCCTGCGTGCTGGATCTGCGCTATCGCCTCGATGCGCTGGTGCAGACCGTGGCACCAGCCAACTTCAAATCTGCTCCAAATTTGACGCAAGTTAGGAGTTCGCTGGTTGATCGCGTGGCGGCCAAGGCCGTCATCAATCAAATCGCCGCCGATCTGGAACTCAATGGCTATCACGGCGCCGCCGGCTGGCTGCGCTCCCAACTATCAACACCTGCAGCCAGTAGGCAGGAGGACTTCAATGGCTGATTACCGCGCAACACCCGAAGCGTGGGCGGACACAGAACGCTGGGCTAAGCACGCTGATGCTCATGCCTGCATCATCGAACTCCGCGCCAGGGTCGAGGCGCTGGAAGCCAACTCATCAGCCAGGCTTACAGGTTCCAACTATCCGGTAAAACCAGATAGTTCGCTGGTGGAGCGGGTGGCCGTCGCCGTGGATTCGGCGTCTTGGCAGGACAACGGCGAAGCCCGCGCTGCAATCCGCGAGGTGGCGGCGTGGCTGGCAGAAAACGCTGGCGGCACCCGGGCCGCATGGCTGCTGGGGCAGGAGGCCGAGCGATGACCCATTCCATCACCCCACCGCCGGAGCTGGTGCAGCAGTGGGCAGCTCAGCTTGAGTATCTCAGCGATCAGGTGGTGTTCTCCGAGATCGCCCAATGGGGAGCTGACCAAGAATTAAACGAGTGCTGCGGATGGGTTGCAGAAAGGCTGCCTCACTTGCCGACCATTGACAAACGACTTCGCAATGAGCGTCGCCCCAAGCCTTCTTCGTTGAAGCTGCAGGCGCTGAACGATCTAAACGCCGCCTACGACGCAAACAAGATTGAAGTCACCACGTACTGCAACATCCGACGAGCGCTGGAGCAGCTCGATGACTGACTTTCGTGCACTGTGCGCTGAGCTTCATGCGGCCTTTAATACTTATGCCGTAGCAGAAGAGCATCACAAGCTCCTTGTCCGCGCCGATGCTGCGCTGGCTCAGCCGACGCTCAACAGTCCGGAGAAGCAGGAATTAAAGCAGTTGTTTGATGACCAATCTGGCTACATCAACGATGAGCAGGTCATGTGGTGGTCTGACTTCTACCACGCAGCCCGCGCTTTGCTCGCCCGCTACGGCAACCAGCCACCTACGCCTATTTCGCTGAGCGAACGTAAACCCACTGAAACGGATTGCGATGAAGACGGCTTTTGTTGGTTCTACACACCACTCGGCTGGCACATGCGGCCTTGGCCTACCGCACGCAAATACACCTACTGGCTCCCCTGCTGGGCGCTAGTGGCTCCGCGCATTGGAGCAACTCGATGACTAAATCCAAAATGTTTGTGATTGATCCTCACCCTGCTATCCCACCTTCGGATCTTCTGAAAAGCTGGGAAGACAAATGGTTCAACGAAGAAGAGCACGCTGATGTATTACTAATTCAAGCCTTTCAAGCAGGAGCTGATGAGGAGCTGGAGGCGTGTTGTGAGTGGGTTAAAGGCAGGGACTGGACATGGACACCAGCCGATCTCCGCGCCGCCCGTCGCCCCAAGCCCCCGAGTCTCAAGCAGCAGGCAGTCGATGCGCTGCACGGAATCATCGACGACCCCAATACCTTCTCGCGTCACATCGAAACCATCCGCCGCGCACTGGAGGCGCTGCCGGATGAGTGAACTTTCCCCCGCAGCGCAAGCCATCCTGGACGCCTATTGCGACTTTGAGCCAGCCAATGTTGACGCTATGGCTGCCGCGCTCACAGCCCTGGCAGTCCGCATCAAGGGCGCTCCTGACATCCGTCAGGACGTACTCGACATAGTGAACGAGCTGGAAACGCTGCCCTATGAGTGAAATCGGGGGAGCTGGCCGTGGCTCGCGCGCCTAACCGGCCTCACCGCTGGCTCCCAGCAACGGCCATAACCATAGAGAATCTATGGAGCCATCAGCGTAGCTGAGAAAAGAGGACGCTGCGTTTGCTGCGGAGCGTCCCGACTTCCCACGCACAGCTTATGAGCTGAACTGGGAAGCTGACCACCCTGTAAACCACTGAACTGTCAATGCGCCAGCGCTGGACGCCGGAAGAACTGGCAAAACTCGAACTGGTCTGCGGTGATCGGCCTTGGCCGCTCGTTGTGCAGACCTATAACACTTGGGCCCGAGAGTCCAACTACCCCGAACGCAGCTCACTGGCTCTGGAGCGTAAGTCCCAGAAACTCGGGATCTATCGAAAAACCGAGGGGCTGTGGATAACCATCGGGGCGGTTTCGCGGATCCTGGAACTGGATCGCGCCACGCCACTGCGGTGGGTGCGGAGGGGTCTGATCAACTCCTGGCGAAACGGGGAATCCCGCTCGTACCCCCATTACGTGAGGAGGACCGATTTCCGCAAACTGGCGAGGCAGAATCCCTGCTTTTTCCGGCCGTTCAGGCGAGAACAGCTTGTGATGCTGTTCGACAGTGAGGAGGTGGCTGACTACGTGCTGGAACACTGCCCCACGCCACACGTGGTTCCGGGGCGTGAACGGCCTGTGGTTTGCGTTGAGACTGGTAAGAAATATGACAGTATCAAGGCTGCAGCCAAGGCGGTTTTTGTGGTGCCACCACGGGTATGGGCGGTTTTAGATACGCACAAGACTGCTGGGGGCTACCACTGGAGGTCGCTGGCTCCCAAGGCCGTGGGTAGGTGTGCTACATTAATGGACGTGGAGGCAACAGCCCCACGCCCTGAGATTCCATGTATTACACCCGACTTCCGATGAACAAGATCACTGCCTGGGAGAGCGCCGTCTCTTGGGCCATCATCACGCTCGACAATTCGATCCAGCGGCTTGAGCAGTTCCAGATCAGTTCGGCCTACGACCAGGCTCGCCGTGCTGACCTGCTGGAGCTTCAGACCTACCTGCGCCAGTCCCGCGATCAGTGGATGGCTGGCGACCTTGAGTATGTTGTCGTTTCTGGAGGTCAGAAGTGAGCCAGATCCTTTCTGTTGAAGATGTACGCTTTACCGCTGATAACCGCTGTGTTGTTGACGCCGTTGTTGCTGACGCGGTTATCATCATTCCCGCTACGAGGGAAGAACCAGCGGAATGGGGTCCTGCCTTGTGCCGAGGCTCCTTCTACTTTTCTGAAGAGGATGTGATCCCCAACACTGACTCCGGCCTTCGTCGGATGTTCGAGGATCGCATCGACGACTGGGAACCACTCGACACTTCTGACTACGAATGACTGAAACCCCTGTGCAACACCGTAACGTTCCGTTCTTTCGGTCGTTCATCCTGAATAAGACCGTCTACCTCGACAAACTTGGCGATCTGCCTGATGACGAGCTGGACCTGCTGAACGTGGAAACTTTGGCCACTCTCAACGAGATGCGTTACGAGTACGAGAAACTCGAAGACAAGGAGAGCACCGCTGCTGGGGTACTCTTCCATCGCATCAAAGTCGCCGGTTATTTCCAGGCGGCAATCAAGGTAGAGAACGATCAGTCCTGATCCTCTCTACTCACAAACTTCGCTCCATCCACAATGCACATCCTTTCTGACGCCCAAGCGGCTGCTCTTCGGACTGCTCTGACCGAGATCAACACCATCCTCGACGGTGCGTCGTTTGTCTCGCTGGAGTCAGCACCTGCCCGCACCACCAGTGCCCCGGTGCAGGTTTCCGACGCCCCTAAGCCCCAGTCTCAGATTAAGACTCGTAAGTCCAGCGCCAAGCGCGGTCGTGGCCATCGGGCTCTGACTGAAGACAAGGTGCGCGAGATCAAGGGACTGCTTGCCGGTGGTGCCAGTGCTGCTTCGGTTGCTCGCAGCTTTGGTGTACATGTCACCACAGTCAATCTGATCAAGTGGGGAAAGACCTGGAAGCAGGTCGATGCAGCTAAGCCCGCTGAGGTGGTGCTGACCGCATGACGCTCTGCGACTACCAGATCGCCGAGCTGGGTCGCAGTGGGCTGGTTCATCCTTTTGATCCAGCCCTGATCAATCCCTGCTCGCTTGATGTTCGGCTTGGCCCCACGCTGCTGATCGAGGTGCCGTGGTCTAGCGAGATGCAGATCCAGTGCATCGAGCACACGACCTGCAGTGAGCCCTATTACCTAGAGCCCGGTGAGTTTGTGCTGGCGCACACGCTGGAATACGTCAAAGTCCCAGCGAAATATGCCATGCGGTTCATGCTCAAGTCTTCCCGTGCCAGGGAAGGTATTGAGCACAGCCTTGCTGGTTTTATTGACGCCGGGTTTGAGGGGTCAATCACACTGGAGATCTCCAACGTGAGGCGCATGGCAAATGTACCAATCTGGTACGGGATGCGAATTGGGCAGCTTGAGATTGTCGAGTTGGACGATGTTCCACTCGAAACGTACGGGAAAAAGGGGCACTACCAAGGTGATGCTTCTGTTCAATCTTCCAAAGGACATTTTTCATGACACAAGATGTTGATGTTGATGTTGTGCTTCAGGAGCGCGGCAAACGCTATGGTTCTTTTATAGGCCATGCAATGGTTACTCAAGACTTGAAAAAAGTTGTTGAGCAACATCTAAAAGAGCGCAACAAAACGTTGACCTACGATCAACAAGAAGCTCTAGATATGATCTTTCATAAAATTGGTCGGATTATTAACGGAGATGCCGATTATTTTGATAGCTGGTTAGACATTTCTGGCTATAGTAAATTAGTTGCAGATCGTCTGCTTAGTATAACAAAATGAGCCCTGAGAAAATCTGGTGGAAGCGGTCTTCGTGTCCCAAGTGTTACGAAGACACGCTGGAGGTGATCGAGTCGCGTCCCACGCAAAATGGCCTTGTGCGGCGGCGGAAGGAATGCAAGACCTGTGGGCATCGGCTTACGACGCGGGAGATCAGTGATGATCAGTACCAGCAGTTCATGCGGGATAGGGCACTGATCAATAAATTTAGGCAGTGGCTTGGGGACGGACCAAAGCCGGAACCACTCAAGATTTGCGACCAGTGCAGGCACTGGAGTAAAGACAAATGCAGCATGGGCTTTCCGGAAGCCGGAGACACCTTTGCCGATGAGTGCGCTTACTTTGTGCTACAGTAGCCGGGAGGGTCAGCCCTCCCTTTTTTCTTGTTAATCGCATGGAATTTCTTTTCGGGATTGAGCATCTGCAGTCGCTCCAGAACGCAACGACTGTGGCTTGCGACACGGAGACCACCGCGCTTAAGCCAGTTGAGGGCGGTCTGCGTTTGGTCCAGTTCGCTGCTCTGGATCGGCTACCGGTGGTGATCGACTGCTGGGAGTTAGACGATGCTGGCTGGGACCGGCTTGGTGATTTCTTCGGGCAGCAGCGGTTTTGGCTGTTCCACAACGCAGTGTTCGACCTGAGCTGGCTCCAAGAGCATGGGCTTTACCCCAACGGCACCGTGCTCTGCACCATGCTGGCCAGCCGGATTCTTACCAATGGGTTGCCCAACGTGAAGCACAGCCTGGCTGCTGTGGTGAAGCGTTACCTAAAGCTAGAGCTTGAAAAAGAACTGCAGGCCAGCAACTGGGGTGATCCTGAGTTGGCAGGCGATCAACTGCTGTATGCAGCGCGTGACGTCGATGTGTTGATCCAGCTGGATGGACCGATCAACCAACTCATGGCAGCAGCGGCACTCCACCCGGCTTGGTTTTTGGAGTGCAAGGCGTTGCCTGCGATGGCACAGTTGCACAGAACCGGCCTGCCGTTTGATCGCAGCAAATTAGAAGCGCTCCAGGCTGATCTTGCGTCTGATCGGGATCGACTTGGTGCTGAGTTTGTGGTTGCACTCGACGAGGCGTTACCTGCTGACTCGAAGCTACCCCGCGATTCAGATGGCAGCATCAATACACGTGCCAAGGCGATAGGAACGGTAAAAGCTGGCGACAAAAAGCCTGCTGGATTTAACGTCAACAGTCCAGCTCAACTACTCAAAGTATTTACTGCGCTGTTAGGTAAGCCACCAGTCGATAACAACGGCAAGCCCAGCGCCAGTCGTAGTGCGCTTCGGGAATACGTTGGCGATCATCCTGTTATCAAGCTGTATCTGGATTGGAAGCGCGTTGAGAAACGACGCCAAATGGTTGGTGCGCTGCTGGAGCACTTAGAACCGAGTGGATTTATTCGTGCCAGCTATATGCAGCTCGGTGCAGATACGGGGCGTATGAGTTGTAATAATCCGAATTTACAGCAAGTCCCACGTGATACAAGATTCCGCGATTGTGTAACTGCTCCGGATGGTTGGAAGTTGGTTGTGGCTGACTACGCACAGATGGAACTAAGGCTTGCTGCTGCTGAGGCTGAGGACGAGTTGATGATTGATGCGTTCCAGCAGAACAAGGATTTGCATACGTTGACAGCAATGCAGATTTACGGAGTTAGTGAGGATGAGGTTACAAAAGAACAAAGACAAGTTAGTAAATCGGCTAACTTCGGATTGCTTTTTGGGTCGGGCGCACGTGGATTACGGAATTACGCAGCAGGAATGGGGATCTCGATGGATCTGGAGGAGGCGGCTGAGATCAGGAAAAAGTTCCACGCTGCTTATAAGGGCATCGGCGCGTGGCAGCGCAACAATGCTCAGGCGGCTGAACGTTCTGGCCGCGATGCCTCCATCCGCATACGTGTCTCCAAACTCCGGCGGTTTCTACATGGAGAGAACAATTCGCTCACAGTCCGCTGTAATACCCCTATCCAAGGTGCTGGCGCAGCCGTCATGAAGCGCACCTTGGGTAAGCTTTGGCCGCTGCTCCAGGCAGACGGGGAAGACGTGGTGAAGTTGGCTGGTGTAGTACACGACGAATGCATCTTGCTGGTACGTGAGGAGCACGCTGAGAGTTGGGCGCTCCAGTTAGCAGCGGTGATGGAGGAGGCAGAGGCCGAGTGGCTTGGCGTGGTTCCGGCGCTGGCTGAGGCCAAGGTGGGGGATACGTGGAGCGAAGCCAAATAGCCTTAACAGGTCGGGACAAGGTACTGAGGTGGCTACAGGCGGAGATTCGGAGGGCTAAAACCTCCGATCTTCACCGGGCAGCCGCTTTTCTTGAGTGGGCGTACCAGATCCGTAAGGGTTCCAGGCAACAGCGGACAGGGGCTCGGGTGGCGCAGGCCAATGCCTGGCGAAAGAAGGTGGACGAGCCAGGGCGCTGGGGGCTGTAATACAGTACAGTGTGGTGTATTAGGCGGGCCGAGGATGCCGTTCAAGCACGGACAGAAGATGTATCTGCAGATCCTGCTGGATCGGCACAGGTTTGACCTACTGAGAGAGCTTGCAGAAAAGGATGGTCAGAGGGTGACGGCACTGGCGCGGACGGCCATTTATGCGTACCTGGAAAAGTTCGTTCCAGGGTCGGAGTACAAGGCGGCCAAAGCGGCGGATGATGCTCTATGGGCGGACTCTGTAAAGCGCAGAGTGCAGGCACGCAAGAAAGGCAAGACCGAAGCAGAGTGAGACTCATATGGGTGCATCAGACTCGTAATAGTCTGACCTCGGCCGCTAAAGTGGACTAGAGTATTACAGTACACACAGGTCACCAATGACCCGCTATGTCATCAAGGTCGGACCGCAGTGCTGGATCACTGCCGTCTACGACGATCACTCAAATGGAATTGGATTTACTTACACGCAGGAGGATGCCGGATCGTGGGTCACGATCGATAAGGCCGTTGAAGCCGCGCGAGTGGTTTCTAACGCTCTTCGCTGCTCTGCCTTTGTTACTGCTATCGAGGAGCCCGATCGCCCCAGTAGCTGGAACGCGGCACAATGATCCAGCACCAGTGCAGTTCTATGTCCTCGCATCCGGCAGCCGGCCTGTTCAAAGAAGCATGGGATCGTGTCGTAGCTGATCAGGTTCGGCAGGATCAGCTTGACGCGCTCTACGAAAAAGACGGTCGACTCGATCCAGCGCACCCCGATCACGCCACATACACAGGGCTCTGGATCAAGTACAAGGGCTAACTTTCTTGGCGGGCGATCCATTGCGCGATCGCCCATTCTTTTTCCGGAGACCAGAAATGTTGTTGCCGGTACCAGTCGATCCAGGATTTATGTCCTTTACGCGAGTTGCAGTTAAAGCAGCAACTTATTAGGTTGTTTTTTACTGTTAGACCGCCATGGACTTTTGGAGTGACGTGATCGAGTGTCGGACTGCGACCTAGTGGATCGCCACAGTACGCACATTCGTAGTTCCACGCAAGGTGGATTTGATCTCGGGCCGATCGTCTAGTTACCAGCCGCGTTTCGTCGATGTGGTGTTGCTCCACCGCGCTGGCTAGTGCCTTCCGTACACGGTAACGGATGGAACAGTTGTGTCCGTAATTAGCCTTATAGCTTTAGGTTTGACGCAAGTTATCTGCTGCTTCACGTATAGCCCACGAGGTTTTTGTGCGCTCCAGGTGGTAGAGCTTGTTCAATGAAACTGCTGCTTTGCAGAGTCCGTCGATGTCGCCGATTTCATGTAATCGCTGGAGCCATCGCATGTTGCTCTCTTCGCTGAGCTGACTCTCAATGCTTTGCTCCAGTGGATTCATCTCAGTAGTCCCACCTCACACGAGGACGCCCTTTGCGGATGCCTAGGTGGCAAAATCCTTTTGGTGCTCCGTAGCCAAGGGAATAGGGCCAGTTTTTGTCGCACCACTCCTGAACTTTGTAGATATTAGCGCCCTGTATATAAAAATCAACAGCGCCGACTGACGGTCCTTCGAATAAATGCTCACTGCCACTGGCGCCTCCAACTTGTTTATTGATAGCTGCGGGTCTGTATCCACTGGTAATTACGATTGCTTTATTTCCAAATTGAACGCGGACACGTTCCAAGAAAGCTGCGAGTTCAGCCGCAGTATCGACTTGGTACTGATGATCGAAGCGACGGACTTCCTGATCCAGTGCAAACTCACCGATGCGGATGTGAGGTGTGATTCGAGCAGAGAACGGACTGTTTGGTGTGAGTTTGGCAGGTTGTTGATGAACTTCAGGTAGCCCCATGCCCTGGAGCCATAAACGGCCTTCGGCTTCGCGGCGCCGCTTTAAACCGGCTTCGACATTGGTGCCAGGGTTGCGGTAAAGCACCAGTGCGTCTGGAACTTTTGACCACTCGCAATTTTTGAGGCGACTACTGATGGTTTCAAAGCCGGCGGTTCCGTAGAAATCGGAGCCGAGGTTGTAAGCGAATGAAATCAGTGCTGACTTTTGTTCGGCACGCATATCGCGCCAGTGTGGCACGGTGCTGCTCAGCCTGTCGGCAATACGCTCTACCTCAAGTTTAAGAAGCTGATCTGCTTCGATGACAGTGATTTTGTCGCCGCGCTCCACCTTGCTGCCGTCTGGGTAGCGCGTGGTGCCATACCCAATAGTGGGTAGATCCCAGCCGTGGAGGGGATCGGCGTAGGCTTCGAGGTGGCAGCCCTCGAAGTCTTTGATGAGTTTGAGGGCCGGACCGTAGTTGTCTTGTTTTCCGGCTTGGCTCCAGGTGGCGAACCAAGCGCGGTCGCGGCGCATAGCCGCTGCGTAACCGTTGATAGCAAGATCCTGCTCCAGTTGCTGGATTGCAGCCTGCTGGTGCGGAAGCTGCTTGTAGAAGCGGAACAGTTGTTCCAGCGTGATTGGAGCCGTGTTGGCCATTGCTCAGCGACGCTTGGGGAACATCAGCTTGAGAGCCTGAAGCATGAGCTGGATCCAGCTATTGGAACGCAGAGGTGTCAGGGCAATAATCTCGCTGCCTGCAGCGATGACGATGGCCAAGATAGCGACTTGCTCAGCAGTCATTGCTGGCTCCAGCCCATTTGGGCGGCGTACATGTAGGCATAGTATTCGTCCTCGCAGTACCTGCAAATGCCGCGATGGCAAACGCGGTAGTACAGACCGCCGTGGTGTTCGGCTAGCTGCTCGATCGTGTAGCCATTGCCGAGCTTGATCTTATTGAGGACGGTGGATTCCATTCGGCTCTCGCAGGTGAATCTGTGGTCCAAGTGCTGTAATCAGCATGGGAACCACAATGCTGATAATGGCAGCGGCACCCATGCCCCAGGCAAGTTTGTTTTCAACTTCACGCACTCGACTAAAAAGACTATTTACTTCGTTACGTTTTTCGGCTAACTGGAGGATGATGCTTTCCAGCTTGCCCTCCATAGTGCCGAGCTTGTGGTAAATGTCTCCGTGGGAGACAGTTTCGTTGTCCGCCACGGAAACATGAACTGCTGTACTGGCAGTTTAGCGACCTTGACCGCGTAGCTTTTTCTTTCCTTTGCGTTGCGGCCTGCTGTTCAAGCCTTGACCGATTGATGTGGTTTTTGGGCGCCCTGGTTTGTGATCAACACGTCCCAGTGCGGTTTTGGATTTAACTGCCATCAGCCGAACACCTGATCGACAGAGCTGCCGTCGTTGATGAGCTGCTGCAGGCCATCGGGATCAGCGGGCAGGGGTGCGGGCTGATCGGGGCTAGCAGGCCAGGTCGGGTAGTTGGCGCCGGTGATGTAGGCCGCCAATGCGTCGGTGTCGGCGGTGGTCTCGATGGCCGCGACCTTCACCTCGGATGCGTCGCGCACGGCTTGG
>JACCEA010718557.1_pt1 | contig 11487 bp, 12 predicted proteins | sample 7449851 | NCBI WGS metagenome assembly JACCEA01 (sample SAMN15323453, study PRJNA562643) | freshwater metagenome | isolation source: river surface water | place: USA:Blue River Watershed | collected 2017-08-18 | reverse complement strand
TTCATCACCGCCAACCCGGACGTGACTTCCCTGGCCGACCTCAAGGGCAAGACCTTTGCCTTCGGTTCGGTGTCGTCCACCTCCGGCAGCCTGATGCCGCGCTACTTCATGCTGCAGGAAGAAATCGTGCCGGAAACCTTCTTCAGCCGCGTGGCATTCTCGGGCGCGCATGACGCCACGGCGGCCTGGGTTGAAGCCGGCAAGGTCGATGGCGGCGTACTCAACGCCAGCGTGTGGGACAAACTGGTTGCCGCCGGCAAGGTCGACACCAGCAAGGTGCACGTGTTCGCCACCACCCCGACCTACTACGACTACAACTGGACCGTGCGCGGCAACCTCGATCCGGCCCTGACCGCGAAGATTGAGCAGGCGTTCCTCGCACTGGACCCGGCCAATCCGCAAGACAAGGCCATTCTGGATCTGCAGGCTGCCACCCGCTTCATCAAAACCAACCCGGACAACTACAAAGGCATCGAAGCGGCCGCACGTGCGGCCGGCCTGCTGAAGTGAGCGTCCGACTGACCGGCGTGGGTTTTACCCACGCCAACGGTCAGGTTGCCCTGCAGGATCTGCAGTTGCTGATCAACCGCGGCGAACAGCTGGCGATCATCGGCCCCTCGGGCGCCGGCAAGACCAGCCTGCTGCGCGTGCTGGCAACCGCTCTGCAGCCAACTGCCGGCGAGCTTGAACTGCTGGGCAAGGCGCCCTGGCGACTGTCCGGTCGCCAGCGTCAGGTGCTGCGCCAGCAGATCGGCCTGATCCATCAGGCCCCGCCACTGCCACCCCGGCAGCGGGTGGTCACCGCAGTGCTGGCCGGGCGGCTGGGGCAATGGTCGCTGGCCAAGGCGCTGCTGAATCTGATCTACCCGCTGGAGCGCGCCGGTGCAGCGGCGGCGCTGGCGCAACTGGATCTGGCGGACAAGCTGTTCGAACACTGCGACCAGCTTTCCGGTGGCCAGTTGCAGCGCGTCGGGATTGCCCGCGTGCTCTACCAGGCGCCGGCACTGCTACTGGCTGACGAACCCGTATCCGCGATGGACCCGGTGCTCGCCGGGCATTGCCTGGAGGTGCTCAGCAAGGCCGCCGCCGCGCGCGGCATCAGCCTGATCGCCAGCCTGCATGCGGTGGATCTGGCACTGGCGCATTTCCCGCGGATCATCGGCCTGCGCGAAGGACGCATCCTGTTCGACAAACCGAGCAGTGCCGTCAGCCCCGCTGACCTTGACGCGTTGTATGCCAACGAACAACTGCATACGACGGTGGCCGCCTCACCGGTTGCGCCCCCCGTCACCCTGCACATCCCGCGATGCTGAGCGCCACTGCGGACGCAGCACGGCTGCGTGATCCGGCCGCTTTGCCACGCCTGTTGCTGACGCTGCTGACACTGGCCCTGCTCTGGCCAGCCGTGAGTCTGAGCGAGGTCGACCTGAGCGTGCTCTGGCAAGCCGACAACACTGCCAGCATGGGCAAGTTCCTTTCCGGCTTCTGGCCACCGGCGCATGACCCTGAATTTCTCCAACTGCTCCTGCAGGCCACCCTGCAGACCCTGGCCATCGCCACGGCCGGTCTCTGCCTGGCGCTGCTGCTGGCCATCCCCGCCGCGTTGCTGGCGAGCCGGGCGTTATCCATCTCGGCGCTGATCCGTCAGGGACGCCCTGCATGGTGGGCGCGGGCGCTGCGCTGGCCGGTGCGCGCACTGCTGATCGTGTTGCGCAGCGTGCCGGAAATCGTCTGGGCGCTGCTGTTTGTCAGAGCAGTCGGCCTTGGCCCAACGGCCGGGGTGCTGGCAATTGCCATCACCTATAGCGGCATGCTCGGCAAGGTCTACGCGGAAATTTTCGAGTCGGTCGATCAACGCCCTGCCGGGGCCCTGCTGCTGGCCGGCAGCAGCAGGCTGGCAGCGTTTGCCTATGGCGTGTTGCCGGCGGCAGCCAGCGAACTGTTGTCCTATACCGTGTACCGCTGGGAGTGCGCCATCCGCGCCTCGGTGGTGATGGGCTTTGTCGGTGCCGGCGGTCTGGGTCAGCAGATGGACTTTTCCCTGCGCATGTTTGCCGCCAGCGAAGTCGCCAGCCTGTTGCTGACTTTTCTCGCGCTGGTGCTTTTGGCCGACCAGCTCAGCCGCCTGCTACGCGGGAGGCTGCAATGAAGCGACTGATCGACATCAGCCTGATCCTGGCCATCGTGCTGGCCGTGGTCATCAGCTTCAGCTGGCTGCAACTGGACCTTGCCAGCCTGTTTGGCAGCCAGAGTCTGCAGCAGATGGGCCGCTACGCGGCTAACTTCCTGCAGCCAGATTTTTCCCCGGACTATTTACGCAATATCGGTCGCGGTGCGCTGGAAACACTGGCCATGTCGGCCATCGGCACCCTGCTGGCGATGCTGGTGGGTTTGCTTATCGCCCTGCCCGCGGCAGGACGCTTCGGACGCTTGCCTCAAGCTGGCGCCCGCCTGCTGCTCAATGCCCTGCGGGCCGTACCGGAACTGGTCTGGGCCGCGTTGATGGTGCTGGCGGCGGGTCTGGGGCCGAATGCCGGCACGCTGGCACTGGCACTGCACACCACCGGCGTACTCGGGCGGCTGTTTGCCGAAGCGCTGGAGAACGCACCCAGCGAACCGGCCAGCGCGCTGCGACTGTCGGGCAGTTCAGCCGTGGCCGCCTTCTGCTACGGCACTCTGCCCGGTATCCTGCCGCAACTGATCGCCTACAGTCTCTACCGCTGGGAAAACAACATCCGCATGGCCAGCGTGCTGGGCTTTGTCGGTGCCGGCGGACTGGGGCAGATGCTCTACGTAAGCCTCAGCCTGTTCCAGGAAGCCCAGGCGGCCACAGTGATTCTCGCCATGCTGCTGCTGGTACTGTTGGTCGACAGCTGCAGCAACCACTTGCGCCAGCGCTGGCTGCACGCCTAGCGTAACCGGCACATAGCCACTCAGGCGGAGTGCCGGCAGTAGTTGAGAATACGCCCGGTGAAGGGCACATCGGCGCAGACATGACCATTGCGCAGATCGGCACTCTGCATATATCCGACCTGCGCCATGGCGCGGGTAAAACTGGCCGCATGGCCGCGCCGCGGATCGACGATCAACACCTGGGCATCGGCAAGGGTATGCCGGTCGATAAAACCGGCCAGCAGCGCCGGGTGATCGCGCTCGTAAAGCAGGTCGCTGCCGATGATCAGATTGAACCGACCCAGTTCAGGGTAATCCAGCGCCCAGTCACAGCAGGCGTAGTGGATCGGCGGCAATTGATTGAGCGTCGAATTGCGCAACAGAAACTCACCGGCCAAGGGATGGTGGTCACTGGCGGTGATATCCGCTCCCAGTCGCTGCAACACCAGGCTGGATAAGCCAAGACCGCAACCCAGCTCGAGAATACGTAACCCGGCCACCGGAAACAGTTGCATGGCACCGGCCAGCACCTCACCCGACGGCCATAGCTGACCAAATAACGGCCAGGTCGCTGAAGTGATACCTGCCAGCTCGGCAGCACCATCGGCATCGGCAAACTGCTGCTTGTCACGCAGGGCGCACAGATGAAAGTCTTCAGCTCCGATGCTGAGGGTGGAATACTTGATGCGATAGCTAGGCATGGGCAACTCGGTTTGCTGAAAGGAGGTCGTCGCAGAAATGGACAGATCAGCAAGAGGCAGCAGGCGTTGGCGCGCTGGAGGTCACCGAGGGGGCACTTCACTCTCTGCACAGTATGCCTGTATGGCATGGGTAGCAAATCGACGGGCTCGGCGCTAGCGAGCGCGCGCTTCCAACAGGAACTCCAGAACAATGGCCACACAAGACCCGAATGATCCAACGCGCGGCCCCGCATGCGGCCTGAGCAACCAGTGCACGCTGGCGAATCCGGCGACAGCTACCCGCCCCTGCTGGTGTTTCAACGTCACAATCAGCAAGCCGATGCTGGCCAGCCCGCTGGCCACAGAGAATCCCGGGGCTTGCCTGTGTCCTGACTGTGCTCAGGCGCAGCCAGCGGAAGTGCTGCATGCGCCTTGATCGCTTCATCAGTAATCTGGCGCGCTTCAATCGTAAGGATGCGCGTCAACTGCTCGCCAGCGGGCGCCTGCAAGTCGACGGCCAAATAGTGCGCGATGGCCACTTGCAGATCCGTGAATTCAACCGGGTCGAACTCGACCATGAGGTACTGCAGGCCGGCAAGCCGGCGCGCTTTTACATGCTGCACAAACCCACCGGCTATGTCAGCGCGACCGTGCACCCGCAGCACCCGACCGTGCTGGATTTGCTCGATGTACCGGACAAGCACGAACTGCACCTCGCCGGCCGCCTTGACCTGAACACCAGCGGACTGCTGCTGATCACCAACGACGGTCACTGGTCACGGCAGCTGACCCTACCCGGCAGTCATCTGCCAAAAGCCTACCGGGTCCGGACCGAACACCCGATCACCGCCGAGTATGCAGACGTGTTCGCCCGCGGCCTGTATTTCGCCTACGAAGACCTCACCACCCTGCCCGCCGAACTGCAAATCCTCGCCGCGCACGAGGCGCGTCTGACCTTACACGAAGGTCGCTACCACCAAGTCAAGCGCATGTTCGGCTACTTCCGCAACCGGGTCATCGACCTGCATCGCGAGAGCATCGGCGCACTGCACCTTGGCGAACTGCCCTGCGGAGCCTGGCGCACACTGACGGTGCAGGAAGTCCGCCAATTGCAACCTCAGCCACCAACCGCATCGGCAGTCGAACGCTCAACTGACTGAGCTGTATGACGTTTTGTGGTTGGCAGCGTGCTTGGCAGGATTTCTGCTTGGCAGTCAGTGAACCGGCAAATTGCCCAGCCGCCGCGCACTGACTTTGTGCCGACAATTGCATGGGGGCTGGTTCGGCCAATCCGACCAGGAGCCGATCACCATGCGCGCGCACACCGCCATCGTTTGCATAAACCAGAAACATCAGATCTACACCGAGTTCTACTACAACCCGGCGGCGACACGCACCATTCTGTTGGTCAACGGCTCACTGGCGACCACTGCTGCATTCGCCCACACAGCCCGCTACCTGTTGCCGCACTTCAACGTTGCCTTGTATGACCAGCCTTACGCAGGCGGTTCCAGAGCGCACAATCAACACGATCGCTTGCTGGAGCGCCATGACGAGAGCGAGATACTCCTGGAGCTGATCAAGCACTTCCAGGCCAGCGTCCTGCTGTCATTTTCCTGGGGCGGCATAGCCAGCCTGCTGGCACTGGCCAAACGTCCGCCACTGATCGAGCAGGCGGTGATCAGCTCCCTCTCTCCTGTGATCAACCAGGCCACCCTCGACTACCTCAAGTCCAGCCTCGACCTGCTCGGCCGCGGCGAACGCGAAGACCTCGCCAACCTGGTCAACAGCACCCTCGGAAAACACCTTCCCGCTTTGTTCAAACGCTTCAATCACAAGCACATCAGCTCACTTGAGCAATATGAATATGCGCAGATGCACTTCCATATCCGGCAGCTGCTGAAACTTGAGGGCAACGGTGAGAAAGCCTGTTTGCGCGACATCGGCATTCCTTTGCATTTCATCAATGGCGCGCTGGATCGACACACCACCGCCAGTGATGCAAGGGAATTTGCCAATCTGGTCAGTGATTGCAGCTTTAGCGTGATCGACAATGCCGGACACTTTCTCGACATGGAGCACAAGGCTGCCTGCCAGCAGATGCGCACCTGTCTGCTCGACTTTCTCGAGCCATCGGTTGCCAGACCCTTCCCGCCCAGCGGACAGATCCGCACACTGGCCAACTGAAAGCGGTCACCAGCAAACATCAGGCTTCATTTAACGCCGGGGTTCTGGTAAAAAGGCACCCCTCGCGGGCGTCGTATAATGGCATTACCTGAGCTTCCCAAGCTCATGACGAGGGTTCGATTCCCTTCGCCCGCTCCAGAATCCCGGTTTCAAGATCCAACAGTGTCAGCCGCTGGGCACTTTCAACAGTCACCAGCTCCCGTGACCGAAGTAAGCAATTACCCCCGCAACAGCCTGACCGCTCAAGCCAAATCTGCGCTAACCAGACCGATCAGCCAAAGACCCTGGCTGCGGTGGCAACGCATGCATCTGTCTCTTTGCAATCAGCTTATTCGCCCGCGCCATAAGCAACTTTGGCAAGACCCAGCATGATCACCAGCATGGGGATCATCAGTAGTGAACTTTCGAGCAGCGATGTATTCATCAGCATGGCGGTTCTCCCGATTGATGGAAACTGTGGCGGCCATTGGCCAGATCACAATTTAACTGTATTTATATACAGTGCTTTTATCAAGCGGTTTTTTTGCCGATTTGAGCGTTTTTCAGGCGCCAGCTGCGAGGGCTTTCAGCGGCTCTCTGCGGGCAATCAGCTGGCAGCGCTGAACAGCCCGTCGAGCATCAGATTGATCGCCGTATCAATCAATTCCGGTACTTGCTTGGCATAGTAGTGGGTCTGATCATCGCGAAAAGCCAGCGCGAGAATGCCATTCATCATCGCCCATGCAGCCAGAGCGACCTGATCAGGATCGAGGCTTGCGCGGATTGTCCCGGCGGCCACACCGGTGCGGATTACCTCCGCTGTCTTGGCATTTTGTTCATTGATCAACTCGCTGATGCGCTGCAAGGCTTCCGGCTCGCCTTGCGGATCGATCAGCAGACGAAATTCATTGGGCCGTTCAAAAGCGAAGCGCGTGTAGGCCTCGGCGATCAGTCGCACCTTCTGCCGGGCCGGCACTGAAGCAGCCAGTGCGTCCTGCATGAACTTGTTGTGCTCTTCAAGGGCCAGCTCGGCAACCGCAATCAGCAAGCCAGGGCGGCCGCCAACACGGTTGTAGATGGTCTGCACAGCAATATTCGCGCGTTCGGCAACTGATTCAAGCGTCAGGGCATTCACCCCGCCTTCAATGATCAGGCTTTTCGCGGTGCTGATAATTGTGCGGCGCGTAGCAGCTGCTTTGCGCTGGGTTCTGGGTTTGCTGGTTGTAGTCGTCATTTTCAAATTTTAACTACTGTCAAAAAATGTACAAGTAAAGATAATTGGAATAGCATACAATTTTTATTGACTGATGTTTCCCCCCGTGAACAATCCGATTAATACCAGCCTGCCAGTCCGGCCCAAGCCCCAAATCCGCTAGATGCACTAGCCTGAAATGCACCGCTGCCGGCACTGCCCAGAGGCCCCAACAAACACCGGAGGAGAAAGCTCATGAGCTTCCTGAAGAAAACCATAAAAATCGCGGTTGTTGATCTGATTCTGATGAACATCCTCATCACGGTGGCGGTCATCTCCACCGGACATGTGATTTCCTATCTGATTGGCTATGTGCCGCTCGCTCTGGGGAGCAACTGATATGCCCGCCGCTACTCAACTTTTTCGGGCCGCCCTGCTGGGTGCCTGTGCCGTGGCCTCGGGCCAGTCCTACGCCGCCACACTGACCGGCACCGTGACCTCCGCTGACGGTAAACCGCTGGCCGGGGCAATGGTTACGCTATGGAACAGCGCGAAAAACGCCAAGGAAACCGTCTATACCAATGCCGAAGGCGACTATTCGCTGACCAGCGGTTTTACCGGCAAGGTGGTTCTGCGCACCCGCATGTCCCGCTACAAAGACCAGAACAATGAACTTGAGCTGTCCACAGATACGGCGCTGCAAACCAACATTACCCTGCAGGACCATACAACCGATCAAGGCATCTCCGAGCAGTTGACGGCTTCTGCACATGCCGCGACTTTGCCTTTTACTGATCAGGACACCAAAGAGGTCTTTATCCGCGAGTGCACCTACTGTCACCAGCAGGGCAATGCCCTGACCCGCCGTCCGCGCGATGCGCAGGCCTGGAGTGACACGGCCTGGCGCATGGAAGGTTACGGGGCCTATATCACTTACGGGCAGCATGCGCGCATTGTCGACACCCAGTTCAAGGGCTTTACCGGCAAACCCGTGGTGGCCCGTCAGGAATCACCCTACAACCCGGAACTGGCTACCGCAAAAATCTACGAATGGCATGCCGGCCATGCGCTTTCCTTCATCCACGACGCCATCGTCGGTTTCGATGAAAAGCTCTATGGCTTCGATGAAGGCAAGGACATGATCTACATCCTCGACCGCAGCAACGGCAAGCTCGAGGAAGTGGTAGTGCCGGCCGATCCGGACGTCGGCGTGGGCGGCGATTTCAATGGCGTACAACTGCCGCTGGGCATTTTCACCGGCAAGATCGGCCTGCACAGCGCCGCACAGATTCCCGATGGCCGCATGTTCATGACCGCCTCGCTGGACAGCAGCATCATGAGCTTTGACCCGGCCACCAAGGAATTCAAGACCTACCCGATTCCGCGCGGCTTTCTCTGGCGCAACGGCATCTATCCGCACACCATCCGGGCCGACAAGGAGGGCAACGTCTGGTTCACCGTTGCCTACTCCAGCGAGGTGTACAAACTCAACACCACCACCGGGGAATTCAGCCGGGCGAAACTGCCAAGTCAGGGATTCACCACCTGGATGAGCGACACCTTCATGGGGGTGGTACTGAAGCTGGCCGGCCTGTTTCCGGGCAAGAACTACCACCTGGGGCTGAGCCATCACAAATGGCTCAACGCGGGCGACAGCGCCTTCACCCTGGCCTATGGCATCGACATCGACCCGATCACCGGCAATGTCTGGTACTCCAAGGTACTGGGCAACCGTATCGGCATGGTCAACAAGGACACCCTGGAGGTCACCGAGTACGAGACCCCGCACAAGGGCCCTCGGCGTCTGCGCTTCGGCCCGGACGGCATGCTCTGGATACCTTCATTCGATGAAGGTTACCTGATGCGCTTTGATCCGAAGACCGCCGAGTTCGAAAGCACCAAACTGCCGCTGCTGGCCACCGACGAGTACGAAGTACCGTACGCGCTGAACGTGCATCCCAAGTCCGGCGATGTGTGGATTGCCTCGAACAACTCCGACCGCGTATTGCGCTACATTCCCGGGGAAAAGCGCTTCATCCCCTACCCGATGCCACAGCAGGTGATCTGGTTCCGTGATCTGGAGTTCAGCAAGGATGGCAATGTCTGCATGAGCAACTCCAACCTGCCGGCCTATGCCCACGAAGACAAGGTGCCCGCCTTCTTCTGCATCGAGCCGCAAGCCAACGGCGCCTACGGCTTCCATTAAGCGCTCAGACAAACGCCAGAAACGACAAGGCCGGATTTGCTCCGGCCTTGTCGTTTGTTACCACATCAAATCGTCGGGCACCTGATAGGCCGCGTACGGGTCATCCGCATCCGGCGCTTCGGTGGCGGTGTTGAGCAATACGATCCGCCGCGGATCGCGCTCCTGAATCTTCACTGCCACATCCCGCGACACCACTTCATAACCCCCACCATGGCGGACGATGGCCAGACCGCCAGTGCTGAGTTTGTTACGCATCAGCGCATTGACCGGCAGACGCTTGACCTTCTTGTCGTCGACGAAGTTGTAGTAATCCTCGCCACTGAGCTTGGGCAGACGGGTGGTTTCGATCAACTGCTTGATCTGCGCTGCACGCGCTTTCTGCTCAACCTTCTCCTGCTGCTGGCGGTTGAGTTCCTGATCGCGGGCAACTTTCTCGGCCTTGGCCTGCACGGCAGCCTGCTTCTGCGCGTCGTCGATTTCTACCTGACCTTTCTTTTCCAGACGCTGCTGCTTTTGTTGCTGCTTGCCAGCCTGCTTGACCTGTTTTTCATTGACCAGGCCGGCTTTCAGCAACTGGTCGCGGAGGGACATGCTCATAAATGGGTTCGGTCTCGTCGATTAGCAGCCCAGGGCTGATTTTTCCTGCTGTTTGACTTCGGCCCAAAGGGCGTCCAGTTGTTCCAGGGTGCAATTCTCGATGGGCTGACCCCGTTCGCGCAACAACTGCTCGATCATCCGGAAGCGCCGCTCGAATTTGCTGCTGGCCTGACGCAGGGTAGCTTCGGCATCCAGTTTCAGGTGACGCGCCAGATTGACCACGGCAAACAGCAAATCGCCCACTTCATCGGCAATCGCCGGTGCATCCTGCGCCGCCATGGCCTCCAGCACCTCATCAAGCTCTTCGCGCACCTTGTCCAGCACCGGCAGGGCTGATGGCCAGTCAAAGCCGACCTGCGCGGCGCGTTTTTGCAGCTTGCTGGCGCGACTCAGTGCCGGCAACGCCGTGGGCACATCATCGAGCAGCGAGAGTTGCTGCGGCACCGTGGTCTTTTGCGCGCGCTCCTCGGCCTTGAGCTCTTCCCAGCGCTGTTTGACTTCCGCCTCCGCCAGACTTTGCGCGTCGGCAACCGCGCGCAAATCGCCGGCCGGGAACACGTGGGGATGCCGGCGCAGCAACTTGCGGGTGATGCTGTCCACCACCTCGACAAAGCCGAAACGGCCCTCCTCGGTAGCCAACTGGCTGTAGTACACCACCTGAAATAGCAAATCGCCCAACTCGCCGGGCAGCTGCTCAAAGTCATTGCGCTCAATGGCGTCGGCGACTTCGTAAGCCTCTTCCAGGGTGTGCGGCACAATGCTGGCGAAGTTCTGCTTCAGGTCCCAGGGGCAACCGGTCTGCGGGTCGCGCAAGCGCTGCATCAGATACAGCAGATCATTGAGCTGGTACATGGAGCCCTCTTGTTCAAGCATTACGAGTCGTAGGATGGGTTAGCCGCGCAGCGGCGTAACCCATCGATCTGGCAGTTGCCGGTAGTTACAGCATGGGTATCGCTACGCTCAACCCATCCTACCCAGCTAGATAACGGCCGAACCGGCAGCAAAATTGGTGGCCAAGGCTGCGTCGTTGACCGCCCTAGCCGTTATGCCGGTTGCGGCGCGCTTCGATGATATTCGGCAACTGCGCCAGGCGTCCGAGCAACCGACCCAGACCATCGAGTCCGGGAATTTCGATGGTCAGCAGCATGCTCGCCGTGTTGTCTTCCTTGTTCGAACGGGTATTGACCGCCAGCACGTTGATCTTCTCGTTGAGCAGCACCTGGGACACATCGCGCAGCAAACCCGAGCGATCGTAGGCGCGAATCATGATGTCCACCGGATAGGTCTGCTGCGGGACCGGCCCCCAGTTGACCTGAATGATCCGTTCCGGTTCGCGCCCCGCCAGCTGCAGCCCGGTGGAGCAGTCCTGCCGATGGATGGTGACGCCGCGACCATGGGTGATGTAGCCGACAATCGGGTCGCCGGGCAGTGGCTGACAGCAGCCGGCCATCTGCGTCAGCAGATTCCCCACCCCTTCGATCTGGATGTCGCCACGCCGTCCTGGGCGCGTACCGCCACCGCGCCGCGGAATCAGCTCAAGCTGCTCGCTGCCATGTTCCGGCTCAACCAGCTGCTCGGCATGGTTGACCGCCTGCGCCAGACGCAGGTCACCGGCACCAAGGGCCGCATACATGTCCTCGGCCGCTTTGAAATTGCAGCGCTCGGCGAGCTTTTCGACGTCCAGCTGGGGAAACGCCAGGCGCTGCAGTTCACGCTCCAGCATGCCCTTGCCTGCAGCGACGTTCTGATCGCGC